>LSPY01000001.1_pt1 | contig 251606 bp, 274 predicted proteins | sample 651311 | NCBI WGS metagenome assembly LSPY01 (sample SAMN04438312, study PRJNA306036) | termite gut metagenome | isolation source: viral DNA filtered from gut of termites from termite colony 1 | host: Coptotermes formosanus | place: USA: New Orleans, City park | collected 2013-06-21
CAGGGAAAACTCAAGAATACTCTGGTTATCCTCTTCGTGGTTTTGTTTCCTTAAATGGTTGCCAAACAGTTAAAGTTTGTAGTTCTAATTTAATTCATCAAATTGCTTAATTTTTCAAAAAGAAAAATACACCTTAATGAAATAATTACTAAGGTGTAAAAAACTTAAAAACCAAACTCGTCTTCCATGGTGTTGATTAGACCATCAAAGTCTTCATTTGGGCCCAACATATCAGCCACCATAAAAACAGTTTCTTCATCCCACCCATTTTCTTCAGCTATGCTTTTCAAATAATGAGCGCGACTTTTATAACCATTATCTTGGTATACACTACTCATGTTTTTACTCCTTATAAAAATAATAAAGGGAAAGAGAAGAAAAAAAAATTATTTTTTAAATCTAATTTAATGTAATGAAAACTATTTGGCTAACAGAGACTGAAAAAATTAAAAGCAGTAGATTATTTCTTTTTAAAACACTTCCAAACTTTTTAGTACCACCAAAAGCTGATGAAGTAATTGCGCTTTCTTCTGTAACACATAATAAGAATAATGAAAATAAAATAGAATTTAAACTTTGTAAAGTTAGAGAAGGTATTTGTGGTCTTTATTGGAGTAGTGAACCAATAGAAAATTTATCTGACGATTTTTATTTAGTTTTAGATGAGATAGAAGATGATAAATTAAAAATATATAAAAAGGATAATTTACCTTGTAAAATATCTTTTGGAGAAGAAGAAATCTTATTAGTTTCTTCTCAATTTTTTGAGGAGGTTTAAAAATGGCTAACGAAGCAGTATCGGTTAATTTTATGCATCAAAGAATACAAGAAGTTTTTCCTGGTGCAGTAGTAAATGGAATTGAAAGAAACAGCGATAAAATAATAAATGTAAAATTTCTTTTAGAAACTTTAGAAGTTTTATATAATGAATATCATACTGATATAAAAAGGTACCATACAAAGTTACTTTCAGAATATGTAAAAAAATCATTTTTTTGGAACGAAAATAATACTTATTACTTTTATATAAAAACAAAAACAGCTGGTAGAGCAAAAGTAAGTGTAAATAAATTAAATCCTACTAAGGATAAGGAAAGTCCTGAGGCCTATTATATCAACCCAAGAACTCACTATTTTAATATTCAAAAACCAGCACCTTCATCGATAATTACTTATACTTTAAGTAGTGATGGAACTGCTTACACTACTGATACTACTCAAATAACTATAACTTTTAGTAGTCCCCTTACACCAGCATTAACTTTGGATGAAGTATTTCTAGGTGGAGGAGCACAAAAAGCTCCTACTTCTACTTTAGTCAGAGGAGCAAATGATGTTACTTATAGAGTAACTAATGTAATAGCTTTAGGTAACGATGTAACAACAGTTCACATTGATAGATCTGATGTAGACCCACAAGATTATTGTGTTCAAACAACTAAAAATGATCAAAGTAGCAATATTCCTTATGGTGTAGAATATCAAGTAGCTACGGTTGAAAGTAATAATGAAACAGTTAAAGTTGCAATCACTTTTAATCAAGATGTAAGTAATTTAGGATTAATAGCTACAGATTTTATGTTTTCACCAAATATTGAGGTATTAAAAGAATTTCCTTTAGATTTAGCAGTAGTAAATTCAACTTTACTTGATTTAAGTTTATCTTATATACAAACACTGCAAAGTATTTGTAATTGTGATTGTGATTGTGCAACAACTCAACTAAGTTTAAATTACGTAAAAGATAAAAGGGCTATAAAAAATGATTGTAACCTAGGTAGATGTGATTGTTGCACAATGGATTGTTTTGATAAATGTACTTGCCAGTGTGCATGTGATTGTAGATGCCATTGTCAAGACAGGACAGCTTGTGTTTGTAATTGTGAGTGTCAATGTGATTGCTCTGCTTTAGGATTTAATTGTAACTGTCAGCAAAAATTAAATCGATGTGCTGCTTGCGACTACCATAATGAAAATGCTTATCCGGGTGCACTGCCAATTGAATGGTTAGCAGTAGCTGATTGTCTTCAAGAATGCACTTGTAATTGTCATTGTCCATGTGATTGTGCTTGTAAATGGTGGTAAAAAGAAAATGTATAATAATAATAGCAATAATTTTCAAACACTTTTAGCTCCTTATATTATTCTAACAACTGATTGTAATTGCAATTGTTCTTATTGTTTTGAAAAAAATATAAATAAAACTAAAGATATGACTTTAGAACAACTTACAACAAACTTAAAAAGCTTATTTAGATTAAGGTTTGAAAATAAAGTAGGTTTATGTATAAATTTTAGTGGTGGAGAACCTTTATTAAAATTTGATATAGTAGAAGAAGCTATAAAAAATTTAAAAAGATATGAAGTTATTTATCCACCTATGGGTTTTACTACTAATCTAACTTTTTTACCTAAAAATTTTATAGATTTTTGTTGTGATAAAAAAATGTTTGTTTATGCTTCTTTGGATTCTTTAAAAACTTCAAAAATATATAAAGATGGTTCTTTTTCAGCAAAAAATGTTTTAAATAACATTGAAGAATGTTTAAAAAATAAAGTAAATATATCTATTCAAAGTGTAATATCCTTAAAAAACAATAATATAGAAGAATTAATGGATTTAGCTTCTTATGCTCTATCTAAAAATTTAGGATGGAGTATTAATATAAATATTTTTGATAAATTTTTTTCTAAAGAACAGTTAGAACATTATTTTTTAAAATTCAAAGAAATGATAACTTTTTTACATAAAAATAATTATAACTTAGATCTTTTAAATATAGAAGAAGTAGGTGACAAAAAACAAGTTTTATTAGCAATTATTTTTGCTATAACTGAAGATGGTAAAATATATCCTTATGTACCTACGAAAAAAATACCTTGTATAGGAAATGTAAATAAAGATTTATTACCTACCTTACAACAAAACTTTACACGTACTTCAAAAGGTTATTTTTGGAAAATACAAAAAGAATGTATTAATTGTGATTTTTGTTATAATTGTCATTCTGGGAGAATATTAGATATTCCAGTCAATAAAAACATTTGTTCTATTAAAAAAAGAATTGATAATTTTTTAAAAACACTTAAATCTTAAATAAAGAAGGAATAAAATGGAAAACCAAAAAAATAATGTTTGTGATTGTGTTTGTAATGATGGAGTAGCACTTAGCCCATGGGTATTTACTACTTATGCTTGTAATTGTGCTTGTCCTTACTGTATGGTTCCAAAAGCAAATAAAGATGATATGAATATGTCTGCTAAAACTTTTAAAAAGATGTTGGATATAACTGAAGAAATTTATGAAAAAGGATATTATACTGATGTATTTTTTAGATTAAGTGGTGGAGAACCTTTATTAAATTGGAAAGATTACGAAAAACTTGTTACTGATTTTAAGAAAAAACATAAAGATAAAGCAAAATTTGGTCTTTTATCTAATGGTGTTGTTTTAAATGATAAAATAATTGATTGGATGAAAAGAAACCAAATGGGTATTCAAATATCTTTAGATGATTTGGAAAATTCAAAACCACTTCATAGTGGTAAAAGTTCATCTTTTGCTGCTTTAGAAGCTATTGAAAAACTTAAAAAAGCAAAACAACCTTTTGGATTAAACACTGTTTTAGATTTTTCTAAAACAAAAGATCTAACAGCTTTAGTTGATTATGTTTGTGAACAATCACAATTTTTTCAGGAATGGGGTTTAAGTGCTTCTTTTACTTTAAAAGATAAAGAAAATTTAGAAGAAATTAAAGATATTTTAAAATTAGCTATTTTAAGACTTAAGAAAAATGGTTTTGATATTGCTAGAAGACTTAGATTTTATAACGAAGTAATTGCTAGTCCTGGAAGAACTTGTCAAGCAGGTGTTAGTTTAATTGCTTTAGGAACAAATCTTGAAGTTTGGACTTGCCAATCTTTAATTGATAGAAAACCTTTAGGCTTTTATAGTAAAGATATTGATACTCTTTTAAAAACAAGTGAAGATAATCAATACTTTCTTAAGCGTACTTTACAACCTCAATGCACTGATTGCAATGTATTAAATTGGTGTAGAGGTGGATGTAGAGCAGTTTATTATACTAACGATACTGTAGCAGCAGAAGTTACATGTGAATTAAAGAAAGAATTGATACCTTTTATTGTAAAAGAAAGTTATAGTAACTATAACAATAATCAAAATAATTGTAATTGCAACCATAACCACGACAACCATGAAGAAACTTTACAAAAGATTTTTGATAAAGTGTTTAAGGAAAAAGAAGAAAAAAATGAACCAATTCTTTTTACAGATATGTCAGATGAAGCAGATAAAAAAGTAAAAGAACAATTAGAAAAAAGAGAAAAAGTGGAGCAAAACTAATTCTTTTTTGAAACAATTAAAAAAACTAATTGATTATGACAAACCCAAATGTTCCAGTAGCTAATACTCTTTTTCTACAAAAAGTATACGATAAATATTATTCCATAGATTTCAATATAGGGCAAGCTGATTTAAATCCAATTCGAGAAATTCATTTTTTTGATTCTCTTGATGAAGATCAACTTATAAAAAATCTTAGAAAAAAATTACAAGATCAACTTAATAAAATGCGGGCTGGTCTCCAAATGGAGGGTTTTATACCATTAGAAGAAAAAGACCCAAACGATGGTTTAGATGCTACTTTCAATACTGCAGGTAGTGAATCACGTCCAAAAGGTGATACTTTAAAAGATATTATAAATAAAGTAAAAACAAGTTCAATTGGTGATTCTTTATTAGGTTTAGATTTAGGTTTAGATGGCTTAATGCCTGATCCAATGTTAAAAGAAATTGATGATTTAATAATGAAATTGTTACCACCATTATTTGTTAAATTACCAGAAGAAGGAGAATACCCACCATTTCCAGAACCATATCCTCCCTTAAATGCTTATGATCCATATTTACCAGGGAAAGTTCCTTTAAGTCCTTTATGCAGTGGTTTAGGCCCTGATATGTTGAAAGATGCTGCTTCTGATGCTTTTGGTTTAGGTGATGGAGCTGGAGGAGATTTAAGTGGTTTAGGAGAAGCAGATGCGAATGCTTTAGAAGAAGCTATTAAAAAAGAAGCTGATGCTAAAGCATTTATGGATGCTCTACAAGATAAAGCAAATCAAGAAAAGCAAGACTTAATGCAATGCACAATGTCTTCTTTAGCTTTATTAAAAATAATTTTAATAATTTTAATGATTATAAAAGTATATAAGTTGATAATGACTTATATAATTGGTATTATTGTTCCAATAGCTGAATTAGTAATGTTAGCAGCTGGTATTTGGATAAACCCAACAAATATTGCTAAAATTATAGCTTATTTATCTGAAAAAGCTTTTGCAATTTTAGCCTCTATAATAAGTGAAATATTAGCAAAATTATTAGCAATGTTGAATTTAGATTGTTTAGTTGGTGTTGAAGATTCTTTAGATCAAATAAATAATTTGATGTTGTTGGGTAATAAAGCTATTTATGATATTGGAAATGCCTTTTCTATGTCTGGTGATACTGGTAAATTTATGGCTAAAATAAAAGAATTATATGAAAAAACTTTAAAAGAAATAACTAGTAAATATAATGAATCTAAAAAAGAATGGGCTAAAGTTAGAGAAGATCCAGCTTCGTACGCAAAGAAAATTGGTAGTAGTATTGTTGAAAATTATAAAGAAGCTCAAGACGCAGTTATTGATGATGCATTGGATCAAGTTGATGAAGCTTTCAAAATAACTGCTCTTCATAATAAAGCAATAGATATTTATGAATCTGGAAGAGAAATGGTAAATACTTCAACTCAAGCTTTTAAAAATATTCAAGATTTAATTATGACTATAGCTAAACCAGGTGCAAATGATATGGTTAAAAAATTGAATAAATTATATGAAGCTGAAGATTTTGAAGGTCAACCAAGACCATTATCTGATCAGAGTTAACTTATAATATATTATAACTTAATAGCTTCTTCTACATCAATTAAACATTCTTTATTTTTTACAACAATTTCATTATTATAATTTAAATCTATTTTAGCAGTGTAATCTTCTCCATCATCTTTTTGTTTCAACTCCTTAAAACATATATTACAAAAAGAATGATTAGGAAAAATAATTTCTAAAATTAAAATATTTTCAATTTTTCTAATAGTAAAAAATTCAGATGTATCCTTTGAAAAAGTTGATTTAAAAATAGTAGAAAAATTAAACGGAATTTTTTGTTCTTCTATTCTATTGTTTATTTTTAAGGTAAATAAATTATTTTTATTTTCTATTTCTTCTTTTATTTTTAATAAAAGATCACCGTCAGCAAAAGGAATTTGATAATTTTTTTCTTTTTGGGAAAAATCAAGTAAAGCGCTAGGTGTAATATTACATTTTTTAGAAGTTGTATTGATAAATATATTTATATTTTCTTCTACATTTATATTATAGTTTATTTGTTCGCAATTAAAAGTATTACAAGAAGTTTGAAAAATACAAAATTTATCTTTGTTTCTTACGATTAAAGGTGTTGTATACATGTTTAATTAGTTTTTTTGTTTTATTTTCTAAAAATTAAATTTTTATAGGTATGAAAATTTTGAGCGTTAAAGAAAACATAACAGAAGAAGAGGAAGTCAATGCAGTGTTTTGTAAATATCCTCTATCATTGAAAAAAAAACTTTTAATTGCATTGAGAAAATTTGAAGAAGAACATAAAAGACTACCAGGTGAAAATAACAGTATAGATCTTTCCATAACTGAGGAATTGAAATGGATGTAAAAAAAGAAAATTTGTTTTGGAAATTTACGAAATGGGGATGGGTTACTGGTTTAATAACCTTAATAGTTGATCTTTTTTATTTTATTATTTTATTAAAAATACCTTTTATAAAGCAATTTCAATATTTGTTTTCTTTTATTTTATTTATTCCATCTATTTACTTTTATTATTTGATGATTGTAAGAATTTCTTTATATAAAGATAAAAAAAAGATTTATTTGAAATTGAAACAATTGATGGAAAAAAATGAGCAATACGATCCTAGAATTGAAAAAATTTTTACAACAAAATGTGATAAAGAAATTATTAAACGATTAAAAAAAGATTTTTCAAAAAAAACAATTTAATATTAACGATTAATGTATTCTGAAGATAAAACTCAAATAAGTAAATTAATTTTATATTCTTTAGGGTTTAAACCTTCTAATCGTTCAAATTTTTACCATTGTAAATATCATAAGGATAATACAGCTTCACTTTCAGTGGATCTCCCTTCCAGTAGGTTCCATTGTTTTAGTTGTTCAAAAAGTGGTTCATTATTAAAACTTTTTTATGAAGAAAAAGGTGAAAATCCTTATAGATATTTTAATTTAGACCAACCCAATCATCGAAAATTTTCTGATGAAAGTTTTAACCTACCTCTCGGTAGTCTTTCAGAAAAAGAAATCCAACCACTTAGAGTTTCATTAAAAATAACAGGTAAATCTTCAGACGCTACAAAACATTTAGGTGTATTAGATTTTTTTAAAATAAGAGGTTTCCCAATTGAATTTATAAAAAGATACAAAATGAGTTGGGCTGAAGAAATTGAAATTATAGATAATCTTTATGAAGAAAAAAATAGAACATTAGAAGAATCAACAATGAAAATTTTTGAAAGATTAGCTATACCAATAGAAGAAAATGGTAATTTAATAAATATTGAGTATAGAGATGTTTATTTTAATAGAAAAAATTTACCTAAAAGCAAATATAGAAAAGTATTATATCCTAAAGGTGCTTCTTTAAGCACTTTATTTGAATATGATTTATTAAATAAAAAAGAACCTTTATATTTGGTTGAAGGTTTAATGGATTTGTTTTCTTTAAGAACACATAAAGATTTTCAAAATTCAACCACTGTTTTTGGTGCTTCGATTTGCTCACGTCAATATAAAATGCTTAATGAATTTGAAGAAATTATTTATATAAGAAATAACGATGAAGCGGGAAAAGAATCTTTACATAAACTTGAATGTAATTTTAAAGGAAAATTATGGTGTTTGTTACCTCCAAAAAATTGTAAAGATGTAGGTGAAATCATTGATTCAAGATTTGGTGGATCAACCATTCAAACAGAAATAGAAAAAGGTTGGTTGAGAAGAAAAGCATTAATAGAAAAAGAAGAAAAAAAGAAAAGAAAAATACAACCAGAAAATGGTTTTCCAGAATAACTTCTCTTTTCTATTATTAATATTTATAAGGAAGAAAAAGATGAATATTTTTCAAAAGTTTCAACAAGCTAATAATAAAAAACAAGAAGCGAAAGAAATTAAAAATCGCTCTTATGAATATAAAGAAACTCTAACAACTTCTTTAGGCTTCTATCTTTGTGCAAAAACTTTAGAAGAATACAGTGCTAAAAATATAAAACTTGAAGCTTTTGATTTAGTTGTAAACACAAGTAAAAGAATCAAAGAAATGGGAATCACTGATATTTGGTATGGAAAAACAACAAAAACAGTTTATATTCAACTTCAAAATCCTGGACTATTAATGGGTGTTAAAGGTGCTTTAATGGCTGGTTTTTTAGGGTATCTTAGAGATAAATCAATTAAAGATGGAAGTCTTTTAACTGATTTAATTTTTAAAAGAATAAAGCTTGTTGAAGATCCTTTTTATGCAAATTTATTTTATTTCGAAAAAATAATTGACGAATAATTATTCAGTTATATATTGAGTAGCTCTAGCATTGGTAGTTTTATTAAACACTCCACCATCAGCATTTGGGTCCACTTTATTGTTTGAAATATATTGAGTTGCTCTAGCATTAATAGTTTTGTCAAATACTCCACCGTTTGCTTTAGGATCTACTTTATTATTTGAAATAAAACTCATAGCTTTTTCATTTAAAGCTTTACTGAAAGTACCACCAGTAGCTTTAGGATCTACTCTATTATTAGCAATAAAGGCAACTGTTCTTTGATTTAAATTTTTATCAAAATTTCCACCATTTGCAATAGGGTCAACTTTATTATTAGCTATGAAAGCAGCCGCAGCAGCATTAGAAAATCTATTCATAATGTATAATTAGAAAGCTTACTTTTTTAATTTATTTAAACAAGAAGAGCAAACTGAAATATATTTACCATCATTACTATCAATGATTATTTTATCTTTTTTACCACCTAAAAACCAACTATATTCAGAATCTTCTCCACAAAAATGACATATAGCAGTGTTAAATTCTATTTGAGAACAATGATGAAAAAGTAAATCAATTTCTTTCCACCCTTTTTGATTTGCATCTCCATTTAAAGCAGCAATATAAACTTCTACTCCTTTCATAGAAAGCCAAATACAATCTCTAGCAAGGTTTTTTATAAATTGTCCTTCATCTATAAAAATATATTTATATGATAAAGGTTTTTGAAGTTTATTTATTTCTTCTAAAACTTCTACTTTTAAATCATCAGTATTTACAAAATTATGAGTCCAATCAGCTTTTGTATCAATTTTTGGACGAATAATTATATAAGGTTTTTTTGATAAGTGTATTTTTCTTGCTTTATTTAATAATGAAGTTGTTTTACCACTATACATTGGCCCTAATAATAAAGTAATCATATGTCTTCTTCTTCCATCCTTCTCCAATTTAGAACCACAACTTTGATTTTATCTTTTTCGGAAAACGCAATATAAGGTTTTACAAAATTTTCTTTTAATTCTCTAGATATCATATCTTCAATTGCTCTAATATCTTCTACATCTGTAATCTTTTTACTGTAAGTTACAACTCTATTACTAACAGAAGCCATAACCTCTTTATCGAAAAGACTCCATTTGTAAGATACAAAATATCGATTTACCATTTATTTACTCCTTTTAGAAAATTTAGTATTTATTTTATTAAAACAAGTTTTACATAGAATCCCATAAACTGGCTTTTCACCTTCAATCCCACCTACATTTTCTTTTGAAATTGAAACATCTTTCGGGTTTATTTTTTTATAACCTAAACTAGCTATTTGACTTCCACACAAATCACAAATACTTTGAAGTTTAACAACAAAATCACAATAAGGTAAAATTTTAGCAACAGTGGTCATAATTTCTTGATTAGCCTTAGCAGGTAAACCAGCCAAATAAACATCAATACCTTCAGCAATTAAATTATTTATATCTACAACAAAATCTTTAGATTGAAAAAATTGGATTTCATCAACAAAAATACAATCATAAATATATCTATCTTTTATTTCAGAAATTTTTTCAACTGCTTTATACTCTAAATCAATTTTAGCAAATCTGGTATGATAACCTCTAGCATTATCATCCCATTTATGTTTAATAAATAAAACTTTTTGTTTACCAACTAATCTTCTATTGTATTCTTCGATTAAACGAAGAGATTTACTTGAACCCATCATTCCTAAAATTAAATGTAATTGACCTGCTTTCTTTTCCATATAAATAAAAAGATTAAAAAGAAATTTTACAATATTTTTTAGAACCTATTATTTGAATTGTTGTATAAATCTTATCTTTCAAAAGAAAATTATAATAAGGAACTTTTTGTGTATTATTTTCTTTTTGTTTTTCATCTTCTGTAATTTCTTCTACTACTTTCCTTTTATTATTTGAGTATATTTTTAATTTTATATCACCTAGTTTATGGTAAGAAATCATAATATTGTAAGAGATTTAAAGAAGTTCGCAATTGTATATTTATATAGACAAATAACCTCAATCACCTAAAAAACCTTCTTTTTTAATCTTACAAGGTCTCTGCCTTTTTTAAAGATAATAAAAATCATAATATTAATTTCCCTTTTCTACTAATTAGACAGAAAACGAAAGCTACAAGAGCCGCAAACTCTTATAGCTTTCTAACCAACATTCAAAGGTGATTTTGAAGTATGGCTGTCAAGTTAGTAGAAAAGACAAATTTACAAAACAGGGCTCTCAAGTTAAGAATATATCCCAATCAGGAACAGGAAATCTTAATCAATAAAACCTTTGGCTGTGTTAGGAAGGTCTACAACAGTAGAATAGCCGAAAAACAAGCCTTTTATGAAAACGTCATCAAACCTGAACAAGATTTACAAAAACGCAAGGAATTATGGAAAACAGCGCATTATTCATCAGAAAAGGAACTAAAAGAGCAGTTTCCATACATGAAGGAAGTTTCCGCTCAAGCTCTCTGTTCTGCAACCCTGAACGCTGAAACAGCCTACAGCAACTTCCTCAATTCGCTTACTGGAAAAAGAAAAGGAAGAAAAGCAGGGAAACCAAAATTCAAATCAAGAAAATCACATGACTACTCTTACAGGGAATGCCAGCCAAGTAAAACCGCATGGAACAGGGGTAATAAAACCATAAAAATTCCCAAGTTAGGAGAGGTTAAATACAGGCATGGAAAGATAAACGACTTCTTTACCGCAAAAGGAGCGGTTTTGAAGTCTATTACAGTTCGTAAAAACTCGGCAGGCGAATACTATGCCGTTTTGCTTTTTGAACGTGAATATATCCGAAAACCAAAGGTATATTCAGGTAATGAAAGTAAGGCGGTAGGTTTGGATTTTTCTCCTGCTGGTTTGTACATAGACAGCAACGGAAATTCAGGTAAAGATTTCGGTTATATTGCCCAAAAGCAGGCTCATTCTAAACAGGAAAAACAACTGAAAAGAAGGCTTGCGAGAAAGCAGAAAGACAGCAAAAATCGAGAGAAAGCCCGAATCAAGGTTGCACGTCTTGAAAACCACATAGGAAACTCAAGACTTGACTTTATCGAAAAGGAGACACTCAGATTAGTTCGAGAGTATGAGTTAATCGGAGTGGAAGATTTGAACCTTCAAGGTATGTCAGGTTTTCTGAGGAACGCGAAAAACATGGTTGATACTTCATGGGGAATGTTTGTAAACAAGCTGATCTGGAAAGCCTCGAAAAACGAGCATAATTGTCAGGTCATCAGGGTTTCAAGGTATTTCCCGTCAAGCAAGCTCTGTTCGAAATGCGGGTTTAAGTATGAGGGGTTGAAGTTGTCAGAGAGGAAGTGGGTTTGTCCGTCTTGTGGGACAGAACACAGTCGAGACCTCAATGCAGCAATCAATCTAAAAGGCGAAAGCATACGGCTAGCAAGGTCGGAATTTAGGTCTGTGGAGGGTCATTTGCATGGGAGTTTTACTCTCAAAGCTGATCCGATGAAGCAGAAAACGGGGAATCGTGAGATTCCTCAAGCAGTGTAGTTACGTGTCTACGTAAATATACAATTGCGAAGAAGTTTTAATTAAGAAAAAATTATTTTGAAGGTATTGTTTGAGTGCCTTCAGGAAAGGCACTCAAACAAGAAACCTTAGTTACAACCTAACCAAGTTTCTCAACTTATTTTATATCCAATTGGTTTATTTTTATTTGTCTCTTTTTATTAAATTAGTTCTGCATGCATTCGGGACGTTCGGGCAGTTGTCCCTCGTATCTAATACCCTATAGATTTACGGAAAAATTAAATAACTAGACCTCTCGCCTTTGTATAATTTAATTTTTCCACTTAAATCGGAATATTAGATAAAGAATTTTAGGTTCTAGAATAAAACCTTTATCTTACGTGGAACAACCCTTCACTCGTGTATTGCTGTATTATAAGTACTATACAACAACTAGTTAGGATTCAAGAGTGAGCTTCAGGTAAACTTTCGGTACCGTCCACCTACTTTATCGCCATTTTTGCTTTTTCTTGTTCGCAATAATTGGCTTTTTTTCGGCTTTTCATAACGGCCTTTTTTACCTACTTGTCTATGCTTGACTCATGTCTACAGCTCCTAATAGCTGGCGACCCATTCGCGCGGCGCATTTTTTTTTCAATCAGTTCGGCTTTTACTTTGAGCGCCTTGTAGAAAACATAAAGTTTTCATGTTTGCTCGGCCAGCCTCTGTAAAATTCATATTGCGTCGGTGACGAACTTTTCATCGCCCTGCACCACCACCAATACCCAAAGGTTAGTGCATCTCAAGTCTCAATTGTGTTTCCACCTTCGACCATCAGAAATTTTATATTAAATTTCTTGAATTAAAGAGTCTTAAATTTGAAATGTTTTTTATTTTTTTCTATAAATTTTTTACTTTTTATTTTTACTTGATCTTTATCAAATGCAACATATTCAGTAGCTGAATTATCATAACTTCCATAAGGTCCAGCATCTTGTATATTTGTAAATATAACACCATCATTCATATTCTTTTTTTTCGTTACTTCAACTACATCATCAGTAGTTAACAAATCATTTACATCTTTTTTTCTAAGAGATAATTCTTCACCAATTTGTTCTGCAGATTCTTCAGGTAAATTTCCAGCATTCTGTTCAGCAAAATCAACTACAAGTGGATCATTTAATTCTACATCTACATTTAATAAATGACGTCCATAAGTTTTAGCAAGTTCTTCATCATCAGTTGTCCAAATACCACTTACTGAAGTATCTTTATCAAATGATTTTTTTCTAACATCTGGGTTGAGATCATCATTCTCAAACCTTGAAGAATGGTAAGCATTGTAAATTTCTTCCTTTAATCTTTTAAAATAATACATATGAAAATTTAGGAGGCTTAATTTTTATGGCAGATGAAGCTTTTAAATATTCTTTTATGCTTAAACAACTTGGGTTACAAGTAAGTATAAAAAATAAAAGAGTAGAATCAATTTTTGATGCAAAAGATTTTACTTATAAAGGGTTTTATCTTCGTTTTAATAACGAAGCTCAAAACAATGAAGAACAACTTGTAAAAATTGGAGTTGATACTCAACTTGATAATTATAAATGGGTTCAGGAAATTTATAAAACTGTAGACCCACCAGACAATTTTAAAAATTATTTATCAAGTCTAGTTCATAAAGAACAAGCTAAAGATGTTGATAGTGAAAAGCCAATTAATTTTTATTTTTATGGTTCATTTGGCTTAACTTATGATACTTTTGAAGAAAAAAATATTATAAAAGATAATTATGATGAGTTTTATTTAGATTTACAAACATTAAAAAACCTTAAAAGTTTTCAAGATAAATTCAACTTTCATGTAAATGATTTAGAAAGTTGTTGGAATTCTTTGAATGTTACCTTAAAGTTTAGTAGCAATGATATGCTGTGGCTTGGGACTTATTATTCGATTGTATTGCAGCCTAATGAAATGCTTCGTTTTATTGCAACAAATAAATTTATTCAAGACAATATTGATATTGTTAAATTAAAACAAGCAATCGAAGTTTTAGTTGCTCAAACTAAAAGAGATTTTGATTTACTTGGAAATAGTTTCCCTTGTTTATTTGCTTTCCAAAAACCAAATAAAGAAAATTCAAATTTTACAAAATTTATTTATTCACCAATGTTGGCTAAAATTCAATTAAATTGAAAAAGAGAGAAATAAAAGGCCTTTTTATTAAGGCCTTTTATTTTTTCTCCACCATAAGTTTTTTTCAACCTTTCTTTAAAAAATTTTTTCCATTCCTTCATTAAAATCATAATACGGAAGGGAAGGAAAGATAGTTAATTTATAAATTTATTCTAAAAGTTAAAATAATTGAAAACTAATTGAATAGAATTTTATTATTTAAAGAGGAAAAAAATATATGAGTACTCCTACAATGAGTCATAGATTAGCAAAAAATACTTTTAAGATAAATATGTGTCTTGAAGGTTCAGAACCAGTTGCGGTTCCTGTTTCTTTATTTGATTTATTAGCTTATGATGACCCAAACAATAGTAATGAACCTATAAAGTTTCGATATAAAGGTTTAGCTTACAGAGATGATTATAAAGGTTTAAAATTACAACATGATATAATTGTTTATGATCCCACTTTATATGATGCTGATGGTAGAGTAGATCAAGATAGTGCTATTTTTAGAACTGAAAATTGGGAATGGCATGGAATGGATCTTGGAGTTGTTGAATATGATAAAAGATCAAAACCTTATTTTAAGAAAATAGAAGCAAATGGTGTTCACCCTATTCCAGGTTCTCCAACTTTAAACCCATCAAATAATACTTTTAAAAATATAAATCCTAATAATCCTACTAGTGGAGAAACAGGTTGGGTTATTTATCCTAAAGAAGCAATGTTGTATCCAAAAGATTTTACTTGGTTTCATAAAAACGATGGAACAACTCAACAAAATAATAGATTTGGAAAACCTTGGTATACCGATCAAGCAAAATTTATGGGTTTTGATACAAATTTAACTATCGGTGTTGTAGGAGAAAAAGAAACACAAATTCTTTTAGGTGATCCAGATTTACATTTCAATTCAGTTTTAGTTTCTGGAAATAATGCAGGTGGTGATTTAAAAGGTTATACTACAATAGCTTTTAGTTCAATAGATGAAAATATTTGGAAATATGTTTCTTATATTATTGGTCATGAAGGTTATTTTGGTTCACCAGGGATGATATTTGATGCTAGAAATGCTGCAGATGCAATGTTTTGGCCAAATATAGAGTTATTTCGAAATACTTATATATGGGTAAGATGTTCTTTCTTTGGCGATTACATTAAGTACCAAGATTTTAATCAATTATTAAATGAAAATGGAGATGTTTTACAACGCAATTTAACTTTAGGTGAAGATATTGATAGAAATAAATTTGATGGCACTTCACATTCTAAAAATCAATCAACTAGCGGTGTAGCAGATACTTCAAAAAGTACAGTTATTCCATCAGAAGAATTTAATCCTACCTTTGATATAAATTATCAAGAAAATTTAAAAAAAGATCGTTCTGAATTTTCTGAAGCTTATTTACCTCAAACTGCTCCATCTATTGACTTATTAAAAGATAAAGTTTTACCAGATCAAAATTCAGTATTTGCTGATGATTTTCCTGAACAACCTATAAACAACATTTTAAATCCTTTATTACAAATGACTGAAAAGCCTTATGAAGCAAAATTTGAAGGTTTAACAACAGTAATAAATAGAAATAAAGCATCTGGTAGTGTTTCTGAAAGTACTCATAAACAAAATTTAGGTATTCCAGGGTGGTTTGAACCTGAAAGTAGGTTACCTTTTATAGATCCAGTTACACAACGTCAAAATTTCACAGATAAGCCTGTTGTATTTCCTAAAGCAGGTAACTTAAGAATAAAAGGTAGAGTTTTATCTCCAACTGTAGATGAATTATGGGCTTTTATTAAAGCATCTGTATTTGGTAGAGAAGCTGATTTAACTAATGGCAATATTGAAGTAAAACCATCGTTTGGTAAAATTTTAGCAACTGAAACAGAAGAACAAACAGATCAAAATACTTATCCTTTTCCATCAAGAAAAGATACCTTTTTATATAAGGATAGAGCAATATATAAAAAAGGTGATTCATTAAAATATAAAAGATTAGATAATGAAGAATCAACTGCTTTAAATGAAGAAACTTTTGTATCAACTTTCTTTGTTAACAATCCAAATGCTATTAAATATCAAATATTTGAAATTATAAATGATACTTTTACTAAAATGGGTTTAAATTCTTCAGTTGATTTAAGAGATTCTGTTTTGCCTTATGATATTGGAGATAATGGAAACATAAAAGTTAAAAGAAGTACTTCAGGTGACAATCAATTAAACCCAAAACAAGATTTAGTTATTAATACTCAAAATGATGTAATTAAACAAAATCAAGGTTTTCAATATAATCCAAAATTAAGAGAAACTGATACAGCTCAAGGTAGTTTTGAGGATTACCCAGCAAACTTAGCCGCTGGTGTTTATGGAAGCCAAAACATAGAGTTTACTTCTGAATTTAAACCAATTGAAAAAAGAAAAAATGGTTTAAGAGTTTTAATAGGTGATTCTATTAAAAATGCTTCTAAAAGTGCTTGGGCTTCAAGAGAAAAACCTTTTTCAATAAAAGAGTTAGAATTATGGGTTAAAATGAATCGTTATAATTTAATTTCTTTATCTGAAGCTTTGTATTTAACTACACCAGTAACTGGCTCATGGGGTAAAAGAGATTGGGTTGAAAACGGTTTAGTTAATAATAAAACACCTACAGGAAATGAAACACCAGCTGAAGAAGCTCAAAGAAGATATGAAATAAATAAAAATAAAACAAGAGGCTCTTTATATTTATTTCATTGGAAGTTTGACAACAATTTTGCTAATCCAAATAGTTTATTGGATGTAAGTAGAGTAGTTTATGATCCTACTTATCAAGTTTGGGATCCAAGTTTAGTTACTCTTACTGATCCAAAAACAAATATATATACAGGAGATGCAAAAACTGATTATTTAAATCATCATGAATCTAATGAGTGGCCTGATTCTAGCCATGAATTTTCTTCAGCTGAGATTTATATGAGTGGAGATGGGACATGGAGACGTGTTTCAGATCAATTTAGGTTTCCAGTTTATAATGAAACATACTAAATAAGTATTATGAAAAGATTTGTTGATATCAAATATAAAAATCTTAGTAGGATGCAAGAAAAAAAGCGACCACACCCTGAATATACTAAAGAAGAATTTAGGGATTTTATAGATAAACTTGCAGAAAAATGGTATAATGAAAAAGAACGCTATAAAGATAGAAAAACTGGTAAATGGATGAAGCATAAAAAAAATGAACATCATATTGTTACTTATGAAGAAATAGTAGAATATTGTGAAATTGGCAGAACAAAGCTTATAGTCTTCAACCCTTTTGAAGAATATGTACCAAATTATAGTGATTATGAAATTATTGAAGATAAAACATATTTTACTATTAAAAGAACAGATGGGGCAGAAGTAATTGCTGAGTATTTTGATGTTGGTCTTAATGAAGTTAAAGCTAAAATAAAAGAAGAAAGATATCAGTGGATGGCAAACTGAGTCTTGTTAATTTTTTGAAAATAAGTTAAAACTCTATAACCCTTAGCCATAAGTAATAAACCATATCTTCCTGGTCTATGGCCTTTATGAATAAACTTGAGAAATCTTCTTATCCTAGTTTTAGTAATTTTCAATTTGATTAGAGAGATTAAAAACTAATTATTAAATGGGAACAGAATACTTACAAGAAAAATTCTATAAAGATACTCAAAGATTATTTGTTTCACCTCATGAAGCATCTAAAATAGCTTTAGAACATTTTTTATCTGAAGTTGTTTTTAAAAAAGATAAATCAAGAATAATCTATTCAACTGATGATATATGTTTTAGAAAAAGAATAGAACAATTAGATTTAGTAAATGGATGGAAACCAGAAACATTAGCTAATATAGTTTCTTTACAATTACCATTTGCTTCTTATCATCAAGAAACAAATTTTGAAGAAGATGATAGAGTTTCGTCAGTTCAAGCAAACCAAATGGTTTTAGGTCATTATGAGGAAGCTTTAAATGCTTATTTAAAAGCAATGGCTGTATTAGGTAAATATAAAGCAATATGTTGGTTTGGTAGAGATGATGATGCAAGATTAGCTTATCAATTATTGCAATGGGAACAATATCCAAAGTCACCCATTTGGTTGTATACAGCAGTTAATTGGTGTGGTGTAACTTTATTAATGCCTTGTTTTACTACAATTGATAAAATTGAATTTAATCCAAATTATAAAGAATCAGATTGGTTGGAAAAATCAAGAATTATTCCTATTAATATTGATTTTTCTGTAAGAGCTTATACTATTCGAGTTCCTAAAATAGAAATAAATGAAAATGAAGAAACTATTTTACCCTTAAAATTCAAAGGTTTATATGGTGAATACCCTTCACCTGGAATGGAAGAAGTCGTCTTAACTGAAAAAGTTGTTTTAGATTTTGGTTTAGAAAAAGGTTGGTTTGAAACTGCTTATTCTAATTGGAATCCAAATTCAATTGTTACTAGAATAGATGATACAAGCCAATTAAGTTGGGAACTTACAAGTCACCCTTTCGAACCAAATCCAAAAGATACTGAATATGTAAAAAATGGAGAAACTGAAGATATTTTAAAAGGTTATTTAAATGAAAAAAGTTTATTAAAAATAAATCAGTTTAGTATTAACGAAAATTTATCTACATCAAATAAACTTGTTTTAGAAGTTTATGTTACACAACAAACACTTCCTTATTTTAGTTTTTTAAAATTAATTATTCCAGGTCGTCAAGATATTATAATAGACCATTTAATAGAAGGTGAAGGTGTTTTAACTCAAATAGATATTACAGATTTACACCCAGCGAGTGAATACCATATTATAGGTTTATTTTCTACTACTGATGGCAATAGTCAAATGATTAGGTTAACTGGTATTACTAAAGATTCTCCAGATAATAAAGCACCAACTATAGAGAAAAAGAAAAAATATCCACAAATAATAGGAAGAGCTTTTGGTGATACAAGAGGCCAATATGAATTAAGTGATGAAAGAAAAATATTAAAATTTACTATAGATGGAGTAGATGCTTCTATTAATCAAATTAAAAAATTAATTGAAATAACTTTACCAAATAAAACAGATATTACAAATATTACTCCTACTATAATTGTTTCAAATAAAGCAACTGTAATACCTTCTTCTTCAACAATAAATGATTTTACTAAAAATATTATTTATAAAGTAAAAGCAGAAGATGGAAGTGTAAATATTTATAAAGTTAAAATATATCAATGCAGTAATGATGATCTCATTTTAGTTTCAATGAATGATGAAGCCTTTATGGATGATGATGGAGATATTTTAACAGTTAATGAAGAAAAATAAATTTTAAATCTAACTATTAAAGTTATTAGGTAAGGAGAAATAAAAATATGTTGAATGAAATAAACGAAAGAGATTTTCTTAAATTGTTACATGAAGGTTCGGAGCAAACAGTTCTAACCATGATAAGTATGCCTCATTGCCATAAATGTGAAGCAGTTAAAAAAGATTACTCTATTTTATATTCCGATCACCCAAACTTAGCTTTTAATGAGTTGATTTTTTCGACTCAGATGAATGATTTATTAAATGATACTGTTTTTACTGGTTTAAGTTTATCTAGTTCACCTTCATTTATTTTAACTTTTAAAAATGAAGAAGGAAGAAATGTTATATATAAAATGAGCGTGAAGCCAAACACAACAATAAATGATGTAAAACTTTTTATTAAAAGTTTTGTTGATAAAACTTTCAATGAAGGAAGTATTATCACTGTGGAGAATAGGAGATAAATATGGAAAATCAAGAACAAACAATTAAAGTTGATAATAAAGAAGTAACTCAAGAAGAGTTTAAAAAACTTCGAGAAGATAAATCTATTAAACTTCAAGAAACAGAAAAAGGTAATTACGAAAAATTAGAACGAATGAGAGGATAAGGTAAATTTTTACTTTTTAAAATTTATTTAATCTTCCTCTCATATGGATTTTGATGCTATAGTTATAGATTTATTTAATTTATATTTCCGCTTAGCAAATAAAGTAAAAGAGAAAGAAAATTATAAGTTAGTTCTTACAACAATAATAAACCATATTGAAGAAAACTTTCATAAATATCTTATTACTCCTTCAACTAAAATATACTTTTTAGTAGATCCAATCCCAAAAACAAAAAAAGAATTTAATACATTAAGACAAAATATTTTACCTTCTTATAAGAGCAATAGAACGTATAGTTTAACAGATATTAAAAATATAACTTTATTAAAAAAATATGTAGAAAGAAGAAACCCACAATATGTGGAACTATATGATGGAATTAATGAAGCAGACGATTTTGTAGAACCTTTAATTGAATATTTAAATAAAAATAATTTAAAAAACATTTTGTTATATACAACTGATTCTGATTGGTTTAGATATTTATCACCTACAATAAAAGTATGGAAACATATAAATGAAGATTTTACAGATGAAGATTTTTATAAAGAATTTCATTTTTATCCAACTATAGCTTCAATAACATTAATGAAAGCATTTTTCGGTGATTCAAGTGATAAAATATTAAGCGTTGTTTCTGAATTCGATCATAGAAAAGATGCTTTACCTTATATATCAAGAGCTGAACAATGGATTAAACAAATATCTGAAAAAAAAGAAACATTAGAAGAAGTAGTTGATAGGTTAAAAAGTTATAACTTTAGAACTTTAAGAGAAGCAAAAGATATTGATAAAAATTTTGAAAAACAGTTTATATTTACTTTAATAAATGATGAAAAAACTATTGATAAAAATTTATTAACTACTCTTATTAGAAATATAAAAATAATTTCTTCAACTAAACCAGATATTGAAAAAGGTTGGTATTCATGGGGAGAAAAAGATAGTGGATGGTGTAATTTGATTGATTTAACTTTACATATTAATAAATATGAGGATAAGTTTAGTTCAACTTTTGGCAAAGTTGAATAGTCTTCCAACTAAATAAATAAAGCATATAAGGAGAAAAATAATTATGTTTCCAGTTGTAAAATTTAGAAAATCAGATTTTTATCAAAAGCTTTCCGATGTTCAAAAAGAATATGCTGAAAGACTTATTCGGGAAAAAACTCACCAAAAATCACCTCGAGAAGTGAATTCAAATGTATTAACAGATGAAGATATTGCCATAATTAAAGGGAAATTAGCGTAACTCCTTCGCCTCCGTTTTTCTTTGTTTCAAGCCTGTGAAAGAATAATACCCTCTTTCACAGGCTTTTTTTTTCTGTTCAAATAAAAACTAAATAAATATGAGTGAGCCTATTTCTTCTGATCAAATAAGAGCTGCAGAAAATAAAGCAAATCCTTCTACTGGTGGTGATATTTTCGAAGGCGTTCATGAAGCTGATGAAGATAAATTACTTAAAGAAGTTGAAAATTTACCAAAAAATCTTGCGGAAAATTTTGAAAGTCTTTTAGATGTAAAAAATAAAAAAAGCCCAATGGCTTCGTTTATGGATGGTTTAAAAACTTCTATTTCTTCTGTTTTTAATAAAGATAATGGTAAAGAAGATACCACAAATGAAAATTTTGAAAAATTAACCAGTGCTTTAGGTGGCAATGTAAATGTCGCTGCTAAACTAAAACCAACAACAACTGATATTTTAAAATTAGGAAAAGATTCTTTAGGTTATTTATTATTATATTGGAAGTTGGACGAAATATCAAACTTTGTAAATCCAACTAAGAAAAAAGATAAACAAGAAGGTGAAGGTGGTAGTGGAGGCTTTTTCGGTGGTTTATTAAAAGGCTTAGGTGGAGCATTTAAAGCTTTAGCAGGTGGAGTAGGAGCTATTTTAGCAATTGCAGGAGCAATTGCAGTTTTTGCTTTAGCAATGGTTTTATTTACACAAATGGATTTTGTAAAAGCCTTAGCTGGTTTAGGTTTATTTGCTTTATTTATATATGGAATGTATTCTGTATCAAAATTTATACAAACTTCTGGTGCTGAAAAAGATTTTATTGGTTTAGCAAGAGCCTCTTTATATTTATCAGCTGGCTTAGCAGCATTTTCTATAGCTTTATGGATAACAAGTTCAATTGTTTCTGGTCAAAACTTTTTAGGGATGGTAATTAATTTAGCTGCTGCTGTAATAGGTGTTGGTTTATTTCTAGGCTTTATAGCAGGTTTTGGTTTCGTAGCTAGAGCAGCAAATAAAGAACAAAAAAACTTTGTTGAACTAGCAAAAGCTTCTGTATTTTTATCTCTTGGTTTAGCAACATTTGCTATTTCCTTATGGATTGTAAGTGCTATCATGAGTGCTCAACCTATAAGTATTTTTGGTCTTACAATACCAGGAATGAATGTAGGTTATGCAATGGGTGGTTTAGTTTTATTTGGAGCTTTCCTATTAGGTTTTGCTATAATATCAAGAATAGCAGGAGCAAATAATAGTAGTTTTCAATCTTTAGCAAAAGCATCTACAACCTTATCATTTGGTTTAGTTGCTTTTTCTACAGCTTTATGGATAACAAGTGCTATAATGACTGCTCAACCTTTCAGTGTATTTGGTTTTACAATACCAGGAATAAACATAGCAGCAGCTATGAATGGTTTAGTTTTATTTGGAGGCTTTATATTAGGTGCTGGTATTTTATCTGCTTTAGCAAATAAATTTGCTCCTAATTTTAAACAATTTGCTATAACAGTTTTACTTTTAACAGCTTCTTTAGCTGCATTTGCCTTAACTTTAGGCTTTATAAGTTTATTAAAACCAACAGCAATAATGCAAGGTGTAAAAGTTTTAGTTATGATGGGATTATTTATTGCTGGAATGATTGGTTTAGCAGCTTTATCTAATCTTGTTCCAAAAACTGTTTGGATTAATTTTGCTATCACTGTAGGCTTAATGTTACTTTCTTTATTTGCTTTCACTTCAATTTTACAAATGATAGATAAATTAAGTGAAAATATATTTTTGAAAGGTATAGCAGCATTAGGTTTAATGGGAATATTTTTAATAGCTGCAGCTGGTTTAGGTGCAATTTTCTTAATACCAGTAGTTGGAGCAGCTTTAGGTGTTGGTTTAGTTTTATTAACTGGTGCAAGTCTTCTTATGTTTATTTCTTTCAAAGCATTATCAACTGCAGTTACTTACGCAGGAAGTTTAACCCCAGAAATAATAAAAAATGCAGCTAATAATACTTTAGCTTTAATTGAAGTAGTTTTAAAAGCCTCTTTATTAGGTTTAGCAACAATTCCAGCTTTATTAACAGTTGGCTTTTTAAGTTTATTTGCTGGAAAATTTGTAACAGCAATTGGTCATATATCAACTGCTACTAATCAACTTGCAGTCTTATCCAACACAGATAAAGCAGTTACAAACATGAAAAATGTTGAAACCATAATATATGCTTTTGCTGAATTAGGGCTAAAAACTGCTGTTAAATTAATTTTGGCCATACCAGCTATAATGATGTTGGGTGTTGTTTCCTCAATTTTATCTTTAACAATAAGTGCAATAACTTCTTTAGCAAAAGTTGAAATTCAAAAAGATATTATTGATAGAAATTTAGAAAGTATTTCATCAGTGTTACAATCAGTTACAGAAATGAAAACACCTAATCCCATAAAAGCAGCTTTAATTAAATCAGCTGTTTTACCTTTAGTTTCAATGATGTCTGCTTTAACAGGTTTAATAAGAGATTTACAAGGAATAGATGAAAACCAAATTGTAGCAGCTAAAGCAGGTATTGCAAAAATAGGTACTTTAATTGCAAGCGATGAAGAATGGACTTTCAACGATTTATTAAAGAAAATAGATGGTGTAGGAAAAAAACAAGTTCAAGCAGCTCAAGCAATGAATGCTATAAGTGGAACAATAGTAACTTTAGCTTCCAATTTGGATGTTTTTGCAGTTGAACCAAATAAATTACAAATGGCTCAAGCTGGTATACAAGGTTTAGGTAATTCAATACTATATTTAAATTCCTATGTTTTACAAAATATAAGTAAATTACCAAAAGATATAAGTACAAGAATGGAAAATTTATCTAGTGTCACTAAAACAATTAAAAACAATATATTACCAAACATGACTGATTGGATAGTTCCCGCAACAGAAACTATAACTGCTTTTAGAAAAAGTGCAGATGAATTAAGTAAAGTTAAAAATCCATCTAAAACTTTTGATAGTATAAATAAATCAGTTGAAAAATTTAATACAGCAAAATTAACAGCAGTGGGAGATACTCTAACAATTATTAAAAATAATGTTGATTTTCAAAACAAATTAGATCCACTTATTGAAGTTGCTAATAAAGCTAAAGACTTTGAAAGAATAGCAAATGCCTTTGATAGAATAGGAAAATCATCTGTCATTGCAAGTCGTAACACTGGTATATTTAATAATTTAGGGAATGCTAGTGGTGGTAGTGTTGTTGGAGATCAATCAACTAAAACAACTACTATAGGTAACAACCAAATATCTAATACAGCTAAAGATTTAACTTACAATGCTTTACAAAACATAACTATGTTGTTGGAAGATTGGAAGAAACAAAATTTGAAAAAAGAAGAAAAAACAGCATCGATAGGGAAAGAAGAAAATCAAAGTGGAGGATTCTTTGGTGGTTTAGCTGAAGGCGCCGGTAATTTATGGGACAGTATATTTGGTGGTGGTGGTAAGAAAAAATAATTTATTTTAAATTTTATGTTTTCCCAGTTTTTTACCCATAAAAGATGCTGCTTTTTAGCCTCCACTACTTTCGAAGTAGGATGGAGAGTGATTTTTCCTAGTTTCGATGAATAATAAATAATTAAATTGTTTTTTAACTAACATATCCTGAACTTCAAAAAACAGATATATTTGGTTCGTAATAAGTTAGGAAATGGAGTTGAAAAAAAAGAATAAATTTTAGAAATTTTAAAAATTTTAGGTGGAAAAAAAAAGAAATTTATAAAAAGTCGGAAAAACCGGTGATTTTGTTGTTTTTCATAAATTTAAGCCAGATTAATGGGATTGTATAAGATGGTGTTGAGCTTTTCTAAGCTGCTAAAATTTCTTCAACTTTTGGTTTTCTTTTATAAACCTTAACCCTATTATTGAAAGCAAGTCTTAATTGTTGACCATACATAGCATAAACACTTTTCAAATCTTTTTCATTGTAAATACCTATACTATTTTGTTCGTGCAATACTTCCTTAAATGTAGTTAAGAAAATATTATTGTTGAAACCTTTTCTATTAAAATCCTTTTTTTCTTTTTCTACTATTTTTTCTAATATTTTTTCTAATTTTTCGTAATTTTCTTTATTGTATGTTTCTTTTTCTTGTTGGAAATTTTCATATCCTCTTTTGAAAACATCTTTCATACTTTGAATATGTTTAGGGTTTAAAAAATCTTCTGGTTTAGTAAAATTGTATTCAACAAATATATATACTCTACCTGGATTTTTAATTGTACTATCTTCTGGGATATCTTTTGTTCTACCACTAATATACTTTTCTGTTTTTGCAATTATCTTAAACATTTCTAAATGTTTTATTATTGTTCTTATTCTACTTTTTGCTACTCTCTCCGCTCCATGTTTATTACACATATATTCATAAACATCTGTAAAAGTGAATTCTATTATTCCTTCTTCTTTCCCTTTTTCTTTAGATTCTTTTCTAAGTTTGTTGCAAAATGCTTGCATATCTATTTGATAATGGTTTTCTTTGTTGATAGATGCTATACATCTTTTGTTGTGTGAAATGATTAAACCTTTTGGAGTTTGAATGTAATGATCGTTGTATTTATTTGGTTTGTTTCTTGTTGTATTTATGAAAAGTTGTGCAATTTCTAAACTTATTTCATCCCTTTCAACAGCAGATATTACTCTATCAAAAATTGTATCAACGCATTGTTGCATTCTTTCTGGACTTGCTGTATAAAAAACATTGTGTCTGAAAAAATATGAAGAAAATCTTATTTTTTCTCCTTTACGTATTGCGTAGTTGTACTCCCAATCTTTTTCTCGCCAAATTTCTTCTAATCTTTTAATTTTTTCTTGAAATTTTTTGGCTTCTTCCAATTTTTCTTGTTGTGTAAGTTTTTTCATTTGCTTCTTCTCCTAAAAAATAAAAAAAAAATGATTATTTGTAGGAGAAGTGATGACTTTTTTTAGCTTTAATCTAAATAAATAGTCACACACGGTTCTCTCACAACCGATGCGTTGATTAGAAAGTCGTAAGTGTTTTTTTCACACTTACGACTTTCGTTTTCTAATCAACTTATATATAATTAGTGATAATATTAAATTTTTAATACTTCATTTTCTTTTTTACTTTAATCTTTTTCACATATATAAATAAAAGTCTGTAATAGTCCTAATTGAATAGAAACAAAATTTTTTATATAAAAAAAAATTATATATAAAATAGGAGAAAAGAATGAATGTTTTTGATTACTTAATACAACTTGAACAAAAAGAAAAATTAAATGAAAAAATGAAAACTTCTAGAATAAAACGATTACATGAAGTACAATCAAGTGGTGCTATTTCAAGTTTTGCTCCAGAAAATTTACGTGGAATTACTTCATATGACGGGGCTGGAAATTCTTCTTTTATGAAAAAAAAGAAAAAAGCAACTAGCACAACTAGCATGCATTAAGAGAATATTATTTATGGAAACAGCAAATAAATTAATCGATAAATTACCTGCAGAGTATTTCATGGTTTTAATTCCAATACTTTTAGTAGTAGGAATTTTTTGGATTTTACCTAGAATAAAAAGAGATAAAAATGGTAAATTATATTTTTACTCTCAAATTTACGAAAGCAAACAACAATCAACTAAAATAAAAGAAAACTTTGGTGAGTTGAAAGAATGTCTAACGAGATTAGAACTTGATAATCAAAGATTAAGAATACTCAATTTAATACAACATTCACCAAATGAAAAAATAGCTATAAATGCTGAGTTTGATGACTACCTTAAAAAAGGTGGAAATTCTTACATTGTTGCTATAGTTGAAGAATGGAGAAAAAATGCCATCAACTGATGAAGAAATTTTACAAATTTACTTATCCCATAGAGAAACTTTAGGTGATTTCAAAAATCGATTTCATTATGAATGCATTGAACTTGATGATAGAATTTCTAGATTAGAAACTTATTTAAAAAATATTCCTAATATAGAGTATAAAGAGTATAAACAGTTACTTACTAAACAATTAAAAGTAATGAAAGAATTGAGAGATATTTATGATGAAAGAATTCAAAACAATTTTTTAATATAATTTTTCCAAAAAAATTGGGTAATTTTTCTTTCAAAAAATTACCCAACTTACAACTTGGTTTAGTTATATTTTTCTTTCAACTTTGTTTTTACTTCTTCAACGGCATTCAACAACAAGTTCCCATTTATTTCCTTGCCATTGTTTGCAAGAATACCGATTAGGTTATATTTGTACATAAAAATTTTGGAGGCTTTTATAAACAAGAAATCTGGTTTTTGGAAACTGCTATTAATTGTGGCAGGAGGTATTTTTATGACGAGTATTATGGGGTGTGATGTGAATCCGGATCCGGATACAGGGGAAAAAAACCAAATTTGAGGGGTCTTGGAAAATAGGAAATGAATCCGACTATTGGGTATATCAGTTTTCCGGTAATACCATTCACGCCCAACATGCTGGAACCAGTGCCGAACAATTTACTTGGAGCGGAACCTTTACTTTTACTGAAACAACGATAACCCTTAATCCTACTTATAACAGTTTGGGTATCTCGGTTGAAGCCTGGACGCAAGAATATCTGTTTTTGGAAAATCCTACCCGGTTTAAGTTGCTCACTGATAGTGAACGAGATAGAATTGCAGGAGAATTTATAAAGTATTAACTACACAAAGCAGATAATGACTATTCGGATCATTATCTGCATGTTTTTGATAAACTATAGTTTTTTTGTTTTATGCTAATTATATATCATGGAAGAAGAATTAGCCGCTAATGTAAAATATTTATGGAAAAAATGTAATGAAATACTGGGAACAAATTATAGTTATGAGCACGCAAATTCAGTAATCAGTGTTAAAAATTTATTTGATTTCATGAACAAACTAGATGATGATATATATCAAACAGAACCAGATTTTAATACTAATGCTCAAGTACCAGAATCATTACGCACACAAGCTGTTAATAGAAAATTTGTAGATAAAGCAATAACTTGTGTCGGTTCATGTGCAAGTAGTTGTCATAGTTGTACCAGCAGCTGTTATGATGCATGTAGTGGTTGTAGGAGTAGTTGCATATCTGTTGGTTGTAAAACTAGCTGCTCAAGTTCTTGTTTTGGAAGTTGTTTAAATGGGTGTTTAGATGGGTGTAAGAGTTGTAGCGATTGTGACGCTTCTTGTCGTTCTTGTTCTAATTGTAATTATTGTGGCGGTTGCACCGGCGTGACACAATCAGGGTTTTGCATGTTTTGTGCTGGTTGTAGTGGTTGTTCTAGTTGTGGGTGGTGTGATCGTAGCTGCGGTAATTGTAGTGGTCAATGTAAAGGTTGTGGTAGTTGTAGTAATCAATGTACAGGTTGTACAGGATGTACTGATTCTTGTAGTGGTGGTTGCGCTGGAAGCTGTAATACTACATGCAGTGTGTCTTGCGTAAACAGTTGTGGAAATACATGTAAAAATTTGAATTCTGGAGCGCTATCACACATAAAAGGAATATATTGAATTATGCTGTTTTCATTTGATCATCTTGAAGGATTCGCCGTAACTATTCATACCAACTCAAATTGTACTCTAAAGTGCAGTTATTGTTATGAAAGTAATAAAGCGGCGTCTGTTTTTGAAGATGAAAAATTTTGGCTATCTACAAAACATGCTGCGGAGAAAAGAACTTATAATTTCAAGAATAAAGAATCAAATAATTGTATTATTGATATTAATATAGTTAAAAGTTTTATCGACCAAATATTGAAATTTAAAGAGACTAGCTTTTTTAAAGAATATATTGAAAGTCAGTCCAATGGTAAAACAATTATTTTAGATTTTATTGGAGGTGATTCGCTTCAATATCCTGATTTGCTAGATGAAATTGCAACATATTTTGTACACCAATTAATTCTCAAAAATCATGATTGGCTATATTCATGGGCAATGAGTATTTCATCCAATGGTATCACCTTGTTAAATCCCAAAGCACGACAATTTTGTGAAAAGTGGAAAAACAATCTTTCATTGGGCTTATCCATTGACGGTTGTCCTGAACTGCACGATTTAAACCGTTGGTGTTTTGCTGATAATGAAGACGGCTCCCATAGAGGGTCATGGCAATATATAAAGGAAATTTGGTCTTGGTATAAAAGAAATTTCCCAAAGGATAGTTTAAAAACAAAATGGACTCTTGCTCCTAATAGTTATAAATATGTTTATGATTCGGTTAAATTTTTATACGAAGAATTAGGAATGAAATACCTTATGTTTAATCGTGTAATGGAAGATGATATACAAGATACAGCAGAAGATTTATGGGAATTAATACAGCAATTTGAGCAAACCATAGATTATATTGCTGAACATCATACTGACCTTTATTGTCATCTTTTTGATTATGTATATACACAAGGTAGGACAAAAAATGAATTATTGCAAGAATTATCTGATTGGTCACGATGTGGTTTCGGAAGAATGCCGGCTTTATCGCTTGACGGTAATGTATATCCTTGTTTTAGAATGTTGCCGGGTAGTAATCACATAAAAAATTCAGACAAGTATGCTCAAGGAACGTATGCAAATTTACTTGAAAATGAAGATGTTTTAAGAGAATTAAATATCAATTCCCATGCCGTTAATATGAAAATTAAAGAAAAATGCAAAATATGTTCTATATTTGATATATGTCCTCATTGTGCCGCTGATTGTGTAGATGAAAGTAATGCCACTTTAACAAAAACAACAAGCGTATGTAATTTTACCAGATTACAAGTATATTTTACGCGAAGGTATTGGGAAAAAATAAAATCTTTACATCCCTCTTTATATCAAAAATACAAAATAACCTGGACTCAAGAAGAACAAAATGAATTATTACAATTGGTTTTAAATGAAATTTTTAATCTCAAAGATAAGGAGAAGAAAAATGATAATAGCTAATCTTGAAGAAATGTTAAATCACAAATTAGGTAACGAATATGACTATAAGGAGCATCGTTGGCTTAATACTCAATTAAATTGTGGGTGCATAGTTGCTATTTGTTTGGATGTTGAAATTACCGATGAAGATAGAAAGTTCCTAATAAAGCAATTCAATAAAATAGCTTCATTGCAAACACTAATAAAGGAAGTGTTTCATTTCCCAGAGGAAACCATACCTCAATATTTAGATAAATTTAAAAAAGAACTTGAAGAAACACAAGAATCCCTATCACAGTTTATAATGGATAAAAGAAAGCAATATGATTTTCCAAATGGGATAGATTGTAACTCTGAATATTATTCATTAAAGTTAAAACAAAGTCTTTCCTGCAAGGGATAAGCAGTATATTCAAAAATCGCTTTTTATGCCTGAAATTATGCTTTTTCAGATATTTTAACTGGTGGCAATGGTCTGTAAATACCATGGGCATTATACTGGAAAGACACAGGACAGGAAAAATATAGATAATCAGTATTAAGCTGAAAATTAATATCAGCGTGGGTATAATTTTTTAAAATAAACCAGTTTTTGTCTGAAAAATTGTCATTGGTTACAACTCTTGGTTTTTCAATATTTTTGATTATGGCGTTAAATCGGCATTGCTTGCCAAAAGATGTTTCTATCTTAATTATATTACCTTGAGGGTATTCCTTAATTTTTAAATATGATTCACGGGGATTAGAACTTAAACTATAATTATAGTCATAATTTATATTTAACAAATAATTTTCAAAAGATTCTTCACTTAGTTTTTCTGATAAACTATAAACAACTTTATCTGCTTGTTTTAAATCAAATTCCATAAAAGAATCATTAGGTAAGCAAAAAGTATTAGAATGATGTACAATAAAGTTACAACCATATCCCTCCGTTTCAAAATAAAAACTTAAATTTTCATAAAAGCAGGAATATTTATTTTCATGGCTCTCATTGTATATTTTTGCTTGACAACAATCAACACATTTTTTTGATTGAATTTCTTGCTCGCTTGCTAATGACATATATATTTAGGAAAAAAAATGAATTTTTTGAGATTGAAATATAAAATTTATTTAATCTATTATTTTAATTAATAATAAGGAGTAATTTATGAAGCGTTCATTAATCCCAATCCGTAACAAACAAAACAAACCGACAAGGCGTTTTCGTGAAGGCGAAAGAACAACGACAGACTTGCAGGCGTTGCGCGAAGTGTAAGACCAGTTTGATTCTCTTATTGAGCGTATGCTGGAGGCCAAACTTATGCTTGCGGGGCTGGCAATCGGGGGAGACGAGGCTTATGCCGGTTACAACGCAACCACATCCAACCAAGAATGTGAAATAGACTAAAATTTATTTTTTCTCAAGCCGCCAAAACACACTGGCCTAAAAGCATATTAAACATATTCTTTTCAAGCCTTGTGTTTTGTCTGAAAGAATATTCGTCTAAATATCTGTTCATATATTTATCAGATATGTAATGATATGCTCCTCTAATTCCGTTTTTTACCACACTCCAGAAATTCTCAATCCCGTTTGTGTGTGTATCACCACAGACAAATTGCCCTAATGAATGATTAACTGTCAAGTGTATATACTTCTTTTTATTTTCTTCGCTGTCAAGGATTCCATAAGACTTAAATTCGTCTGTCATTACTGTTGTCTTTTCAAGAGTCTCTTTTTTGCAAATCTTTTCTATTACTTCCAACAACTGATTCCCGGACAGTTTTTTCCCTCTTTATTCGGCAGCATTACCCGGGCGTGTACATGACCAGTGCTTCTTTCTTTAATCCCCACAACCGGGATTTTCTTTGTCCCTCTCCCCCTTTTATTTTTATACTTTGCCGCTTTGACTATATTGTCCTCTTTGTCGAGTATCGCGTTGCTCTTTCTTGGTTTTCCTCCTATATAGGTCTCGTCAACCTCAATAATGGCTTCAAATATTTCTTCGATTTCCCTGTTTCCCATGGCTTTCCGTATCTGGTGTAACATTCTGAAAGCCGTTTTATAAGTAACTTTAAAATCCCTTTCCAGCCGGCAGGCGGAATAACCTGCCCTGTCATTCAGGAAATTGCGTATGGCTTTAAACCATTTTTTTATTTTGATATGCGTTTTTTCAAAAATTGTCCCTACAAAAGGCGAAAAAGTATTATCGCAATTAATACAATGGAAAACTTTAAGCCGTTTTCTTTCCCTGTAAATGCTTACCGCCGCCCCGCAGTGGGGGCAGGCTAAACTGCCTTTATAGCGAATGTCAAGAAAGTGGTCTATCGCGGCTTTTTCATCGGGGAATCTTTCGTCGAATTCATCGTCCGACATCGCGCTCAACGCTTTCTCAAACTTCTTCTTCTCCTTCATTTCCTTTTCCACCTGCCTTGTGGATTTAGAGATTTATTAAAAAAAAATAAATTAATTTATTACCCGTGAATTAATTTATTTTTTTCGGGAGAGGCATATTTTTCAGGCGGGGAAAATCAGTTGGTTTTAACATGTATAGGATTAGTAGGATATGTGGGTGTTTATGCTACATAAGTATATAAGTGCGCTAGTAATTATGATTTTGAAGAAATTGAAAAAATTTTTTCTGAATGGGTTTATTCTTTGACTTTTGGTAGTAGTGGCATTTTTTGTGGTATTGAATCTTTTTCTTCTTTAATACCAATATGGCATTTTATGGAAAATAAAGAATACGCTAAACTAGTTGAAAAAGAATTTTACAATTTAACAAAAATAGACTAAAAAAGTGTTTTGATTTTTTTCCTAATTATTTGAGGATATAAAATTGAAATATTTTACTATACCAGAATTGAAGTACCTAATTGGTACAAACGCAGAAACAGCTCAAATAAAAGCACTTCCTTACACTATCGGTGAGAATTCAAGAGTAACTTTAACTAAACATTGGTTTGGAACTTTTACTGTAAATTCTCCAGGTGATCCAGCTAATAATGTTCCAGCTACTTACCCAAATATATTAACAGATGAAAATTTTCAACCTATAAATGTTACTCCTTTATTAAAATATGCTTCTTGGAGAGAAGGAATAGCACCAAGTCTTTTATTAGAAGAGTTGGATATTAAATTGTTAGTCAATGTTGGTGATGATTTAAATCCAAGATGGCTACAATTAGACCAAGGTGATGATAGTAATTTTTATTGGAAATTAACCTCAGTTGCAAATACCATTGCTGGTACACCAACTGATCAATATTTTCTTGAAACTGATGTTTTAGATGCTATAAATACTCAACCAGTAGGTATTACATATGTTTCAACTTCTGGGAAAAATCCAGTAGCATTAAAAAAATGGAGATTATCAGTTTCTAATAGAGTTAAAGTTGAAAGACAATTTAATTTTGATACCTTATTAACTTCATTAATTTCTCATAGTGTATTAAGAATGAACATGAACGGACCACAATTGCCGTTCGACCCAGTAGGTAAAAGAAGAGCACCAAGTTTACAACCAGTAACAGGAAAAGCTGTTTATGATTTTGCAATGAATAACCTATCTATTCCTTCTATTCATTTATATTCCAATGTTAGAATAGGAACAGATCCAGCAATGCCCTCAGCAGTAACAACTAATATAAAATCCTTAACTGGTTTTTTACAAACTGATGAATTTAAATTTTATTCAATGTTTAATAAACAAGTTGGTTCAACTGACGGCAGAGTAGGTTATTATGAAGATGAACCTGAAATGGTTTGGGTTCATAGACCTTTAACTAATGACCAAGATTATGTAGATCCAACTGGAAACCCCAACCCAATGGAACTTCCAAGTTCACAAGTTAATTCTTCTAATGATGTTGGTGGTCAAGTTAAACCTGGATTGATGCAACCTTCAGGTGGTAGACTTTCTATAAATAATAGATATTTACAATACCCAATTCCAACTGCAGCAAGAAATAGAAATTATACTTTAGCAGTAACAACAGAAGCTAAAGCAATAGAAGCGATCGACCAAAATGAACAAAATATTGGAACTTTTAACATAACTAGTTTAGAAAGTACTGCTACTAAAGAAAGAAGAGAAAGAATAAAAAATAACTTTTCTAATAATGATTTGGTACCAAAAGTTATAGTTGATTACATGATTAGAGATATAGTAGGTGATTTACCTGTTATTAGATCTTTAAAAAGAACTATATATACTACTGCTGGTTTATCTCAAAGAGTAGATGTTATAAACAGAAGAATAATAGATACTGGATTAACAGATCCTTTAACTACAAAATCTTATGTAGATGAAAATATAAAAGATGTTTCAGAAGATATTAAGGACGTTAGAGATTCAACTTTTCATCCTATAGGTTATGTTTATAGTCATTTTGAAGAACCAAATAATCCTGGAACTCCTTTACCTTCAGAAGAAATTCATAATGAAATTGCTTCAGTTACAATAGTTAATGGTGGCAGTAACAACTATATAGGTGAAATATATAAATATGAACCTACCGGTATTTTATGTGCACTTTATTTAAAAGTAATTGGAGTAGATGAAACAAAAAATAGAATAGTAACTACTTTTGAAATTATTCATAAAGGATGGGCACCACAAAATAATCTTTTTAACAAAAGTACAGTTGCTGTTACTTTATTAAAGGTTTGGAAATTTAACCCACAAACAGGTGTTTTTGCAGCAACTTTAGAAAGTACTAATACAAGTATTTTATTTGAAGTAGAAGAAAAAAAGTATGGTTTTGATCCAGGTGGTTTACATAATGCTCCAGATTATTTATTACCCTATTGGGATCCTACTTTTGTAAATTATTTACCCTTAAAATCAGCAGCTGTTCCTTTGAAAAAATGGGGACAAGAAGTACCAAATGGTCCTTTTAAATGGTTGGATAATGGTTTTTACAACCCAAAAGTATATGACGTATTTTTAGATTTAAAACAAGGTGGTTTAGGTTGGTATTGGTCAGGCCTTGAATGGATAAGAATCGATGCTCATAAAATAGATATGAGTGCTTATAGAAAAGCGTCCGCTCAAGATGAATTGGAAAATGTAAGATGGAGAAAATTTTTCCAAGAAATAATGGGTGGAACTATTGAGTCTAATACAGATAATAATTGGGTTGAACCAACTTTCGAAACTGGGTGGGATTTTATAAAAAAAGCTGGTTTTAAAGGAAATAATAATTATGGTAATGCAGTAGAAACAATAAATAAACCAACTGGTGGTGCTCCAGAGATATTACAAGCAAGAGAAAATATACAAAATGCTTTTAAAAGTATTCTTCAAGAACTTAGAGCACACCATGATCATGATGGTACTAATGGATTAAAAATAAATTATGATAATTTATATGGAAAACCAACAAAATTACCTGCTTTAAATCCTTTAAAAATTGAAAGAAGTGTAGGTATTTTTGAAGATTACGATGGTTCAAAAGGCTCTTTAAAATTACCTTTAAGTGGTGGAGTATATACACCTTCTTCTAGCGAACCAGTTAAATTACAGTTAATGAGACAAGGTATAACAGGGTTAATAAGTGGTCCTATATCTAGTGGTGCTACTAGATTATTTTTAAAATATAATCCAAATCGACCAGGTGGTGACTGGGACACTCCATCAAATCAAGCTGAAAATGGTGTTTTAATTGTATCAAAAAATAATACAGAATATTATGGTTTACCTAAAGCAAATGATGATGGAGGATATAAATTTTGGGTTTCTGGTTCAAACTTATACTGTATAACTACACTCACATCAGTTAAATTTTATACTTTAACAGCTGATGGTAATGCAAATTCTGAAACTACTAAATTAATTTTTGAATTTCAAGAATTATTAACAACAGCTGAAGAAACAGCCATTAGACTTAGTGGTAATATATTTATTGCTGCTGCAACTTCTAGTGCAGCATCAGTAACTAAAGGTGCAATTACACGAAATACTAACAACCCAAAACAGTGGTTTTTAAATGTTACAGTTCAAACTGAAGGTTTTATAACAGTAGCTTTAATTAATAATCCTACGATAACTTCTTCTATAAAATCAGTTGAAGTTTTTAAATTAAAAATTGTCTTAAATGGTGCTCAAGTAGGCGGTGTTTTATGTGGTAATGCTACTACAGCTATAACTATAAATTCTTCTTTTATGCTTAGTAATGGTTTTAATATCAACAAACACTTAGGACAAGAAATACCGCCAAATGAGTTTTGGTCTAGTATTCTTCCACCAGTAGTATCTGGAGTTGCTTTTAATGGAAATGGAATTTATGATGCTGGTACTAATACTGTTACTTATCCTATTAATATTACTGATAATTCCTTTGAACAGAAAGTTATTAGTTTTGCTTTCCGTAATCATTCTATTATGAAAAATTGTGCTTGTACTTTAACTATTATTGGGTATAGTGCAAATTTTAGTTTAACTACTACTACTACTACTATTGCTGGTAAGTTAAAAACAGAAACTTTAATAGTTACTTTTACTCATCCTGTTTCTGGTGGTACTTGGCCTATAACCAGTTTAACTCTTTCAGAGTGTTTAGTTGGTTTAGCTTCCGATGTAGGAAGATATAATATAACTTCTTTAAGTATTAGTGGAAATATAGTAACACTAAATCTTGTAACATCTAAATCAGGTATAGCTAGTATAGCTTTTAATAAACCACAAATAAAAGCTAACATAGCTACTTTTCAAGTTTATTGCCCAGAAATAAGAGCTATTAGTATAACAGCAGCACCAGTTGTTGGTGGAAGAGGAGCAAATGCTTATGTTATTTTAACTTTTACTTTTGATATAGCTCCTAGTAACTTTTTAGCTGGTTTAACTTCAGCATCTGTTTGGGAAGTATATAGTAATTTTGCTGTTGTAGGAGATACTAATAATAATAATGCTATTGCACCTGAAAGTACTCCACCAGATACTCAAGGTACAATCAGAAAAATATTTAGAAAAGTTTCAGGTAATATTTTAACTTGGTCGGTAAAAATAAATAATTTAAAAATTAAAAAATCAACTGGTCTTAATTTAATAATATCTTTATTAGATCAATTTTTCGAAGAAATAGATTATGCAGTTAATGTACCAGCACCAGATATAACAGGAACACTTTCTTTAAGTAAAGTAAATGATGTAGAAGTAGAAGATACAATAATAGCTACTCCTTCATCAACTTTAGACACATCAGAAGGTTATTGGTCTTATGAATGGTATAAAAATTTACCTGGTCAACCTCAGACACAAATTTTAAGCGCAACTTCAAGTAGTTATCAAATAGCAGCAAATGATATTGGTTGTGAAATTTCATGTAGAGCAATTTTCAGCGAATATAATAGTTATTTAACTTTAAATATAAATGATGTTGTATTACCTAAGTTAATACAACCAAATTTAGCTGGTTTAGCAATCAATCCTCAAATTTCTAGTTTTTCACCATGGTTTACATCTATTCCATTTACTTGTCAAGATGCAGCAAATCATTTAATTGCTTCATCTATTACATGGCAAGAAAGTGATAATAATGGTTTAAACTGGAAAAATGTAGATGGCACTTATAATGCTAATGCTAAAGTATTTAAAACAGAAAGAAAATATAGAGCAACAGTTATTTTAGTACCTGCTACTGGATATAAAGTAACTGCACCAACAGCAAATTATTATAATTATAGTGGAGCTGCTAGTTGTTCTTATACTGCAAATGATAATAAAGTAATTATTGAGTGGAATGGTTTAGCCACTATAGGTTTAATTGGAACTGCTAACATAAAAGATGGAAACGGAAATAGTATTGTAACAGCAACTGTTGGCAATACTATAACAGTAGATATTATCAATCATAATATTTGGAATGGAAGTTGGAATGGTGGTTCTTCTTTACCTCCACAACCAGATATTACTTATACTTGGCTTGGTGGGACATCTTCTCCCAACAGTAAAAATTATGTAGTAGCAGCTACTGATATAGGTAATTCTATAAGATGCCAAGTAACAGTAGAAGGTTATATTGGTAGTATAATTTCTGGAATAGTAAATATTTTGTAAACTTTCAATTTTGAAAGAAAAGCAACTAAGTAAATATGATTACTTTGATGTATAATTTAAGGAGAACTTAAAATGGATATTTCAACTCTTTATGAAAAATTTGAAAACGCTTCTGGTGCTTTATATGATGTGATTGAATTATTGGAAAAAGCAAAGGATGAAGCAATTACTGTTTCAGGTGAAATTAAAAGAGTTTTACCAAACCATATTCTTGCTTTACAGAAAAAAATAAAAGAATTAGTTTCAGGTTCAGAACCTTTTGCAATTGAAAAATTAATTGCTTATCTTGATAATTTACCTTTAGCTTCATTAAAGCCAGGTAAAGCTGCAGATAATTTAGATTATTCTTTACCGAGTAATGACAATGTTGATATTGGTGAACCTGATATTTCTGACGGTCCAAAAAGCGCTCTATTAAATGAAGGTTTACAAAGATATTTAAAACCATCTTCAGAAAGAAAATCTCTTAGAAAAAGACCATCAACATTAAAATTTGATACATTAAAAAACGATAATAAAATGAGAGAAAGGAAAGAATTGTTGAATGAAATTTCTTATGAAGATGATTCATTACCTAGTTCTTTAAGAGAATTAACTTCAAGGAAAAAAGATGGCAATAAACCACATAGTGGTTTTTATAAGTTTGTAGAAAGTGCTAAAGTTGATTTAGAAAAAGAAGATGGAACTGAAGGTCTATTCGCACAATTTGATGGTTTAGCTCAAGGTTTTCAAGCAATAAGAGAAAACACAAATGAATTGGCTGAAAGTGGTGATTGGAGAAACATGATGCGGATGAAAGAAGGAAATTTAGATCCTTCAGTGATGCAAGCTTTAGCAATTTAATCTAATTTGTTAGGGTTTTTAATGTAGGTTTTTTTGTCCTCCTTACTACATTTGAAAGCTTAGGGGATTAAAGATTTGGTTTTTTTCCTCCTAACCAATTTTTAATCCCCGTCCTCCATTATTAAGTTTTTAATGATATTTAAAAAAACTAATTGAATATGTCAAACAAACTTGAAGAAGCTTATAGATTAGCTTTTGGTCAAAATTATATAAATATTGCTTCGGGTATTAATACAAATTTATCTTTAGAAAAATTTTTTGATTTACTACAAGAATCTACTAGTAAAAATGCTCCTCCTTCAAGTAAAGTAACAAAACCACAAAATGTTATTTTTGATAACCCTTTAGTAAAACAAATAAAATCACAAGTTAAACATGAATCAAATAAGTCTATGTATGAGCAATTTTTACAAGCTTATTTATCTCCTTTTAATAGTGATGTAGATAACAGATTAGGGAAAGTTGTTTTTAATAAAGCATTAAAAGAACCAAATTTATTTACAGATGAAGGTGGACGAATATATACACGTTCTACTTTTGCAATAGATTATTATGCTAGAACTCGACCAAACGGTTATAAACAAAGATTTACTTTTTCACAATTATTTTTTCCACCTTATGCTTATAATGGTAGAGTAGATGCTACCCCAAATATGCCTTGGAATCCTAATGCAAATCCTGAAATACAAAGTAAACATTTTAATTTAAGAAATTATAAAATAGATAGAGATTTATTTACTTATAGAGAACCAGCGTTTAAGCCAGTAAATGATAATATTGAGTTTGTTCAATGGTTATTTGAAGGATTAACAGGTATTGTTTCTACTTATATGACTGAATGGGATTTATCTTTATATATACAAGAAGGAATTATTAAAAAAGCAGTCCCTGGAGAAGATCAACCTTGTATTCATTTACTTTATAGAATGAAATCAGACAATCCTTTAGGTTATAAAGATGATAGAGCTTTAGCTTTTGGAGCAATAAATGCTGCAACTTCAAAATGGGGTTTAAATAAAATATGGGATGTTTCTTCTTATCCTTTATCAAAGTATTGGGTACAAAGATTTGACAACCCAACAGAATTTCCTGATAAAACAAATGGTATGACTAATGGTGATCCTCCAAATTTTTCAGGAATGTTAACTTTATATGAATTATTTAATCAAATAAAAGCAATTGATAAATGGGATGCTTTTGCTGCTGGTTGGAAAGACTTTTCAATGCCTTATTATAAATGTTTATATGAAGATGGTTCAGATGGTTTAACTGATTTAGATTTGGCTTATTTTTCACAGGACGAGATTTCTTCATCAACTTTATCTGGTTCTGGTGGCCAAGCTAAACCAGATAGAAGACCTGAATTAAAAGATTCAAAGTGTATTAGGTGTTTATCTTGTATAGCTTCTTGTCCTAAAGGTTTATTTATTCCTATTTATGTAAGTGGTGCTCTTATTAAGATACAACATAATAGAGATAGTTGTAATGAATGTGGTAAATGTGTAGAAGCTTGTTCCAAAATTTTAGGGAAAAATGTAGCTTTAGAAACACCAGAAACAAGAAGATATAATGTTGTTGGTGAAGGAGGAGGACAAGTTGATAAAGCTCAAGATTATGTAAATGGTCAAGAGTGGCTAGGCGCATCTGAAAAACAAGATAAAACAATTATGCCTTTAGGTACACCAGTAAGAAATCCAGTATTTTATGGTGGCCCACATGGTAACGATTTTTCACCAAAATCACCTCAATCAATTTTTGATGTAAATAGTGTTTTTATGAGAAATGTTCCCAGATTAAATTATTGTGATTTTGCTTCTAAAAATGGATGGGATTATACTCAAAATTGTAATAAATATTATTACCATCCAAGACTTATTAAAGATGAAATTTCAAAAACTGAATGGGATTCTTTAAGAATATGGAAACAAACAGGTAATAGATTATTTACACCTTTTGCAACTAAAGAAACAGGTAAAGATTGGGCTGATGATGGGAATCCAAATTCATTAAAAGGTGCTATACAACGTGTTGGTAACTCTGATATGAGTCCTTTACAAAGTTTTCATTATTTAAAACAAGGAATGCCTGAGATAAGACCTTATTTAGTTGCTTATAAGTATGAAGCAGATGTAGAAGTTCAAGTTACAAGTGGTTGGGATAGGTTTTGGTGGGGCTTTTCATCTATTTTTAGTTGGTGGAGAACAAGTAATAAACCAGCTTATAGTATGGTTTATAATAATATAAATAATAGTATTGAAAGACAAGATTATAGATATTATGGTCCAGTTTATTACAAAAGAAATCAAACTTGGTTTAGTTGGTGGTTTAATTATAGAACAACTGCTTATCAAAGAGCAAAACAATATAGATATGCTTATGATATAGCTTATAAATATATGCACCATGCTGAGCCTGATGTAGCTTGGGAAATTAAACCATTTAGAATAGCTCGATATGGCCCTTCAACTCAATATCAAGTTTTATTATGGATTCAACATATATTAAGTATTACTATAGGAAATTGGGTTCATTTAAGGCCAGTAGTTCCTCCTTTATTAAGAGCATATGGAATTGATTATAGATTATGCTTTAAAGGTGCAGCCAATGTTAGAACTGTAAGAGACGATGTTGAAGGAAGTTATACTTTTTATTCTTGGCCTGGAACAGAATCTAAAGTAGCTGAAAAAATGGTTAAAAATCATAGAGGTTTATGGTCAGCAAATAATTTATTATTTTTTGGTGATGGTAGAAATCCTGATTTTGTTTTTAGAGCACCAGTTTCTATGGGTGAAATAAAAAAAGTTTATACAAGGTACCATTCACATAGATGTCACCGATGCCATTATCATAGAGAAATTTCATGGTTTGAATTTATTAGAGTTCAATTAGACGCAACTTCATTTGAAGCAACTTCTTTAAGAGCTGAAGTAGAAGATAATTGGAATAGAGATGTTTTTAGTGAAAACGAAGCTTCTAGAGTTCCTAAAAAGACTAGAAATTCTATTCTTGAATATTTTACAGGACAAAGTACTTTAAGTGGTCAAGGTTTATTAATGAGTTGGCCAGGTTTTGAACCAGAAATTACTATACCAACAGGTAATACAACTGGTAACTATTGTGCTATAAATACTTCACTTCAAAATGTTCCCTTAAAAAATATAACTTTACCTAGATATGTTATCTCAAGTTATAACACAGGAGCTCAATATTCTGAAGGTGGTCATACTTATTATACTAATTCAAATGCTTTAGAAAACTATGCTGCAAGTGGAAGTTTACCATCAAGAATTACTCAAACAATGTTTAAATGTTTAACATCAGCAACTTTTTATAAAGAAAAAGAGGGAGCACCTACACCAGTTTCAATTGTATGGCCTGTAAGAATTTTAGCTTTACAATTAGAACACCAATTAGAATTCTATCGAATGTATAAAGCTTTTGTTACTAGAGCGGTTTCTTTACAAGGTATAAGAGATATTATAATTAAAGGTATTGACCCAAAAACAACAAGAGCAAATGATGGAAGTAAAGCCTATAAAGCAGATGATCCAGATTATAATTATTGGTATAGAAAAGCCTATGATTTCTTTATGAAAAATGAAGGCGACATTGTTCAAGAATGCTTAACAAGTTTAGATGAAAGAATAGAACAATTACAAGCTATTCATGATGTATTTATTCCTTATATAAATAAACCAGTATTAGAATGGACTTACAATGAATTAAAAACATGCTTTATACAAATGAAAAGTGCTGAAGGTATTGTTTTAGAAAAGGATCCTTCAATTGATTTACTTTGGAACTATTTAAATGTATTATACGAATATAGAAAGTTTTTCATATCAAAACGTTTTAATAAAGCAAATGGAACTTATTATGTATTAAGACATTTAGAGATTTTAACAATAGCAGCAGCTGAATTAGCTTCTTTAATTGAAGATCCAACCTCATTAGATTCACCACCAGAAGGAAATATGTATGAAGTTGTATGTGTAGACATTCAAAATTCTTTAATTAAAAAAGCAAAAGCCTTAATGGATCAAATATCACCATTACCAAATGATAGAGTAACTGCAGTTTATACAATGGTTCAATATCCAAAAGGAGTTACAACACCAGTTGAAGCAGATGAATGGGAAAGAAAAAATGGTTGGGAACCAGGTAAAGAACATTTATTAATAAAAACAACTTTAATCCCAGGTTCTGAAGGTTATAACCCAGAACATCAATGGGCTATTAAACCTAAAAATGGTCATTATATTTTAAAATCTACTGAATGGGAAACAGAAGAAAATACTAAGAAAAAAGTTCAAGTATTCAGAAGTCAAGGTAAACAAGAAGAAGCTGAAGAAATGGCTTTAAAATTAAAAGGTGTAGATACAAGTATTATTTATAACATTGTTTGGGAAGATAAACCAGATAAAACACCTATTATAAGAGGAAATTTAATTGGTGTAGATCCAGAATTAAAAAAGGAATATGAACAGACTATTGATGCTGAAAATCAAAATGTTTATGATGAATTATGTTATGCAAAACAAACAGTAGATTATTGGAAAATATCTTTATCAAAAGCAAATGTTTCTTATCCTAAATTAACTGGATTTAAAACAAATGTTAGAATTGAAACTTATCAGGAAGAAGAAGCAATAGCTCCAGGTGTATTAGCTGCTTTAGGAACTCATTCAGGAAAATTATATCCAGTAACAGAAAATCAAGCTGTTATATTTCCTGGAATAGAAGCTTTACCTGAAGTTCAAGAAGTAGCTCAAAATATGCTTAATAATGGTCTTTAACCTTGTTGAAAGCCTTCAATAAAACAATCCCACATTACTTTTGTTAGGTATTCTCTTTGGTTGGCATTTTTTAAGGATTTAGAATGGCCTTCTTTAGCTATATTATGACCTTCTTCAGCTGAGGAAAAATCGTAAACCATATTTTTTACTATACCTTTTACTGGTAAATGGCCTAGTTTTGAATGTTCTAAACTTACATAAAAAGCTTGAAATACTTCTTCTGGGAGATCTTCAATATTTTTTTCAAAATCAAGTGCATCGTATTTTTTACTCCAGTGTTTACCTAAGCGAAAAAAACGATTTTTTAACTTTTCAATGGTTGGTTTTGTTATCATTATTAATTAGTTTTCTTTATTTTCTACTTCTGGGTTTTCGAGCATCCATTCTACTAGGTTAAACATCAATAATTTATCCCTAAAAGATAATTTACCATAGTTTTTTTTGAATTCTTCCTTAAACTTATCCAACTCATGCTGTTGTTGCTCAAATTGATAAGCTTTTAAGGCTCGTTCTTCTTTCGTCAATTATTCCACCACCTTTTTAGGTCTACCTCTACCTCGTTTGATTTCATTACCATTTTCATCTACAATTGGAGGTAGTTTTTCTTTTTTCGGAATTGGGTTTCCATTTTCATCAAGTTTAGGTGGACGTCCTCTTCCTCTTTTTATAAGTAATTGTGGTTTTTCTTCTTTGATTTTCTTTTTTAACAATTTTTCATCTTCTTTATTTTCTTTGACCTCAGTGTTTTGAATTGATTCATTATCTATTTTTTCTTTATTTATCAATTCAACTCTTTTTTCTGGTTTTAACAACAAATCAAAACAATCAGAAATAAAATCACCATAATTGGTGAGAGGTTTAATTAATGGTTTTTGTAAAAAATAATTTAAGGCATTTAAGTTAAAATCAAAAATGTTTTGGTTTTTTCTCAAACTTTCAACTGTTTCAAAAATATCAAACAACTCTGGGCCTATTTTTGAAAAGTTATGACAAGTAATAACCCAAAACAAAACAACATTATAATTTTCATAGGTAAGATTGTTTTGCTTAATAACCTCATTAAGCAAGTAAATTGCTAAGGTTTGGCCTCGAAGTTTTAATAGTAACTTCCCAAATTTGTTGTTTTCATACGTTTCTTTAAGAATTTCCTTAAAAGGGTTAATTCCCTTTTTAATTAAAGCAAATTCTTCTCTAGATAATACAATTTCCATATTCTCCTCATAAATAAAAAGAGATAATTTTTATTCTTTTTTATATCTATAACCTTGATGAGCTAAAATAAATCTTGTCATATCAACCATATCTTCCAACATAGCAATTATACATCTTTGTTCCTCGAAATATTGGGGGAGATCCTTATTATTATATAAACAGTTTTTACAATCTTCTACAGTTTTTTTGTTACATTGAGTTAAAAAAACTTCTCTAAGTTTTTTAATTTTCTCACCATGATTATATATTTCATCTAAAGTTAACACTTTTTTCCTCTTTCTTCTTTAATTCATATTTAAATTTAATCAGAGAAAAAAAGTGTATTTTAATCTAATTTATTATTAATAATTCGTTTTTTAAGGAAGTTGCAATGAATAAACAAGGAAAAGATATTTGCGAAAAAGAACAAGATATTTTTATAGCCAATTCAATGAATGAAAAAATAAACCCTGTCGAAAGAGCCTATTATGCTCAAATGGCTAAACGAAACGAAAGATACATCGAAAAACATAAAGCGGGGAAAGCTCAAAAAAATTCTATGAAGAAAAAAAGAGGAAATTATGACGAATAAAATTGAATACATTAAAACTTCACAAAGTATTTTAATTTTATCTCCTAAAAAATTTTCCATCCCTAAAAGTCATATCAATTATGAAGCAATTAATCAATGGTTGGATAAAGCAACTAGTAAAAGTAATTTTAACAGCTTAGTTAAATTGATTGATTATCAAGAAATCTTAAAAAAAACTAAAAATAATTTATCATTAAAAAATGGTAGAATCATTTTTCATAATAAAGAAGGAAAAAACTTTGTTATTGAAAATGAGTTTATTAAAGAAAGAGTAGGGACACAACTTTCTAAAAAAGAAGATTTGGTTAATTTAAATAAGTTTTTTGAAAAACTTTATTTAAATCCCAATCCAAATTCTATTTTAGATTTGTATGGTTTTTTAAAAGTTAATGATTTACCTATCCTCAAAAATGGAAACTTTTTAGGCTATAAAATAGTTAAAAATAACTATTTTGATTACTTTTCAGGTACTTTTGATAATCATGTAGGTAATACTCTTGAAATAAAAAGAGAAGATGTAAATCCAGATAGAAATATGACTTGTTCGACTGGTTTACATATTTGTTCTGCTCAATATATAACTTATTATATTTCAGAAGATTCTAAATTACTTATTGTTGAAGTTTCTCCTACAGATGTAGTTGCTGTACCTCCAGATTATAATGGAAGTAAATTAAGATGTTGCAAATATAAAGTAATTGATGAAGTACCTTTTGGTAATTTAAGACCTTTAGCAAAACAAAATACTCGTTATATTGGTTCTTTAAGAAAAATCATAAAAAATGTTTTTGATATTTTTTATGAGTTGTATGGTTTGAAAGAAGAAACTGATTTGAAAGAAGAAATTTTAAAAGTTAAAAGTTTAAATAAAGAAGATGAATTGATGACCAAATTATACTTGGCTTTAAGTAAGGAATATTTTTCTCAAAGTACTTCAATTTCAAAAAGTATTCCTATTACACAAGAATGGCTTTATAATCCTTACTTGGTAGTAAAAGAAATAACTAAATTTCTTGGTTTTCAAGAAGAAAAAAAATTAAATTTACATAATTAAGGAGATTAACAAATGACAGCAGTTATGAGTGATGTTGAAGATGATGATTTCGATGAAGGCTTCGACGAAGATGGAAATGAAGAAGATTTGGATGAAGAAGATTATGAAGATGATGATGATGATTTTCTTTACGAAACAGATGAAGAAGAAGACGAAGATGATTTTGATGAAGATGAAGAAGACGAATTCGACGAAGACGAAGATGATTTCGATTACGTAGAAGATTAACAAAAAAAAGAAAGAGAAGGAGAAAAATAAGGTTTAGGTAAAACTAAACCTTATTTTTTTTTGTTTATTTGTAAGCATTCAAACCTTGAATTAAAAAGTTTACAACATGGAAATCAAACCCTTTTGAAAGCACCAATCCAGCCATTAATGCTTCTTCAACAGTTTCGTAAACTTCTGATGAATGAATCAATTGACCTTCTTTTTGAAGAAACACCTGATATTTGAAAACCTTTCCTTCAAACTTTGCTTGAAGGCTTTCAAAGTCTTGGGAAACAATTGTAAAATTATCTCCCCGAAAAACAATTGAAAACCCTTTAGCTTTTGAGCCCATTTGGTCTTCAAACCATTTGGTTTGGTTGTCTTGTTTTTCAAGAGCTGCACTTGCTCTTGCCTTATCGATATTTGACATTTCGTCGAATTTCGTCATTTGTTACTCCTTAAAAAAAGCATAGAAAGGAAGAGAAGAAATAAAGGAAGAATAGTTAATGATGAATGGAAGGAAAAAATATAGAAATCTTATAGTATTTATTTTTTCTTCCTAATTAGACAGAAAACGAAAGCTACAAGAGCCGCAAACTCTTACAGCATGCGGGTTCAAGTATGAAGGGTTGAAGTTGTCGGGGAGGTCATGGGTTTGTCCTTCTTGTGGGACAGAACACAACAGAGACCTCAATGTGGCAATCAACCTGAAAGGCGAAAGCATACGGCTAGCAAAGTCGGAATTTAGGTCTGTGGAGGGTCATTTGCATGGGAGTTTTACTCTCAAAGCTGATCCGATGAAGCAGAAAACGGGGAATCGTGAGATTCCTCAAACAGTGTAGTTACGTGTCTACGTAAGTATACAATTGCGAAAGAGGTAACTATTTTATGGGTTTAAAAGTTTCATTTAAGTCATTAGCTTCACATTGGACTTCAAATAAAACTGGTTGGTGGCAAACAGAAAGAGAAAAATTTGAAAATACATATAAATTATATAATGCTATTATTTCAAAAAGTGAAAACACTTTAACAATGACTTTTTTAGCCTTACCAACTTATGGTAGTAAAGGAAAACAAGGTCAACCAGTCAGAAAATATAGTCGTGGTTTAGGTTCCACAAAAAGTAGATATACAATTATTATTAAAATTTGGTTTTTGGATCATTTTATAAAAAACTATGATAAATTTGTTACCAATTCTATTATTCAAAAGAAAAACTTATTAGTAAAAATATTTGAAGGTTGCCCATGTAAAGTGCATTCAGACGACCCAAGTTATCTTTTTCAAAATGGTTGGCATTCTTGCGATAAACAAGGCGTTGCTCTTTATAAATTTCCACCTAGTTTAAGAGGTAAAGATAAAGGAATATGGCATGAAATTCATGACAATTTAGCTTTTCACGTCACTAAACATATTGCACAATTATCTTTAGAATATAAAAGAGTTGCAGATATGGTTGCAAGATTACTACAAAGTAATTCCTTAAAAATTCAAGAAGCTTCAATACGAACATTTTATGATGATAAAATATTAAGAGAATCAATTCAGTCAGTTTTAAATTTTCAAGATTTACCTATACGATTACAAGAAACAACTTTAAGACAATTGTTTGATGCTGAAGGAAAAAAATATAATTTAACTTTAGATCAAGTATTAGATCAAGACATTAATGATAAAGAACTTATTAAAGGTAAAAAAGGTGAAATTTTAAAGGATAAAGAAGGTAAAGAAATTTTACAAGATACAGAACTAGTAAAAAATATAAGAGCAGCTCTAACATCATTTATTTTAAGCTCATCTTCTTTTCAAAATTCACTTTTAGGAAAAGATACTATACTTAAATTATTACAAAATAGTTCATGGAATAATGGTTTTGAAGAAGCCGCCATTCAACAAGTTTTAAAAATGGGTAATTTACCTTGGAAAATATTTGCTGCAATGGTTTATAAAAAGAAAGAAATAGGTGCTTTTTGTGCTGGAGAAATTCAAAAGTCTTTTGAAAATTTTAATGGTGTATTAAGTTTAAATTATTTTTTACCTAAAATAGCTGATATTATTCTTAAAGTAAAAGAAACTAAAACAAAAAAATTGTTATTCGCTGAGAATGAAGATAAAAATGTTGTGATGAAAGAACTTCCTGCTTTATTTACAACTTTATATAATTGTTTAGTTACAACTGGTGGAAGTAGAACAAATGAAGGTAAAGGTGAATTATTGTTATCTTTATTAATGAATGCTCAAAAGAATAAAAGTAATGATGGCGAAGATCTTACTTTATTAGATGGTTCAAAAATAGAAGTAAAAGCTGGCGAAGCAAGAATGGATGGAACAAGAGCTCCAGTAAATGTTGTTACTGATGAAGCAATAAAAAATGCCTTTTATGAAAGTACTGGTTTAGGGGCTAAAAAAGGTAAAGAATTATTAAGAGAACTTATTTCGAATTTTAGACTTGATGAAGAGGAAGAAGAAGAAGAAGAAGCTCCACCACCTCCTCCTCCTCCAACACCAAAGGGGAAAGGAAAAACTAAAAAAATAAATGCAGGATTAGGTGGTTCAGGTAAAGATACTGAGGATGGTCAACTAGCAAAACGTGTGTATAAATACTCAAATATAAATGATGATGAAGATGACGGTAGAACAAATAGGATAAAAGATGGTGGTACTTTAGAAGATACCAAATTTAAAGGTAAAGAATTAGGTCAAGCAGAAGATATAGATCAAAAAGGTCAAAAAATAGCTGGCGCAGACGATGGCTTAAATATAAAAAGAACATATCTTAAAGATACTAAAGTTGGTAATAAAGAAATAAAAGCTGGTGCTTCGAAAAATTCAACTATTTTAGATTTCGATACTGAAACTTATAAATACACTTACCCAATTTTGAATGAACACTTATTTCCGAAATATAAAGTTAAAACTCATGAATTTTATAAAAACTTTATAAGTAAAATATATGAGATTAGATGGAATTTAGATAAGGCAGCAGATAGTTATGTTCAAACTTTATATGAATCTTTTGCTAAACTTGCTACTGTTGATGACCCAGCTTTAAATGCAAAGAAACTTTTAAGTACTACTGGTGCTATAGATTTCATAATCTTTTCTTTTAGAAATATGTCTATGGAAGATACATCGAAAAAAACAAAATTTGATATTTTATTTATTAATGAAATGAAAGAAAAAGATAATATAGGTGTTTTATATATGAAAACTGCTAACGCTGATGATAAGAGTAGAGCAACAACAATGCAACATTTTGGTTTAGGAGATAAACAAAAAGGCAAAGCAAATTTATCAACGAGTAAATTTGACAATAGTGGTCAAGGTTCATCTAGTAAAATTGGTATAAATAAAACACAAAATACGAAGAATGCCTAAACATTATATAATTCTTCATCTATTATTTCATCATTTTCTTGTAACTTTAAAGGATTTATAATTACCCATTCATTATTTCTTTTAACTTTAATTTTTTGTTTGTCTCCAAAAACATATTTTTTACCTGTTTCTACTATTTCAACTTCAATGGCTTTAGTATTTAACGGTATTTCAAACTCGGCTAGCGAGGTTGTTGAGTGCATATCTTCTGATCCACCCTCAGAATAAATAGAGTATAAACTTTTATCTGGTCCACTTTGATTCCAACAAGTATTTTGGGTTGCAAATCTGGCTTGTAAAGAACTATAATCAGCTGTCATCAATAAAACATTTTCAGGATCAGGTGAACCAAGATTTGAAACAACCATTCCTGCTAAATCTGCTTTCGCTGGTAAATTTTGTAGATTTGGGTTTCTACATGAGTCTCTAAAAGTTTCAGTTCCTGCATATCTATGTTGAGGGTATAATTTCCATAATTTATCTTTTTCATCAAACTCCATTACAGCCAACCAACCAGTAGTTGTTTCATAATCATCGTCTTTATCTTCATCGTTAAAAGCGTCTGCCCACTCATCTTCATTTGAAACACCAATATAAGTTTTCAACACTTGCATTAAGTGTCTTAAATGAATCATTTCTTCTACACCAGGGCGCTCATAATACAACCATTTTTCTAATGCTTCAATATCTGTTTTATATATTCCTTTTTTAGATAAATTAACTGGTTCCCACCCTAGTTTCATAAACATTTTACCTAAATACTCTGTTGAATATAATTTTTTCTTATCTTCAGGTGGGATATCCCATATTGTTAATAATTTGGTTTCTATTTCCTTTATTTGTTTTTCAATAGTAGCTTTATTTTCCATCAATTTATTTTTATTAACAACCACACCTTCATATTCAATATCAATCCATTGTGGGTAAGCATAAGTAATTCTTTCTTTATAAAAATCCCAAATTGTAAATCTTGGATCTTTCTCGTTTGGAAATTTTCTATCTATTTCTTTACATAATCTTATTAAACAATGAAATATTCTTAAAGTAACTACAGCATCGTAACTGGAATATTCTTTCAATATTTCACGAGGTATTTCACCATAATTTGTTATTCTTGCTTTTCTAACATAATCATCAAGTTTTTGTTCATACCCACCAACACTTGTATACAACCAAGCTAAAACTTTTAAACCGACAGGTCTTTCAGTATTTAATACATGAGCTAATAAATCAACACCATCTGTAGGATAAATACAATAAGGATAAGGTTTATATGTTATTTTTCCTTTATCATCTATTTCTTTAATGCCATGTGTCCAAATAAATTTTGTATCAAATTTTCCATTTGCTCCAACTCTTACTTTGCATGAATCCAACATTTTAATCATATCTTGAGGGTCTATAAACTCCCAAGGCACATAAAAAGCTTCATTTTCTTCAAAGGCAAAAGTAGCACAAATTATATCATTTTTTCTTGGGTTAAAGCCATCCGTTTCTAAGTCCCAAGCAACTTCAGGTAAATTTTCATGTTGTTGGAAAAATTCTTTTGCTTCTTTTTCTGAATTTATATAAGTTAATTTAATTGGATCTTTTTTAGGCATCCAATATTTGGGTGTAGAAGCCATTAAATGAATTTGCTTAATAAAAAAAGCAGTTTCCATTGTTTGCCAATTTTGTTGAGCTAAAGCAGTATCAAGACTAGTAAAACAAAACCCAATTGAATCAACTGGGAAAACAGTTGTAGTTGGATGTTCTGGAACTGAATGTAGAGTTGGTAAACTACCATGATAAAAATAAGTTTTATCTGTTATAAAATCATAAAAATGTTTAGCCATTAAATCAGTGTCACGTGTTAATAAATATAATGCCTGGCCAAATACAACTAAAGCTCTTAAATTTCTTCCTTTTATATATTCATACCATTTATTTTCATCGCTTAAAAATCTATCTAATATTGAACCTTGTATCTTATCTTTAGGATATAAAGTTGTTTTTAAAGGATATAAAATAGTAAAATTTGTAATTTTTTCTTTTAGCAAAAGACCATTGAATTTTTGTTTCATTAAAGCATCTGGAACTCTATCAATTAAAAAAGCGTAATAAGGTACAGTAGAATCTTCCTTATAATTTTCCTGAATAACCATATCAGTTGATTCAACTGTAAGAAGCTTTTTTTGTGTTCTTATACTTATTCCACCAAATTCAAATGCCATAATAAATAATATATTAAAGTAAGTTTATTTATTGCGTTTATTAAAAATAACCTTGTTCTTCTAATAAATCTTCTACAGCATCCCAATCAACGAAAGGTTTTTCAGAAATGGTTTTATCTAGTATCAACGGTGTTCCTAAATTATAATCATCGATGTAAAGATTTGCATAAACTTTTCTTGCTTTAGACCATTCTTTTTGTTGAGGGTTTTCATTTACTCCAAATAAAGGAATATTATTTTCTTCAAACCAATTCAAAGCAGGTATTAACTCTGCTTCAGTAGTTCGCATAGTATTAAGAATAAGAAAATTATTGTGCCTAACCAATCTTTTTAAAACAGGAACAGCACCAATATCTTCACCTATATCAGGGTATTTTGCGGGATTGTAAGAAACACAAGTTCCATCAAAGTCTATTGAAATAATTTTCATATTATTATTCCTTCCATAAACCTTTATTTTTTAGATAAACAACTTCATTGAGTATACCTAATACAAAAGGCTTTAAATTATTTAAAATCCTATTTGGTGTGTGTAATCCTTTATAAAGAAATACTGGGTGGTTTCCTATAAGATAACTTTCATATTCATTAATTGCTTTAATTGCTCTTTCTAAAGCTATTTTTATTCCTTCTTTCTTTGAAAAACTTCTTTCTTTAGGGCTTATAGAAGACCAACCTATATAAAGTTTAGCTTGTTTAACAATACCAACATAAACACCCTTTAAGGAATGAGGTGTAACATTTAAATACCAACCTTCTTGATCTTTTTTTACCTGTTTTTTATCCTCATATTTATAAGCATAAAAAGTTTGTTCTTTCAACTCTTCAGGGAGTTGAAAAGTTTCTTCAAATTTACCTTCAATTAAACTGGTTACACGCATTTGTTTTTTCTCCTTCAATTTTATACTTTTTTAGATTAAAAATTATAACTTAATAGGGTGTCGAAAGCTTTCCTTTTTATCAAAACCATGATTGATTGCTTTATCAATATCATTTGAAATCTCAGGAGGTGCTTTATCTCCTTTCAACCAAGAAAAATAATTAACTAGTTCTTTGTATATTTCTTCTGGTTTAATAAAAGATGGGATTTTAATGTCTTTTAAAATTGGGTTTTCAAAAATAGTGTAATTTGCTCCAAAATATTTTTCAAATTTTTCAACTTGAAAATCATCAAATTTTTTTAAAGTATAAAATTCTGGTCTTTTCCAACTAGTATATTTTTTATAATTATAATCTACTCTACCAATTGCTATTGGTGTTGTAAATAACTTTTTTTGTTCAGATATTTTATTTAATAAAATAAAAGTTGCATCTTTAGGCCTTAAAACACCACTATAAAATTCTTTTTCTAAACCTTTCAAATGAAGTTCAAAAATATATTGTGTAGAACCTACTTCAAGACAAATATAAGAAACATCTCTAAAATGACTATGGTATTCTAAAGCACGGTAAAGAAAATGAGGCCATTCTACTTCCATTCCATTTCTTTCATAAACTAAAGAAGGATCTTTATACTGGTGGCAAATATAATCATAATAATCTTTTCTTTTATCTTTAATCAACATTTTTTTTTGAATTCCTTTTACTCAATATTAATTGTAAATAATAAATTTAAGAGAAAAAAAACCCGAATTTTTATATTCGGGTTTTTATTTCAAAACTTTTTTTCTATTCAGTTCTGATTTCTTCAACAACTTCAGAACCAATCAAAAACTTAAAGTTCCGATTTTCGTCAGTTATCATTGAAATTGAATTCAAACCTGAAAAACTGTTCGGTAATTCGAAAAATTTTCCAAATTTGGTTCCACTTTGTTTTGAAATTAAATACTCGGGAACAACTCCCAACGACCCGGAATCTACCGGGTATTCGGCTCCGGCATTACCACTGTAAACATTGTCGCCCCACCTGGTACCGGCCATCAAAAATGTCAAAAAATCATCATCGATTTTCCGAACTTTCTGAACCATTTCAAGGTTCCCTGTTTCCCAAAGCTTTTCAAAATTAAACTTAATTTTGAAATTCTTCTCTTTGTGGTCTTCAAAAACTTGGTTTACAACCAAATCCCAAAGGCCGTCATGGATCACATAACATGGATCCCCAATCCAAACCCTTTTACAACTTAAGGGCATAAATTGTTGTTCTGAAACACTTCCTACACTCATCTTTCTACTCCTTGTTCTTTTTATTTCGAACATAAAAATCATAAACTGGAAGAGAAGATAGAGTAGGAAGATAAGGTATTTAAAATACCTTATCTTTTTTTTTTACCAAAGATCCATTGGCGAATCAGCTAAGTCACCTTCTTCTTGCATTTTAATAGGTAATACAATATCTTGAGTTTCCAAATCAAGATATTTTACCCTTTTCAAAATTTGCTTTTCTTTGTGGCGAAAATCTTGGTGAACTTCCTGCCGCCATTGTTTCATATGGTAAGAACGACTTTTTCTTACATTTGAACGACTCATTTTTTTCTCCTTCAAAATTTGAGTGGAAAACATATAAGACGGAAGAGAAAAAACTAAAAAGAAAGCTCAACATTTCTGTTGAGCTTTTATTCGCATCCAAAATTATAGGAGAAACTTATGATTTATTAACCAATTACTTCTTTCAATTCCTTAAACTTCAAAACACCAATCCCCATATATTTATTCAATGCAGCTTCTTCACTTTCTCTCAAACGTTTTTCTAAAGCTGTTTCATTTCCTTCTTTCAATGAAGTTGGAGTACTTTTTGTTGGGCGATTTGGCCAATTAATTCTATTCGCTGGTCCCTTAGTAGCCGTAGCATTTGAAACTTCTGGAATTTGAGATTTGGAACCTTCAGTTGAACCAGGATTGGTTGATTTATTAAAATGACCCTTATTTGGAACACCAGCAGCATCAAGAATTGCATCAACCATTGTATTAATCCCAGCTGAACCCTCTTTCATCTTTCCTTTCTTCATATGACGATTTCTTTCTTGTAAACGCTTTCTCAATTCTTTAACAGTTAATTTTTTATTTTCAGCTAAAGGTTGTTCTTCTGCTGGTGGTTGGCCATCAGTTGGTGGAATAGCAGCTTCTGGATTTTCTGCAGTTGGATCAACTTCATCCGGGATTCCAGCTGCGTCCTTTAAAGCGTCAATTGCTTGTATAACACCTTCAATATTGGCTTTTACTTCTTCAGAAACACCAGGCACCGCATCAGCAGCAACAGCAGCTTCAGCAGCTTCTTCAACTACAGGTGCAGCTGCTTCAATTTGTTCTTGTTCAATTAACCTAATTCCTCTTTTCAATATAGAAGCAGCTTCAATCAATTTTCTGAAAGCTCTTTTATCAGTTCTTGTTTTCAAATTTTCATAAATAGCTTCAAGCTCTTCATTCATGATAGGTTCTTCAACTTCACCATCAGTTGGAACTTCAGTCGCACTATCATCAGCAATTGTGATACCAACTTCATTTGCAATTTCTTCAGTAGTATCAATTAAATCACCTAACAACTGCTCCAACCCCAACTTATCAGCTTCAGTGTTAATTTCTGGTTCAACACTTTCAACTTCGTTGATTATATCTAAGCTTTCATCTAAAGCTTCTCTTACTCTTTTCTTATCACCTCTTCGAAGGTAAATTTTAGCTTCTTGAATATGCTTCTTAAAGTTAGGAATCAACCTTTCATTGATCCTTTCAATTAATCTACTCTCTTTATTTTTATTCCCATAAGAAGCACTACGACCATTGCGAAGAGTTTTTCCTCTTTCTTTCTTGTATTCTTCATAAAGAATTTCTAATTCTTTTGAAGTTACTCTTTTACCTTCCCGTAATCTTTCTCTCTTATACTTTTTAGCGATTTCATTAAAAGTCATAATATTTTTCTCCTATATTATAAAAATCTTTCTATCTACTTAGTGAATTACCTCTAAAAAATGGTTAAAAAATGGGTGTTTCCTGATCTCTATCATCATCAAGTCTTTCAGCATCACGAATTCTTGCTGTTGCTTCTACTTGAACATTTTTAGAAAGATTAGATAAAGTATAATTAAAACTATTCCAACATTCTATTAAACGACGAATTGCAGATAATTTATGGTCATAATACAACCAATTTTCTTCTAAAGCTCTTAATTTATCACCATATTCAGCTTTTACATAATATTCAATTTCTTTTTGCGACAACCATTTACTTGCTGACTCTGTTTTTGGGTTTTCTCTTTCTCTTATTTTAATATAATACTGTGCAAAAGTATCTTCATAATCCATTTTCTTTTGAGCTGTTTCTAACCTTAATTCAGCATAAGTTGCAACTAAAGTTAATAAAACAGATTCATAATGAGCTAAACAAGCATTTAATTCTTGAAAAGAAGGATCTAAAGATAATTTACTATATTCTTGTAAATTATCCATTTCTTTTGCTAAAAATTCTAAAAATTTTTCAACAATGCTTCTTTCATCTAAAGCAGGATTTTCTTTATCTTTTTCTTTATACAACTCTCTTGTTGTGTTGGAAAGTGTATCTATTACATTTTCCATTTTTTCTTCTTTATTAGGGTTATTTAATAAAGGACTTGTAGTTGATTCTTCTTCAATTATTCTTCTCATGCTTAATTAGATTTAACTAACATTAAAAATTCATTTCTAACTTCTGGTTTAGAAAAAACACCGCGCACAGCTGAAGTAATAGTAGTTGCTGAATGATTTCTAACCCCACGCATTGCCATACATAAATGAACTGCTTCCATTATTACTATTACACCTAAAGGATCTAAAACTTCATTTATTGTATCAGCAATTTGGTTTGTTAATCTTTCTTGTATTTGTAACCTTTTTGCAAACAACTCAGTTAAACGAGCAAGTTTACTTATACCAACAACTCTTTTTTTAGGTATATAACCTATATGAGCTTTACCATGAAAAGGAACAGTGTGGTGTTCACAAGTTGAATAAAAATCAATATCTTTAACTATAACCATTCCTGATTTATAAATATCATTTTCGTCCCAATATTCATTTTCAAAAGTTTTTGATAACAATTCTTTTGGGTCTTTAGAATAACCTGAATAAATTTCTTTATACATTCTAGCTATTCGATTTGGGGTTTCTTTTAAACCTTCTCTATCATAAGAGTTTGGTTCAATTTCTTTTAAAAGTTCTTTTGCTAAAGCTTCAACTTTATCATTTGTTGCTTTTTCAATTTTTTCATGAAATTCTTTACTAAGTTTCCTTTTTATATCTTCTGGAATTTCCAATTTTTTAATTTCTTCTTCTATTTTATTATCAATTACCATCATTCTATTTACACCCCCAATATTTATGTGCTTGTAAGCCTAACCTAATATCAACTTTAGAATAACTATATTCTTCTGAAAGTTCTTTTAAAAATAAATTACATTTTTCTATTGAACCATCCCAACCCGCTTGAGGTTGTAACCAAATATATTCTGCAGTATGAATATTTTTTATAATATCTTCTTTTGTAATTTCTTTGTCAATTACATATTTTAGTTCAGAACAAATTAAACCTCTATTTATTTCATAATTTGATTCTGGTTTAGGAGAACAAGCTACCCAAACTCTTTTATCTCTACTAAAACTAAACTCCATTGTTCCATTAGTTTCAATAAATATTCTTTTTTCTTCTTGTAAAAGAAATAAAATCAATTCGTTCAACATTGGTTGAATTAAAGGTTCTCCACCAGTTAAAATAATATTAGAATTTTTTGGGTTTAATTTTTTAAGAATATCATTTAAACTATATTTTTCAAACTTAGAAAAATCAGTATCACACCAACTACAACTTAAATTACAAGAAGCAAATCTTATAAAATTACATAATTTTCCTATATTATAACCTTCACCTTGAGGTGCTTCAAAAATTTCATTTATATTGAAACAAAGCTTGTCGCTGTTTCCCATAATTTTACCTCTACACATTTTACAGTTTTGTTTGAAAAATTTTCTAATACTTTAGAAGAATTTAAATAATGCTTTATAAATCTAACCATATGTTCTGCAGTTGGATTTCCTTTAAAAATAAATAATTCTTCTTCATTAGAAGAAAGTACTTTTGGATCTTCTTTATTTAACAACATTTTATGGTCAAACCAATCAACAATATTACTTAAAGCTTTTTTTAGATTTTTAAAATCTTCAACAAAACCAAATTCATCAATTTCACCTTCCCAAGTAGCTTGCAAACGATAGCTATGCCCATGAGTGTTACGACAGCTACCCTTATAACCAAGTAAACGATGAGCTGTTTCAAAAATTACTTCTTTAGTAACTTTAGCTTTTTCTTTAGGATACTCAAGTGGAAAAATATCACTTTCTTTTACAATCATAATATAATTTATATTAAATTATCCTAATTAAAAAATTAACAAGCTGGATCAGGAAGTTAAACAACTCAACTAATTGAGAAGAAAGCAAAACATAAAAGGAAAAAAATATGAGCAAAGAAAGTTTAAAAGGTTTGGAACATTATCGTGAAAGTTGTTCTTTTATAGACAATATATGGTCTTTGGCAAAACCTCTTACTGAGCAGGAAGAAGAAAAATATAAAGAATCCTTAAAAAGAGTTTCTAGATTAAGAGAAAACCAAAGTCTTAAAGATGGAGATTTGGTTCAACTTGCTGAAAATTGTTTAAAAGGAAAAATTGATAATAATCAGTATTCAAAAATTGTTCAAAAATTAAGAGAAAACCAAAACTCCCACTCAGTGTGGAGATTACCAGTTTCTCGTTGTAATGATCCAAATAAACCTTGTGGTAATGATAGAGTATATGGAGCTGAGCTTTGGAGAAAAGTAAAAGAAAATCAACAACATTTATGGAAAGGTTTACCAGGCTTATGTGACCACCCAGTTGAAGATGATGATCCAGGTTCATTAAAAGACTCTTGTGTTGTTTGGCTTGATATGGAAGTAGATGAAGCTAATCAACTTGTTTGGGGTATTGGAACTTTTATAGGAACTCTTGGCCGTTTAATTGAAGAAATGATTATAGTAGGTGGTCGTCCAGGTTTTTCAACTTCAGGGTTTGGAAAATTAATTCCAGGTACAAACATTGTAGATCCTAATAAATATGTGATTGAACGTTTAGCTGATGTTGTAATAAATCCTTCACAACAAGTTTATGCAGATATAAATGAAGATGCTGAAATTCCTTCACAAAATTTAACTACAGAATATACAAGAGGGAAAGCATTTAAAACAGATGGGAGAGGAAATGTTACAGAAACTATTCGAGAAGCTAATCAAACCAATACAGTTGCAAACCCAACAGCAACTGCTGTTCCAAATACAAATTCTTCAGAGCAATCAAATGCAAATCAACAACCAGCTCAGCCAACTCAACCAGTTGCTAACACAACTCAACCACCAGCTAATAATACACAACCAACAAATACAGAGCAACCACAACCAACAAATACACCACCAGCAGCTAATACAGAGCCACAACAAACAAATACACAACCTGCCACAACAAATGAAAACCAAGTAAATGCTGCTCCAGTTCAAACAAATGAAACAACTGCAAAAAGTAAAATATTAGAGCATATCAAATCATATAATGCAGCAGCAAATGAAAAACAAGGGCTTAATGAATCAAAAAATAAAAAAGACTTCCTAAATAATCATAATTTTTCCGGAGGCGTTAAAATGCAAGAAAATGCAGTAGAAAAGAAAGAAAATACTTCAATTGCAACAATAGATAATACTATGAGAAGAAAATTTATAGAAGCTTTTGTTAATAAAGAAATTCCAAGTATGGAGAACCCAGTTGATCGTATTTTATCTCTCGAACAAATGCAAGAACAATTTGTTGGTGTTCAAATAGATGAAGATTTGAAAAAGATGGTTGAAGACCTTTTAATTAAAGAAAGAAAAGAAGTTGGTAAACTTATTGATGAAGGCTCAACTGCTTTAAAAGAATTACAAATTGATTCTTTAGATGAATTAAAAGAAGGTGCTATTAAATTAACAGAAGAAGTTTTAGTATTAAAAGATATGAATTTTGATTATAAAAAACTTGCAGAAGAATTAACAAAAAGAAATAAAGAACTTCGGAAAGAAAATTTAGGACTTAAACTTCGTTATAAATTGAAGGAATCTTCTTCTGATAAAAAAGTTAAAGCTTTAGGTACTAAAATTGTAGCTAGTGAAGTACAAAAAGATAAACATACAAAGAAAGAAATGGAATTGAGGAAACAATTAAAAGAAGCTGTTTCTTTAATTAATAGACTTAATAAGTCTGTTCTTAAATTGAAGGAAAGAAATGAAGCTCAAATTCAAAGATATAAGAGACTTAAAGAGGAAAATCAGGATGGTTTAGCAATGTTTGAAAAGCAAAAAATTAAGTTTCAAGAAACTTTAACTACAAATAATACTTATGAAAAACAAATAGATAGATTACAAGCGGCTTTAAGAGAAGCAAGACAACAAGCAGAAGCGGTTCAAGAAGAATTTGAAGCTTATAAAGAAACTTTAGCTTATAATAATGATCCAACAAAGCATTTAGAGCCTACACCAGATAAATTAATTTCAAGCCATCTTAACTTTAAGGAATCTGATAAGATTCAAAGTTATTATAATGATTTGGAAGAAAAATATGGTAGCGCTATTGAACCATTAAAAGAAAAAATTCTTAAAAGCAAAACATTATCTGATGCCACAAAAGTATTTTTAACTAATATGGATAAGTTTGATGAATCAGCAAAACAAGCCCATGATAGTTGGGTACCTTATAATGTTGAAAATAATACTTTCAGAATGGATGTATTAAAAGAAGCTGGTTATGAAACACCAAGTTTAGAAAGAACTGATGTAAATAAAATGGCATTGGAGAAAATGGCACGAGCTGGCCTTGGTGGTTTAGGTGGTAGAATAACTGAATCAAAGAAATCTAAAAATAAAGAGTAAAATAAAATAGAAAAATACAAGTAAAAATAGAGAGAGAAGAAAAGGTGGAATTGAAAAATTCCACCTTTTTTCTTCTTTTATCATGTTGATAATCCTTCAGCACCGTAACTTTTTATCTTCTCATATTGGCTTTGCCAATTCTCAACATGATTTTTTGCTTCTCTTAATGTCCAATTATCTCCAAACTTTTTTCCGTTGAAAATTAACTGAACATTCTCATCGTCTTCTTCTACAACTTCCCAACAAAATTTTCCGTCAGGAGTCATAATAATTTCTCTTTTCTCTTTTTCCATTTTATGCTCCTTTGAACCTTTTTATTCAGGTTCTACATTAAAATCATAAAAAGGAAGAGATGATTATTAAGTTTCACTTCCAGCTTGTTTTTGTTCATTAAAACTTTCAATATCTGAAAGTTTAGGAAGGTAAATAGGATCACCTGGCTGTAAACAGGTTACATAAGGGACATTATTTATCATAAGCAATAAATCATCGTAATCACAATTACCATAGTAATTATACATAAAAAGCCAAAAACGCTCAATATCAGGTTGAGTAACTTCAGTAAACTTAGGTAATTCAGTAAATTGTGTGTTTAAATAATCTACAGATAGGACATCAGGGAAAGCTTCATCATCAATATCTTTAACATTAGAGGATAACATAAAATCAAATCTACTTCTTTGTGCCATAATTATTTAGTAGAAAAATTATGTTATCCTCTTTTTATAATTAACGAAATCTTTTTACTCTACTTCTTCTGTTAGATTCTTCATAATCATCATAATCTTCTGATGCTTCTTCTTCTGCATCTGCTAAGACATCTGAAAGCATATTATAATCTAAAGGTAAATAACCCCTTCTAGTTCCCAAAAAAGCATTTGCTTTATTGACAAAATAAGTATTGCTTTCACAACGAATTTCTAAATCATCAGCACAGTCATTTAATGCTTCTAAAGCTGATTTTAGAATTTTTTTCACACTTTTAACTGTCATGTAGTTACTTCTTTCTGGTCTCATAATTTTTTCTCCTATTTCAATATGAATTTAATCATTTAGTTTTTAAAAAAAAAATATTTAATAATTTATCCTTTTTCTTCTAACAGCAAAATCAGCGATAACATCTATCATTTCTTGATTTAAATCCTGTGTTAATAAAGTAGTTTGATAATTACATGTAATAAGTGAATGAGTCCCTATAGTTCCTAATACTTCTACTACTTCTAATAACAATACTGTAGGTTTATTATTTACACTAGTAGGAAGGAAAACTCTACATAAAATATCACCTATTGTTAGTTGTTCAACTGCTGTTACTAAATACTGTTGTTTAGCATTTTCGTCAGCAAAAGCATTTATTAAGCTAGTTAAAACAAATTTTTCACCATTTTTTTCTAATAACCGTATTGGAACATTTTCTATTTTTTGAAACACAACATGAATTAAAGAAGCTTCTTCAATAACTCTAGTAATAACATCACCTTCTTGATTTTTAGTATTTTTAAACCTTAAAACTTCAGTTGGAATAGAAATTAAACGCAAAGAATTATTGATAGCTTTTCTTCTTATATTATCATGAACTGTACCTAATCTTGATTGAAAAGTAGTTATTTTTGGAATCATAGATAATTAGTTTTGAAAAAATGATTAAATATCTTCTTATAAGATGAAAAAAACTAAAGTTTTATTTATTAATCTTACTACTTTTTTATCATTTAACGGTTTATTATCAATAGCAGCATATTGTAAAAAATATGTAGATGGAGTTGATTTCAATATTGTTTCACTCATCGACGGCAAAGTAGAAAGAAATGCAAAATTTAAGTTTAATGTTAATATCTTAGATTCTTTACCTTTTGTTCCAGATATAATTGGAATATCTTGTTTACTAGTAACAAAAAGAGAAAAAATTGTAATACAAGAACTTAAAAAGAAATTTCCAACAGCTTTTTTAATTTTAGGTGGTTATTCTACTCAAAAACGCTACAGTAGAAAAATAATAAATAAATATTTTGATGCAGGTTGTTATGGTGAAGGTGAAATACCTTTTAAAGAATTTCTTTTAGCTTATAAAGAAAATAAACATTTAGAATATCTCAAAAACAGTGAACAATGGATAACTAAAAATGATGATAAAAATAAAATTATAAAACCAAATTATATAACAAATTTAGATGATATTCCTACCTATGATTTAAGCATATTATTAAACTATAATAATCCAAAAAATACTCTTTATTTAATTTTTGATAGAGGATGTTACAATCATTGCGCTTTTTGCAATTTAGGAAGAAAAAGTGGAGAATGGGTTCATCTATCTTCAGAAAGAATAAAAAATGATATTTTAGAATATAGTAATAAATATGGTTATAACAATTTTGCTATAGATTCTGATGCTGTTTTTAATGATAAAGAACATTGGTTAGAAATTATAAATTTTTTCAAAGAAAATAAACAAATTAATTTACTTTCTTTAGGCTTGTTTTTAGTAGAATATTTAGATGAAGAAATTTTAATTTTATTAAAAGAAGCTCTACCAAATTTTGGAAATTTGCATTTATCACTAGATGGTTGTAGTGAAAGAATGTATAAAATATTAAAAGGTAATACTAAAATTCCTCTTAAAAAGTATACAGAAATAATACAACTAGCAAAAAAACAGGATATTACAACTACTTTTCAAACTATTATAGGTTTTCCTGGAGAAAAACTTACAGAGTCTATTTTTGCAGCAAAATTTTTATATTCTTTAGGCATTCAAAATTCTGTTTTTTCCCCTTTTTACTATCTACCAAATTCTCCAATATATAAAAAAAATAAACCTACACTTATACAAGAAAAATTAACTTTTTTAAAATCTTCTATCTTAGCTGAAATAGCTATGTTTGTTTCTATGAAATATTGCGATTATTATAAAAATAAAGAATATGAAATGTTATTAAGAAGTAGTAGCCGAAATGACAATAATTTTATTGTATCTTCTTTTTATATTTATTTTAGTCTCATGAATTGTCCTAACTTAGATTCGAAAAAAATATTTGTATATTTAGAACGCTTAAATAATAATTTAAAATCAACAAGTTTATTTGATATTTTCTTTTTCTTTCTTCTTAAAAGAGATTTTAAATTCTTTTTATACTGTTTAAAAGTTAAATTTTTCACTAAATAAATATGAAACCAGAACTTAAAAAAATGAATAATGGCGATTATTCCTTAAATTTATCTGAAAATAAAGCCAATTATTCTCAAAGAAACAACAAACTTAATATTGGAACTAAAAATAATCCTATTAATGCTATGAGTATGTGCAATACAACAAGCATGTGTATGGCTTTAGACTACTTAGGTTATACCTTTACAAAAGAACAATTAGGTAAATGGGATCAACCAGAAGATGCTTTAGGTGAATTTGTTTGCACTAATCCTGAAGTATTATCTTATTATGAAAAAATAAATAAACAATGGTATAATGATTGGAAAAATGATAAGCCAAATAGTTATCCTCCAAACGAGATTCATGATGTTTTATCTTTTGGGACAAATTTATGGATGCAAAAGCAAGTGACAAAATTTTCTTTGAAAGTTGAAATTAAAAAAATTTTAGAAAATTTAACTGAAGGTAAACCAGTATTATTTTCTGGAGCTTTTCAACGCCCTGGAAAATCTCCTTTAAATCACATTGTTTGTGGTGTAGGCTACATTTTACAATCTGGGTTTAAAAAAGAAATGGATATTTGGGAAAATTTAAAATTTATAATAGTAGATGATCCTTATGGTCGTACTTACCAATGGGATACAGGTTCAGGAAATGATTCTCTAATAACTAAAGAACAATTTATAAGAGATATCAAAGAAGTAAAAAATACCTCAACTAAATGGGCTCATTTATTTATCTAAAAAAGTAAATTTTAAAAGAAGTTTAATATCCAATTTTATTATATGAAAATTTTTTATGGTTTGTATTCTACTATAGACGCTTGGGAAACCAAAACTTGGGAGGGTAAAGTAGTTGGATATAAACATAAAGAAACTAGAGAAAAGGCAATTGAATTAGCACAAAATAATCCAATAAAACTTTATAAAATATCAGGACAAGAAGCAAGAAAAGTTTTAATGGTTCATCCTAAAGATAAAATTATCTTAAATGATAAAAATGAAGTAATTGTTCAGAGAGTTGAAGTAGAAAAGAAAAAAAGAGGGAGACCTAGAAAAAATGATTTTTAATGTAAGTTCTACTATCAGAGGTAATTGGGTAGAAGATGATGGAATCACTGAAAAACAATTTAATGCTTTTGTCTCTGAAATTTCTGAAGTATGTAAAAAATATAAACTTGCTTTTGGCGGATTTGATAATGGTTTATATATTTACTCCATTAAAAATGGTTTTTGCATTTGTGATGATGGTGATGTAGATTTTGTAGGAGATGGTGAGTTGAAAATAAAAAAATTAACAGCAGAGTTTAGTAAGGAGAAAGAAGAAGAATGAAAAAAATTTTAGTTGTAATCATTTTAATAGGAAATTAAAAATAATAGAAGTAGGGATGGAAATTTTAGAAGTTTGTAGAGTAAAGAAATTTTATAAAATTTGGGATAAAATCTAAATAAATACAACTTAAAAGGAAAATCTTAAAAAGTGCTCACACAAGAAGAGTTTATATTAAGAGCTAAAAAAACTCATGGAAATAAATATAACTATTCAAAAGTTGAATATAAAAATACCAACACTAAAGTTGAAATTATTTGCCCTAAACATGGGAGTTTTTGGCAATTACCAAGTAATCACATGAAAAATGTTGGTTGCCCAAATTGTTCAAAAAACAAAAAATTTACTCAAGAAGAATTTATTCAACGAGCTAAAAAAGTTCATGGAGATAAATACGATTACTCAAAAGTAGAATATAAAAACTGTATGGAAAAAGTTGAAATTATTTGCTCTATTCATGGTTCTTTTTGGCAAACACCAGATAATCATGTAAGAAATAAACAAAATTGCCCAAAATGTATAGGTAAAAACAAAACAAAAGAAGAACTTATAAAACAACTAAACAAAATTCATAATAATAAATACGATTATTCCTTGATTGATTATAAAAGTACTTTTGACAAAATTGTTATAATATGCCCTAAACATGGAAAGTTTTCTCAAAGGTTAACAAACCATTTACAAAAGAATGGTTGTCCTAAATGTAAAGAAAGTAAAAATGAAAGTAAAATTAGAAACTTTTTAGAAAAAAAAGATATTGTTTTTGAACAACAAAAACGTTTTCCCACTTGTAAATATAAAAAACCTTTACCTTTCGATTTCTACGTTCCTTCAAAAAATTTATTAATTGAATATCAAGGAGAATTACATTATACAACTACAGTAGATCCTAGATACCACCACAATGAAAAACAACTAAAGTTACACCAGACAAGAGATTCTATCAAAAAACAATGGGCTTTAAATAATGATTACAACTTTTTAGAAATAAAATATAATGAAAATATTGAAGAAAAATTATTAAATATTATTTAACGAAAAGGATAAATTTTTATGGCCAGAAAAAACGATTTTATTAAAGTCACTAAAGATTATATTAGTGAAAGTGATTGGAGAATTAGAGAAAATAGTAGTGTTCAATACACTTTAGGTGGTTTGATTTTAGCACAAGCAGGAGCAGTAAGTGCTGAATATTGGTTGGAGGAAGTTTATCCTAAAAAAACAGCAGAAGCCCACAGAGAGTGTAAAATACATATTCATGATTTATCTTTATTAACTGCTTATTGTGCTGGTTGGGGATTAAAAGATTTATTAGATAAAGGATTATATGGAGCTGAAGGAAAAACAAGTTGTGGACCAGCAAAACATTTATCAGTTGCTTGTTTACAAATAGTAAATTTTTTGGGAATTATGCAAAATGAATGGGCAGGGGCTCAAGCCATAAATGGCTGTGACACATTTCTTAGTCCATTTATTAAAAAGGATAATTTAAGTGAAAAAGAAGTTAAGCAAGCCATTCAAGGTTTATTATTTGGTCTTAATATGCCTAGTCGATGGGGTTCACAAGCACCTTTTACAAATATAACTATTGATTTTAATTGCCCAGAAGATTTAAAAAATCAAAAAGCTAAAATAGCTGGTGAAGAAATGGATTTCACTTATGGTGAATGCCAAAAAGAAATAGACTTATTTAATAAAGTCTTATTTGAAACTTATTTGGAAGGCGATTATAAAGGTTTTGGTTTTGAATATCCTATTCCAACAATTTCAATTACAAAAGATTTTAATTGGGATCATCCAAATTGTGAATACTTGTTTAAATTAGCAGCTAAGTTTGGTTCGCCTTATTTTCAAAATTTTATTCATGGAGATATTGAACCATCAGATGTGAGAAGTATGTGCTGTTTACACCCAGATACCTTAATTAATTGTGAATTACAAGAGGATATTGTAGAGTATTTAGATGACGAGGGGGATAAACATTTTATTTGTTACAAAGAAGCTTTAAGAAAAGGAATTATATGAAAATATGTCTAAAAATGTGTTGCCTTCTATCTACAACACGCTAATTATACAAACTTTAATAAGAGGTATATTAGTGAATAAGTATAGAAATAATTATAAATATAAAGAAAGAAATTCAAATTTTTTTATACCTATAGAAATAAAAAATGTTGAAGAAACAAAAAATTTACCTTCTTACCAAAAAGTAAAATTTAAGTGTAGTTATTGTGAACAAGAAGTTATAAGAAATACAGCTAGAGTTAGAGATAAAGAAGAATTAATTTGTAAAGGTTGTTTAATTTCTAAAAGAAAGGCAATTAAAAAAACTTCTATAGAAGAAAACCAAAAGATTAAAAGTTTGGAAGAAATTAAAAATACTTCAGAAAAAAATGCAAAATTAGTTGTTTTATATAATTGTGAAAAATGTGGTAAAGAAATAAAAGGTAAAATAGCTAATCTTAAATATAAAGAAAATTTATTATGCCCAAAATGTGCTTCTGCTTTTAAAAATTTTCAACTTTATGGAGTTAAAACAGCTTTACAATTAAAAAAAAATAGATTTTTTGATGGAAGAAATTTTACTGAAAAAGAAAAAGAAAAACAGTGGTTTCAAATAAGAGAAACAAATTGGTTGACAGAAGAAAAATATAAAAGAAAAGAAAAATGGTTTGAAAAAGATAGAGGATTAAAAATAATTGATTTTGATAAGAATTTAATGGTTTTAACTTTAAGATGTGTTTGTGGTCACTATCAAAAGGTAATGGTTGATACTAGTTATAGAAGAATATTTTGTGAAAAATGCTTTAATGATAAACCTAGTTATACTGTTTCTTATGAAGAACAACAATTTGTAAATAATTTTAAAATGAATTTTCCTGAAGTAAAAATAATTCAATCTTATAAAGGTTGGGCTAAAGGTTTCAAATATTCAAATCTTCAAGAAATTGATTTATTTTTACCAGATTTAAATATTGGTTTTGAGTTTAATGGAATTTTTTACCACGATAAAAATAACCCCTTAAAAGAAATACTTAAATCTAAAAGAGCAAAAGAGAGTAATATTTCTCTTTATCATGTTTGGCAAGATGATTGGCGCAACAATCGTTTTAAAATATTAGGCGAAATTAATGGATTATTATATTTTAATTTAAAGGAGTTTAATTATTTATGCAGGTATTAAATGTTTATAAAAAAGAATCTAAAATACAACTTCCTATAAAAGAAATTGTAGAAAATAATTTAAATGTAAAAATAGAAACAAAGGAAGGTTATAAATTTCCTAGTAAAAAACATTCCTTTCAAGTAAATGAAAATCTTTATAAAATTAAAACTAAAGATTTTTCACTTAAATTAACTAAAGATCATCCATGCATTACTTCTATTGAAAAAGAAAAACAAGCTAAAGATATAACTTTAGAAGATATTTTTTATACTAAAAAAGGAGAACAAAAGATAGAATCTATTAAAAAACTTCATTATCAGGGAAAAGTTTATGATTTTACTATCCCTGAAGAAGAAAATTTTTATGCAAATGGAATTTTAACTCATAACTGTCGCCTTCGCCTTGACTTGAAAGAACTCCGCAAAAAAGGAAACGGCCTATTCGGTGCTTACGATTCTACAGGTTCAATTGGTGTTGTATCTATCAACTTCGGAAGACTAGGTTATGAATCTAAAAAAGAAACACAATCAACTGATGAAATTGAAATTGAAAAAACTTTTTATAAAAAACTTGATGAATTATTAGAATTATGCTTTAATGGTCTATCTGCAAAAAGAGCTTTTATAAATAAAATGTTGAAAGATGGAATGTATCCTTATACTGAATTTTATTTAGGTCATTATGAAAACCATTTTGAAACTATTGGTGTAATTGGTGTAAATGAATGTTTAAGAAATATGTATAATATCGATATTGCAAGTGAAAAAGGTTTGAATTTTTCTATTAAATTATTAAATTATATGAGGGATAAAATATCGGCTCAACAAGCAAAAACAGGTACTTTATATAATCTTGAAGAAATTCCAGGTGAAAGCGCTTGTTATAGATTTGCTAAGCATGATTTGGAGCAATATCCAGATATTATTACTGCTGGGACTAAATCAACCCCTTATTATACAAATAGCACTCATTTGCCAGTTGATTATACTAGTGATGTTTGGTTTACCTTAAAACATCAAGAGCAACTGCAAACGTTGTATACGGGCGGTTGTGTAGTCCATATATTTTTAGGTCAACCTATTGAAAGTTGGAAAGTTGCAAGAGATTTAATTAAAAAGATTTGTTATACTACTAAAATTCCTTATATAACTCTTACACCAACTTATTCAATTTGCCCAATACATGGTTTTATTCCTGGTAAACATGAAAGGTGTCCAACATGTAAAGAAATTCAAATACAGAATTACAAAAAAGAGTTGGAAAAGTTAGAAGCACAAGTTCAATGAAATATAATTTATGAATGAAAGTTTAAGTTTAAATAATAAAATTTTTGCTAGAAAAACTTTATGTAAAGAAATTTCTAAACAAAAAGCTTATTCTTTTTTGAATAAGTATCATGATATGGGCGCTAGAGGATCAATTTGTTTAGGTCTTTATTATCAAGATAATTTAATTTCTGTAGCAACTTTTAGCAAAAGTAGTAGAGATAAATTATATAATTGGGAACTTATTCGTTATTGTTGTCCTCAAAATATTTATATTTTAGGTGGATTATCAAAATTGATGAAAGCTTTTTCTAAAAAATATGGTGGTGATATTATTTCTTATTGTTACTTAGGGCGAAGTAATGGTGAGGGTTATAAAAAAGCTGGTTTTCAACAAATTGGGGGTATTATAAAAGGAGCATATGGTTGGAAAACTCCAGAAGGTAAAATATACCATAGAATAAAATTTCAAAAACATAAACTTAAAAATAATCCTTATACTAGGGATTTTTATAAACCAGAATTATCAGAAAAAGAAATATGTGAAATGGCTGGACTTACAAAGATTAATTACTCTGATCAACTTAAGTTTTACTGGCCTCCAAACAATGTTCCTATTGGTTATGTTTATAAGTTAACTGAACCAGAAACTGGAAAGACTTACATAGGAAGTCATACTTCTTTAAGAGGCGAATTAGATGAAAATTATTGGGGGAGTTCTTCTGCGAAAAATATGGAAGGATGGAATAGAGAAATAATTTGTAAATGTACCTCTAAAAAAGAACTTATTCAAAAAGAAATTGAAGAAATAAATAAACAGACAAATACTTATAACATTAAAAATATTAATCTAATAGATTTTAATAATAAAAATTTCCTTTATGATGAAGAATCTTATAAAGAATATTGTAGTAATATTAGCAAACATCTCAAAAAGTATTGGGAAGAAATCCATCCAGAAGAAAAAGAAAAATGGAAACAAAAACTGTTAGAAGGCCAAAAAAGAACTTCAGAAGAAAGAAAAAAAGAAAAAAGAAAAAATATGCATACATTTTGGAGTAGTAAAACTGAAGAAGAAATGAAAGAAATTGTTGAAAAAAGAAAAAAAACACTCAGTCTTAGTAGAACATCAGAAGAAAGAAAAAAATTGAATGAAAGTTTAAGTATTCAAGCTAAAGAAAGATATAAAAATATGACTTTAGAACAAAAAGTAAAAAAAAATAGGAAAATAAGTGAAAAAAATAAAGAAAGATGTAAAAATATGACTTTAGAACAAAAAATAAAAATAAGCAAAAAAATAAGCAAAAAAATAACTATTTTAGGAGTAGAATATTTGGGAATTACTCAAACATTAAAACATTTTAAAATATCTTTAGATAAATTTTATCAAATACCTAAAGAAATTAGATCAAATAATTTATTATTAGAAAAAGAATTAAACTACCTAATTTGTGGAGCTAAATCAGAACAATGAGCTACGCTCATTTTTAAGGGATTATCCAAACAACTTACTATAATATTATCACCTTTTAAAAAAATTTGAGCAACTACAAAAAAACCTTTTAAATTACAAATACATTCTAAATTTGGGTATAAAGGTTTTAATTGATTGTATATAGTTAAAGAAGGGGGAGTAGCTGATTTAACTCTACAAATAGTTCCTTCAGGGTAAGGAATGCTCATAACTATTTAGTTTCTTTCGATGTTATTCTTATCGCATATTTATCATCATTGGTATTTACAATTACTTCACCTTTAGCAATAAGTTTATTAGTTGTCACATCTACTATTTCTACTTCTTCATTTGTTTTAGTATCTAATAATAAAATTGTACTTTCTTCAAGATTTTTAATTTTTTCTACTGAAAGTTTAGCTCTACCTAAAACGGCTTGAACTGGTATTTGATAAGAATTCAATTCAAATCTATCAATTTTTTCTTTTTTATCATTTTGACGAACATATAATTCTTCGAATTCTTCGAATTCTTTTCTTAAGAAAGCTTTTACCAATTTTTCAGGAACCCAAATATTAGCTACTCTACCTAAGTTCAAACCACCTTTTTCTTTATCTTCTTTAGTAGTAATTTCAAAAGTAATACAAACACCATTTCTATCTGAATAAGAATGGTTTAAGGGGAAAGCATGGATATCAGTGCCTATTATAAGATTTTTTAATAATTTAGACTCATCATTATTTAACAATAACTTTTCCCAATACCTTAAAAATTCAAGAGATAATTTTGTAAAGCGATGATTTAAAGCAAACTTATTTAATTCTTTAGCATTATCTATTTTATCTACTTCTTCTTCTATTTGAATTACAATATTTTTTAAATTATTAACATTAGTTTTTAATAATAAAGTTGGAGTTGGAATTGTTCTTGAAAATTCTTGAAAAGTTAATTGATCTACTGAAGCGATTTTTACTTCTTTATATTTATGAGATAAACTTTCAAAATATTGTAGAATAAGTAATATTTCTAATTTTGAAAAAGTATTTGGTCTTGTAAAATCATAATATTTCCATTTAATATAATCTTCTTTTTTCTTTTTTTGAACTATTTTTTCTTCATTGTCATCATCATCACCACTTATAGCGAGTAATAATTGATTGATTTCATCTTGTGTTAGGACTTCACTCATAGTTTTTCCTCTTTTTTATTTTTCAATTTATTTTGTTGCCATTTAGAATATATCATCAATATAACTAAGCATTGAAAGTACATTTGTAATTTTGCTAAGGGTTTAGCTGGAACATCTATTTGCGTGTAGTTTATAATTTTATCTTTTTTATCTTTATAATCTTCATCTTCTTCATTCAATACTTGCCATTTATCAAAAGAGTGTTTTTGTAAAACACTTGCAGGAAAATATATTTCAGATATGCCACCTTTTTCAGAAATATCTTTATAAATGCCTTTAGCAACTTTAGGGAATCTATCAATTATTCTTTTACTTTTTTTTTCAAGTTCATTTTTCATGAAGGAAGCAGCATGTGCTGAAAGAGGAAATTCCAAATATTTTTTCTTATAAGTTTTCATTTTATCTTCCTTAAATTAGAATAAAGATTGATTTAAAAGAAGGGGGTGGAATTTCTAAAGTTCCACCCCCATTACGGTTTCTATGGCCTAATAAGTGTTAATTACTAAACACTTATTATCCACTACTATTTATCTGAGTCTAGAAACCGATTTGGGCGATTTTCGACTCAGCTATAACAATGAGTTTTTTTATAGGGGCCCCAAAACTCATTGCCGCCCTTCTATATTTTTTTCACAACCTCCAAAACAGAGGAAAGTGAAAAACTGGATGGGTTAGATTCGAACTAACAACCTTGTGCTCCAAAGGCACCTGCGCTACCATTGCGCCACCATCCATTTTTCTTTCTTTCACTATAAATATATAGTGAAAGAGAAAAAGTTATTATTCGCCACCTAAATCTACATTTATTACTTGAATCAAAAGCTTAGATCTTGAATGACCATCTGGGGCTTTCCAAAACGAAGTTTTCAACCTTCCAAAAATTCTAACTTCTTTACCTTGTTTAAGTTCTTTTACACAAAAAGAAGCTAAATTACCCCATGCTTCACATTCAACAAAAGTTGAATGAGATTTTTCCTCTCCTTCTTTTTGGAAATATTCTTTGTTTACAACAGTAAAATTGCAAACATTGACACCTTTAGCTGTGGTTTTGTTTTCTGGTTCTTTCGAAACTTCACCTTCGAAAATAACATTGTTAATGAAGTTTAACATCTTTGTTCTCCTAATAATAATTATAAAATAATATATTAAATTATTTTATTAAAAAGTAGATTATTTTATTTCTTCTTCATATTGAGGCATTGTTAAAGAAGATAAATAAAATTGACTTATTTCTTTTTTCATTAAACAAGGGTTTAATACTACTCTAAAATGTCTTTCCATACTCCAAGTATAAACATCTCCAATTTCTTTCATTTTAGGATCTATTAAAATATAAACTCTAGCAGGGCTTAATTCTAACAATCCTTTATTGATGAATTCTTCTTGAATTATTTCTAAACCTTCAGTGTTGGAAAGTTTAAAACATAAGTCATAAACTTCATGATTTATAATTTCAGCCCAAGCAAATTCAACTATAGGCTTTTTATCATAATTATCACAATCAATTACTGTTCTTAATGTATTGAAATTCTGTAACCAAGAAATAGCAACTTTATTTCCTTTTTCATTTGTTTCCACAACTTGTGTAGTATAAATAGGATAAAAATCACCAACCATAAAAGGTGGTCTCATAATTTTGGCTTTTGGGTCAGTAATTAATTGATATTTTTTTCTATGTTCAGCAATGCTTGCTCTCATAAATTCATTTAAAAAATAATTTGCAATATCTCTAGAGTATTGACTATTTATTAAAGCATTTCCTCTAAAATGAATATTATATTCATGATATCTTTTTCCAGAAAATAATAGTATTTCCCAAAATTCTTCATTGTATTGATCTATGACAGCATCTTTTAATTCTTGCAATAAATCTAAACCAGCTTTTTCTAAATCAGTTCTTTCTTCTTTGATTTTTTCAGAAGTAAAATTAATTACAAAAGCTTTGTAATTATTAGTTCCTGACCATGGTGTTAAACCTACTTCAATTGAATGGATGTGAGGTTCTAAAATCATTTTTATTTTTCTCCTTCTATATTGTTTTTGACTGAATCATATTTTTCTATACCCATATCAATTTGTGTAATTACTTCAGATAATAAGGTATCTTCACTTAAATTATTGAAACCAACATTGTTATTTTGCTTTAAGATATTTTCATCAAGTTTACTCATTTCTAATATAACTATAGATGGATTATATGTATTATCCTTTATCAACCAAGTATGCTCATTTTGGTCTACAATTTCATATTTTTTATTTGGGTATTTTTCTTCGAGTAAAATTTCAATAGTATATTTTACCTTGTTGTTAAATTGTTTAATTGTTGAAAATTTTTTATTTTCTTTTCTTGGTTGTAAAATTTTTATATCAATCAATATATAGAATAAATGAAGAGTTAACAAACAAATTAAAATAAATTGAATGGTGTGGAGATTAGTTATAAATGAGGATAAAATACTGTATATTGTGATATAAAAAATTCCAAAAATTAAAGGAAGAAGTTTGTTCATAATAAAAAAATAGATTAAATAGTTCCAAAATAATAAGTGTTATTTTTACATAAAACTCTATAAGACCAAATTTTAGGGATAAAAATTCTTTTTTCTGGACGAATAATATAAGAATCAAAAATAGATAGTTCTTCTTTCATAAAACGCATTTTTTCCTTGAAGTGGTTGTTGACCAAATCTTGAATTTCTTCAAAAGTAAGTGCATGTGCTATTATATCAAGTTTCATATTTATCGAAATTAAAAGTTATTACCACCAACCAAAAAACCAATGACCTAAAGCATATAAGCCAAAGTCTACACCAATTATAGCTGCTCCGATTCCAACATTCCCTGCATTGTTTTTATTTATACCATCAGCAATAAAATAACCACCTACTCCTATTCCAAGTCCACCAACAGTAAAAACAAGAGGCTGTATTTTATTTTTCTTTTGATATAAAGCTAAATCGTGATTCATTTTTTTAATAAAGCTTTCTAGTGCTATGTTTTGATCCAATAGAGATAAAGCACCATCTTCAGCATCATTTATTCTGTCTAAAGCAACTTCTAAATCATTCCGTAATTGCGTTATTATTTGCTTCGATTCGTTTAATAAGTTCGTTAATTCTTCGTTGGCTTGCGATAAGTCCTTGGATAGTGTTTCCAGATTCTGCCACTGTTGTTCTAATTCCAGCAATCCATTCAGCTGATTCTCTAGCAAGTTGTTGAGTTCGTTCATTTCGTTCTGAGAGTTGTTCTGCTCTTGTTGTGGCTGATTGGACTGCTTCTGTTGCTGCACTAAGATTTGATTGTAATTGTTCAATTGTTCTTCTTTGTTCTGCAACTGTATCAAGAGCTCTTTCGCCTGTTGTTGTAGTACCTGGTAGTCCGAAGTAGATTGCAAAGCCTGTAGCGATAAGGGTAGTAATAGAAAGAATAATAATAAGTTTATTTTTAAGTTTTTCATCCATTTGCTTCCTCTTTTTGAATAATCTTTTGATAAATTAGTTTCACTTTTCATAGATAAAAATTTTGTATTATATTTTTATTTTGTTCAGAGGCTATTGTTAATAATTTATTATATATAATTATTCTCTCTTTATTTTTTTTACAAAATTTTCTTAGCTTATAGTGAAAATCTTTCTTAACTTCATAATTATAAGTTTTAAAAATTAAAGTTGCTAAATCGGTTAATAAAAACTTTTCTTTTTCTTCTGATATATTTTTTGTTTTTTTATATTTAATAAAGTTTATTATTGCTTTTTGAACTTTTTCTTGGAAAGTATTAGTAGTTTCAAAATTATCTTGATATTTTCTTAAAACAGAATCACATTCAATTTTATGAGCTAATAAAGCATAACCAATTACACTTTGATAAATAATTAAACTTACTATTACATCCAACCATAAAGGTAATTTATTTGTAAGAGGATACAACCATAAAGATACAGGAATAAAATACATTAAAGAAAATATAAGTAATTTTTTTAATTTTCGTTGGCTAAAAATATTGCAAATTATAAAAATAGTAATTAAAACTACTAAACCAATAGTTTCTAAAATTCTTAAAGATATAACAGATGAAACATTTAGATGGAAAGTTATAGTCTCAAAAATATCAGCACGAGCAATAAAAGCTAAAATATTTGATTCAGTTGTAGTATTGATAATAGTAAAAATAACTGAAAATATCAATACTCCAAAACTGATAAAGGCTGATAAAAAATTTCTAAGATAAATTTTTAAAGAAAGACCTGTATACCCTAATAAAAAGCCTCTTATCAACAAAGCAATATATATTAAAAAACAATATAGAGTAAAAGATCTTAATAAAGTGCTTTCTAAATGTAGAGCAATTTTTAAAAATTTAATTGTAAAAGATAGTAATAATATCAACCAAGCTAAACTTAAACAAGGTGTTCTATAATCAGCTCCATCTAAGATGAATTTTTTTCCAATTTGAAATACTTTTATACCTTCTAAAATGAAAAAAGTTATAGTAGGAGAAAATAAAATGAAAAGTATTATCAACTGATTAACTTGTAAATGCATATGTTTTTTCCTGCTTAAAAGATATAATAAATAAATACCAAAATAATATAGTCAAATAATTACTAATAGGTATTAAGGTACTTAATAATAAGAAAAATGAGTTTAATAAAAAGAAAGTTGTAGTATAACGAAAATAAGTTGCTTTAATTCGAAGAAATAAATTTATTAAAGTTGTTGTTAATAAGAAAAGAAAACAAACAAAGATTAAAATAAAATTTATAGACCATAATTCAGAAGCTTTTAATGGGTTTAAATAACCAGCTGAGTCTATATGTAATTCACTAAAGAAAAAAGCTAATGGTAATAACATTTCTGTGAAAGTATTTAAAGTAATTAAAATTTTTTCATATTTAGCTGTTTTGTAAGTCATAGAAGAAAATATTGTTTGTGAAAAAAAAACTATAAAATAATTCATTCCTAAAAATCTAAACAAATATCTATAAGAACCTAATGGTGTAAAAACCATTATATAAGCACAAACATAAAAAAATAAACCAATTAAAACCCAAGAATATTTTACTTTTTCTTTACTTTTGGTTAAATGATTTATATAAATATCCCACATAAGATATAAAGTAAGACCTAAAGGAATAATAGTTAAGAAAATCCTTTTAAAAATTAACGAGTTTATTATTGATTCCATAACTCTCTAATCCTTTCAATTTCTTCCTGATTCTTAGCTTTAACTTCTTCAAGTTCTTCACTAAGCTGTTTTTGATTTTCTTCTTTATTTTTAAGAATTTTATTTATTGCTTTTTCAATAACTTCTTTTATAGAAGTTTTAAAACTATCGAAAATACCAATTAAAATAATAGGGTCAAAAAATATTGGGTATTGGTTTAATCTATTTTTTACTCTTATAATAAATTGATTAGACATTTCTTGAGCTTTTTCACTTACATTTAAAGTAGCAAAATTTGCTGAAGTATCTTTTTCAACTTCTTTAAATAAAGGAGATAATTCTTCTTGAAAATCTTGATTTAAACATAAATAAAGATAATTCATTTTAGCTACAGAGAATTCATTATTAGTTTCATTTTTTAAAAGTTTATCTTTATTAGTAATATCTTCAGCGATTTTTATTTTTAAGTTGTCTATCACTGTTCTAAAAGCTTCTTTATAAAAATAAGTTTGCCTTTCCAACATTCTTGCTTCAATATCTTCTTTTCTATTCATATAAATTTCGTAGTTATCTTCACAATTATGTAAAAGAATCTTTAGAGTTTTCATAGGAATTTCTATTTGTTTTTTTTCATTTGTAATACTTTCAGAAGAAGTTTCTTTATTTTCTTTTTTATCACTATTAAGTTCTATAGTTTGACCCGCAATTCCTATTTTTGCTCCTTTTAATTGAAGTAAAATTTTAGTTATTAAGTAAAAAATTCCTAAACCACACCCTATAACTAAAATAAAAGCTAAAATAGTTAACATTGGAGATTCTTTTAAAATGTTTAAAATTAAAACAATGCTATTTTCCTTTTCCATTTAAATATTTCCTTTTCTTTTTGTTATCACTTAGTTAACTATTTATTTTAATTTTATTCCGGTTTAGTCTTAAATCTTATCTAAAACGGCTTTTTTGTATTCTTTATAGTTGGGGCCTTTCAATTTTTTATATTCTTCCCAAGCATCTATTCTAGATGCTTTATCGTTTTTTTCATCTTGAAAAGCTTTTAATAAAATATCCCACTTATGCTTTTTCCACAATAAGTCAAAAAAATAAAAACAACAAAATAGTATTGTTGCTATGTAAAAGACATCAGTGATAATAGCAATCATATTGACCTTCCTCTTTAACTTTTTATACTTCATGGAATTAGCTTTGTTTTTTAATCTTTCTAGAATGATAAAAGTTGAAGATAATCCTATTATATTTGATAATAGTGGTGAAGAAGATGTTGTAAAACATTTCGGAGATAGGCATAATATAGAAGTTTTTTTACCTGAAAGATTAGAACAATTACCTATAGGTTTTTTCCATGTTCAAGCTATAAATATAAAACCTTTAGAATATTATGTAGTAGTAAAAAAAGGCCCTATAGAAGAATTAGAAGATTTAACTAGTAATTTTAAATATGCAAAAGGTGTTTTTGGTAAAAATTTTGAGGAAATAAACAACCAAGTAAATCTTTATAAATTTGATGAAATTTTAATTATACATTCTTCGAAAGATAATTTCGCCATTTTTGGTCTATATTTAGGGATGTAACAAAATTCTTCTCTTAACCTATATAATATAATTACATAAAATGATTGAAGAAACTAATATTTTAATAAAATATGAAGAGGGCTTTTTCGCTAAAGTAATTGTTCAAGGTTATACAAAATTTTACTCATTATTTTCTTTAACTTTAAAAAATGCAGGTGGTTTTTTCGATCAGAAAAAAAACTGTAATTTTTTATCTATAACACATATTGAATCTTTTATTACTGCCTTAAAAAAAGAAGCAAGTATAATTCCTTCAATGAGTCTTAGAATAAAATTAAACCCAATAGATTTATTATCACAAATTCCAACTATACTCCCACAATTTATTGAACTGGATACTTCAAGAAGTAAATCAACTTTTGATTTTACTTTATTGAAAAAACCACCTATAAAAGGAAAACACCCATATGAAAATTTTCAATCAGATGATATAGCAAAAGCAAGTAATCAAAATAGATTTGGGTTTTTATGGGATGTAGGTTTAGGTAAATCTTTTGCTTTAGCTTATTTAATGGAACGATTATTTCAACAAAATAAAATATCAAAATGCTTAATTCTAACTACAAAAATAGGTGTAAAAAATCTAAAAAAAGAATTATTATTATTTTCACCAACATTAAAAGAAGATGATATATTTTGTTTGTTTTCAATAGCTGATTTAAAAGATAAAGAAAATAGAGCAATTTTTACGAAATATTCAGATAAAAAAGTAGTAGTTTTATCTTATTCAGTTTTAAGAGTTATTTCTGATTATTATTATGAATTAAAAAATTCAACTAAAACAAAAAAAGTTTCAGGTAGAGGTAAAAAATATAGAAAATCACCTTTACCGATAAAAGAATGGTTGGGTAATAAAGAAGGGATTCTAATGCTGGATGAATCTCATTGGATTGGTAGCCCCTTATCAAAACAAACTATAATTATAAAAAATATATTAGAATATTTTTATTATCGATATCTTTTTACAGGTACTTTTGCAACTAAACCAGAAAAAATGTATATGCAAACTTACGCAATAGATAAATTTTTAACTGGTTATATGGATTATAATCAATGGTGTTGTTATTACAATGAAACAGGGAATAAATGGTCTGAATATGCTATAAATAATGAAAAATGGAGATATGAAAGAGTAGATGCCTTAAATAATTTATTAGTAAGAAAATATGTTTCTAAACGTAAAGCTGAAGATGTATTGGAATTAAAAGAAAATATTGATGTTGAACCTATTATTATAGATATGTCGGACAAACATAGAAAAATTTATCAAAACTTTGTTCAGGAATATTTTGAAATTCTCCAAAATAACTTAGAAGAGTATTTTGAAGAATTGGGAGGTAAAGCAGCTAAAAAAACATCATTATCAAGAATGGTTTTAAGTAATATAATGGCTTTTCAAAGTATTTGTGACCACCCACATGTTTCAAAAAGAAATTCACATTATAATAAACTTTCAGAATATACAAGAAAAATTATTGAAAACTTTGATTATGAAAAGCACAATGCAAAATTGGAATTTTTAGAGGAAATAATAGAAGATAGAGTAGAAAATAGTGATGAAAGAGGCATTATTTGGGTTGCGCATGCTGAAACCTTAAGAGATTTAGATGAACATTTTAAAAAATATCCTCATACAATTGTTGGTGCTGGTTGTGATCCTATTCAAGTTACAAATGAATTTATAAATGATAAAGAAAAAAAGTTTATTATTGCTTCTATTTTAGTGATGAATACTTCAGTAACTTTAACTGAATGTAAATGGAATTGTTTTATTGAAAGTACTTATAATGTAAATGATTTAATACAAGCATTAGGTAGAATAAGAAGAATAGGTCAAACAGATATTACAAGAAATTATAGAATTTTATTTGATAATTCTTTAGATTTATTACAATATCAAAACTTTATTAAGGGTGGTTTATTACTAGATTCTATTGGTAATAAAACTTTTATTAAACAGGAAGATTGGTCTAATATATTTACTGGTAGATTAACTGAATACATATGAGAAAAATTTTCAAAGAAAATAAGTTTTTTTCTAATTAAAGAGAAGAAAAAATAAATTTTCTTCTCTTTAAAAAGATGATTTTTTAAATTTGGAGGAATAGAATGACAACAATTGATTCTTTAATAAATGAAGAAAAACGCAAAAGAGGAAGACCACCTAAATTAGATTCTTCAGGAAATAGAATAGAACATAAGTATACTCCAACAGGAAGACCTCGTGGAAGACCTACAGGAAGTAAAAAAATTTTCGTTGATTTACCTCCAAAAGAAGAATTAAAAAAAGGAAATCATAAAAAAATTTTCGTTGATTTACCTCCAAAAAAAGATTTAAATAAAAAAGATTTAAGTTCAGAAATTGAACATATTATTGAAACAAAAAATACTGAAGATATTTTTGATAACGGGGTAAGAGTTGAACAAAAAGAAGATTCTTTTGTGGTGTATGCTGGTGCAACAGTAAAATGTTATGGTGATAGTCATGTTGAAAAAAATGTATATCATATTAAAGGAAAAAACATTATTGCAGACCCAGAAAATGATTCATATCTTAAGAGTCAACCAAATAAGATAGAACCTTATGGTTATAAAGACTATGATAGAGTACTTAATTCAATTTTAAAAGGATTGTCGGAATTCTCAAAATGTAATGATAATTGTTTAATTAACTTCAATTTAAATTTTTGGTGTGAGTAAAAAGCTTTCAAATAAAAGAAGTTTTTTTCTAATTATGCATAAAGTTTAGAAAGAGGTTAACTATGAGATACTTAGAAGAAGAAATTTTCAATACAATTGTTTCTTGGTATGAAGCTGGTGAAGCCAGCGATGAACAATTTGAAAAAGCCTTAAGATATTTAATGTGGTTGGAAATTCCTGAAAGGGAAGCTGGTGATATTTTACGTAGTATAGAAAATGATATTATTCCCACATATGAAGAAGCTTTAAGATACGAAAGACAACCTGGTTTAGATAGAGATGCAATTCGTGAAAAAATAAAAGAAATTGTTTATAATAAAAGAATTAGAGAAGGTAGAGGATCTGGTGCTTATCAATCATATAAGCAACAAGCAAAACAGCTAGATAAATCTTTTAAACATAAGAGAGGAGCACCACCAACTTTCGAAAAGAAAACTTGTCCTAAATGTGGTAAACCCATTCAATTATGTATATGTGATAAAGAAAAGGTTCAAGAAAGAATTAGAAAAAGCTTCGTAATAAATAGAGTAATGAAGCGTTTTCAAGAAGGAAAAGAAAGTAAAATAGAAAAAGAAGCTTATGATGTTGGTAGAAATGCCTTTAAGGATTCTTTACCACGTAAATGCCCAGATGAATATAAAGAAATTCCTGAAGCTCAAGTTGCTTTTTATTATGGTTGGGATGGAAAAGAATTAAGACAAGTTCCAATGAGTGAAATTCAAGCTAAAGATGAACCTACTTTAAGTTGGTCAGAAGCAGTTGCTGAAGCTCGTGGTTATTAAGATAATTTTACTTGTTTTGGTCGTTTAAAATACCCATGTGAGGAATCTTCTTTTGAAGCTTCAAACTCAGCAGTAAAAGTAATTTGTTTACCTATTAAATCCTCTTCTAAATTTAAAAGTTTAGAAGGACATGTTCCAAAACAGGTTGCACTATTTTCTAATTCAATTAATAGTTTAGGTATTCTACTGTTATAAGCAAAAGCATTTTCAACCCATTTTAAATTTTTAATAGTTCCAGTTACTGTTTGGGTCCCTACAGGTAATTGACCTTTTGCTTTTTTCTCTTCTTTAGGTACTTGTTCTATTCTTAATAATAAATATTTACCCATTAACTTTTCAACATGGTTTAAAACCCATGGCGAACCTTCAAGCCAAATATTAACTACATTGCATTGTGAAGCTTTATTAAACCAAACTTTACCAGAATATTTAATACTAAACTCTTTATCTTTCAACATTTCTTGTTGGAAATCTTCTGTAACTAATATTTTTCTAGATCCCATATGACTATACCATATATCTTTTTCTTCTTCTAAACCTGGTAAATATCTTCCTTTTTCATATACGAAATCCATTTCATCTGAAAGTTCGCCATCTGCCATTTCTTTATAAAAAATATAACCTGAACAAGGTGCATGACCTCTTCCCAATCTATCAAAGTTTGGTTCTAAACCTTGATTAGCTGTTTTAGCTTTTTTAATTAATTTTTCTCTATTTTTATGCCATTGTTCTAATCTTACAGCTTGTTCTTCATGGTATTCATCTTTGAATTGTTTATATAAGTTATTTTTTTCAAGTGCTTCACTCATTTTTTTCACCTTTATTTGTTTTTTTGGATCAAATACAACTAAATCAGTTGATCGTTGTAACAATTTATTTTTATTTTTAACTGGATATGGTCCAGGATCTTTTATATTTTTAAAAATTATCCCATCATGTCCTGTTTTTTTAGCTGTTCTAACTAAAGCATTTGTTTTTATATCACCAGCTTGATTTTCTTCATTTTCTTGGTCTACATTATCATAAATTATTTCATCTGTTCCTATTTCTTTTAAAGCGTCTTCTACATCATCTTCATTTAAATACCAGCCATAAGAATTTTTAAAATCAATTTCAGGAGCATTTTGTAATTCAATATCAGCTTGTGTTAGGCTACCTTTTGGGCCTTTATAACTTTTAGCAACTTCTTCATTATCAGTAAAATATAAAGTTTTTTTATTTGAGTTGATTATTTTATCATCGTCACCATGGTAAAAATCTTTATATATTTTTTCTTTGAATACTTTCATAATTATTTAGGAGAAAGAAAACACAGTTTTCACTGTGTTTTTCTTTTTGGCCTCTTTCTTTAATAGTTGAACAAGTACTTTTTCAGAAACTCATTACTGAAATTGGTCAAAAGTGCTCTGGGGTCATCATCGTAGTCTTGGTTTAAAACTGTTACATACTCAAACTTCCCTACCGGAACAGCCCCGTCATCCAAATGCACAATCTGGATATTATCACACAACAGGCTCGAAACCTGAATCACTTCGGGATCATTCTCAATAATTTTATTGTCGAAATCATCCCCCATTCCGTGGTCCTGGATAATCATTTCGGAAATGATACCCGATTCCCCATAATACGGTACAAATACCGGATTACTCTGAACTTTGTACTTTTTCCACAAAGCCTCGATTCTTTCTCCCAAACTCTTTTCTTCCATTATCTGTTTACTCCTTGTTCTTTCTGAACATAAAAATCATAAACTGGAAAAGAAGATGGAGTAGGAAAAGTTTTTATTTAAAAATGGCTTCTTGTTGTTCAACTTCATTTAATTCTTTTTCTGATTTTCTCGATGATGTCTCCCTAAATGAAATAGCTCCAGCTAAATCATCTTCAGTATAACCATCTAAAACTAAATCTTTTACTTGTTCTTGCGTTGGTGTGTATAATTCTATGTTTTCTTTATCTTTTCTTTTTTCATAATCTTTTTCTATATCTTCTACATATGAAAGAAATAAAACATGGTATACTACAACTAAAATAGCTAAAGTTAAAATAACAATAAGAATTAAAACAATTATAATTGTTATAACTATATGTAGTAAGCCTGTTATAAATAAATTACTGATAGAAAGACTTGCTAAAAGTAAAACAACAGAAATTAAAGATATTAAATTTCCTTTTTTAAGTATAAGTTCAAAAGATTTACGTGATAAAGCCATTTATTCCTCTTCGGAGAAAATAAAATCTACTTCACATTTTTCATCTGTTAAATTTTCTAAAACAATTTTAGTTTCTTTTTGAACAAAATCACTAAAATAAGGAATATCCAACCATTGCGATTGTTTATTAGGTAAAATAGATCTCATTTTTTTAATAGCTTCTTCATTATTACTTATTTTTTTAAAGTATTCATCTACATCTTTTTTTTCTGGCTTAAAAGTTAAAGTAGTTTCAAGATTTTTTTCATTATAGATATTAGCCTGTAAAGTAGGTGTATATAATTCTTCTATAGTTTCAAAAACTATTTTTAATTCTATAATTTTATTATCTTTTACTCTTTTAATTTTCAATATAGGAGGTTTACCATTTTTATCTTTAAGAGTATCTTCAATTATATCGAAATGTTTATCTTCTTTGTTTGAAGCTAAAGATTTCATTAAAAATAAAATTGCCGAAAAAGAATAGGTTAAACCTTCAGTTAAAAGGTTTTTAACTTTATTTTTTTTTAAAAAATTTTCCATCATTCATTATTCCTTTCCGTCTTTTTATTTAGTAAGTTTTTTGCTATATCCTTTACTGAATTCTCTATACTTCCTTCCTCCTCATCTTCATCAATCTTTCTATCTAAAGTAACAACATCTAATTCAACTATTTCAATATGAACATTGTCTTGGTTTATTTCACCTTTTTCTTCATTTTTGAAAACAAAAGTTTTAGTAGTGATTTTTTGTTCAATTAAATAATCTAAATAAAAAGGAGTAAATAAATTTGCCTCTACTTTAGAACCAAATAAATGCTGACAAATACAAGGAAACCATAAATCAGTTTTTGTAAACCACTTTTTGAAAGAAATTTTGATATAAATTTGAATTTGATAAAAAGTAGTTGGTTCAGGTTTTTTCATTTTAGAAGCTGGTTTAGTAAATAAGTTCATAATTACCTCCAACCTGCTTCTTCATCATGGTCTTGTTGTTCCATAATAGGATCATTAGGGTATATTGATAAATTATCACCCACATCATCTACTACTACACATTTTGTTCTTAATATAGAACAAGCAACTGAGATTGAATTTATAATTTCTTGTTTAACTACAATAAGAGGATCAACAACACCAATATTATATAGATTCTTTACAGTAACAACACCTTCAAAGTAACCATAACCTTCAAAGAAGTCATCCAATTTATCTAAGGTGTTTATCATGTCAGTTATTTCATTTTCAGTATAATCAGCATTTCTGAATATTTGTTTAAATGGTTCTCTAAAAACTTTTCTGATAATTGTTTCAGCGTAATTTAACTTTTGATCTTCTTTATTTTTATGATATTCCTCGAATGCTTTAACTAAGGCTACACCACAACCAGGAACAACACCTTCTTTTAAGGCACCTTTTACTGCATTGACAGCATCTTCATATCTATGTTTTTTTTCAATTAATTCAGCTGCTGTCACTCCACCAACGTAAATAGTTGCAACACCACCACTTAATCGAGCTAATCTTTCTTTTACTTTAGTAATTTCATAAGCTGAATAACCTTTTTTAGTCGATTCTTCCATTTCTTTAATTTGTTCTTCTAGTTTTTTTATATGTTTTTCAACTTCTTCATCTTCAGAAATACCTATAAAAATTGTTTTATCTGAATAAACTTTTATGCTTTTACATCGACCAATTTGAGCTGGGTAAATATCACTATTTACTATTTCTTCTTCTTTTAAATTAGCAATTGGTGTTGATAAAACAATACTTAAATCTTTTAAATTTTCACTTTGCAAATCATTATTAAAACCAGGAGCTTTAATTCCTAAAATTTTACAATTATTAGCATTGTAATTTTGTAAAAATAAATCAGTAATTGCTTCATCAAAATCTGGAGCTAAGAAAATTAAAACTTCTTGTTTTTTAGCAGCCCAATTCATTAATGGAATTATTTTATCTATACTTGTTAATTTTTTGTTACTAATAAAAAAACAAGGATTATCAGCTTCAAAACATTTTTCTTTTTCATTATTTATATACATTGAACTTCTAAAACCAGTTGGAATTTCCAACCCTTGAGAAAACTCTAAAATAGTTTTTTCATTAAAAGAATTTAATAAAGTAACAACACCATAGTCACCAATACCAGCGAAAGCTTTTGTAACAAATGATGCAATTTCTTCATCGTTATTACAAGAAATTAAAGCAACTTTTTTCACATCAGTTTCAGTTGTAATTTTTTTAGCATAAACTTCCAATATTTTAATAATTTTTTCTGAAATACTTTTTAATTGTTTTTCTAAAAGGTTTGAAGAAAACTTATCATTTGTATCTGAGGATAACAAATTAAAACCTTCTTCTATTAATTTACAAGCTAATAAAGTACTTGTAGTAGTTCCATCACCAGCTAAACTATTTGTTTTTCTAGCTGCTTCTTTAACTATACTGATAGCTGCATTTGCTACTTTATCTTTTACAGCAATTGAATTAGAAACAGTTACACCATCTTTTGTTACTATGGGGTAAGTAGTTCCATTATCAATAATTACACAATTACCTTCTGGGCCTAAAGTTGAAACTATAGCATTTTTATAAAGCGTTAGAGCAGTTTGAATTTTATTTTTAACATCTTTATCGAAGTAAATTTTTTTAGGAGTCTTTACATTCATACCTTTGTTTCCTTTTTATTTTTAGGTGCGGTTTTAGGTGTGGTTGGTTTTAAGGATGGTACAATTTCTTCTTCTTTTGGTAATTCAGTTTCTTTCAATTTTTTAGATAAATCATCAAAATAAGTTTCAGAATAAACATTGTCTAAGCATTCTTTTAAAAAACCAATTACTTTATTATTATGTATCTTTAAAATGTCAAAAGAAGAATATAATTTATTTAAACCATCAATAGCCCATTTATCTAACAATAGTTTACTTTTATCTTCTCTTAATTGATTTAATTTTTCATCAGTTTCAGTAAATAAATCACTTAACTGTTTTTTTAACTTGGTTTGTTTTTCTTGGAAATTTTTTATTATTTCAACTTCTTTTTTATAACCTTCACAATCACAATTATCTACTACCCATTTTCCATTTTCACTATCTTTTTCACTTGCTATATGTTTTTTCTCTAATACTTTATTACAATGAATACAATATACTTTTCCTTCTTTATCGTAATAGTAAGAATTCTGATCTAAAGAAGTATTATCAAAAGTAAACCAATCACCAAAATGAATTTCTTGCATTTCATTTTTTAAAGATTTTTCAACTAGTTCCTTAATCAATGAATTAAAATTTAACTTTTTATTTTCAGTTAAAGCCTGAGCTAATGTACTTTCTAATTCATTTTCGAAAGGAGAAAGTGTAGAAAAAGCTTCTTGAATTTCTTGAAACACCGATAATAATTGCATTTTATGATATAACCTCACAACTAATTCAAATATAAATAGGAGATTTAATTTTGATAGCTAATACTAAAAAAGAAAAGCTTTTTTCACAACCAAAAACTTTATTTCAACAAAGAATCAGTGATATTTTACATCAGTTAGATTCAACTGAACTTGTAAAAGATTTAATTTCACTTTATTTATTTAAAGAAACTGAAAAAGCCTCCTATTTTCTTCCTTTAATAAAATTATATAATGAATTGGGTTTAGAAAAGTTTTGCGATGTTATTGCTGTATTAGAAAAAGAAACAGTTATTTTTCCTTCTATGGATTCTTTCCAAGAAACAATTGAAATAGCTTTATGTTTTTATTTAAAACAATATAAAAATATGGGTTGGAAAGAAATAAAAGAACTAGTAAAAGAAGAAGATTTATCTGGAGTTAAATTAGGCATCAATATAGGGAAATTTCAAAAGTTTTTAGATTATATAAGTGAACAAAAATTATTTAAATATGCTCAAGAAGCTGGAATTACACCTGAAAACTTTGCTATAATTAAAAAAATGAGTGAACCAGAGATAAATAATACAGAAGAAGTAGAAAAGGAAGAAGAAAAAGAAAAAGATGAAGATTATAAAACTTTGTGGCGTAAACCTAAAAAGAAGAAAAATGAAGAAGAAGAAGATTATGAAGACTATGAAAATGAAGAAATAATCAATATTTACGAAGAGGAAATATAAAAAATGACTTTAACTTACTTTAATAACTTATACGAACAAACTAAAAAAGAAAACAATAATTTAATTCTTTCTTTATTGAAGGAACTAAAACAAAAAGCTATAGCACAACAAGAAATAAAAAATAGTAAAGAAGCTTTTAGAGAAAATTTAGGTGTTTTAATTAATATAGAGGTATTAAACACCTTAAAAGAATTAAAAGAAAAGGAAAAATTATTCTCTAAAATTACTGTTCAAAACAAAAATATGGTTGAAATAACTAAAAAGATAGATTTTTTAGAAAAAATAAAAGAAACAACTTTATTAACTACTGAAACGTTAAAAGAAAAAATAGCTAACTTTGCTTTAGATAGAAGAAGTTTAACTGAATTTTTAATTTGGGCGGAAGAACAGGAATGGAGGTCTTTCGTTACTTTAGAAACCTTAAAAAACTTCTATTATTTTACTCAAGGTGATTTAGATAAAATTCAAGAACAAGAGTAATAATTTAATCTCTCTATACATGAATAAGATAGGGAGACTTTAAATTATGAACAATAAAACATTAAAAAGTATTTATACTGCTACAGGAACTTTAAATTCAACTGTAGCTAAAGATCCAAAAAGTTATCTCACAGAAAAACAATTAAATATTTATTATAAAAAGGAATATCAAAATTTATCTTTTTCTGAAAAAATGTATTTAGTAATTAACAACATTGAAAAACCAAAAGCAAAGAAATTTGTTTCTTTTAAGGAAGGTTATAAAGATATAAAAATATCTCCACCACCAGTAGAAAAAAAAGAAACAGAAAAAAAGCTAGGTAAAGAAGCTTCTATAAATAAAAAAATAGAAGAAAATAGTAAAACACCAACAGATAAAAGATGGAAAAATCTTTTTGAATTTATGCCTGCTACAGATGAAAATGAATTTCTTAAAAAATTAGATTCATTAAGATTTGATGAAATAGATGATTTTGCAAAATTAAAAGAACTTATCCCACTCAATGCCTTGAAAGATACTATTGGAATGCTTTTACGCTTTCAGTATGAAAATATATCTAAATATTATTCAAATAAAACTTTAGAAAGCTTATCAAGTATACTTATTGAACCTATTCAACAATCAGTAGAAATAGTAAATGCTTCAGATTTATTTTATTTAATGAAACACCACAAAAGCTGGGTTGATAAGCATTTTGAAGCTTGGAAAAATACTTATGTAAAAGAAAAGATTTTAGCAAAACTTTTCAAAACAAATTTCTTTATTACACCAGAAGATGTTTTATTTGAATACTATAAAGATGAAGGTATTTTAAGTAAAGAACTTACACCACAAGTGATAGGTTTTGCTTTAAGAGAATACCTTAAAAATAAAGTAGTTAAGTTATTTGATAATGATCCTTATTATAGTGTAACTATGACCGCTTCTTATATTGCACAAAAACCTTATATTGGAATTTTTAAAAATAGAACAATGTTTCAAGAAAGTGCAATATTATTAGAGCGTCTTAAAGGTATGGTAAAAGTTCAAAATACTCCTAATAAAGCTTTTGAAATAGTAGATAAAATTGTTTTAGTAAATGAACCAGCTAAAGAAATGAATATAGTAGGTTCTGTTTTTATTCATTACAACCCAGAAAAAACTATGGTTGCAAATTTTAGTTCTAATCTCAAAGAAAAAGGAAAACATTTAATAATATTAAATAAACCAGATACAGGTTATTCAAAAGCAGAAGTATATAAAAATAATTTTTATGGCTTTAATATCCAACAAATATTTTTATATGAACTTACAATATAATAAGAAAAAGGGAGAAAAAGTTTATGCGAAATAAATTATTGTATGATGTAATTTACGTGGGTGCTGGCCCAGCCAATGTTTTTTCACTTTTATCACTTATCCATGATTATTCAACCTTAACAAAAAAGCTTAAAATTGCTTTAATTGAACAAGGTAATTCTCTTTTCAAAAGAGAAAGAAAAGAAGTAACTCAAGGCTTTGCTGGATGTGGAGCTTTTAGTGATAACAAACTTACAAAGTCCTTAAAAGTAGGTGGTAACATTGATTTAACTGAACAACAATATAACTACTATGCTGATATTATTTTAGGCTATTATTCAATGTATGGTGAACAAAATTATTCTTGGGAGTTAAAAAAGCAAAAATCATTAAATGAATTTTGGGTAGAACAATGGAATTCTAGATTAATAGGTGATTTAATTTGGCTCCATTACCCAACAGTTCATATAGGTACTGATAAAGGTGTAGAAGCTTTTAAAAGAATGGAAGAAGCTTTTAAAAATAATGGTGTGGATCTTTTCTTTAATGAGGAAGTAATTGATATTGAAGAAAATACAGAAGAAAATATATGGAATATAACTACTAAAGGACAAACAGATACTTATAATTTTGTTACAAAAAATCTTGTTTTAGGAACAGGTCAAAGAGGTTCTTTACTTTCACAACTTAAAAAATTCCCCGCAGTAAACTTTTATCAAAAATCAATACAATTAGGTATTCGCGTAGAAGATAAAATGAATGATGTTTATAAAAAATTATTAGAAGCAAATTATGATTTTAAACTTACACAACAATTTGCTACTCATTATGCAAGAACTTTTTGTGTAAATTCAGGTGTAGCAGAAGTTACTGAAGAAGATAATGGTGGCTTATTTAAATCATATAATGGTCATTCATATAAAGAAGGAAAAGATACAGGAAAAATAAATTATGGAGTTATGGTTGAATTATATGAAAACCCACTTCATGAAGTAGATTTATCTACTAAGGAAAAACAAATAAATTATATGAAAAAAGTAAATAAACTTCTTCCTGTAGAAGGTTTTTCTTTAGGTACTCCAAGAAATCTTTTAAATGATTTTGCTCCTTCATTTGTAAATGGAGATGAAAAAGTTTTTAAAAATACTCCTATAAAATTATATCCTACAAATATTGCACGTGCATTATCCTTATTTTTGAAAGGTTTAAGTAAATTGATTGATCTTTCAGAAGCAGTTTATTATTTCCCTGAAGTAAAAATAACAGGGGAAGCAGTTGAAGTAAGTCCTAAATTTGAAGTGTTACCAGGTTTATTTGTTGTTGGAGATGCTTCAGTTTCTAAAGGTATTATTCAAGCTGGTATTTCTGGTTTAATTGCAACTGAAAAATTAGTTCAAAATTTGTTGTATGATGTAACTATGTGACAAAAAAAGTTTAATATAAATTGTTATGAATATTTTAATAAAGGCAATAAGTTTAACGAATTTTGGTTGTTTTAATGAAATAAAAGCAAATTTTTCTCAAAATAAGGTTATTTATTTAACTGGTGGGAATGGGGAAGGTAAAACTCTTCTTTTAGAAGGTATTTTTTTAGCTTTAAGTCCTAACCATCGTAAAGGTGATACTTATTCAGAGTATGTTAATTCTGAACATCCAGATAAACCAACACAAGTAAAATTATCTTGTGAAATAAACAAAGAGCCTCTTGAAATAGAAGTAAATATTGCTGATAAAGAAAACTCAACTACAACAAGAATAGCTCAATATAAAGATAATACTTATAAAGGTTCAGAAGTTGTTAAACTTTTAGCTGAACTGGATTTAGATTATTTTTCTCAAATAATTTTCTTTATGCAAAATTCACCTGATATTACAAAAATGACACCAGTTGAACTAGCTGAAAATTTGAGAAAATTATTAAATTGGGATGTAGAGAAACATACTAGTAAAATTGAAGAAGTAATAGATACACTTAATACGACAATTTTAACTTTATCAGAAAGAGCCAAATTACTAGAAGAAAAAACAAATGACATTTCTTCAAAACTTTCAGAGGAAAAACCATTACCTAATACTTTAGAAGAACACAAAAAAGCTCTTGATGAAATAAATGAAAATGAAAAAATAAAAAATGAATGCATTCAAGATATGGTTGAAATTGAAAAATATAATAAAGAATTCAAAACTTTAGAATTTCAAAAAAGTGAACTTAGTCGTTCTATAATATCGGAACAAGAAGATATAAATAAATCTAAAGAAAAACTCAACAATTATGAAAGTACTTTACAAAGTTTAGATAATAAAAAACAACTTGAAATCCAAAGCCAACAATTAAAGATAGAACAATATAATAAAGAACTTGAAGAACTTCAAGCTCAATCAGTTGAATTAATTACCTTAATTCAAAATACAGAAGAAAAAATAAACAACAAAAACCAGGAAATAAAAGAAAACAAAAAAGAAGTAGAAAATATAGAAAATACTCTTCAAAAAATAAAACTATTAGAAGAAAAAAAGCAAATTGAAATTAAACAAGAAACTTTGTTACAACAACAATCTGAAATTTCACAAGTTTCAGAAGAAGAACAAAAAAATAAAATAAATGAGTTTGATGAAAATATAAAAATAATCGAAGAAGGTATTCGTTTAGCTAATCTCCAAGATGAAGGAAAATGTCCTCATTGTGGCCAACCAACAGATAAAGTTTCACATGTATTCAATTATGAAGATAAGTTTAATATCTTAACTTCTGATAAAAGAAAAAGAGCAATAATTTTAAATGAACAAAAAGAAGCTAAAGAAGAAGAAGTAAAAAAACAAAAAGAAATTAAAGAAAAAGTTACTCAACTCAACACTTTAATTCAAGTTGAAGAAAATAAAAAAGCAAAAATTATTGAAATTCTAGGTGATTTTACTCTACCAGAAAATGAAAATATAGAAGAGGTTTTAAATAAAGCAAAAGATACACTTGAAAAAAATATTCGAATGCAAGCAGCTTATGATTCAATTATAGTTGAAAATAATAAAACACATGATAAAGTAAAAGATAAAATAGCTGGGCTAAGAAAAATAGCACCTACTAAAATTGAAGAAATTGAAGAAAAATATAAAGAAGAAGAGTTGAAGTTTATTTCCCTAAAACAATTGCTTTCTAAAGAATTGGAAGTTAAAAATAGTAATTTAGAAGGTTTGAAAAATCTACTTGAAAATAAAGAAAAAGAAATAAAAGAATATACTTCTAAACCTCCTAAAATTACCAGAGATTTAGAAACCATACAAAAACTTTTACCTCAACTAGATGAAGTTTTAAAAACAGCAAGAGAAAAAACAGAAAAATTCAATCAAACAATTTTAGTAAATGAAGAAATCAAGAAAAATAATATTAAAATAAAAACTGAATTTGAAAATGACTGTATTGAAAAAGAGAAAATATTGGAACAAATAAAAGAAAAAACAGATGAACTTGCTGCACAAAAAGAAGCAAAATTAATTTTAGAAAAAAATCTTCCAAATTATCTAACACTTAAAACTTGTGCAAAACTAGAACAATTAATAAATGGTTTGTTACAAGTAATTTTCCCAGACATAAAAATTGAGTTGGTTCAAAACAAAAAAGGTGTTTCATTTTATTATTGGCCAACTAAAGATTCTAAAAAGAAACGTTCTATTAAAATGGCTTCAGGTTTCCAAGCAATGTTATTATCAGTAATTTGGAAAGTTGCTTTAGCAAAAGGATACAATATAGATTTCCTTATATTAGATGAATGTGATGCAGCTTCCACTGAAGAAAATAGTATTGAGATATTTTCTCAACTTATTAATAGTGGATTGTTTAATCAAATGTTTATTGTTTCCCATAAGTCTTCAACAATTGAAGCTTTGAGAAGAATGAATTATGAGATAGTTGGTTATAAAGTTGAAAATAGGAAGTTGATTCAAGTGATGTAGGTTGTAGCAATTCTGTGAAATTCAGAACGGTCTTGCCACTGTTAAAGTCAGACGTTACAAAAATTCAAATTTTTCTGAGTTGGCAGATTATCCAACAAGGAGCTTTTTAGTGAAGAAATATTTATTATTTCTCTTGGTTTTGTTTATTCCTTACTTACTTTTTGGGCAGGAATTTTCAGAAAAGGTAACTGAATTTAAGGGAGATGAATCTTTTCATCTTGACCTTAAATTTTCATCATCTGTTTTTAGGGATGTGAGTTATTATTCGATTTCTTCTAAAGATTCGAATTCGGGTCTTACACAATTGTTTGATGTGAATTCTATTTCATTAGTTCCATCTTATGATAATGGTAAGTTTCAAATATTTATTCCTATCAGTTATACTTTTTCCCACAATGGTTTATTATCCCCTAATAAAGATATTTCTACTTTAACTGGAAAATTTCAATTTACAATTTATGGAACTTATCGCTTTTTTTAAGGAGGAAAAAGTTGTGAAAAAAAAATTATTTTTAGTTTTATTTAGTATTGTTGCTTTAATATCATGTCACCACAATACTGAAGCCTTTGTCGACCCCAATGGTAATAAATTTATAATATCAGGAAGTACTCTCCACTACGATGGTGGAACTCAATATCCTGGTATGGAAGAATATTCTTATACTGGTGAGATAATTTCTACTACAGTTAAAAATAATCATGGTGTTGTTATTTTAAAAATAACAGAACCTACAACTATTTCTACTAATAATGGATATGAAGATCATTATGAATTAGGTCAATATCGTGCAGTTTATATTGGTCGAGCTACTTCTGGTGATACTTATATTTCTAATGCTTATTCTACTACTGGTTTACCAAATTATTATATTACTCAAGAATCAGCAATAAATAATTTTACTGTAGAGTGTTATCGAGATTATGTTAGCGTGGGAGATCCTACACCAGATTTTCAAGATGGTACTCCTAACAATTGGGATAAGGTAATTCCAATTTCTCTTTCAACTCACATTCAAAACAACTCTTATTCAGATTATTATCAAGGTATTAGTATCATTTTACCTACTAATATTGAGTTTTCAAATTTTCCTACTTCATGTAGTCGTAGTGTTTTTTCTAATGAAATAGTTTATGCTCGTCCCTAATATAGAGAAAAAAATATGGGCCCTTTTGGGCCCATATTTTTCTTTTTTACTTATTCGTCTTCCACGTACCGTCCTTGTTGAAAATGTTTTTGTAATTTTCCGGTTCGTTTTTCAACAACATTTTGTGCCTCTCCAATTCTGGGATCGAATACCATTCTTTCCACTGAACCAACTTCTTTTCCAATTCCGGAATATCTAATTCCTTGAACTGTTTCCGAATTTGGGGGTACAAAATCTTCGGAACATTCCCAACCACCAAAAGCTCCTTGATTAGCTCTTTTTTCTGGTCCTGGTTGATCGGAAAAACCGAAATATCTTTTTCGGCTTTGAATTTTCCACAAATGGAAAATCTACAAATACTGGGCTGGTTGACACATTTGATAGTGCCATTTTCCACTTTGTGGAACTTACAGGTCCCACAACACGGTACCATTTTGCCCTCACCGAAACCGTCTTTGTTCAACTGCACCTTGATAACCATCTTAAACCCCTTTGAAAAAGTCTCTTAATATAAATAATAAGGGATTGTTCTTATTATTTTATTAAGGTTATGAAAATTATTATAAGTTAAATTATAATAATTTTATTTGTCAAAGACCTGTATATATAAATAATTAATTGTTGGTTAATTATTTATTATACTAAAATCATAACGCGGACGAGAAGATCTTTTAGGTAAAAAAGTTTTTTCTAAATAAAAAGATTCTAAAATAAATAAAAAAGACTAAATATATATAATGAAAGTATTTCGAGAAGTTAAACAAGGTGATTCTGTTATTCGTTCAGGTGTAGTAGTCATATATGAAAACCCAAAACAAAAGATAAAATTATTATTAGGTTGTAAACCAACCAATTGGGAAAAAGCAGGTTTAGATATTTGTAAAGGTCATATTGAAATGGGAGAAACTCCTATAGATGCTGCTGTTAGAGAATTAAAAGAAGAAAGTGGAATTGAAGCATCAAAAGATCAGTTAAAAAATCCCTTAAAAATAAAAGTATTAGGAAATGTATATTATCTTTGGTCTTTATTCCTTGATGAATTTATAGAAGAAAAATATTTAACTTGTCCAAGCACTTTTACTGATAAAGAAACTGGAGAAGAATTACCAGAAATGAGTGGTTATAAATGGTTGGATTACCATAATGAAATAGAAGACTCTTGTCATTCATTTCAAGAAAAAACTAAATTGCTTCTCATAAAATACTTTAATGTATATACATAAGCATAGGAGAAAAAAATAATATGAGTATAAGAGCGTTAAGTTCAGATCCAGATAAAGTTATTCCAATTTCAAAGGCAAAAGCTGGGCAAAATCCTATGCAAGGTGTTCATGAAAGTGATTTAGATAAATGGGCTAAAATTGCTCAAAATACTTTACCTCAAACTCAATTCTTTCAAAAAGAAACAACTACAAAAGAAAAAGAAGATTAATTACTAGTTATAGCTTTCCAAAAGCTTTCAAATTTATTATGTGTTCCTATTCTAATAATTAAACGTTGTCTTTCATTTAATTTTTTATCATTCTCAATAGTTTTCTTTGCCTGTTCTTGCTTTTGTTTAAACTTATCTAATTCTTTTTTTATATTCTGAGCAATAGCAATAATTTGCCCATAACCCATTATATCTAAAAAGTTGTGGAATGCTTCCTTATCTTTTGGATTGACAAATGCTCCTAATAAAGCTAAAATACTTCCATCTTTTAAACTTGCTTTATTAGATGTTTCATCTAATTTTAATTTATCTTGAATCAACCCAACCATAAAAGCAATTATACTAGCAGCCCAATAATGCTTTGTTATATCCCAAAACTCTAAAGTTTTCTTTGCTTTAACATCATTTTCTTTTTCTTTAGGGTCTTCTTTTTCATTGTTTTCATTTTTATTATTTTTATCATTATTATTTTTATTATTTGGATCATTTTGATTATTATTACTATTTGGATTATTTTCTTCTACTTTATCTTTTTGAATAGTAGAATCTACTTTATCCTTTTGTGAGGAAGTTTTCTTTGCTTTCGCTAAAAAGTAATCGTAAGCTGTTTTCATTTCACCATCAGAAGCTTCTTTTATTTTAGAAACTTCCTCAGCAATTTCATAAGCAATTTTAGCTGCATTGGTAGTATTTTTAGCTGGTAAACCATCAGTTAATTTTCTTTGATATTTTTTAGGATCAACTTTACTCATAAAAGAATCACCAAAAGCTTTTAATTTAGGATCAAACCATAAGTTTACTCCTTTACCTTCAGATAATTTTTCTAATGCTCCTTGTAAATTGGTTTGAAATTCAGCTGCGTCTTGAATAGTTAACGCACCTAAGTTTGTCCCATCAAATATATTACTACCTGTTGCTTCTTTAAATACTTGAGTTTGCATTGCTGAAGATAAACACATTCCGCTTCCTAAACATTGTTTAAGATCCTTTGATACAGCTGAAGGAATTATAATACCATCTTCTTTGTGTTGTTCAAACCAACCAGCTAATTTATTTAAATTTTCTGTTCCATCTGCAGGTAAATTAAAAGCAGTAATATAAAAATGTAAACCATCATTATATACTTTTAAATTTTTTATATCACTTAAACCTCTAGATAAATTACCTATACTATCTTTTTCTTTTTCTTCACCAGAAGTTGCTTTATCTAAAGACTCAACATCGGTTTTTCCATCTTTTGATTTTAATGCACTTATTCCTGTTTCATTTATTTTCTTTAATAAATGTAAAACTTGAGGTGTATTTATTTTAGGATCTTCATTCCAAATAGTTTCTAAAATCTTTGCGGTGTTTTCATCTTTCTTTTTTTCTTTAAATAATTGAACAAGTTTATTTTTAGTATTTTCTGCACCACCAAACTTTTTAAAATAATCTTGTACTTCTTTTAAATTATTATATGTTTTATTTGTTCCAGTTAATTTATTTTCTAAGGCAAATAAAAATAAAGCATATTGAGTTGAACTCATTTTTTCAAGGATAGCTTTACTATTGTTATTTAAATCTTCTTTTAAGTGAGCAACACTTAAAGAAGGAATCAACCAAATACTATCTCCATCAAAAAGTTTTTCATCAACACTTTTCAAATCTTCTTTATATTTTTCAATTTCAGAATCATTTAAAATTAAAATAACTGAATCTTTTTCTCTATAAGCTTGCCCAATTATATAAGCAATGTTTCCATCATTTGCTTTTTCCCAAAATCGATTGATTTCACCACAATATTTATTTGCAACACTTTTTACTTGTTCTTGTAAAATATAGTCTTTTAAAGTAGGATCAAAATATACAACTTTATTTTTCATCATGATGTATAATTAGGAAAAATAAGGTTTTATTCTTCTTTGTAGTCTAGTAAATCTTGAATTGTTTCAATTTCCCACATTTTTTTATCATCAATTTTAAAGGTTGTATTGTTTTCTATACTTGTTAAAACTTCTAAGTTATAAATGAATTCATAAAATATCAAAGAATCCATACCTAAATCTAAATGAAAATTTGTAGATGGAGTTAAATCATTTTCTTTGATTGGACTGGATAAAGAAAGCCCTTTTAAGGCTTTCTTTATATTTTTAAATGTAATCAATTTACGCTCTTCTCTGAAGTTCCTTCAAAGCCTCTGCTTTCGCAGCTGCCTTGGCCTTTTTTTCTTTCAACTTCTCGCCAAATTCCTGCAACGACTTTTCGTCTTCCTTCAATTGGGTCGCATCATCGGTTTTTTTGTATTTTTTACATAATCCCAAAATACTGGTCCCCATACAAATAAAACCGCACTGACCTCTTAAATTGGTTCTTCCCGAAAAACTCCGACAATTCCCACAATGGGCCCCTTCCACATACCCACCATTCGGTTTGTAATTCACATACGACTTGGTTTCGGTGGTTCCGTTCGCACTGGTTGATCCGGCATGATTTATTATGTATTTTGCCGATCGGCCACCTCCACTAAAATTCTTCTTTATCCCTGCCATTTCTTTGCTCCTTTGTTCATTTTCTGAACATGAAAATCATAGATCGGAAGAGAAGATGATTTAATTTGGAAAGGCATTTTGGAGTAAAACATATATTTTATGAATCTCAGAAGCTATCAACAATAAAGCCCAAAGATAAAGTATAGCTAAAAGTATATTTTTCATTCTTTTTTTTCATTCCTCTTTTATATATTGATATTTTTTAAAAACATCAATAATGCAATACAAAGTTAAGGTTAAAATCCCAAAACAACAGAGGCAAAGAATAACAAACTTAACAACTTGACTTAATTCTTCACCAAAAAGTTTTACTAAAAAATCCATCTTTTATTCTCCACTATTAAGATTATAACTAAAAAGAGAAAAAAAATTTTCTATTTTCTACCATTAAACCACCAAGTATTCATTAAAAGAAACAAAAACAATAAAACTATTATCATTGGAAAATTATCAAACATTTTCTGACCTCTCTTTTTCATAAGTTATTCCATCATGAAAACCTTCATCGTAAACATCTAAACAAAAATTGCAAAAAGCTTTTATTTTTAAAGAATTAAAATTTTGAATTAAATAGTAAAGTTCTTTGTCTTTCTTTATCATAAAGTTCAACACATCATCAACACTTCCAATAATCATTGCCTTACTCCTTTTCCTAAAAATTTCCCTGTTTTCAAATAATGTATAATATTTCTAGTTGCAGTATCTTCATTTGTAGATAAAATACCTCGATGATATTTTACTCTTACTTTCCATTTAAAAATGGCATCTCTTATTTCCTCCTCAGATTTATCAACAAAACCTTTACACATTAAAACAAATGGTGTTTCTTGTTCATATTCTTTTTTCAAAACAGTATAAACAATTTTCATTGTAGAAAGCATTTCGAAATAATCTTTTCTATAAAGTCTTGTATTTAAATAATATTTAATGTCTCTAAAATCAATAGTATCTATATTAATTAATTCATCATTATAACAATAAAAAGTAATACGATTTAATCTTTTATGGCTAAAATCATCATCAGATTTTTTAGCTGGTGAGTAAACATCATCATTAGGCAAATATAAAAAGCCAAATTTAGTTCCAAAATAACTTTCACCTGGCTTAGTTATAGTATATATTTTATTACTTTCAGGTATAGATTGCCAAGTTTTTAAACCACGATCTTCTTGTTTGATTCTCCATCTATCAGTGCAGTACCATACAACTCTACTTCCTATTTCAATTGTGCCTCTATTTTCTTTTAAAAAAGTATACCAATCTTTATGACCATCACCTAATAAACCATCACTTTCAGCATTTCGAATATAATCAATTTTATCTAAATTATTTGGGCTAAACAAGTTAAGTTTTTCTTCTCCAACAGAAAGTATATTTGTAAAATCAAAAACACCTTGTAATTGTAAAGCTAACGTGGTGTAAACTTCTTGAAGTTTTTTCAACTCTTCTAATTGTTCCTTTTTATGATATTCATACAAACTATCATCTTTATCAATTTCTTTTATTTTACTTAATGGAAATAAAGTTTCTGGGATTCTCAAAGGGGATAAAATTCTCCAAAAATTATCTCCATTACGAATTAAAAGATAAGTATTCCAATTGGCTTGGTTTTCCATTGAATTAACTATTGGGTTATCATTATAATGTTTACTGCTTCTTCTTACTTGCCAAGCAGTAATTGATTTTTTCCTAGGCATAAATACTTTATAATTTTTTAAAACCCATTTATCAAATTTTTCTATATTATTGGCATCTATTGTTTCTGGTTCATATTCAAAATCATCAGTTATTAAACCTACTTCTTCATCCATATAAAGTTTTAGTTGATATATTGCTAATTTTTCTTCTATAGGAGCAAACTCACCTTGCTGTATTTGTACTAAGCCTTCTTCTGCTTCTATATAAGTTTCAATTGCAAATAATACTTTTTTCTTTTGTTGTATTTCTTTTTCTAAAGCCCTCATTGTATTATTTAATTTATGTTTCATTACTTCTATTTCATATTTTTTCTTTGCTATATCTATTTGAATACTTCTTACTTCTGATTTTTTTGTTAATTTTCCTAGTTTTTCATAATAAACAAGCTCATTTTCTTCTTCTTTTTCTTCTTTTTCAAGAGTTATTAAACTATTTATTTTTTGTTTCTGTATAGGTCCTTCTAATAATCGTTTTGAATCTTGTTGAGTATAATCACATTCCAAAAAATCCATTAAAGGTAAATTTTCTAAAAACTTCCAATCTTCTTTTTTATCTTTTCTTTGATAAACTGGTATAACCATTTTTGGAGTTAATTTTTCAGGGATTCTAGAATGAATATGTTCATACAAAGCTTCTTCATACTCTGAATAGTCTCGAATTCCTTTTTTATTTTTCCATTTCTGCTCAATGTATTTTTCTGGGAAAATTTCTCCTAATTTAAAAATTTTTTTAGCTTTCTCAAATGAAAGGGCTTCTACAACTACCCAGTGGTTTGAATCTGCTTTAAGCTCTCCAAAATAATACTGCATATACTATATATTAAAATATATGAGAAGAGAAAAGTGTAATTGGTAAAAAGAAAAGGTGGAAAAAATTTCCACCTTTTCAAATTGAAGAATCTTAATTCTGGGAGGGATTTTATTCAACTCTTCAATTGTTTTATATATTAAACTTAAAAAATTAATTTATTAAAAAAAATTCATTTAATATAACTTATATGAGTGGAAAAAGCATTTACGTTATACCAGATATTCATTTTCAGACTAATACTTCTTGGGGTTTGGAAGTTGGAAAAAACTTCATAAAATGGTTGTCCAATTTAGAAGTTCAAGAAAAGGCTGATGTAATTCTTTTAGGTGATATAGGCGATTTATTTTTAAGTAATGGAAGTACTGTTCGCTTATTTGAACAATTTCATAATATATTATCATTAAAATTTCATCGAATTTTTATTGTAGTTGGAAACCATGATTTAAAATTAAACACTAAAACAGGTAAATCTGAGCTTGTTTATGATTACTATTATGAAAAAGAAAATACAACTATAATTTATAAACCATATTCTACTTATGAAATTTTTAATAGAAACATGTTATTTCTTCCTCATATTATTTCTGAATCTTTAAAAGTAGAAGATGAATATAAAAAATTATTTCCAACTTCTTTAGAACCTGATAGCTTTTTTGATTATGCTTTTGGTCATATTGCCTTAGAAGGAGCTTTACCAAGAATAGCTTCAACTCTATCTGTTGATATGGTTCCTGCAAAATATATTTTTATGGGACATTTACATGGAATAAATCATCATAATCATGTTGAATCGGTTTGGGCATGTGACCAAAGTGAAGAATTACCTGAACGATTTATAAGAAAAATAACTATAAATGATAAAGTAGAAGAAGATGTAATAGAAAAAATACCACTTCCTTTATTTACAAAGTTTGAAAATATAACATTTCCAAACAAAATTATTGAAAACAACTCTGATCCTCATACAACTAAACTTTATACAGTTTATGGTAATATTGGCCTACAACTTGCAAGAGATACCTACCCAAATAATCATATAATTAAAGTTGTAAATACTTTATTAATGAATAATAAAAATAAAGAAGAAGTAAACCTACAACTTGATGAAGATTTTACTATTCAAGACTTAGATAAAGTATATGAAGAAATGAAAAAAGAAACTAAAATAAAAGTGAGTGAAAAAGCAGATACAATTATTTTAAATCTTCTAAAAATAAAAGAAGAAATAACAAATAAAGATGTTAAAAAACGAAGAAGAATTTTAGTTGAGGAGTAAAACAAAGTATGTCTGATAAATTTTTAAAAGCAATTTCATCAACAATAAAAGTTATTGAAAGTCAAGCTCCAAGTTTAGAAAAAACATTAAAAACAAGTTTTGAAAAAAAAGATTTTTCAACTGTTTCTAATACACTTGATTACTATAAAAATAACTTAATCGACGCTATCACAACAAACCTTATTGATTTGTTTTCTTCAAAAGAATTACAAATCATGAAGCAAATATTTACTACAACTGATTTTTTATATGCACCAGCAAGTACTCGATTTCACCATGACTTTAGTGGTGGTTTAGCAATTCATAGTTTACAAGTATTATATAATGTTTTAGAACTTGGAGATATTTATAATACTACTTTTGAAGAAATTTATAAGCCAGCTGTTCTTTTTCATGATTTTTGTAAAGTAGATATGTATGAACTACAGTTAAAATGGCATAAAGAAAACAACAAATGGGTTTCTGAAGCTGTTTTTGAAGTAAGACAAGATTATAATTCTTTAGGCCACGGAACAGAAAGTTTAATTAGATTAGTAAAAGCATTTGGTTTTATTTCTAAAGAATGGGAACAAGCAGTTTATAATCATATGGGGGTATATAATTTAAATCAACAAGATACTACTAATTTTTCTAAATCTTGTCGAAATTATAAAGAAGTATTGTTGTTGCATCACGCAGATATGTTGTCTACAATGCCATGGAGAAAGTATGAAGCTTAAGTATATTGAAACTATAAAAAGTTTAGTTGAAACTTTTATTACACGTCAAACAAATTTCAATGAATTGGAAGGAAAAGAATATTTGGAAAAAGCTATAGAAATATTAGATGAATTAACTTTTGTTTTAGCAACAGAAAAAACAGAAACAAATTATACTATAGCTACTTCAACAAAAGACGATAGTGGACTTTTTTACCAAGGAAATATTACCTCACAAAGTGAGCCTAAACTTACTTTGAAATAACTAACTAGTCATGAATGAAAAAGGTTTTACCACACAACAAGAAAACACAATCAAATTAGCTCAACAAAGCATAAATAATACTTCTAGCCAAATGATTAGTAGTATTGAAATAATAAATACTTTTATCAAAGATTATAAATCAGTTTTAAATGATTATTTCGCAACTAAAGTTGAATATCTTAATATTTTAAGAAAATATTCTTCTGATGAAAGTGAAGATTTAGGTTCTACTTATAGCTTACCAAGTATTGTTGGAAATTCATTACCAAATTATGATATAAATCAATTAAAAAAAGATAATGAAGAAGTTCAAGAATTGAAAGAAATTATTGATGAATTAAAAAATCAATATACTACTTGTTTTGAAACATTAAAAAGTAACTTACAAAAAGTAGTTGTAAACTTTCAAGAAAATGAAAAACAAACTTTAGCCTTAGAAAATTTTCTTCAATCCTTAACACCACAAATATAATTTTTTTTTTTGACTAAATAAATAGAAGAAAATTATATCTTTCAAATAAATAGGAGAAAAAAATGCGATATTATTCTTTTAAGTTCCCTAATGCAGCTGCTTTTACAAAATTTCAAGAATCTTTTGATTTAATGATGGAAAAAGAAAAAGATAAAAATGTTCATTTACGTGAATATGATGTAAATAAAGATAATCTAAATCATTTAAGAGAAGCAGGGAAAAAAACACAATCAATTATAGACTATTACAACGACTTGAAAAAGAAAGGAAATACTTCAAGTTTTAGCTATGAAAATTTTAATCAAAGTGGTTTTAATCAATTTGGTGTCCCGATTAGTTCATTCAGTGCTCAAGTAAATTTATTAAAAAGAAGTGGTCAAATAGGAAATGATGCAGGTGGTAGAAAAACACCTTCGACAGCTTCAAGAGTAGCTAATACAGCTGAAACACCTGCAATGGCTGAAACTCCAAAAGATTGGAAAGATGTAAAAGATACATTATCTCCAGGCTTTGTAGCTTTAATGCAAAACCTTGAAAAAGAAGGTGAAGAAGAAGTTATGGATGCAGGTAAAACTGCTGAAGCAAAATATAAAGCAGTTCGTAGATGTGTAGCCATGGCAGTCAGTGGAAGAGCATCAAAAAACTCAGCCATTATAGCTGGTCAAGCAGGTATTGGTAAAGGTCAACCAGCTTATTCTAAAATTAAAACACCTACTGGTTGGACTACGATGGGAGAAATCAAAGAAGGAGATTTAATAACTACTCCAGCAAATAGAACAGCCACTGTTTTGGCTAAATATCCTCAAGGAATTAGACCAGTTTATGAATTAACTTTTTCTGATGGAAGGAAAGTAAGGTGTGATATAAATCATTTATGGAATATTAAAAAAGGGTTATGGAAAAAAGTTTACGATGAATTTGGAAAAAGACATTGTATTTATGCTGGTCATACAACTACAACTGTAGAAACTAAAGAAATTTTAAGAAAATTTGAAAATATGAAAGAAGCTATAAAAAACAGAACAAGAAAGCCAGAAAATCATTCTATAGAAATTTTAATCCCTTATACACAAGCAATTACACAAGAAAATGAAATAAAAGATTTACCACTTGATCCTTATATTTTAGGATTATTTTTAGGGGATGGTTGTTTAACTCAAAAAAATTCTATAAGGTATTCAAGTGCAGATAAACAATTATTAGATGCAATTGATGATTATTTAAAAGAATTTTTTCCAGAGCTTGAACAAAAGCAACACCATACAACAATTAATACAATAGATTCTAGAATTATACAAAGAAATTATTTTGAAAAAATAAAAGGAATAGCTAAACAAGATCGACCAAGGAATAAATTTATTCAAATTTTTAAGGAATTAGGTTTGTCAGAACATAGTAGCTATAATAAATTTATTCCTGAACAATATAAAAATTCTACTACAGCTAATAGGATGGAAATTTTACGAGGTTTATTTGATACTGATGGTTATTGTGCAAAAGATTCTGGAGTAGTAGAATTTTCTTCAACAAGTGAAAGATTAGCTAATGATGTGGCTGAAATTGTTTATTCTTTGGGTGGGAGATGCACTATAGTTAAGAAAGAAAAAGCACAAGAAAATTTTCATGATTATTGGACTTGTACAATAAATTTTGGTAATAAGTTTTGTCCTTTTAAATTAGAAAGAAAAAAAGAAAGATGGGAAAAATATTTTAATAGAAGAAGAGATTTAAATTGGCTTTTAATGACTGATATAGTTTATGTTGGTGATGAAGAAACTTGGTGTATACTTATCGATGATCCAGAACATCTTTATTTAACTGATAATTATATTGTAACTCATAACACTTTTGCATGTGAAGAAGTTTTAGCTAAAGCCGGTTTAGTAAAACAAAGAGATTTGAAAAAATTAAACAAGAAAAGTGAATATTTTTTCAATAATGGTTCTGTTGGTACTTCAAAAACTTCTACAATTAGTTTCTTATTCAAACACAGAGATCATGAATTGATAGTATTAGATGACTGCGACTCTTTCTTAATTTCAGATGATATGGAAGTAAAAAATGTTTTAAAAGCAGCTTTCACTATGGGTAAAGAAGGTGGCCATGTCACAACTGGAAGTATGTCGATAAGAGTAAGAGTAGGAAATGAACTTGCTAATCAAGGTTATTATATTGAACAAGAAAATTTAGGTAAAATGAATGATAGTCTAACAACTTCTACTATAGGTAAAGCTCTCAATCATTTCTTAGAAGATAAAAATCTTGATATAGAAGAGGATGAACACTTTACTGAAAGTGATGATGATTTAGATGATATGTATGATGAAGATGAAGATAACTATGACGATGATAACGAAGATGATGGTGGAAAGAAAGGTAAAAAAGGTAAAGGTAAAAAAGGTTCATCTAAAGCGCCAAAAATAGAACAATTACTACCTGAACATTGGACCTTCACAAGTAAAATGATATGTGTTACTAATTTAAACTTATCAGATATAGATCCAGCGCTTTTATCAAGATCCAATACAGTTGAAATTCAATTAACTGATGAAGAATTTATTTATAAATTAAAAGAAATTAAAGAAATTTTAGGTAATAAAGAAACTCCATTACCATTAAAGGAATTTCAATATTATAAAGAAATAGCTTATGAAGTATTATTAATAGCATTGGAAGCAGCTCATCAAAACTTATCTATTAAAGGTATTGGACCAATAGTGATTAGAGTACCTTTAGAGTTTAGAATTTTAACTTTCTTAACAGATAACTTAATAGCTATTATGGATGAATATCCTAATCCTTTGAAAATAAAAGAAAAAGAAATGTTTGCTGTAAAGAAAGAATTATTATTATTATTGAAAAATTATTTACAGGGATTAGAAAAGAAAAGAAAATAAGAAAAAAAGCCGAAACTTTTATGTTTCGGCTTTTTCACTGGTTACGCGGCTTTCTTTTCGGCTTTCTTGTTTTCGACCTTCTTTACCGGGGCCTTTTTGGTCTCAACTTTCTTGGTCTCGGCCTTCTTTACCGGGGCCTTCTTTTCGACCTTCTTGGTCTCGGCCTTCACCGGAACACTCAACCCCGCAAGGGCCGCTTTCCTCAAAGCCTTGGTCGCTTTGATTTTCTCGATCCTCGCCTGCCTCTCTTCCGGCGTTTTGGCGGCCCAACTCGCCTTTTGCTTGTTCCGGATCTCTTTGTGTTTCTTTTCCGACTTGGCCGCCCAACTCGCTTTCAGTTTTTCCGACTTGGTCTCGCCAACCGCCACCATCTCAATCTCTTTTGCCTTTTCGTTCTTTTTCATTTGTTTCTCCTTTGACCCTCTCGGTCATTAATATCATAATGGCGAAGAGAAGATGGCGGTAAAGAAGATGGAAAAGAAAAAACCCACAAGAAAAATAAATTTTCTTGTGGGAAAAAATAACCAAGTTTAAAAAGCTTAAACGCTAAACCTTGCTCCACAAGATGGACATGCCATAAAATCTTCAGGGCTTAGTGAATTACATTTTGGGCAATCAACCAATTCCTTTTTCGAATTATATTTTACAACAATCTTTCCATCAACTTGTTCAACATCGATGATTTGAGCTTTTTCAGCCTCACTCAATTTTGCCCAACCTTTCAGAATTGTTGAAAAATCTTTCTTTGTTGTTTCATCAGCAACTGCTCTTCTGGAAACTGGTTTTTCAACCTTTTCTTCTACTTTTTCTTCCATGGGCGCTTTTTCTTCTTTCACAATTGATTTAGAAGAAGTAGTTTCGCCACCTTCTTCATCTTTGCCTTCTTCCTTCCATTTCTTTTTTTCTTCGGAAGAGTAATCTTGAACTTCCTCCAAGAAATGGGTGTTGAAGGCTTCATCAATTGCTGCTAATCTTTCTTTAATGTTGAGAATCTTTGTGTAAGTAGAAATTCCAAACAATCTTGCAATTTCATACCTTTCATATTTGATTTCCTCATCCGTCAAAGGTCCAACAACAACTTGTGGCCAAAACTTTTTAGGAAGTTCTATAATTTCTTTTGTTTTATATTCAGAAGCATTCAACAACTTCATAGCTGGTTGAGTTACTCCTGTTCTAAAAGCAGCAACATCATATTTTTCCCAGTTGCCATAATTTTGCCACAATGAACCCCAAAGAGTTAAATAACCAAAAGTTGAGATACCTAAATCATAAAAAAGTTTAGTCTCACCTGTTTTTTTATCAGTGTATTCAGAACATGTTCTTGCTAAAAGTTTTGAGTGTTGGTGTTCTTTATGCCATTGAGGATCATTCCTATCAATTACATTTTGAATAACAATTCTTTTACCCTTCAACCCTCTTGCAAATTCACCTTGCTTTCCAGGAAAACCACCATTTTGTGCAAAAGTAAATAAAGCAGGAAAAGCATGTTCATAACGATAAACCTTTGAAGCTTTTAAATCACCGGGCTTTTTATCCCATTCAAACTCAGTAATCTTATCATATATTCTCCAGAATACATGATCTTTTTTAGGGTTGCTTTTATTTCTGTCAGGAATATAATAGGTGTTTTTTTTATTTTTATCAGACATCAACTCAACTTTATTGATTTCAATTGCTTGAGTTGATTTAGGATCAGTTATTTTATCAATAGCAACAGGTATTTTACCTAAGCACCGATAAATAACCCAATCTTTTGATTTCAATGGTAAATAAGCAATGTTTCGATATTCTTCTAAAGAATTACCATTTCCACCGCTACCACCAAAATCCTGCGCTTCCTCTTCCAACTGCCTGGCAGCAGCTAAAAATTCAGCATCATCATCACTCATACCTTCAGGTAAGCCTTGTTCGTCAACTTGTGACATTGTTTTCTCCTTCGAACATTAAAGTTCTAAAAATAATATTTATATCCCTTATTTCGGATATCATTAAATTAGATTAAATTTTTCTTATAACATTCATCTTTTTCTTATCAGAAGTATAAACATAATACCATGATAAACATTTTTGTCCAGGTTGTTTAAATTCATGTATTTTATGAAATTTTAATTTGTCATAAAATTGATAATCATATTCTTGACTGGTTCCTAGTTCAATTATAGTTGAATTACTATCATTTATAAAATGTTTTAATAATTGTTTTCCATAACCTTTTTTTCTTACATCTGGTGTTAGGAAAAATAACCTTAAAATATTGAAGGTATGTTCATTTGTGCTTTTAATTATTTGTTTAATAAATTTTCTTTTATCATTAGAAAAATCAACATTTGTTTCTGCTAATAAACAACCAATTAACTTTCCTTCTTGATTTCTTAAAAAAATTATATAATTACAATCTTTTACATAGTCCCATATGAATTCTTCTATAAAACCTACATCATCTGTTTTTATTAAAGTTTCTATTTCCTTAAATTGTTGTTTATTCATAACAAAAGTATAAGATTTAATCTAATACAACATTATGTTGACTTCCATAAACCTTATAGAATTCAAAAATTTTATTATCATAGCGAATTATCTTAACTCATCTGATTTTATTTTAACAGCGTCTTATTTTGCTTTTGAAGGAAAGCAACTAATAATTTACGTTCAAGAAAAATATATCACCTATCATTGGAATTTCACCTTAAATGAGGAAATTCAAGAAAAAATAATGTTGGAAGTAGATTTACCTAAGTTTTTACAACTATTAAAAAAATATGAATTAAAAAGTCGTGATATAATGTCTTTAAGGTTTTCATCAAATAAATTGACTATATCAGTTTTAGAAAAAACAGGTAAAACAACTTTATCAGTTAAAGAAGTAACTGATATAGAAGATATAGAAGATATAAAAAATAAGTTTAATGCCTTTCATAATAGATATTTTTTAAATAATAAAGGAAAAAAATTAAATGAATTAGATAATTTTGAAGAGTCTTTCCATACATTAAAATCTATCATTGAAACAAATGCTACGGATAAAAATGCAATAAAATTAAAAGGTAATTTAATTCAATATGGTGATAGATTTTGTATTATAAATATAAAAAATAAAGAAAATATTTTTGAAAATGATGAAGGTTTTGAAGCTAAAATACATAAAATAACTTTAGGCTTTTTAGCAACTTTAATTACTAACTTTGATGATTTGAATATTTATATAAATGATACTGATAAGTTTTTATTCATTGATGGTGAAAATTTTAAAGCTATTATGGCACAACATCCTATTAAATTTGATTACCCTGAAGATGATGAAATAGCCATGATTGCACCTATGAAAGGTGATGAAGAATCTTATAGTTTTGTTTTCCAAGCAGAAGCCTTAAAAAAAGAAGCAAATAAGTTTAAACAAATATTTTCAGAAAATGCTTGGAGGTATGAACCAATTTCAATTGAAATGGATCCAAAAAATCAATCAACTGTTAGATTATTTTATGAAGATTTTTCAGCTAAAGTTGAACAAGATATTTTTCAAGTTGAATCTTTAAAATGCACAGATAATTATATATTTACTTATTCAAATCAAGCAATAAAAAGTTTCTTAGACTTTATGGATAAAAAAGAAGTAACTTTAACTGTATTACCCGTCAGTGAAACAAAACAGATCGAAAAATGCAAAGGTTTTACCCTAAGTGATGATGAAGGCAATTTCGGTGTTTTTATTAAGATGGAAAAGTAATCCTTATAATTTTTTAAAATAGGTTCCTTTTCTTTAAATCTTTTCAAATAAGGTTAAAAAATAAAATGAGTAGAAAAGCTAGAGAATTTGCTGTAATACCAAAAACTGCGAAAAATTCCTTGATGATTAAACCCCAGACTGAAAAATATCTTTTTGTACTTCAATTGTTGCTCACATCATTTAGTGATAATAGAGAAGCATGGCAAGAGATATTTGCTACTATTAATTCTTATTCAACCAGTTTATTATTAAAATTAAATACAGGAAAATTATACCTACCACCAGCACAAATAAGTGACAAAGCAATAAAAGTTTCAACTGAATTTTTAGGTAATTATAAATTACAAAGAGAAATAAATTCAAATTATAAAATAGAAGCAAGTTTTGCAGGTGTATTAAAATGGAAGTGTTATGAAGCTATGTATGCAAGTAAAGAAGCAGACATGGAGATTTCACTTTCATCGATGAAAACAGATGATGATAAAGAGTTGGAAGAAAAATCAGTTACTTTAAATTTAAAAGATTTTTTATATTCAAGTGATAAAAATATTTCAACCTTTTTAGAAGAAGATTCTTTATTAAACATTATAAAAGAATTAAAAAAAGTATTAAAAGAAGTAGATGAAGTTGTTTCAACAAAAGTTTCTTTAATGATAAAATTATACTTATTGTTACCTAAAAATAAAAAACGTGTTGATTCTTTCTTTAAAAAACAATTTATTAAAGATAATAGAGAATGGCTTGTTTTAGAGTATGTAAAAATGGAAATAAAAAAGAGAATAAATGATTTAATGGAGACTAGTTCATATATCTAGTCTCCATTTTTCATATTAAATATGTTCTTTCAACCATTGTTTCATTTGCCCAATTCGTAGACCTTCCATAGGCAATTCAACATTTCTTAAATAAGGTAATAAATCACCATAATAAGCTTTCCCAGCTAAAATAGTAAACTTATCAACATTCAAATCATAACCTTCTTCTTTAAGTTGTTTGACAACTTCTTTTGCCCATCTTTCTTTTTCCTTACTGGATTTTTCTTTTAAGGTTTCATTGTAAGTTTCAATCTCTTTATCCATAGGCGTAAGATGATGCTTTGCTGATAAAATATACATTTTATCTGGATTGAGCTTTTTTGCATATGCAAGGTTTTTATTAAATAAATCACTCACATAAAGTTTTTCTGCTGGGACTTTTTCTCCAGGCTTTGTTTCAATCTTTTCCGAAACGCAAGAAATTAATACGATGTGTTTCATTTTTAATTCTCTCCTCTAAATGTTATTATAAAAGGAGATTAAACAATAATAAATTGAGACTTATTCCTGTGTAGGCAAAATTTGAGTAGTTTCAGTTATTTCTAAAGGAATACCTTGTTGACCTAAGTCATAAGCGCTAGTTATTAAAAGAGATAAATTACGTAAGTGTTTCATTAAATTCAAATTACCACTGTTAGCAGGAGCAGATAATAAAATTGGTTCATCTAAATAATTTGAACGAATTTCTAATAAAGTATCTTTTGTTTTTTCATCTTCATTGAAAGTAAAAATAAAATTTGCTTTTTTTTCTTCATTTTCCATTTATTTTTTCCTTTAAAATTTCTTAACAAAATTAGGAGATAAAACAATATTTTCTTTCATTTTTACTTTTTCTTCTGCTTGTTTATTTTCTATCTGTTTTTCTCTTAATGGATTAAAATTAGAATCACTCAAACGAAACTTTCTATAAGCAGCTTTCATAGCTTTACTCAAATCTAAACCTGGAGAGCTAAATTCATCCAAATATTGTCTTATATAAGTTTTTCCTTCTATTGTTTCTTCTTTTTCGTATAAAAGATAATTCTTAAAATAATTTACTACAACATCAAAATATTCTTTATCTAAAACTTCTAAAGCTTGTTGTAATAATTCCATATCTAAACCCTGAACATATTCAGAGTCTAACTTCATTACACCAATTATTCTAGTCATACCTTTATAATTAAAATTAATAATCATAATAATTTGAGATTTAATTATTTTTCAAAAGTTCTTTTAAATAAGGTTGCAAAACTTTTCTCATATCACCAATCATTTGATGTAATCTTTGCCTACTTATTTTACCACCATATTGAGATAATCTTATACTTTCAACTTTTTCACCTTTTAATAAAGCGCAAATTAATTTATAATGTTTTTCACTAAAGTTTTTCTTAACAAGTTTTAAACACTCTTGAACAGTAAAACTTTCTTCACTTTTTTTATCTGGTCTTATTGTCTTTCTATCTTCTAAAATTTGTTCAATAGTGTCATGCTCTTTTTCTTCATCATATACAGTTATTTGAGAAAAAGCTGAAGTAGGAATAATTTTTTTACAAGTTCTAGCCCCAAATAATTTTCTTTTTGCATAATAAGAAGCCCAAGTCGACAACGATGATTTTTCTCTATCCCAAGTTTGGATAGCCATCCATAAACCTTCCAATGCACTAGATAAAGCATCTTCAAAGGCATCTTGGTTTTTCATTAAATTAAACTTTTTTATATAAGGATAAAAATATCTATTTGCAAAAGAATAAGCTAAACCTTTATTTTTATGAAATAAAACTAAATTTTCTTCTTTGGTTCTTGTTTCTGGGCTTTTTAATTCAAAACCTATATTAAGAATTTGGCTTATGTTGGGTTCTTTTTTTTGAAATTTAGGTGAGTAAATTAAATTTGATGAAAACTCTTTTTTTATAAACATACCTATTCATTCTTTTTGTCCAAACTCTTAGTGATAGAAGTAGGTAAAAACTTTTCAGTTTTTACCTTTTCCTCCGTTAATTTACTTTAAGATTCTCTCGTTCTTCTTTGCTTTGACTTAGAAATGCTTCAACTTTTTTTGAATCCATTCCCAATTCTTTTAATCGAATCAACAATTTTTCACATGCTTCATGAACTGTTGATGAAATACCATCGTAAACACTTTCTTCACCCTCAAAAACAATATCAATTTTTGTTCTTTCTTTTTCGGGTCTTTTTTCCAAATCCTTGTAAAAACCAAATTTTACTGGATTGTTTTTTGCTTTAGGCTCTTCATAATTAGGATCATTTGGGTCCGTAATTTTTCTGGGCCTTCCTCTTTTTCCACCAGTTTTGGGGGTAAACTTTTTCGGCATCGGTTTCCCGTCCGAATCCAACTTCGGGGGTCTTCCTCTTTTCCCACTAGTTGGTTTAACCTCTTTTTTGATTGGGTTCCCATTTTCATCCAACTTCGGGGGCCGACCTCTCTTTTTCTTCACTTCTTCTTCCATTTTTTGCTCCTAACATAAAAATCATAAGTCGAAAGAGAAGAAAAATCAACTCCTATAGTATCCTTGACTTTCTAAATCTTCTTGTTTTCTTATAGTTGTGGGTTTGAAATCTATAACTTTAGATTGTAATACTTCATAAGAAGGATTTTTAGAAAAATTATTCATTACACTTTTCATTTTAAAAGTCAATCCAGCCAATTCTTGAAAATCTCCAAGTTTTTTACCTTTATATACTTTTATATTTGAAAACATTATAGTCCCTTTATAGTTATAATAATAACTCCCACTTATAAATACAGCTGGAATATGTTTATAACCTTGTAGATAAATAGAATTAAGTAAAGCAAAAAATTCTTCACTTATAAAAAATTCTTTATTCAAATCAACGATACTTTCTTCTGGGTTTTCTTCTTCTTCAACTAAAGTTATAAAATAAATATTTTTATCATCAAGCCATACAGGATAAGAAAAACCAGATATTTCAAAATGTAAACTTTTCAATGAAGGAAGTTTAGAATATTTTCTTCTACAATATTGGTATGTTTTTATAAAACTATCATAAAGAAATTGAGAGCAAACTTGTTTTTGCTTTACCTTTTCTTTTATTTCTACTTTTTCTTTTTCGATTGTTTTATTTATTTCCAATAATTTTAATCTTTCGAAATATTTTTCTTGAGGGACTCTTGTAGGTTTAAAACCTTCTAAGAAAAAGTAGCTTTTAGGGGTATAAAAAATCCATTGATTTTCAAATTCTAATAAATCAAAAGGCTTGTTCACTCTAATATCAGGTAAGTATTTTTCTTTACCTAAAGCACCATCCCAAGTTGGTTGTACCCAAATTTTATTTGCAAGTTGATTAAAACATAAACTATTTTCAGAATCATCAATTAAAATATCTCCCTCAACATCTTTCTTTTGAGGTGAATTAAGAAAAATTCTTTCATCAAAAATATCATTAAAATATTTATCCAACCAAAGTATTTTTGCTTCCTTACTTATTGTCTGAATCTTTTGCATTACTTTTTCATCTGTTTTTCCGTAAGGTAAAACAGTGACTACTTTCATTATTGGGTTGTAAAATCTTTTTATTAAAGTTAAAGTCTCTTGCATCTCTATTACAGGTTTTAAATTCATCCAAAAATCAAAATCAGAGTAAACTTCTAAAAGACAATCTACTCTTTTTTCAAAAGAAAAATTATTACAAACAAGGTCTTCATGGTTTTCAAACACAATTCCAGTAAACTTTGTTCTGTAAGATAAATTATTCAATCCTTCAAAACGTTTTTCTAAAATATTTCGTTTTGCAAATTCTTCTAATAGAGAAACTCTATGGTAGTTTAAAACACTATCCATATCAACTAAAAGTGTGATTTTTTCCATTCATCAATACCTCTTTTTATTTCTTCTTGAAAAGCATCTCTTATTATCAAACAAGCTACCTGGATAAGTGGTTTTAATAAGTAAAATAAAAAACCTATTAAAATCAATAATATCCAGGTAATATTGTTTGTTATAAACTTTTCCATATATAATTTATATAACATTAAAGAGAAAGTTTTATTTTTCTTCTTTTGGTAAAGTTAAATTAAGAACAATCCCAATTAAAGTAGCTAAAGCAACTCCAGTCAAACTAAACTTTCCTATTTGTATTGAAACTCCTCCAATCCCTATTGTGAGGATAGAAGAACAAATTAATAAATTTCTTATGTGATTGAAATCAATTTTTGCTTCAACTATTTTTTTCAATCCTGAAGCACTAATCATTCCATACAAGGCTAAACAAGCACCATTTAATACACTCCAAGGAATAGTAGCAATTAAAGCTGAAAACTTTCCAAAAAAACTTAAAATAACTGCTAGTAAAGCAGCTCCAAAAATAACTCTAACACTATGGACAGAAGAAATATTTTGCGTTGCAACGCTTTCGGCATACGACGTGTTTGGAACCGACCCCACCAACCCAGCAAAAGCACTTGCTAAACCATCTCCAAGAATTGTTTTATGTAAACCAGGAACTTTGTAAAATTCTCTTCCTACAATACTTGATATAGTATAATTATCTCCAATATGTTCAATAATAGTAGCTAAAGAAACAATTAAAAAAGTTATCACAACTGAAGGTTCAAAAGTATAATGTAAAAAACCTTCTTTATTGATAGGTACAACAAACCATGGAGCTTCTTTTATCGATGAAAAGCCAATAAAATCAGTTTTTACAATAATAGAAAGAACAATAGTTAAAATATACCCAAAAATTATTCCTATTAAAATTGAAATTGCTTTTATATAACCTTTTAGTTTAGTTGAAATAAAAGCAATTACTCCAAAAGTAATTAAACCAATTATTACTTTCCAAATATTATAATTTTCTCCTTGCCCAAAAGTTGCAGAAATAGTTGCAGGTAATAAACTCATGCCTATTGTAATAATTACACTACCTATAACTATTGGAGGAAATACTTTATCCAACCAATTTGTACCTTTTTTTCCAATAATAAAAGCAATTAAAGTGTAAAATAAACCTGAAGCAATTACACCAACACTTGTTGCTCCCCAACCAAATTGTTGAGAAGTTGAAAGTAAAGCAGGAATAAAAGCAAAAGAGCTTCCTAAAAACATTGGAACTTTGAAGCCAGTGCAAAGTAAATAAATAATAGTTCCTATTCCAGCACTAAACAAAGCAATAGATGGACTTAAACCAACAATAAGTGGTACTAAAATAGTTGCTGAAAAACAAGAAAACATCATTTGAATACTAAAGCCCAACTCTTTCCAAAGAGGCTTTACCCGATCTTCCGGCATAATTCTTTCTTTCATGAAAAGATTCTCCTTCATATCTAAATTATGAAGGAGATTAAAGTAATAGAATTTTTTTAAGGTCTGTCAACTACTTTCAAATCCGAATCTGTAAAAAATTGTTTTAAATAATTATATAATTCTGGGTAATCTTCAACTTTCAATTCAGTAGTTCCATCAGCTAAAAGATAACCATATTCTGGTTGACCATTAACTGCTGGTTTAGTATACCCAATAGGAAATTCACCTAATTTAAAATCTTGTTTTATTTGAGCAATTCCAACCAAAAGTATTTCAGGTGATTGTGCTACACCTATTCTAACTAAAGTTGTTGCATAAGGAATATCTCTTTCTGGGTAACAAGTTATAGTTCCATTTTCTCCTAAATAATATTCTTTTCCTGTTTCTAATCTAAAAGAAGATTGAACTTGGTTTAGTTGTCCTGGATTTTTAGTTGGAATTCTATATAAACCTTTAGATAAAGTTAATATTGGAGAACCTACTGTTAATAATTCATCCCAGTGGTTGCCTATATAAATACCAAATGGTGTACTTCTTGTAGTATATCTAATGTCAGCTAAAACTGCTTTACCTTTAGAATCAACTTGACCTTCTTGTTGGATAAGAGTATCTCCAAAATTATCATATAAATTACTTGAAGTATAAAATTCTACTTTTTGTAAACCAATACCATCAGTTGTTTTAACTTTAAAAATAAAAGATTCTTGAACACCTGTACCAGCTGCTTGTATAGTATTTATATCATATATTTGGTAACTTTCACCTGGCTTATTGAAAACAAAATCTAAAGCTTCTTGTAATTTACCAGTAGCTGAAGGTGTAGTTGGAGCAGCACCAGTTGTTCCTAATAATTTATTTCTTAACTCTACAACTGCAATACCTTGATTACCACTACTAAATGCTAAATTTACTATTTTAACATTTGAAGTTCCTAAACCAGCTAAAACTCTTATTTTTTCAGCGTCTTTATAAGTAAAAGTATCTCGAATAGGAGTAATAGAAGGTAAAGATATGTTTTGCATATTTATTATTGCTGCTCTGCTTCCTCTAAGAAAAATCATAAAACAATCTGTATTATAAACTTTTCCATTTTGTGCTTTATAAATAAATGAAGCCATAAAGTTTTGATCTACTTCTTGAGATAAAGCTATTACTCTGATAGGATCATCAAAAGGCACAATAATTTCTTCTGCTAAATAAGCTTCAAATTGTGTTGAATCTATAGGACCACGTTGGTCTCCTTCAAAATTTAAGTTTAATTCTACTTCTTGAAGGATAGAACCATTCATTAGTACTCTAACAACATGACCAACAACAATAGTATCACCATAAGAAACATAAGAATTATCTTCAGTAGTTGTTAATTCACCATAATGGTCTATTACACCTTCTTTTACATATACTAATTTTCCTTCATCATTTTCTGTAAAAGGTGGGCAATAAGTATTAGGATCATTAGCTTTTAAAACTATTCTTCCAAGATTTACTATATGAACTTCTTCACCTGGGTTTGCTGGTTCTTGCGCTAAACCAACAGCTTTTACATGTTTTTTAGTATTAGAAGCAACTACATAAATTTTATTTGTATCGTATGTTTTATTATTTGCTGTTAAATTTGCTTGGACAAAAGAAGCTTCATTAGGCAAATTAACTGAAATTGGTTGTCCTTTTTTTATAGTTTCACCAGCAATGTAAACAACTAAAGGTTGAAAATATGAAATTGGAAGGTCTTTATCAACAGAAGCTCTCAATTGACCGGTTGCCTTATGTAACCAACTAAAACCTTCTTTTTTTCTTCTATCTATAACAGGATTTACAACTGGGTTTGCCATATTATTTATTTTTCTCCATAAACAAAAATTATATTTACTTAGTTGAGAAAAACCAAGGAATACTACCTTCTATCAACTCTTCTTTTTCATTGACTATTAATTTGATTTTTAAATCTCCATGAAGGAAGGAAATATCATAAATTGATTCTTGTATATTATTATCTTTACAATATTGATGTAAATCTTTGGCTGCTTTTAAATGTGCTTTGTGGAGAGGTTTGTAAATTTGTTCTATTAAATCTTCACGTAAAGACGTTTTTTCCCTCTCCTTTTCATAAATAATAGCAAGTTAGTTGTTAAAACTAAATATTAAATTAAATGGAAAAAAAAGAACATCGTAAATTTGGAAATCCTCATTCTATTCCTAAAAAATTTAAGATACCACCTATACCAATAGTTAAAACAGTTGAAGAAATTTTTAATGAAATTGAAAATGGAACTAGTTCTATTAAAACAGATGAAGAATTAGAAAAACAATATATAAAAAAATATGATGCAGATAATTTAATTATAAGTAGTAATGGCTCTATAGGTTTTAAAGGTAGGTCAGTAAAAGGTATTTTTGAAGGTATTAAGTTTGATTCTAAATTAGAATTGATTTATTATTTATATACAAAAGATATTGAAGGAAAAAGTATAACTAGAAATACAGATGAATTTTTGTGGTATTTTACTAAAAATGGAAAAATGCAAAAATTTTTTCCTGATTTTAAAGTTGAAGGAAAATTTGTTGAAATAAAAGGTTTAGTTTCAGATTGGGATAAAAGTAAAAGAGAACAACATAGCTTTGATTGTTTATGGTTAGTATATGAAGAAAATATTGAGTTATTTTCTAAAATGAAGAAAAAAGTTGAAAAAATGTATCCTTATTTGTATGATTATTATTTAAATTTGAAATGAAAAAAAGCAAGAGTGAAAAGGTATCGTAAAGGAGTTAAACCGATACCTTTTCACGAAAATTGTTGCTTTTAGAAGGCCTTCAAAGTTTTAAATTCGGTAATTTTAATACCGTCTTTTTCACTTGGCTCACCATCTTTTTGTTTGTCGGCCCCGTAATCTTTTTTTACCTTTTGTAATGAATATTCATTACTTTTTTGGTAACACCAATCTTCGGGGTATTTTCTCGGCTTATTTTCTTTGTTGTAAGCCGAAATCATTTTTGTCACTGTGTTGATACCCTTGTCGGAGATACCCAAATACTTGATTAAGTTTTCGGGAGTTCCTTCAAGTTTTGTTTCGTGCCAATACGGAACTGCCCAAGCACCCGTATATCCTTTCATCGTCAAAAGAACCGTAATCGGTTTCTTTTTGGTTTCTTCCCAATCATTGCTCTGACGGGCTTCTCTTTCTTCCTTTCTTTCTGCCCTTCTCATTTCAAGCTGTTTTTTTTCTTCCCAACTCAGCGTTGGTTTTGTTCTTTTCATTTCTTTCATCTCCTTGTTCATTCGAACAGAAAAAATATAGAAAGAAAGAGAAGATAAAAAAGTTTTTTTATCTTCTCTCCTTTATTAAAAAAAATAAATCTACGCTCTTCTTCTTCTTTCCCTTAAAGCCTTTCTTCTATTCCTTTTTGCTTCTTCAAAGTCTTCATCTTCTTCATCTTCATCTAAAAAACCATAACCTTCATCAGCTAAATTGATTCCATTTTCTGATAAAGCTACACTGATACTTTCATAATCTAAATAATCCTGATCAAGTAAATCAGAATCATCATAATGGTCGATATCAAACTCATCTTCTTCATCAAAAATAAGGCTGGAATAATTTACTAAAATGTTTTCAATAGTTTTAGCATCTTCTTGTTGAATTAAATGGAGAAAAATTTCATAATTTGCTTCTGCTGTGCTGTCAAAAATTCCTTCCCTCATTCTTTTTTCCTTTTTTCCTTCCCTCAAAGAAACTCTACGACTACCTTGATTAAGTTTAGTAGTTGAAGAATTTAAATTTGTATTTGGTTCCCATGATTGTTTTTCCAACCATTCACAAATTCTTTCTCTATCACTACCCCTTTTCATAATACGACTAGCAGCTTCTCTTGCTTTTGTAGACTCTCTTCGATCTGTTCTTTCATTTTCTTTAAATCTTTCCATATTGTTTTTTCTCTTATAAGATTCTCTATAATTATCATAAACATCCCACAAATTAGCCCAAGCTTCATTACAATCATCTTCTGGAAGACTTCTCAAATAAGATATTAGTGGTGTAATTTCCTCTTCATCTTGGATAAACTCTTCAAAAAAGTTTTCTAAACTTGCTTCTTCTTGAGATAAATCAACCCAACCATTGAAATCATCCATCAATTCGATAAGTTCACCTTTATCAAATTCTGAATCTTCATCACTATCAATAAGTAAAATATAATCACCCTTATTTTCTTTAAGTCTTTTCATATTGTTCTTCCTTATAATATAATAATATGAAAAATTAGTTTACAAAAAAAAAAAGGCGAATCTCTTCGCCTTTTTTCTTTGATTGTGGTTTTTTAAGCCACATTACTCAAAGGATCGATTACACTGCTTTCTGTCTCCATTTCGGGGATTTGGGGCTCAATTGAGTTTTCCTCAATTACCGCAGTTTCGGTTTCGGCAGTTTCGGCTTTGCCCTTCTTTTTGCCCTTCTTTTCTTTCTTTTCCGAAGTCTGGGTGGTGGTTTCCTCATCTTTCACCTTCGGCTTCCGGCCCCTCTTCTTCTGAACTTTGGGCCCCAATCCTTCCTTCCGGGTGGCGGTCAACGAAAAGTCCTCATTATAATTGAGGTCATCTTCGTCCGTCTTGTGGAGGATCGAACACGCCTTGGAAAACGTGACCGAGATCGCCACATGCTCGGCATCACCGGCCTCTTCGAATTCCTTCGTTTTGCGCTCGATGAAAGCTACTTTCGCTTCCTTCCCGGGAAACCAAAAGATTTGTCCGTTCCAAATCTTAAGGTCCGCTTCTTTCTTGGTCGTAACCAACGCATAACTCTTCTTTGCCATAACCTTTACTCCTATAGATACAAAATTATCCACATTTTCTGTGAACAAAATAATTATAGTAAAGAAGAGAAGATTCGGTTCAGAAATTGAGTAAAAAATATAAGAAAATCAAAATCTTTGAATTATAATAAACTAAAACAATATAAGCTTACAAAAACCAGCGTCGAGCTTCATCTTCTTGAATTAAAGCTTTATATTGTTCTTCACCTAATAATCTTTTCCACCATTCTTTAACTTTTTGACTATTTATGCTTTTATTAGTAATAGGATCAATATTATTATCTAAACGACTATGAACTGTTATATTTAAGGTTATAAGGTTATTTTCATTATACATTAAGGAAGGGTGAGTTGAAACTGGAATAACATGTGCTGGTGTTATTTTAGACAAATAGTGTTTAGATAAATATCTAAACATACAATATTCTTTTGCTGTTATAACTTTAAAAAATCTATCTGAACCATTATCTCTTTTTAAAACTTTTTCTTTAACTTCTTGCCACTTTTCATCGTTTGGCCCGCGACGAAAATTGCTTTGATTTTTTTCCATTATGATGGAATATTAAACTCTTTTACATTTTTAAGTTTCAATTCTTCCATTTCGTAAAAAGTAGAAGGAACATAAAAATAAACTTCAGAAAACTCTTTTACAATTCTTAAAAAATCTGGGAGAGTAATTTTTCGAAGATTTACAATTGCTTTTTGGCGTAAATATTTTTCTGTAAAATAAATTTCAATTGTGTCATCTTCTTTAATACGATGATGTTCATTTATTAAATGGCGCAAAGCTTCAAGAGATTTGTTGTTTATTCTATTAAAGCTTTCCTTATTTTCTTCCTCTTCCTTCAAACAACATAAAAGCTTAAACATTTCTTCCTTCTAATTTAAAAAGTGTTTTTATTTCCTCTCCCAACAATTCAGGAGTGGGATACTGTTTAGAAAATAATTTCTCTTGAAACATAATAATAGGAATAATAGCTTTCCAACGAAAATCAACACCATCTGAATCTTGTAAAATAATCAAATTTTGTTTTGTATTTATTTTTGTAAGTGTATAACCTTTTAAAGAAACAACTTTTTTAGTTGAATGGCTTTCAATTTCATCTAAACTTTTTCCATCTTCTAAAAGTTGAGCTATTTCACTTGTTGTTAAAGGTTCAATTGAAGTATAATTTAAAACCACTTTTGGAAAATGAGGACTAAGTTTTTCTTTTATTTGTTTTATAACTTCATATTTATCTAAGTAACCACTATTAGGATCTGGATTTCCTTGAAAATAAATACTTTCTTCAATATTTGAAGGAATAATTCTAAAAATAATTTGATTCCAACTTATACAATAATGTATAAGTAGAGGACAATGATCGAAAAAATTTTGTAAACTATCTTGAAGACTTTCAAGATAGTTTACTCTAACTTCGTTCTTGTAAATCATTATTCTTCTTTTTCCTGAATATTGTTTTCAACATAAACATCAACTGCAGCCATTAAAGCTGAAGCATTATCTTGAACTTCTTTTCCATCAATAACTCTTTTTTTCCAATATTTATAAGCTTGCCTCAATTCGCTAGCTTCACAACCCCATTCACGAGCACACTCCTCAATTCTTCCTTTCAAATCAAGATTTATTGCTTTAATTGTTTCTTTATGAGTGGAAATATCACTGTCCAAATCATAAAAAGCTTCAAAATTACCAACTACTTGTTCTGGTGATGGATTGGTAAATTCTTTATCAATGTTGGTCACTGTCTTTCTTCTTCTACCCATAATTTTATACTCCTAAAAAATTCGTGTTGATAAATTATATTTAAAAATTTTATTTTTTCTCATTAAAAATTAAAATTAAACAATTATCTTCATCTTGTTTAAGTTTTAATGAAGGAAGTGATTCAATAGCTTGCTTTGCTTCTTCTTCTGTGCTGCAAGGTAAAAAGAAAAATATTGGGTTACAATACGTATAAAGTATTTCAAATATTTTAGATTGGTTTTCCTCAAACTTTTTTGGATCTAAGTTAAAAGGATCTAAACCAAAGCTTTTAGCAAAGGCTGGGTTGTTTAAAATATAAAGTATTATTATATCTAAAACACTTCTAACTTTTAAGTTCTCAAAAGGTGAATAAAGTTTTAAGTTTAGAAAAGAAACTATTTGTTCTGAATTTCTTTTATCCTTACAAGTATAAAAAGGATGTAGAGTATAACTTCTTTCTACATCTTCTTTATTGTTTTGATTTATTATATTATTTAAATCTTTGAATTTTTCATCTTTATTAAAATGCTTAAACCATAATTCTAGAGCAGTAATAGGGATAGAAGTTGTTTTATCTAAAGTAAAGGTACAACATAAAAAACGTTCCCATGCTTGGTGCACAATACTCATATTTATTCCTAAAATTTTACATTTAGGTATTTTATTTGCTTCACACCATGTTTTTCTATTTTCATCCCAAAATTGGATTTTATTAAGTTGTTGCTTAGCAACTTCAGAACTTTTACTATAAAAATCTGCTTCGGCTTGTTTTTCCATTATTGTTTTTTCCCTTAATGCTCTACGCTCAGCAAATTTTTGTTTATTTAATTCACTTTTTTGTTTACGACTTAATTTGGTAGTTTCCATTATAAAAATAAAGATTTAAATTAAAAAATTTCTTCTAAATCAAGGAGTTTTAAATGTTCTGAAGGGTAAAATAAACCATAATTTATTGAAATATTTTCAGTTGTATCTATACCATCAAAATCTGCTGCTTTGATACAACTTGCAACATCGTAATATTCTAATATTTGGCTATAATAGGGATTACCATTCTTACTATTTTTAAGTGCATTTGGAAATTCTCTTTCTAATATTCTAAGAGATTTTTTCAACCAAGGTTTATCTAAAAAATAACTTAAAACTTTATTTCTATCATCTTCATCTTGAATATCAAAAATTTTTGGATTATTTACTATTTCAAAAGTATATAAATATAAGGGTCTACAGTAGTGTAAGTTCACAGAATATTTTTTGTTTTCTGAAACAAAAAATAAAGGGTAAGTATTTTCATCATTATTTTCTTTAACTTGTGGTTCATTAAATTTAAATGGTGAACCATGATAAACTACATTTTTGAAAACTTTCATAGTAAATTCCTTTCTTTAAAATAATTTATATATTTTTCTTTTTCTTCTTGTGTTAGTTTCAATAATTGATAAGCATCGAAGTGGTCTTCATTGAATTTAGCTTTTATACCATAATTATGGCAACGATCTTCCCACTTTTTTTTCCTTTCTTGAAGCTTTTCAGGTTTTAATACTTCTTTGGCTTTTTGTTCAAACATTCCAATATTTTTTTCTAAATAATCTTTACTCATTAATACTTCTTCATTTGTATTAGTTAACTTATATTCTAAATCCTTTGATAAAAATTTTAAAAGATTATCATTATAAGTATATTTTAAACTAGGTGTAAGGATAAATTGTCTACTCATTTCTACGAAAGAGTTGATTGCTTGCTTAAACTTTCTTTCAAACTTTTTACTTTCTTTAAAATAATCATCAAAAGTTATTTTTTCTAAAAAATTCAAATTATTTATATTTAAAATCCCTAAAGATGGGTTGGCCTTAAAATCAGTGTCTTCATCTTCCCTAAAATTTTCAAAATTAAAAAAACCATCAAAGTTCAATTCTTGTAATTTATTAAATATGTATTTTCTTCTTTCATAACCTAAATCCAACCAATCTCTTTCTTTTAAAATTATTGTTTCTTTTTCACTTAAATCAACTAGCTTATTTAATTTAAACAAATCTTGAGGGAAACGAGCATCGAAAATATTAAGAGGTTTTTTAAATTGAAGTTTAAAAACACAACCATAATTACAAGATTCTGGATTTAAAGAAAATTTCATAGCATAAAAAATAGATTCAGAAATAAAAAAATAAGAAAATCTTTTTTTTTCTTTTATTAAATTATTACTTTTACTTCCATGATAATATATTTTTCCTAAATTCTTTCTTATAGCTTCTTTAAAAGTAAATAAGTGTGCTTTTTCTTCTAAATTTACAAACTTCTTCATTATTGAAAAATTAGTCTTCATCCAACAATTTTCTTCTAACTGAAGAAGAAGAAGAAGCATTTTTATAAACAGAATTATCAACTACTTCAGATTTTATAGTCGTAGCTATAGGAGGTATTATTTGCGCTGATGTTGAATAATTTAAAACTTTCGAAATAAAAGTAATTAAATCAAATTTTGAAGCATTAAAACTATTTATTTTAGAAAGTTGTTCTTCCATATATAACAATTTTGAATAATTTTTAGATAAAATCATTGCTTGTTGAGTTGCATATTCAGTCTCAGAAGGCACTTTCCCAAAAGCACTACAACAAAAAGCATCAGAAATAATTTTTGCCATTAATCTTACATCATTAAAAACTGCATTATTTTCTATTTTTTTAATATAATCAAAAACTTTTGGTGTTGCTGTTCCTGAAACAATATCAGCAACAACTTGCCACATTAAAACTTCATCATTATCTCCTGCTCCAATTAAAGCTTTATATTGTTCAGGAGTAAAAGCTTCTGCTTCATAACATTTTTGAAATAAATTGAGAGCTTCTCTTAATGAACCATGAGCAACTTCCCCAATATATTTTATACAACCTATTTTAAAATCTTTATCTAAAGAATCCCATATTTGTAACCTTTCACAAATGCTTTTTAAATAAAGCATTATTTGGCCACCATTAAAAGGTAAAAAATCAAATGATGTTAACCTTGTAGATAAACCAGATATTTTCTTTTTTTCCATGGTTAAGAAAATATAAGTTATACCATCGTTAGGGGATTCCAAATCTAACAACAAAGAATTTTTAGCTGCTGTTGATAACTCTTGAAATTCTTCAATTATTACAACTTTTCTTTTATTGTTCCAAACATCATTTTTAAATTCTTCAATTTGTTGAATAACATCCTGTTTAGAAGCTTTTCCACTATTAATAAGTAAAGTTGCTTTATCAAACTTAGAATCATTTACAGCTTTACATTCAGAACATTCATTACAAGGCTCACCTGTTTCTTGAGGGTGTAAACAAACAATTGCTTTGGCTAAAATATAAGCAATAGTAGATTTACCAGTTCCAAAAGCACCTGATAATAAATAAGCATTACTTATTTTTTTAGTTAAAGCTTGTTTTTTAAGAGCTTTAATTGTATTTTCATTTCCGTAAACTTCTGAAAAAGTTTTAGGGCGTAAAGTTATTCGCCAATCTATACTGTTTGTTTCTTTCATGATTGATAAGATTAAAAGTTTTTTGTTTATTCAATGTATTTCATAGAGAGAAAAATTGGACCTTTAATTAAAAAGGTCCAATTTTATTTTTTTTTACTTATCAAACCGCTTTGACGAATACCAACCATTGTCTGTAAAAACAAGTGATTCATCTAAAGCATCGTTTCCATACTTGGAATACTTATACTCGATTTTTTCGTATTCCGGTATGGTGGGGTCGTTGAGAAATTCATCTTCCATTTTAAGTTCGTGGCCTTCAATAAGGCCCACAATTAAAAAGGAAACGATAAAAATTACCAAACAACACCAATTCTTGACTCTTTCTTTCGTTCGTGCTCTCATTTCGTTTCATTCTCCTAAAAGAATTATAGAAATGAAGAGAAGATGGTCTTGTCTTATTCTTCGTCTTTTTGGTATTCTATTGTTTCAATTTCAGGTTCAATAGAAGTAAAACACTTCAACAAACCTAAGATGTTTATATAATCAGTGTTTCCACTCCAAATATTATTGTAAATTTCTGTTCCACCTTCAGAAATAAGCATTAGACGAAAATGTGAAACACCCCCAGTTGGCCCAATAAAACGAATTACTTTGATAGTGTGTAATTTATACATTTGTTTTTTTCCTCTCTTATTAAATTGAATCTAAAAAATTTATCCCAGAAGCTTCAGAAGCAATAAAAAATGCAATTGAGCTTTCAACACCAAGTGAAACTAGCTTTTCATAAGCCTCTTTAATTTCTAAATCTCCTGAATCGATTTTGTTGTAAATAAAATCAACTTCTGAACCTGCTTTCAAACGAGCTCTTTCCATTGCTTCTGTAATAGTTAAATTCATTTTTTTTCTCCTTTAAAATGGAGATTAAAAAAACCTTAAAGGTAAACTTTAAGGTTTTTCGTAATGTAATTTATTATTCACAAATTACATCTTTGTAAAGATTCCGGTAATATTCGTGGAAACCTTCTTCCTTGTAAACGAAGCGATACTTGGTGCTCATTTTGGCCAACACAACATAATCGCCAGCCATCACTTCAATCTCTTTCGGAATCAAAACACCGGTCCGAAAACCATCACTGGCCCTTTCAACACACCAGGAATAATTTTTCGGCGACTTGCACTTCTTGGACTTCCAAATAATAATGAACCTTTCTTTCTGAATCATAATTATTCTCCTTCTTGTATCAAGAATAAGAAGGAAGAGAAGAATTTATCCTTTTTTCTTTTCTTTATAAAAATAATATCCAGTACCTTTTAGTTTAGAAAACTTTTTTTCATTTTCAAAACCAGCATCTGGGTAAAACTCTAATATTTCATTAAACTCAGTATTATCGTTAAACAAAATATAAGTTTGATATTCTAAGGGAAAACCAGTGTTAGTTTCTGCAACTATATTAGGAATAATTTCTTTAATTTTTTCAATATGATTGTAGTATACTTTTTTTCCATCTTTTAAAGAAACTTCCAAAATATGCTTTTCAAAATCTTTATCTATTCTGTAAGTTCTGCTAGTTGGGTTGGGAGGGTCAATAAAATAATTTTTATCAATAGCAAAATCAATTCCTCTTTTTTTCAGCTGTTTTTCGATGTAAGAAAAAAATGTACTTAATTTAATGTTGTGTCTTGTTGATTCAAATGAAATATACTCTGTTTCTTCCATATATGTAATATATATAACAAAAGAGAAAAAGTATTAAATAGAAAAATCGATTATAAGTTGGCCTATAGTAGAATCAATAAGACAAGATTTGTATTCTACACCTTGAATCATTTTAATTTTATCAAAAACATAAGAAGCATCATGTTTTAAAGCTTCACTTAAATCTTGTTCTTCTTCTTCTGATTCTTGAATAATCCATAAAGAAACTTGATAAATAAATTTACAATCAAATTTATCTTGATTATTCATAGTTATATTGGCGCTTAATCTTTCATAAGCTGATGACTTTCCTAAAAGTTCTATTAAACTTACTTCAATTAAAGGTAAAATTGTTTGATTGATTGTTTTTAATTTTGTTTCAATAGAAGTAATATATTGAGTAACATTTGCTGATTTTCCTTCCTTAAAAATAAAAGCTGAAGGATTGTTTTGAGCTACTTCAGTAGTAGTAGAGTTATCAGTTGTTTCTGTTGTTTCCACTGTTTCAGGAGGCGCAGCTGTTTCTTCTAAAGTTGCGTTGTCTAAAACTTCTTCTTCTTCCATAATTAATTAGTGGTATTTTCTTTTGTGAAAAAAATAGGTGTTTGAATCTTTTCATCAAAAATAGCTTCAGTATAAGGAAATGTTTTTTCAAAATTTTCAAGAAGCATTTCATCAATTGAGGCTCTTGCATATAAAGGTAAACCTAATTTTTTTGCTTCAAAAAATATTTCTTTTATTTTATTTATATTATTTTCATCAAGTTTTATATTACTACACCGCCATAACTTACAAACTAAATTTTTGATACTACATCCATTTTCTGTCACATGAAGACAAGTTGAACAGCAAGATCGTCCTCTAAAACATTTTCCATTTTCCCACTTACAAAAATCTAATTCTTTTTGAAGTTTATCAGCTTTATCATATAATTGTAAATATAATTCTTTTTTTGTTGAATTCATTTTTTAATTTTTCGCTTCCATCTCCATAACTAAAGGTTCAGTTAATTTATATTTTTTCTTAATATTTTTTTCTAGTATAAAACATTGATTACAAGAAGAACAATTTCTATTACATCCTTTTTTAAAAATATAATTAAAATAATTATCTAAATCTTTTTCTAAAATTATTGTGGATGTTTTAGTGTTTGCAAAAAAAGTAGGAAAGAAATTATTATTAGGTTGAAATCCTTGTGTGTAATATAAAAAGTGATTAAAAATATGACTACTTGGTAAAACTCTATCAGTCATTTTAAAAAGCCCAACTCCTGCTTTTTCGTATTTTTCAATATCTTGATATCTTACCCAAGTTCTTCTCAACCAATCTAAAAAACTTTTTTCTTTTCCTTTACAATAATTCCTACAATGTTTTTGAATATCAGCATGTTCAATTATTCCATCTATATTGTAATAAGGACAACTAAACTTACAATTTAAATTGAGAAAAATTTCTAAATCGACTTTTTTAGATAATTTTTTAATTAAGGGAATATTCCTTATTTCGTTTTCATTTAATACTACTCTTATTTTTTTATTATTAATCTCTTTTTTAAGTTCTTCTATCATAAGTTCATCATAAACATGGAGAAAACTACTTATTACTATTTCAAAATCTAAATCTTGAAGAAAATAAGATACAAAATAAGGAGAACTTACAGTAATAGTATCAATTCCAAGATTTTTAAGATATTTTAAGTGTTCTATTACTTTTTCTTTTTCTTCTAGATATTTATCGATTAAGCGAAAATTAAAAAGATAATTAAAATTGATATTATTATTTTTAAGAAAATCTATTGTTGTTTCAAAAGTAAACTTTTTACTTTCTGGAGTTTTTTCGTAATCCCAAGCTTTTCTACCATCAATAAAACAACCATCAGAACCATAAAATTCATATATTTTTTCTGGATCTTTTTCAACTAGTTTTTTAACTAAATTAAAATCACCATTATAAGGAACACATAAATATTTTTTATTCATTATCTTCCTTCCATATACCATTCCCAAGTTTTATTATTTAAAACTAAGGCTTTTTCAACATCAATACAAGTAGCACACCTTCTACAAGGTAAACCATTTATTGGTTCATAACAAGATAAAGTTTGATTATAAGGAACAGGTTGTTGTAAGGATAAACCTAACTTAACAATAGCAGCTTTATTCATATTTATAAAAGGTGCTTTAAAAATTACCTTATCAACTGAAGATATTTTCATTGCTTCAGCAACTGCTTTATAAAACGGAGGAGAACAATCAGGATAAGCAGCACCAGCAGCATCATCGGCATGCATACCACCATATACATAAACAAGTTTTTTATATTTTTCACTCAAAGATTCTGCAATAGAATTAATATGAGCCATAAACAGTAAATTTCTTCCTGGAACGTAAGTATCAACTTTACCTTCACCATTTTCTTCAATAATTTGGCTATATGACTTATCTAATTGAAGTTTACCTCCTCCCTTCAATAAAGTACTTGAAGAGTCTTTCCATAAATCAGGAGAAATTTTTATAACAGTAAAAGGCACTTCATAATAATCTGCTATAATTTGAGCATTTTTCATTTCTTCTGGGTGTTTAGACCCATATTCAAAGCCATAAGCAAATACATTTTTACTAGTATGCATTGCAACTGCTAAACCTAAACAAGTAGAACTATCTATTCCACCACTTAAACTTACTACACCAATTGATTCTTTTTCTAAACTTTCCATATTATAATCTCCTATATTTAAAATTTTTCTTAATTTTTTGTGTTCTTTTTTCATTTCTCTCAATACCCAAAAAGAATGTTGTTCTTTTCTAAAATATTTACATTCTTTTTGTAGACATTGTTTTCTTTTCATTTGAGTTAGAGTTATATGATTCTTATGAAGAATACAATAAGCTAATATTTTTTCTTCTTTAGCAACACTTTTATATAATGTTTTTACTCCTTCTTTAATTGTAGAGTCACACATAATTATTTTAATAGATTTAACTTTAGTATAGAAAAAATTTACTAATTTTTCATAATATTTTTAGTTTTTAAGAAAAGGGTAAAAAATGGCTTTAAGTTTTATAACATTAACACATTTACTTAAAGGTAAAAGAGGAAAATCAGCTTACGAAGTTGCAGTTGATGAAGGTTTTACGGGAACTAAAGCAGAGTGGTTGGCTTCTTTAGAAGAAGGTTCTGTCAAAAAAATCGATGGTATTGCTCCTGATTCAAACAAAAATATTCAAATGACTTATACTTATGAAACTGAAACTGCTTTTGAAGCAGATAAAAATAATATACCTGTAGGAGCTATAGTTGTTAAAAAATGGTTGTATCCACCCTTATCTCCTAGTTCAAATTGGGATTATGTACTAAACGAAGAAAAACCAGTATTAAATCCAGATGGGACACAGAAAAAATGGTTGGATGGAAAGCCAATTTTTAGAAAATGTTGGTTGGGTACTTTTCCTGAAGATATTGAAGCTAAAAAAACTAAAGGAATAATTTTAACTGTAAGTAGCTTAGGTACTATTATTGGTTATGGTGGTTCATGGGAAGATCAAGATAGTATACCTTGGAGATTACCTATACCTTTTTCTTGGTTTAAAAATCAAGAGTTAGACACAATACAAAATTTTTATTTAGCTTATATTTATAAAAAAAGTTCAACTAGTATTGAATTTTCTACTTGCACTATGAATGCTAGAACAACTACACATAGATATGCTATATGGGTTGAATTCACAAAAGAAACTTGAAAAAGAGGAAAAAAAGATAATATGGCGCAAACATTAAAAAGAATAGCAAATAATGGGAACGATAATGATTGGTTGGTAATAGGTGATACGCAGAGTGTTTACCCACCAGGACAATCATCTACTGAACCAGGAAAAATTGTAATTGATCCTGTTACAAAAGAAATGTCTATTAGTCCTGGAAAAGCTCTAACAATGGAGTATAATCAATTTCTTTTTGCAGCTAGTCAACCTTTAACAGGGACAGCACCAGCAGCAAATAAAGTTATGTGTACTGCAACTGATAATTCTCTTTTTTCTATATCAGCTGATGGTTTAATTACTTTTAAAAAAATTGGTTTTCATATTTTATCTTTAGGTAGAGCTGATTGTAGTGATGCTTCTCTTTGGGTACCTATTTTAGTTTCTCCTTCAGGTTGTGTTGCTCCATCTAGTACTGATGGTGTACCTCATTATGAATCAAGTAATAATGTTTCTACTACTATTCCTCCATTTTTTATTCAAGTAAATACTGTAAATGCTACAGTTCAATTACAGTGGGGGTATTGGGCCGGTTCAGCTCGAACAGTAACTCTAACTAATATAGGATATTCCAAAATTATAAGACCAACAATTTAATTTTTTTTTCGGAGTATTCAGGTTCGAACTGAAGACCCCTTGCTCCCAAAGCAAGTGCGCTACCAACTGCGCTATACTCCGTTTAATACATAAAATTAGATTTAAAGTACAAAAAAAAAAAAAAAGCTAATTAAATATATTTTATAGAAGGAGCTGAATAATGATTAGAAAAAGCAGAATAAATAGGCTGTATGAATCAAATAAAAGAAGAATAAGGGAAGCAAACATCGGCACTGATGGTTGGGATATCGATGAGGATGGTTGGGATGGAAAAGATCCTAATTTTGGTAAGTTAAGCAGTAAAAAAAATTCATCTATTGATTTTTCTCCCAGAGCAGAGAATGTTGTTGATCCTTTAAGAAAAATTCCTTCTATTGTAAGGTCAGAAGGCGAAGGACTTTTTCGTTATCAACACATGCATTGTGGTTATGTAGTTGATACTAGTAAAATAAAAGTACCAGGAAAATTACTTGCTAAAATAGAAGAATATGATCCAGGTCTTGATGCTGGTGAACTTTTAGAAGATAAAGCTATTTTGATTTATCGTTGTGATGCACGCACTAATAAATTTACTTTTGCGGATTATATTGTAGGTACAGATTATTCTCTTGAAGATGCTTTAATTCAAATTTTCGATCTTGATGATGATTATTTTGAAAAAAGAAAATAGTAAAAAAAAGATAAACTTAAAGAACAAAAAAATAAAGTGAAGACATAATTCTTCACTTTATTTTTTTCAAAAAATTGCGGGTAAATTTATCACTTTTCCTAAAGCTTCTTTAGCCAAATTTGCACACTCTTGAGCTTCTGGATGAGCATCTTTTGCACATCTTAATCTAAAGAAATCAAACCAATCAAAAGGGTAAGCAGTAATTACCAACTCAGTTTTCAACCAATGATTAAGATAATTTCTTGCTAGTTGAGGAGATAATCCTGTTTTCAAAGCAGCAAAATAGTCAAATTCATTTTTAGCACAATCACTTTGATATTGTGCTTTTTGCTCTTCTGTTGCTTGTTCCAACCAACCAGGATAAATATAAGTGCAATGTTCTTTATTTAAATAATTACAATAACGAGTAGATTCTTGAGCAAAAGCATTCCCTTTAGAGCCTCTGTTTCTTACAAACTCATGAGAAACACCTCTATCACAAACAAATTTAATAGTATATCTTTTTACATGTTTATCATGTGGGGTAGGTGAAATAAACAATTCATTTATACCATAATTATTTTCTATTGCTTCTATAGGTGAAATTTTTAATTCAGTAAATCTTCTGTAGTTTGTAGTTATAAAAGCCATTAAAACAGATTGTCCATTGCCACCATCTATTTCTTCTCTATTTACTACTGAATATCTGTCATTTTCCCAATTTTGAATAAACTTTTCATTTGAGTCTTTTACTAAAAAAATCCCATAAACTGTTCCATGTTCAAGCATTGCAAAATGTTTTCTTTTAGTAAGGTTTTCAACAAATTTCATATGAGAATCTTCTGTTATTTTTTCTTCAGACTTATAACAAATTCTTCCTATTTTTTCAATGTGTTGGTACATTCCTTTTGCATTACTATCTTGTATAATTAATTCTGCACTTGGTTTTACTATTAGCATAATTTTTTAATTCCTTTCTTTTTAATAATTGGTGGATTTAAGATAATCAACACAATCATCAATTGTATTAAAGATTTTTTCAGCTTTTGTATCAATCATAAGATTGAAAATAGCGCCTTGAGCAAAAGTTCTTGCTTCATTTTCAGTAACAATAAAATAAGGTTTTTCCCAAGCAATTGCTAAACCAATTTCAACAGCAGTACCTTCATCAATATGGGCACCATAAGTAAAAGCAATAAGAAAGTCACAAGCTTTTACTGCATCGTAATCTTTTTTAAAAATAGCTTTTCTGACTTCTTCTCCATTACCTTCATCATTTGCACTTCCTCCATCTCTTTGTGGAAGATAAACTTCGTACCCTAATCGTTCAATTTTTTTGCAAGCTGCTTCATTAAAACTTCTACTGAGATTATTGAATAAAGGGGCGGCGTAATATACTCGTTTCATTTTCTACTCCTCAAAAGTTATTTATTAATTATTAAAATTAAACTAAGGGAGAAAAATACATTTTTCTCCCTTTAGTAAAATTATTTACTTCTTTCTAAAACCAAAAATATTGAAGTTGTTTACATCCTCAAAAGCTTCTACACCTTCATAATTACGAGCAGCTTTTACAGCCATTTGAGTAAATGGAAGTAAGGCATATTCAACTACTAATTTCCCTATATATTGAACTAAAATAGTTTGAGGTATAAACGCCCAAGGTATAATACCTGAAAAACCTAAACCAACAGTTATAAAAACTGCAGTATCAACTGCTTCACCGCCAGCTGAAGATAATACTTTTCTTTTACTAAACTTTTCTAAACCATCTTTATGTTTAAAAGCTTGAAAAATAATATCATTAGTCCAACCACCTAAAGTCATTGAAACAATACCGCCAAGCAATACCATAAAAGTACTTCCAGTTACTGAAATTAAAGCATTATTGATATCAATACTCCATGGAGCTGAAGGTAACATAGTTATAAGTTTATACATTCCAACAACAAGTAAATTTAAGCCTAATGATAACCAAGCTAACCAACGAGAACGGCGAAAACCATAGCATTCGGAGATGACGTCGCTTACAATATAGACGACAGGGAAGATGATAAAGCCTCCTGGAAGAGTTATACCTTCCATAATTTGAACAGTTTTAACTGCACAAATATTAGCAGTTAAGGTTGCAGCAACCATTATTCCTGCTAAAATAGTAAAAAAGAACGATTGTTTTTGATTTTGCATTTTTTTTCTCCTTACAACAAAATCACAATATTAATGTTCCTTTTATCATAAGAAGAATTCTTACAATTTTTTATAGGCTTGTCTAGTTAACGCCTATTAAAGAACATCCAACTAATATAGATAAACTTCCCCTATGAAAGTTGTATCTTTCTAAAATATATTAAATTTTTAATGCCCAGAATGGGATACAGAAATATCATAGCAGAAATTTTTCGTTGATTCATCTTGTGTAAACTTTACTTCTTTATGATCCAACAAAAAAGTCCAATTCAAAAATTTAAATTGCAACAACTCAAACATTATATCATTGAAGTCTTTAACAACATCATTAAAAGGTCTATCTACATTCAACTCAATTAAATTTATTTTACCTTTCATTTCTTCAAAAATTTCAGTATATCTTTTTTCATGTTCTTTTATTTTATCAAGTTTTTCATATATATCATGAGTTGTGTTTCTTTTATTACTTCTTTCAAAGGCTTTTTCTGCTGGTATTTTAAGCCAAATAGTATACTCAGGTAAAGGAAATATTTTTGAAACAAATTCTGACTGTTCACTTGGCTGATAAACCCATGTTGAGAAAAAATATCTATCACTTAAATGCCATTTTTCTTCAATTATTGAAGGATAAACATATTTATTTAAGTGTTCATTTCTATCTGCTGCAAACAATAAAGCAATAGTTTTTCCATCTACAATTTTATAAGGTGAATCAGATTTTATAATATCTCTTATATAAAGTCCTATTCCTTCATTTTGTGGTTCACAAGAAAAATCTATAATATCTTGATATTTATTATAAAGAGGATTACTTAAAATAGTTTTTTTAAAGTTTTCAATAAGGCTTGATTTACCTGAACCATCGATCCCTTCACATACTATAAATCTTGATAGAGTATTTTGTTTTAAAAGAAACTTCAATTTATTTTCTTGCTTCATAATAATTAATAGATTAAAAGTAAATAGTAATTCAAACTTCAAAGTTTATATTGAGTTTATCTTTTACATATAAAAGCATAATTGTACCTTCTTGTATTTGACTAGCTTTTTTGTTTTGTTGTATTAAATAATAATTTAATTGTTTGGCGCTTTGAATTAATCTTGATAAAGTTTCTTGAACATTTCTTAATTCAATCATTCCATCGTATTTATTATTAATTTTATTTTCTTCATGTATTTTTAAAATTTCTTGTATACTTGTAATATTATTTTTACTCAACTCATTTGCTTTAGGTTGTTTATCTACTATATTTTCGTCAGTTAAAGCTTCGCAAAATTTTGCTATTCTATTATGAAAATTTGCAATTCTTAAATTGAGTTTTTTTAAAAAATTCCAACCTTCAACACTTTCTAAAAAATGTTTTAAATAAGAACATTGTTTAATTAAATAATTATTTATTTTTTCTTTTAATGTATCATTTTCTTCTATAAAAAAATCTTCATCAGTAAAAGCTTCGTATTTTTCTTCTTTTGTAATATATTTTTCAAAGTTAAAAAGTAAACCATTGAATTCCCAACTTAATTTGATGTAAATATTTTCCATTTTTCCTCAAATTTTCTCAACAAAATAAATACTCCACCTTTCATCACCAAAAATTTCTTTAATCATTTTTTCAACTATTTCCCAATCACCACCACCTAAACCACATCCCATATTTTTAGGAAAAGCAATTTTTAAAGAAGGATAATCTATTAATGTTTGTTTTTTACAATAAGCTTTTAATTTATTCAAACTACTTCTTAAAGCATCATAATTTGTTGCTTGAGGATTTGATGGAGAAGCAAGTTCTAACTGTCCAAAAAGATTAGCAATAGCAAAAGGTTCAGATAAACCTTGCCAAACTAAAACATCACCAAGTAATCTTTCTTTTTTTTCTTCTCTACAAATGCTTTCATACAACATAAAACAAGCTAAAACTTCTTTTTTAATTTGAAGAGCTAAACCACCACCCATTATACCTAAGCAATTTACTTGATGGCAAATAATATCAATATTATTTTCTCTTGCAAATTGTAGAATATCACCTTGTTTGTTGTAAAGTTTCATTTTTTTATTCTTCTTCCTTAAAAGATAAAGTAATTGAAAGATTAGAAGCATCATCTTTTATTCTTTGAATATCTGCTTCAGTATGAGCAATTGTAAGAAAAACTGGGTGGAAAGAGGTCATTTTGATAGCATTGTGAGCACTTCCAATATCCATTCGGGTATATCTTTGATAAAACCGAACAGCATCGATAAGACTCTTATGGTAACTGTTTATGTAAACTTTTGTCCCTTTCATTTTTCTCCAACTTTTATTTTTTAGTCTTCATCATCATCATAATCTTCCCAATCTTCCTCAGTTTCATTTAAATAACTATTTTTCTCCCAATCCTCTTCATCATCATCATCATCGAAATCAAATTCAAAATCATCTTCTTCATCTTCTTCATTAAAAGTAGGTTCCATTCCTTCAATATCATAATGATTGTCATGCATATACATAGTATCATCAGTTAATTTGAATTCTTCTTGCAATATTGTTTTAAGTTCAGGTTTAACTTTTTTATAGGTATAATCTTCAAAAGCAAAATTACCTAATAAACAAATTTGTTTTTCTTTATTTATTAAAACTCTCCCTCTTGGTACGTCTTCATATTCACCACTTACAACACCATGTTTTTCTAAATCTTCCCAAACTTGCCAGTGGTCAGCCTTAGTCATTATTACATCACCTATTACATCAGCAGCTTCTATAGGAGTAACAGTAGTATGAACAAACTCCCATGTATCATTTTTAGGTGAATACTTTTTAGGTTCAACCCAAAAAATTCCTACATTAACCACTTGCCCTACATCTGCTTCTTTTAGGTGTCTTACTTTTTTTACTCTTCTTGTCATCTCATTGAGATAACTATCCATAAAGTCTTTTGTAGACTCAATCAATTGCTGAGACATTCTTTTTCTTTCCTTTATCATTTTAAGGTCTCCTTACCTTCATTTAGTTATAAACCATATGTGTTTATAAAAACACGAAGGTCATTTTCGATTTTTGAAACTTGATTATGTTCCCAAGTAAAACAATCATCTCTGGGAAAATGAACAAAAGTCGTATCATTGTGTTTGTTGTACCAAATTTTGATGTAAGTTTCATCCCAACAACCTGAGCTGTTTTTCCATTTCCCCTCTAAGGAAAGCCTACAATATTCTGATAGGTTATCTTGTGACCACCAATTTTCAAACCAAATTGAAATTGGGAGGTGTCTTTCTTCCTGATTGCGAGGTGCCCATAAATTTTCAAGATAAGTTGAATCAGGATCGGGAGGTGTTTTTTCGCCGCTCCCATTTTTCTGACCTAAGTTATAAGCATGGCAAATAACCTGATGGAGGTGTTTTTTCATTTCATCAGAAAAAACTTCGTCTATTCTATCCTTGAATTGAGGATGATACAAAGTTAGAAACAAATTTGTTTCATCGTAAGAATTCATCTTTTTTCCACTCATTTTTCTTTCTCCTTATCCGTAAAGAAATCATAACATAAAAGAGAAAAAGATTAATTTGGTCTGTAAATTTCTTTTCTACCATTGTTAGTATAATTACAATGAACAATTCCATCATTTTTATTTATAAAGATTTCAAAGGAGTGGCAATCCCATCTGTTCTGATTTTCTTTAAGGTATTTTTTCAATTTATTTAAGGAAGAAGCTTCAACTAATATTGCTTTTTTAATTTTGAAATTAAAAAATATACTATACCACTTTGTTTGCTTTTGTAAATTAAGAGCACAAGCATCATAATATTTTTCACAAAGCATTTTTGATACTATTCCTTTGAAAATGTTCAACATTTTCTTTTTCAAGCTTCAATTTTAGGATATTTTTTATAAAAATTCTTGTTACAATCCAATGCCCAATCAAACTTTGCTAATACTGTTTTTGTGTAAGCAACTTCGGGCTCTAAATCATTGTCTTTCAACCAACTTATAATCACACGACAGTCAATGTAATTTGTTCTGCTTGTTGAAATTGATGTTTCTGAAAATTTATCTTTCAACTTTTTCTGAGTTTCAAACTCTTCAATTCGTTTGTTTAGCCTATCCAACTTCTTTTGGTATTTTTCCTCACCAATATCTTTTCTCATTTTTTCTAAAACCCGAATTTCAGCTTGAACTTGTTCTTTTTTCGAATCAATTTTCGAAAGACTCTCACTAAACTTTTGTTTATTTACTGTTCTTTTGTGGTTTAATAATTCTGCAACTCTAAAGTTTGCATCATCTAAAAGTCTTTTTATATCTTTTTTGGTCATTCCTTCTTCAATTTTTATATTTCTTAAACCCTCAGCCATTAATGCGCTACCTTTTGCTCCCCTAAATGCTTTACATGTTACACCGGGTAAACAATCTCCCAAAAACTTATTAACATCTCCAGCTGTTATGTTTGGGAATATCAAATCTTCGTCTTTTAATGTTTTATATATTTGTTTGAAATAATTCAATACAGGTCCTGTTGCTTCTATTTTTCTTGTAAATCTGACTGAATCTTTTCCTATGAAATCCAAAACAAATGAATCTTCTTTTTCATTTAATAAAATGTTTTTCTTTTTTAATGTTGAAGCACCAATTGTTTCTGCAAAGTCTTCAGAATCTATTTTTTCATCACTTCCGGGTCGTATCCCAACATTTGAAATTAACCATGCAACCATTGCTGCTTCTCTTATTTTTTCATCATTTGATTTCATTTCTTTATCAATATGTTTTTTCATTTTATCCCAGTTGTTTGCTAATAATAATATTTTGTCAAATTTTTCTGAGTTTTTCTTTTTTCCAAAATCAGAACTGGGTGCAAAATAAGCAAATTTATTTGCAGATATTTTTTCCAAATTATAATAAAATGTTTTTGCTGCTTTTTGGTTGAATACTACTTTTCCCCATTTATGGCCTTTTGGTGGTGCTGGTTCTTTTCCCGGTGAACAATTTATTGTAATATCTTCAGGTTGAACAGCATCTATCCAACAACCATGTTTTGGGTGGGCTCCTCTTCCAATAAATATTCTTGAGCCTTCTGTTGTATAAGTGCTTAATTGAGTTTTTACTCCATCAACTAAGGCATAACCATATTTTTCTTTTAGTTTTTCTTTTTCTTCTTTTTCTTTGAGACGTTCCTCCTTAGTTTTATTTTTCTTGGCTTCTTGCTCATTGAGTTGAATCTTTCTCATTTCTTTCAAAACAGGAACCAATTCCTTAAAAGACTTTATATTAAAGGTAAAATCTTTGTTGAAATCGTTTAAGAAATTTTTCTCAAAAACAGGGTTTGTAAAATGCTCAGATTCCAAATACCGAGCCAAAGCCCAAATTCTTTCTTCTTGAGCATCAGTTAATTTTTGGTTGTTAAGTTTAAAACCTTTACTTTTATATACTTCTGGAAACAACATTCCATTGTGTTCTAAGGTTTGAAACAAACATTTCGACATTTTCTTACTCCTTTTTACAAGTCCAATAATCTTAAAGAAGAGAAGATTCTTCCTTTTCTTCGTCTCTCATTAAACAAATTGAGGCAACTAAAAAATCGATAAAACCTTCTGCTTTATGTTTTCCATTATGAGATTCTTCATCATTGTAAAATCTTTTAACCATTTCATAATTTTCAAAAGTATTATAATGACTTTTATTTGCTGATTTTAAAATTGCATCTATCCTTTCTTTTGCAATATCCTCATCTAATTGCATTTTTGTAAACAACTCTTTTAATTTATCTTCCATGATAAAATAAATTAAAAAATAAAAAAAATTCCAAAATAAACATCTATCCTTTTAAATCTAAGTAGTTATTATGGTAAATGAAGAAATCACAAGATTAGAAAAGATAGTTTTTATATTAGAAAACTGTGATATAGTTGAGTTTAAAAATGAAGTAGAATTTCCTTCAGGAAAAGAAACTATTATAGAGTTTTATGCAAATGGTTTGACTAAAACTCTTTGGGAAAAAGATAAAGTATTTTCAGATAGATTGAAAAGTAAATATGTGTTTATTGACTTAATTACTAGAAGTCCAATAAAATCTCATATATTGAAAGCAAGAAACATTACAGCAATTGAAGTATATACTAAAAGTTATGTTTTTCAGAATAATAATAATTTAGAAGCTTCAACAACTATTACTAAGGAAGTTATTCAAGTTCCTTATAGAGGAGAATTTAAAAATTTAAATGAAAAAATTAAATTTTATGAATATAAAATATCAGAAGAAGGTGTATTCGTAACTGAATATAGAATAAAAATTCAAATAAAAAAATCTTTCTTTAGTTTTTTTAAAAGGTAGTAGGAAAAATGAAAGGAAAAAATTTTCAAAAGATGAAGTTGGGCCCAGGCTATTTATATCTTGAACCTATCAAAACAGCCAAAATAAAAGGTTTAGGAAAAAATGGAGATACTGAATTACTTATTTTATTGTATAGTGGTGGAATAACTTCACAATATGGAAAAGAATCTGAGGCAAAAGCAATTATAGAATGGTTGGAAAAAAATCGTGAACCAGAAGAATTTAACTGTGATTTTCTCGATTAATTTATCTACTTTTTCTTTGAATTCTTTTTTAGCTACTACAACAATTTCTTGATACCATTTAGAAAGTAGTTTTTCAATATCATCAAGTTGGTCCAACTCTTCATCATTTTTGTCCAACCAAGCATCATCTTCAGTATAATCGTCTTTTATGACATTTTTGTTGATAAAATCTCTAACTTCTGATCTCATTTTTTTTCACTTCCTAATTAATTATATTTAATTTAGTTGAAAAGAGGTTTATAACTATGATAAGAAGAAGAAGACCGTTTAGAGAATCTGATGGTGATTTAAAAGATTTTTTAAAAACTTTACAATTTATTGCTCCTCAAGGTTTTGAAATTGATTATTTTATAATGCCTAATAATGAAAGAACAGAAAAAACTATCCCAAACAGTGTTGTAGAAGAAAAAAAATATGATCCAAACACCACTACAGTTTATATTAAGAAAGATTTATCTAAATTATGTTCAGGTGAAGGAAATCCTGTTAGGATTGAAATTCCACCTCCAATACCGAAAACAACAAAAACAACACCTCCTGTTACTTCTTTTAGTAATGTTGTTAATGGTGGTAGAGTTGATTCACCTTTAGGTTTTAAAGATGCAGGGAGTGAGGCTACACATAAAGTTAAACAAAGAATAAATGAAGCTATAAAAAGAAAAATAATAAAAAATAGGTTGATAGAAAAGTTGGTTGATACTGAAGAAGCTAAAATGTATAAATTTATAGAACAAACAAAATATTTCCCAAAAAATACAATTGCTCATTTCTCTAAAAAAAGAAAGTTTAAGGAAGCTGAATTAAATAAAAATCGAATTGTAGAAGTTAAATGGCGTGGGAAAAAGAATTGGGAAGAATATGGTCCATTTACTAAACAAGAAGCTTGGGACTTTAGAAATGATTTGTTTGATGGGCCAAGATATTCTGAAATAGAAGATGCTAAAATTACTAAAGTTTAATTTTTTTTGAAAAAGCTTCCATTTATTTGGAAGCTTTTTTTCCAATATCTTATTTATTTTTACAAAAATAATTTTAATCTTTTTCCCTATAATGAAAATTTTTTTTAAATACCTAAAAAGTTTCACTTATTTTGAAGCTTTTTTTCTATTGCTTTTTTGTTTTTATGGTTACAACCCAGGTTATGGTAATGTAATAACTTATTGGTTTAATTCACTTTTTTTCTTTGATAAAAAATATTTGTTGGGTTTTTTATTGTGGGTTTTATATTTATGTATAAAGAAAACAATTGAATTCATTTTGGTAAGATATACTGTAAGAATATATTTTGAAAAAATGAAAAATGAAAAAGAGGGATAAAAAATGGCAAATACTAAAATAATTTTTATTTGTGGTGGTGTTTCCAGTTCTTTAGGGAAAGGTGTATTTACTTCTTCTTTAGGGTTGTTGTTAGAAGCTCATAAAGCTAAAATTTCTATAATAAAGCTTGACGGTTATCTTAATTTTGACGCTTCTCTTCTTGCCCCTCAAAGCCATGGAGAAGTTTATGTTTTAGATGATGGTTTTGAATGTGATTTAGATTTTGGGACTTATTATCGTTTTACAGACTCTCCTTTAAATAAAAATCATTCTATAACTAATGGCCAAATTTTTTCTACAATTATCGAAAAAGAAAGAAAAGGTGAATATTTAGGTGAATGCATTCAGTTTATTCCTCACGTAACTAATGAATTAAAAAGAAGAATTTATCAAATAGAAGAAAAAGAAAAACCAGAGTATTTATTAGTTGAAATAGGTGGTACTATTGGCGATTATGAATCTAATTTATTTTTTGAAGCCACTCGTCAAATAATTCATGAAAGAGGAATTGATAATACTCTTTTAATTATGTTGGGTTTAATACCTACAGTAGGTAATCATGAATTAAAAACTAAACCTATTCAAAACGCTGCAAAGGATTTACAAAGTTTAGGTTTATTACCTAATGTAATAGTTTGTAGAGCTCCAGAAATTATAAATAATTCAATTGAAGAAAAATTAAGGTTATTTACAAATGCTTCTTATATTTTTACATCACCGAATGTATTGTCTATTTATGAATTACCTAAAATGCTGTATAAACAAGGAATTATGAATATTTTTCAGAAAATTAATAGGTCGTTTAAAAGTATAGAAGAAATTGAATTGAGTCCTTTCCATGAAAAATGGTTGAATTTTTCTAGAACCAATTCAAATAAAAAATCAATAAATATAGGTGTAATAGGTAAATACACTGATGTTTTTGATTCATATAAATCAATTGAAGAATCTCTAACACACGCTGGTGTTGAAAATGAATGTTCAATTGATTTACATCTTATAAATGGTGAAATGTTAGAAAGTGGAGGAGATATTGTTCATTCTGTATTAAAAGAAATGAATGGTATTTTAGTTCCAGGTGGTTTCGGCTCACGTGGAATAGAAGGTAAATTAATTGCAATAAAATATGCTAGAGAACATCAAGTTCCTTTCTTTGGAATATGTTTAGGAATGCAATTAATGGTTATTGATTGGGCAAGATATTTTCTTCAATTTTCTAATCCAACTTCAGAAGAATTTGTTGAATGCCTTAATTCACCAATTGAAAGACAATTTGTAATTTCTTTGATGGAAGAACAAAAGAAAGTAAAAGGTTTAGGTGGTACACTAAGATTAGGCTTACAAGAATGTTTAGTAAAACCAAATACATTACTTGATGAAGCTTATAAAGATAATCAAAGTAAACCTAAAATAATTTCAGAACGCCATCGTCATAGATATGAATTTAACAATATTTATAAAGAACAATTTGAAAAATCTGGTTTAATTCTTTCAGGTGAAAATACAGAATTAGGTTTAGTAGAAGCAGTAGAATGGAGAAAAGATATAGGATTTGGAATAGCTTGTCAATGGCATCCTGAGTTTACTTCTAAGTTGTTTCAACCAGCGCCATTGTTTAATTTATTTGTTAAAGAAGCAATGAAAAAAGAAATTAATGCTTTTGGTGGTGTTTTTGAACATTATACTTCTACAAATTGAAAAGTTTTTTTCAACTAATTCATTAGAATTAGCTATTCATATTCAAATGTGAGGATTAAAAGATTATGGAAAAATTTTTTGAAAACCAAAAAGTAAAAGGTATTGCAGCCAATAAAGAAATTTTTGAGGGGCGTATCCACTATAAATATAATAAAAATACTAAAATGAAAGAGGCAATTGTAACTGCTGATACTGGTGAGTTTACATATGCTGATGAACTTTTTAACTTACGTATTGTTGGAAAAAACTTAAGAGAAGACATGCAAAACCAAATTGATTCTTTTATAGATCAGTTCGATCCTGAAAAATTAAAAAATATGCCAGAGGCAGATAAAAAAGCTTTAAAAGATGAAACTATTCAAACTTTAGGTAAAGATGCAGAAGATAATGAAGAAGAAGTTGAATCAATGATTAACGCAAAGTTGGCTGCTACTGAAATGAATAATTCATCTGATTCAAAAAGTAACATATTAGCCAAATACATGAAAGAATCTAAAAAAAGTAAAAAAGAAGCAAAAGAAGAAAAAGTTGGTTTTATTGAGTTTGATGAAGATACTGGTAGATACTTTTTTGAATTAGAAGATAAAAAATTACATTTAAAAGAACATTTAGTCACTGATTGGATTACCAATAATAGTGATAATTATATTCTTAAAGATGAAGGTGAAGGTTATCTTAAAATAAAAGAAGCTTTAACTAAAGTTAAAAACCATAAAAACATTGAAGTATATAAACTACAAGAAGACTTTGAAGATGAAGAATATGATGATGAAGATTATTATGACGATGATGATGATGATGATGAAGTCTTTAACGACGAAGAAGATGGAGTTATAGAAACTTACAATATGTATGATTATAATTACCCTTCCGACAAAGAAGTAATTGAAGAAGTAAAAGAAAAAATGGCTTCAACTCGAGATAATGCAGCTTTAGTTGGTTATATTCAAACCAGATTAGAATGTGATGAAGAAGAAGCTAAAGAATTGTTAGGTCAAGCAGAAAAAGAATTAGAAAACTCAGCTTATGATGCTTTATCTGTTGAAGAAGAATTGGATGAAGTTTTATCTGAATATTCTGAATCAAACAACTCAAACAACATTGAACATTTATTTGAAAAAAGTTTATCACATTTTCAAATAGAACACTTAAAAGAAAGTATTTTAGAAAAAAGTAAAAATGATTATACTGAAGCTTTTATGGTGTTGAAAGAAGCAGCTGAAATTAAAAGGAAAAAGGCAAAAACTGTTTCACCAACTCAATTTAGAGAATGCATTTTAAGAAGGTTACAAGAAGAGCAGTTTGACGAATTGTTTACAATGCCTATTGAAGAACAACCAGAACTTATAAATGATATAATAAATACTGATGTTTTAAATCCTGGAAATTCTTTAGCTTTAGAAGATGGAAGTTTAGTTGTAGATGGAGAGGATTTAAATACTTGGGTTGATGAAGTTGTTGAACCTATTAGCGTTGAAGTAATAGCAGATCTTGAGCCTGAAGATCCTGAAAGTAAACAGATTGAAACAGGTTGTGATTCTATAGCTAATTGTTTGAAAGATACATTTGATGCCTATCTTAATAAATATGATTATTGGGAAGGCGGCGAAATTGAATCTATTTAGGAGGAAATCAACATGAAAAGAAGATTTAGAGAAAGTGATTTAACGGATCAAGAAAAACTTGTGATGAAAAGTGAACAAGTTCTTGATAAATTACGCAAAGAAAATGATATTGCAACTCTTTGCACTATCATAAAGGATTTTGGTTTACTCAGTCGCACAGAAATTACTGATTATACTGATGAAGAAATTAAAAACTTTAATTTCTACCCTCTTATAGAAACTATGGCAGATGAAGGACATGATTTATCAGAATACGAAAATAATGATGCAGATGCTTTATATTATAAGGTTCAAGGAAATTATCGAATGTTGATCTCTTTAGATGAGACTAGAAGAGGTAGAGAAGAAATTTTATATTATGCAGAAAAAATTGGTAAGGGAAAAAGAGGAGATACCGGTGATTATCTTGCCAATAAGTATGATTTTATGGATTTAGCAAAACAATTATGGGAAAAAGGTGGCATTGATTTATGGGAAGAGTTTGGAAACGACCCAGATGAATTAAGGGAAGGAATGGAACGTCTTTTTAATAGGCTTCTTAGAGAAAACACAAAGGGAAAAAGGTTTGAATCAATTAAAAGGAGAAGACCACGTTCATTTTAATAAATAAAAAATGAATTATAAAGTGGTTGAATAATTTTTATTCAACCACTTTTTTCTTTGTTAAATATACTTTTTAATAAGGAAATTATATGGATGAAGAAAAAGAAAAATTAGAATTAGCAAATGAATACGCTAATTTTGGTTGTTGGTTGGGAATAATAAACAATCCTCAATATGCTCAATATAACTTGACAGAAGAAGATGCTTTGAGGGAAGGAGATAGAGATTGGGTTAAAATTCCTAAAAAGGATAGAGATATAATGATTAAGGATAAGTATAAAAAGAAGTAGAAATGGAAAAAGGGCCTGTAGTTCAGAAAGTAGAACACAACACTTTTAATGTTGGCGTCGCAAGTGCAATTCTTGCCAGGCTCAATTTTTTATTTGGCCCCTTCGACCAGTGGTTAAGTCATCGCCCTTTCAAGGCGAAAACACCAGTTCAATTCTGGTAGGGGCCTATAATATATTTTTTAGGCGATTGGTGTAGTTAGTTCTGCACGTCAGTCTGATAAACTGGAAGTTTAGGTGCAATTCCTAAATCGCCTATTATGGAGGTTTGTCCGAGTGGTTGAAGGAGATACTCTTGAAAAGTATTAAATCTTTTAAGAAAAGATTTCCAGGGTTCGAATCCCTGAGCCTCCGTATTAGAAAATGCTGGTATGCCAGAGCGGTTATGGACTTGACCTGTAATCAAGTATAGTGGGTTCGACTCCCAATGCCAGCTTTTTTCTTTTTACGCCGCCTTAGCGTAATGGTAGCGCTTTTGACTGAAAATCAAAAAGAGTAGTTTCGATCACTACAGGCGGCATTTTCATTTTTTCATCTTCTCTTTTTGTTTATTGTATGTTTGCAAGAGGGAATTAAAAGAATAAAAAGGTCCGACGGGACTGAAGTAATTTTTTTAATTCATAACAACTTTACATTAAGTTCATTTATTTGACTTAGCTAATCAAATGAATGGATTTTGAAAAAGGAGGGTAAAATTTTCATTTAATAGAAACAAAGAGAGTTTATATTTTTTTAACTATGATTGAAGAATTTTGAGATAAAAGGGCAAAGAAATTTGCCCTTTTATCTTTCTTTACTTTTCAATTTTAGATATTTTTCCTACTCCATCTTCTCTTCCGTAATATGATTTTTGTGTTCAGAAAAAGAACAAAGGAGAAAAGAAATGACAAGTTTGGCGAAAAGGATTGAGAAGAAGGCGGAAGCGATGGGGTTGAATATCCAGTCGGATTATTCCGGAAGGTGTATGTTTGGTGACACCTGTTTGGGAGTCGTAGGTTCAATAAGTGAATTGGACCGACTGGTCAGTTCAGTAAAGGGTTCCAAAATTGGTTTGAAGAAAGACAATATGGGACTTGATTACATTTACTATTGGCCGGGCGAAAAAATCGAAGAGTAAAAAAGAAAATAAGTCGAAATTTTTATAATTTCGACTTATTTTTCTCCCTTTCTAAAAAAAACTATTCTTTAATAAAATTCAAAATACTTTTTTTCATATTTTCATCATATCTTTCAATTGTAAAACTTCCTGGTTCTAAAGAAGCCGCTTTTTGTTTAATAACTGGATATAAAGCTGGTGGCATTGTTTTTCCTGTTCTATTAGAACGAATAGTCCATAAACCAGCTAAATCTTTCTGAGCCATTTCACTTAATCTTGGATCTTTAAAATCAATAGATTTCAGGTAAAAATCACCCAACATTAGTTTTAAGTATTCTACTTCAGTATTTTGTTGATTTAAATGTTCTATTTCTGGATGAAGATCAGAATTTTTACTCCAACTTCCTTGTCTCATATCTTTAAAGCTTATTTGAAAACAATTTCTTTCAAGTAAAATTTCATTTAAATTATTTTTATCAAATTTTGATTTAATAATTAAAAGAGGAGTTATAAAAAGATTTACAGTAGAGTCAATTAATTGATTGGCTCTTTGAGTATCTAATTCTTTTGTTTTGAATCGTATTACTAATTTATTTAAACTTAAAGGCCAACCTTCTCTAGAAAAAACTTCTTGATTATCATTATCTATAATTTTACAATCACCAGTGTTTTGTAAAAACACATTCATTTCATAAAAGCTTTTATTTATTTCTCTAAAAGCTTGAACTGTTCCCCATCCCCAAAGTTTTTTATCTGGAGCACCCCAAGAATAAAATTGCCAAGAATAATCATGATTTGGATTAAAACCATTTTTAGGTTTTTCAATTGGCGTTATTCTAGGTGTAGCTATTTTACGTGGGCGACCTTTTCGAATATGACCTTTATCTTTCCCAAATGATTCAAGTGGGCTTTTATCACTTACTTTAAAACCTTTTTCTTCTTCTTTAGGCTTTTCTTCTTCTTTAGATTTTTTAGCTAAACGCTGGTCTAATTTTTTCTGTAAATCTTCTGTTTTTAAATAAGAACGAGTTGGTTTTTTTATTTTACCTTGTGCTTTCAAATTATTGAGAGCAACTTTAAATGAAGCTAAACTTGGTTCAGTTGTATTGAACTTTGATTTTAAAAAAGCTTCATAACTATTATCTTTTCCTTTTTCTTCAGCCCAATTCCAAAAGTTTAAAATATCACTTTTAGTTGATTCTGTTAAATGTTCTTTACTGAAATAAGTGTTTTCTATCATTTTATTTCCTCTTCTATTTGAAATATTCAATAATAATTTAGTTTGTTTCTCCTAGAATATAATTTAATCTAATTAGACGAGTAAGTGCCATAACTTCCTTTATTCCGTTGTAAAAGCGGTGTGTGTTTCCGTCTCACACACCGCTTTTCTTTTCTTTATTTATTCTCCACTTTTTTCATCTTCATTTCTAATCCAATAACTTCTTTTAAAAATAAAAGGAAAACTTAATAATTGTTTTTCTCCCATTTGTTGGAAATTTATACTACTTGATGAACCTAAAAACCTAACATCTTCAAAAACATAAACTAATGGAGGTATTTTCAAAGTATTTCGTGTAAAATAACTTCTAGGTTTTATTAGTCTTTCTCCATCTTCATTGAAAGTAGCATCTAAAACACCTAAATTGGTAGTTTGCCATACTAAAACATGCATATTTAAGTATTTCTTTTTAGCTTCTTTTGTATTAAATTTTGTAAATTTGGGTGTTAGGTTAAATACTTTAGCTAGTTTATTTTTATCATTTTCATAAGGTGTTATATTAATAGTTCTCCCAGCAAAAGTTTCCATCATTTCTAATATTTCCCAATTTTGATCTAAACGAACACTAATTTCACTTTTATGAGTTTTATTTACTTTATTTCCAACCTTTAAAATTTTCCTTGATAAAAAATTAATTTCTTGTTTCTCAGAAATAATAGCTGGTATTTGAACTGATTCAGTTCTTATAGCAAACAATTCTGGGTTATAAGGTAAATTTAAACCAGGACTAGTTGTCTCTCTTTCAAAAGTTTTTGCTTCATTATATTCTAAAACAACATCAAATAAGTTAAGAGGTAAATCTGGTCCAGTTCTTATTAAATCATAAACATACTTATTTTTTATATTTGTAAACTCAGGTAGGAAATCATTATCAAAATTTGTAGAAATAGTTTTAACACTTTTAATTTTAGCCGCATTTAAATCTTGGTATTCATAAGTTAAGTTTAATGAAGATAAATCTAAAACTATTGATTGTCCTTGGACTTTTCTATAAAAACCAACTGCTATATTATGTAAAAAAGTAGGTATATTTATATCTTTAGGCTGGTCTAAAAAGATTGCATCACTATTATTTAAAGCATAAATTGTAAAGTTTTCACCACTATATGAACCTTCTTCTTTATCATATGGGGCCCATAAACCTTGAAAATAAGATTCAAAAATTTTATTATCAACTATTTGGTACTTCATATTTACGCCAGCATATGCTCCTGAACTAGCACCTAAATAATTTTCTCCTTCATAATCTTGTTCTCCTAATTCTTTTAACTTCAACATAGATGGAAAATTGATATCTTCACCTGATATTGTTTTATAAATATTTTCACCAGTGATGTTTATTTCTTCAGTATTTTCACCTTCATAAGGAACATTAGCTGCTCTTAATATTTTTTCTAAAGTTTTTAATTTTTCTTTTTGTTTGGTTATTTCTGTAACAAAATCAGGATCTACATAATTAATAAGTGGGAAACCTTCTTCATGGTCTCTTACGTCATCAGCAAATGCACCTAATTTATCTTTTGATTTAGGCGGAGCATAATAACGTGCAACTATTAAAGCTTCATTTTCTTTAGTTGTATTGAAATTATAATCATAATCTTGATGAAAAGTAAATTTTCCTGTTTCGAAAAATTCTTTTATCCAATTTCCTATAGTAGATAATTTATCCTTACCAGGATCAATTATACCACTAGTGCCATAACCTAAAACAGCTTGGTTTTTAGGATTTTTATTAGGACCATTACTACCACTAAAGAAAGGGTATCTTTGATAAGAATCTATTTGATCTCCATCAATGCTTCCTTTATAATTACTTTTATCACCATCATTTATATGTTGTCCTCTTTCTACTAGTTTTTTTCTGTTTTCTTTTAATACTTTATCATCATATTTTCCTAAAGGATCTAAATTGTTTAAATGGTCATCTACTTGTTCAAATATATCTTTTTTGTTTAAATTACTTTTTTTATTAAAGTCATCAAATTTAGGATCCCATTCATTTCTTTTTTGAACATATTCAGTGTGTTTAGCCCACCTATCTATCATTCGTTCAGTATTTTCTTCAGTTGCTTTATTTACTGGAACCCAACCCTTTTTACCATTCATTTGTATAGTTGGATTTGTTGGGTATAAGAAAGTATCATCACCAATATCAACTTGTTCTTGAGTACTACTTAAAAGATTGATTTGTTTTTTGCCTTTTTTTATCATATCTAATAGTAATTTTTCACCTTTATTTTTTAAACTTTTTGCCAACCAATCTCCAAATTCACCCCAATCTTTTACTTCTTGATTTGATTCAGGTTGTTGATACATTCTAACACTAGTATCATTAAGAAAAGGAGCCAACATATCTGTAATCATTGAATTACTTTGAGTTGTGCCTTCACCTAATAAATCTTTAGCAGTTAATTTTCCTAAATCTTTATTTAATTCATCAGTACTTAAACTATCATCGGGCTTTTCACCCATATCAGTTTTATCGTATCTATCAGTATATTTTTTACTTTTATCTTGTAAAACTATAGCTTTTGCAAAAGCAACAAAAGCATTAAACCTAATAGATGTTTCTTGTTTTATAAAAAATGGATTTTCTAAAAACGGATCATTTATTGGGTTGGCCCCTTTCCAATCTCTAAAAAATAACCCTGGATAAACATTTTCCATCAACCTTCTCATATTTTGTGATGGTGGTTGTTTCTTCATGTTTTCTTTATTTGTTTCATCTTGTTTTAAAATATTTTTTGCGTCTGCACCTACTACAAGATTACTCATTTCTTCATTTGGGTCTTTATAAGGAAAAACTCTAGCCTTATCCATTAAAGGTGATAAAGGATCATTTAATTTAAAAAACTTTATCCCTAAAATCATTCCCATTCCAGTCATGTCTACTTGTTCTTGCTCTAGTTCTTTTGGAATAGGATGTATTTTTGCTTTATCTTTTGGTAAATCGGCTTTAGGGTGTTTGGCTACTATTCTAGGTTCTTGAGGGGGTTCTTTAGTTATATCATGTAATTCATATTCATTTCCAGGAAGTATTACTTTTGGGAGTGTAATGTTTATTCTTTCTTCTTGTAAAATTTTAGATTCTACTTCTGGGATTATTACTACTTCATAAGGGATTTTTAAATTTAAAACATAATTCATTGCAAGTTTTAATCTTGCTTCATTTAATTTTTCAATCGGCTGTTTTATTTCTTTCATTATATTCAGTTAGTTTCTCATTAATTTATTCTCTTTTTTTAATATGATTTATTAATTATGATTATAAATCAAAACAAGGAAAAAGTTTCTACAAATCTAATTAATTTTTCAAACTATAAAATGAATGCAACTCCTGAAGCGTTTCAGTTATTGAGTCAAAACTTATATAAAAATCCTAAAAAAGCAATTTTAAGAGAATTATTATGTAATGCTTTAGATGCAGAAAAAATATTGAACCCAAATGCAACTATTGAAGATGTTGAGATTTATCTTCCTAATTTAAATTCACCTGAAATTAAAATAGTAGACCATGGTGTTGGGATGACGAAGGAAGAAGTTGTAGAATTATATACAACTTATTTTGGTAGTAATAAAAATGATACAAATGATTTAACTGGTGGTTTTGGTTTAGGTTCAAAAACACCTTTTAGTATTGTTGATAAGTTTTTCGTTATTACAAGAAAAAATGGAATTGAATTAAATGTTCTTTGTTTTAAAAATAGTGCAGGTTTTCCTCAATTAACTATTTTAGAGGAAAAGCCAAGTGCTGAAATAGGTACTGAAGTTTCTTTCATAGTTTCTGAAAGTGATTATATTCCTTTTTATGAAGTTTTTATTTCTATATTATTAGGTTTTTGTGGTTTACCTAAAATTAAAAATGGCGTAGAACAATTTTTTGATTATTTCTTTGATTGTAGTGAAAAAAATGATTTTTATAAATCTTTAGAAGATAATTCTTCGTATAAAGAATACCAAGAGCAATTAATTAAAGTTTCTTCTTTATTTAAGGAAACTTTAAAAGATTTAAAAAATGTCCCATTATTAAGTAAGTTTTCTCTAACGAATAAGGAAATAAAAGAATTTGGAACTGAAGAAGGTTTTATCAAAAATATCATTAAGAAAAAATTATTAAAAAGTACTTTCCAACAAAGTTTTTTTTATTGTAGAATAGGTGGTGTAATATATCCTTTAGAAGACCATTTTTATTTTTATCAAATGAAGGAAGTTTACGCAACTATTCAAAATGTATTTGTTGTAATTGATGTTCCTATAGGGAAAGTATCAATAGCTCCTTCCAGAGAAGAGTTGTCTTATTCAACAGATACAATTGAATATCTTGTATCAATAATTCCTTCAACAATAGAAACACTTTTTGAATATATTAAAAAAGAAATCCACCCAGAAATTCTTAAAATAAATACTTGGAAAAGTATAAATTTATTTACACAACTATTTCAAGACGATAAAAACCAAAACGAAAAAAAATTTGAATATTTTAATAATCAAAGAGTTGAAGAAGTTTTTAAAAAAGAATTTTATAAAAAATATCTGACACCTAAAGAAAAAGATTTGTATGTTAGTTTTTTAGAACGTTCTAAAATATTCAAAACACTTTCTGAAGAAGAAAAAGTAGTTATAGAAACAAAAATAAAAAAAATATTAGAAAAAAAGAAAGTTGAATCTTTTGATGATTTTACTGAACTTCAATTAAAACAGCTTAATTTTAGTAATGCCAACTTTTGTGCAATATCTTATATAACAAATAAATTGGTAGATAAAGAAGAAAGATCATTGTTAAAATTCTTTGAGGAGGATCTTTTCTTATCTACTTATCCTACTCTTAATGAAAATATTCTTTTAGGACAATTACCTATAAATAATAAATATAATGTTGCAAAATTTTTAGTTGATGAAAAAGATTGGGAAACTTTAACTTCAAATAAAAAAAGAATACAAGCTAAAAGAATTATAGGTAGAGTAGAAAAGGTATTTAATTCACCTGAAATTGTTTTAAATTACTTTGAAAGATTATTGAAAGATTCTTTTGGTATAGATATTAAAATCACTAAACACTATTTTCGCCCACAATCAATTCTTATATTTCGTAAAGAAAAACTAAAGCAGTATGATGAAAACTTTTTGAAAAGTGTTGGTTTAAGTACTTTTATTGATTTTTCTGAAATTAAAGTAGAAAAGAAAGAAAAAGCAACAGAAGTTGAAGTTAAAAAAGAAAAAAGAGTTGTAGAAGAAATAAAAAAAATAAAATGGTTTAACAATGCAGAAAAAGCTTTTAAAAAAGATTTACCTTTATCAATGCCATCGTTGATAGAATTGACAAACGAGGCAAAAAAACAAAATAAAAAAATAATTTATCTTATATCAGGTAGTCCTGGTTGTAATAAAGAAAAAACTAAAAAAATGAATAATGGGATAGAAAATTATGTAAAAATAGAAAGTTATATAGAAGAAACCTTTGCAATGTTGAGAAAAAAAGAAAAAGAAAATTTTAAAGATATTTTTTGTTTTATAAAAATAGGTCAAAAAGCTTATTCTTTTATTGAAAACAATCCTGTATTTATTTCATTATATAATTTTTATGAATATTATCTTACCAACTTTAGTGATTTTTCTAAAGAACAATATTTATTGAATACCTTAAAAGATTATACTGATGATTTCAACAACTTTAATAAAAATATAAAAGAACAATATATTCAAAATGCTGAAGAACTTTCAGACTTTTTTGAATTAATAGATTTTCAAAGGAAAATAGAAACAAATACTTTATTTCAAACAAGAGCATCTTTAGAAGTTTTTTATAATAATCTTAAAAGAATACACTCTGATTTTCCTCTAAAATGTAAAATTAATTATAATTATGTAAAAGATGAAGTAAAAATAATTGTAGATAAAATAGAAGCTTTCGATAAAAAATATCCATTATTTTTACCTTTAACTTTTCATTCAAGTTATAGTAAAGAACGAAATAGAGAAGAATTTAAAGAAATATTTCAACTAGAAAATAAAAATGAGGAAAAACAGGAAAAAAAATATCTACCGCTAGAATACATGAAACAAATAACAAAATTATCTTCTCTTCTTGGAGATGATTTGTATAAGGAAGATAAGAAAGAATAGAAAAAACAAGTAAAAACAGATAAATAGAAAACAAATTAGAAACAGAATGGTTCTGGATGTCCATTTTGTGGAAAAAAAGATTAAGGAGTTTTTTATGAAGAAGTTTTTACTGATGGTGTTGGTCGGTTCTTTCTTAAGTACCTTCAACTGTTTTTCGCAGGAACAGGTAAATGAGGAAGAAGATTTCAAGGGGCAATGCATTGTCGCTTGGTGCCCCGGAGAGGAGAAGGGTTCAACAATTTATCAAGAAGTTGAAAGATTGTTTGAATCACCAGATGTGACGTGGGTCGATGCATGGAACGAGTTGGCCATTGGGGAAAACGAAAGAACAGAAATTGTTCGAATAGAAAGATTACCAGGCCGAACAACAGTGAAAATGTATGACGGCATAACATGCACAGTTTATTTGTTTTTAGAGTAGGGTGAAGGAAAAAGAGCTTCGAAAGAAGCTCTTTTTTTCTATTATCATCTCTTCTTGAACCTCCTAAGTTATTATATTTACTTTAGGAGAAAAGAAGAAATGAATGAGTTTACGAAAGAAACTTTAAAAAGTCTTTTAAGAGAATCTTTTAAAAGATTATATAAGGAAACAACAATAATGTTTCGTGAGAACTTCAACATCGTGGATCAGTTTTCAAAAGCAGAACAATTTAAAGCAGAAAAAAAATATAGTGAGTTGAGTCACTCACATGAAGGTCAATTAGAAATAATTGAAAACGCTAAAAAAGGAGAAAAGGAAGCTTTAACTTATTTGGTTTGTTATTCCGCTTCAGCACTTGGCGGTGTTTTTATGAAAACCATTTTTAAGTTTTATAGAAACAAAAATGAAGCGTTTGAAAACTTTATAAGTTTATTATGGGAAACCTTAAAGGGAGAAGATTCAAACAACAAAACACTTTTTGATAAATTTTCAGTTGATTGGATGACCGACAGTGAAGGTAAAAGTTTCTTAGATGCTTTTAGTTGGTATTTAGCTAAAAATGTTCAAACAAAAATATCAGTTTTTCTTAATAAAGAAAAACGAAGTGGTATTGTAGGTAATTTAAGTAAATCAGATAAAGAAAGAATTTCTATCAGTAATATTGATAATGAAGACCCAAACCATTTTGTATCTGGGGAAGATGAAATATATAATGAAGTATTTGAAACAACTGGCAGTTATTTAAATGCATGGAAAGAATTTTGTAAAGATAGTAAATGGACTGAACAAAGAAAAACTATTTTAGCAGAATCTTTAAAATTAAGTGGTAATTTTAGTAAAACAAGTTTAACTCAAGGGTTGAAAATTTCTTCAGTTGAATTTGATGCAGAAATGAAAGAAATTTCAATTATGATGAGTGAGCACGATATTGATGCTAGTAAAATGAGTGCTTTGTTAAAAGATTATGGTGGTGAAAACTTAGCAGCGTTTTTAGGAGCAAGAAAAGCAGAAAAAGTAATCGAAGTAAAACAAAAAGGAAAAGTTTTAGATATTAAACCTGAAGTAAATGCAAGTGAATTAGATAAGTTAAAAGCCACTATGAAAGGTCAAAGAGGCTTTTTAAGAAAGTGGATATTTGAATTTTTAAGCAATTATACAGGAAGCGCAACTTGGCCTGATTTTCAAAAAAGCCCTTATTATGATCCTGAAATAAATAGAGCAACTTTTGATGCAAATAAACATGTTTGGAAATCTAAAGGGTTGATTAAAGATAAAGAAGGTGTTCAACTTCAAGTTAAAGAAAATAAAGCTAAAAAGAGTATAGAAGGCGGTTGGGGCCAGAAAACAAATCTTATATTAAATTATTACAATAAACAATTGAAGGGTAAAAAAGGAAAAGGTACTTATGATGACTTTATTGTAAAGAATCCAGGTGCAGAAAAATTAATAACAAAAGCATTATTCAGTGCAACTGTTTTAAGACTTCGTAATAAAGGGCAATTAACTCATGATTAAGAAACTTATTGAATTTTTTAAAAATTTATTTAAAATAGAAGAAGAAAAAGAACTGCCTTGTTTTAAGCATAATAAACTTAAATGTCAAATATGTCAAAACAAGGCGGAAGCTTTTTCATTTTCGAAAAATAGGTAAATCTTCCAAATATATTAAATTTTCATTTTCATAACCTGCGTCTTCCTTTAATATAGCAGCTTCAGCTACTATTTCCTTTACGCCTACTTTATTTAATAAATTTTTAGTTGCTAAAAATGAACCACCAGTAGAGACAACATCATCAACTATTACTACATTTTTATTTTTTAATTTTGTTGTATCACAAGAATCTAAAACTAAAGTTTGTTCATTTGTTGTAGTAATACTTTTTGCTTTTTCAATTAAAGGATTAACCATATATCCTTTAACTGATTTTCTTATTACTATATAATTTAAATCCATTAAACGAGCTAATGAATGCACTAAAGGTAATGATTTTGCTTCTGGTGTAACTAGTAGGTCAATTTCCTTGTTTAATTGAAAAGATTTTAAGGCTATTTTTTTCCATAAAGCATAAGCACATCTTTCGATAAGTTCTACATCCCCTAACAAAACGAAAGAGGCTATCGAAATATTTTTAGAGATTGGAACTATGGGTAAATTTCTTTGTAAACCACATATTTGTAAGGTATAAGTATCCATAAGAATTATTTCCTTAAAGAAGAGTTGGAAATAATAATTCAACTATTTTTGGGAATTGAAAAACTAAGCAACCTGCAATCATTCCATAAAAACCATTATAGGAAAAGAAAGTTATAATAAAAGCAAATATACCTGGAAGAATATCAATTGGGTTTCCGATTGCTTTCAATGAGGGAATCGCAGTATACACTATCCCTATCAAAATAAGGAAAGCGCTTATACTTTGTGATGGGATATACTTTCCAAGCTTAGAAACAATACCTAATAATAATAGTATACCAGAAAGAAACATCATTAAAATCCCGGCTAACCATGGACCACTTATATTTCCTATATTGGGAGCTGCTCCAGTTCCACTTATAATAGTTTCTAAAACGGCCCCTCCAAACAACACAGAAGGAATATCAGCAAGAGAGTTGATAACAGTTACAGCATTAATTTTCATCGGAACACCAGCAATGTATTCAGAAGTAATTTTAGAAAAAGAAATATTGCTAGCAATATTCAGCATAATAATGGATAAACCACCTAATAAAGCTGCTTTATTAAAAGTTGGTTTTAATAATTTAAAATCATTCCAGTATTCCTTGGTCCAAAATTTCCAACTAGTATTTTCAGGTTCTTGGTTGTATTCTTTTGCTAAGGAATTTAAATCAACTCTTCGTTTTTGTAACAAACAAAAATCAAGAGTAGAAATTAAAACAGAACCTGCAATTGTATAAACTAAATCATGACTTAAAAAATAAATTATTAAGGCAAAAATAATAGAAATAATTCCAACCCTTTTTTCTTGTTTACACATATCAATTCCAACTTTTGCTAAAATTAAACCTACACCAACCATCATCCCATTGATAGCTCCATTGCCACAAAATTCAACTAGTCTAGAAACTTGTCCTGTTAAGCCTAAAATAATTCCAACTGCTGCTGCTATTAAAAGTGCTCCAACTCTTTCATTCAAATTTTTAATTAAACCTGACATTGTAAGAGTTTCTGCTTGCCCACTTATTGGAACAACAGAACCAGTAAATAAATTACCTATTACTCCTATAAAATAAGCTAAACCAGTTGGTTTAAGTTTATATCCAAAACTTTTAGAATAGAAGAACTGTGTTATACCATTTACCATAACAAAAATTATTGCTAATAAAAAAGATCCAATTACTACCATAATTTTTCTCCTTAAACTTTTTTCTTTTAATCCTTAATCATATTAAATTCTCTTCCTTTTTATTATTCTTCTACAGAGAGGTTAAAATAATGAAAATAGCTTCCTTTTTAGCTTTAGCAAATGAGTTTATGCAATATAATAAAAGTAATTTTGAAGAAAGTCAAAGCTCTGAAAACCCTAATCCAATCAGAATGAATATGAGTAATTTTGATTATGAAATAGAGAGGGCAATACAAAAACACAATGAAGAAATTGAAAGAAAAAAACAAGCTAGAGCAAAAAGAAGGCATATAAAAAAAGAGGAAAAGAAAAATGTTGACTAAAAAGGAGATATTGTAAATGAAAGACATTTTAGGAATGGATTATGAAGTCTTAAAAGACAAAGTTGATAGGGAGAATAAAATGCTTGGATTGATTAAAAACTTTTTTGGTGCAATAGGAATGACTCTAAGTCTTCTTTTAATGATTTTTGCAAGGGTATTAATTCTTGCAACTTTACTTTGGTTGATATGGAAGCCGTTTATAAAAGCTCTATCAGTTTTAATACCGCAAATATCGAAATTAGGGTTGGGAGCACCAAATTGGTTGGCTTGGCTTTTAATTATCCTTGGTTGTTCTCTCATTAAGGCAATTTTCATCAAGGAAGATGAAAAGAAAGAATAAAAAATAAGGAAAAAAAAAAATGGATGTGTTTAATTTCCTAATTGAACAAGATATGGCTAAACCTGAAGCTTATGTAAATAGAGTAATTAAAAACTCTTTTAGTATTGTTGGTTATAAAATACCAGATAATACTTATGCGGGAAATTTTTCTTCATTTGAAATAAAAAAGCCATTCGATGGCTTAGGAGTCCATTCATTTTCTGACAACCCTCAATATATTTATTCTGTTTATTGGGAAGCAAAATACTCTAATGGATTGAAAGCTTTTAATTTAAAAAATTCTTTAGCACCACATCAAGCATTAAACCTAGAATTATTCTCTAAAGGAACCACTTCACTTTGCTTCGTTATTCTTGGTGTTAATAATGGTAGAAAAGATTATCGTTTATATGTTTTTGATTGGCATGTTGTAAAGCCTTATTATTATGGAGAAATAATTGAAAAAGGTAAGGAAGTTTATTCATTAAAGCAAAAACTTTTAGAAAAGCTTCCGTATTATTTAATTGATAGAAAAGAGGATAAATTTAATTTTACATATGATAAATTTATCACAAAAAATGTTTTTAATACTATATTGGAGTTGAATAAAGAATGATTGTTTCTAAATCTTGCCCAAAATGTCAAATTAATCATATTGTGGATTCTACTACTTATGAATGTCCTATTTGTAAAGGTCCTTTGATGAGACTTTTTAAGGGTGGAAATTCAACTCCAAGTTTAGGTAATGTTGAAGAAGATAGAATGATTCAAATCAGTGATATTATGAAAGGTTCTAAATTCACTGATAGTAAGGTTGTTGTTTAAGGAGATGAATATAAAATGGATAGAGCTGTAAAAGATAAAGAATTTCTTCAATGTATTGAATCTATAAATAAAGCTAATCTTGATATTTCTAAAGAAAATATAAGGATTAAAAAAGAAAAAATTTTGGCTTTATTATTGACTCAACTTGCTGCTTATTTTGAAGTAAAGCTTAATATTCCAGAATATTTGCAAAAATTCTTTTATGAAAAAATAAAAGAAGAAAAGGAAGGAAAAAATAATGGACAATAATATACAAATAGGAACAACTTTTAGAGGTGATGCTGCTTTAGATCATTCTTGGTTGCCTTGGTATGAAGATAGAAAACCTCTTATTTTAATAACAAAGAATTTTAAAAAGTTGAATGAAGATTTTCCAATGTTATTGACTTCTGCAACTAATGATGTTTTAGTCCATGTTACTGTTACTCTTCTTGGAAAAGTTTTAGAGCCTAATGTTCCTTCTTATAAAGAAATAAGGGAAGTTTTAGGAACTCTAACGCCTAAACAAAAAGAAAAAATTATAATAAGGGTTGACCCATTTTTCATTTTTAATAATTTGAATGCTTCTATAAAAGATGGGTATGGACCTTTACAACAAGTTGAATTATTTGATAGTTTTCTTGTTTTTTGTTTAAAACAAGGTTTTAAAAGATATAGAATATCTTTTTTAGATTTGTATACACATGTAAAAACAAGAATGAAAAAAGTTGTGGGTGAAGATTTTTTTCAGCAACTAATAAAAAATTATGATGAAAATAGTATACATGCTTTTAGTGGAATAAGACAAGCACTTTGGGATTTTTTAAACCAACTTTTTAAAAACAGAATTGAAGAACTTGAATTAAATTATTTTGATTTTTCTTTTGAATGTTGTGGAGAACCAGATATACTTTCTGTACCTTGTGTTTCGCAAAAAGAATTAAGTTATTTTGGAATTCAAATGGCTTTACCTCCAGCTTACAATAGAGAAGAATGTAGTTGTTTAGGAAATAAATTTGAATTATTAAATGATACTTTTCAGTGTGAACATAAATGCTTATATTGTTATATGCCAACTAGGCCAGAAGAAGAGGAAAAATAAATATGAAGGGTATAGTAAGTTCTACTTTAGTAAGAAATGTAAATGGTTTTGAAGAATCTATTGAAAATCTAGGAAAAACTCAAATATGGGAAAATTACCCAATTGCAACTTATTATAGTCTTGATTTAATTCATGAAGGTGTAATTCAAAGATTCCATAATTCTGAAGATATATTAGAAGAAAAAGGAAAAGAAAAGCAATTAAGAATAATATATTTTGATTTTCAACCTTTACCTTTAGAAATTACTATAGATGATTTTTTAGTTGATTATGGTTTAGAAAAATGGAAAAAAGTTACTACTTTTAAAGTTGGAGACCTTACTTATGGTTTAGTAAAAGATAAAGTCCAAGTAGTAAAAATAGTAAAAATAGTAGAAGCAATAAAAACTGTCCCTATCTTTGATTTAACCTTATTAAAAGATAGAGGTTATTTTTGTAACAATATTTACAAAATGCATTTCGAATGATTTTTCAAAATCTCTTTTTTAATATATTATTAAAGTAAGAGGTAAAAAGAAAAATGAATTCAACTTCCGAAAAAACATTAAAGCAATTAAGTTGTTTTATTAAAGAAGCAAAAGCAACTTCTAGTTCCATTGATAAAATAGGTATTATTGAAAAATATAAAGAATTAGCTCCTATTTTTTCTTACACTTACGATTCTAATATAACTTTTGGAGTTAATAATAAAAGTTTAAGTCTTAAAGTTTCTGATAGAATGATTGCTTATGATGACTTAATCAAATTATTAAATGATTTGTCTACAAGAAAACTTTCAGGACATGATGCAGTTTTTGCTGTGCAAAGCTTTACTGATAAAAAAGATTTGAAAGATGCTTTATTTGCTATTGTTCAAAAAGATTTGAAATGTCGTTGCTCTACAAAGTTGTTTAACAGAGCTATTCCTGGATGTGTTCATGAGTTTAACGTTGCTTTAGCAAATAAATATGATGAGGAAATGGCCAATAAAGTCAATATTTTTGATGGTAATTGGTTTGCTTCAAGAAAATTTGATGGATGTAGAGTTTTATCAATTGTTGAAAATAATAAAGTAACTACTTTTTCTCGTGAAGGAAATGAATATAAAGTTTTACAAAATCTTTATGAACCACTTTCACAACTTGCAAAAATTTATCAAGAGCATAAAAAAACTAACCAAGCAGTTATTTTTGATGGAGAATGTGCTATCAAAACAAAAGATGGTTCAGATGATTTTAGAAGTATAGTTTCTTTAATTAAACGAACAACTGAAAATACTCCACCTATAGCAAATCCTTATTATTGTATTTTTGATGTTTTAACTGAAGATGAATTTTATGAAATCGATGAAAGTGAAAAATATAAAGAAAGGTATAAAACTTTAACAAACGTATTCCACACATTTTTCAATAAGCTTAATTTGGGCTCAACTATTTTAGATAAAGTTTCTTTAGTAGAGCAAAAATTAATCGTTAGTGAAGAAGATTTTCAATCGTATCAAACTTGGTATCAACAAAATAAATTTGAAGGTCTAATCCTTAGAAATGGAAATTCTATTTATGAAGGAAAAAGAAGCAATAATATGTTGAAAGTTAAAACATTTCATTCTATTGAGTTGAAATGTATAGATATGGAATTTAAGGAAATGGAAATAGTTGATAAAGGTTCTCAAAAAACTGAAAAATTATTGTCACATATTATTTGTGAATATGAAAATGGAACAGTAAGAGTTGGTTCTGGTTTTACCCAAGAACAAAGAAGGTTTTATAAAGACAATCCAAAAGAAATTTTAGATAAAATAATCACTGTTAAGTATTTTGAAAAAACAAGTGACCAAAGAGGAAATCTTTCATTAAGGTTTCCAATTTTTATTGGGATAAGAAATTATGAATAAGCACTAATAAGTGTTTAATTTCATAATTATAAATTTTTTGTTTGGAGGGAAAAAAAAAGATGGTAGACCACAATGTAAAGAAAGTTTCATTGTGTTGGCCGGATGGGACAGAAAACTCATTCGAAGTTGGAAAAAATGAAGTGACTAAAATCTTAATTGATGGTAGTCAAGTAGTTTTGGAAATTGGAGATCAAAACCTTCAATACAAGATTAGGGTTTATGGAAATGTTGCTTATGTAGCGGAGGATAATGGAAGAATTTCTACATCTATGTCGAGGTAAGAATTATTGAGAAAGCTTTAAAATTATGTTGAAGCTTTCTCAATAAAAAACAATTTTAGAAAATTTAATCTAAAATTGAAGGGCCTATAGCTTAATGGATAAAGCATGAGGTTTCTACCCTCAAAATCTCCGTTCGACTCGGGGTAGGCTCATTTCAACAGGAGAAATAAGATGGAAGATTTTTTTAACACAAAGCCAATCCCTAAAGAAAAAATTGGTTTAAAATTAAATTTAAACTTTCATTTCAACCCAGAAAAAGCTTTAAAAAGTCAAAAATCAAAATGCTTTTTTTTCTGTAAAGAAAAAGATAATAGTAATAATTGCTTTTTATCTCTTTTGGTCTATAATAATTCAGATGAAGAAAAAAAGTTTTACGAAAAGTGTAAAAAATGCAAAGAAGGTTATTTTACACTCAGCCACTAAAAACAAAGGAGAAGGAAAATGATTGTTACGACTCAGACTCAGCTTACAACAAGATTTCAATCTTGTGGAGATGAAAAGATTGGAGTTATTCACAATAGTTGTTTCTTTTACCACAAAGACCAAGGTGGTTGTACTTTAGATATTTTTGTAAAAAATAGAGAGGAACAAAAAAAGTTCCTTGACCAATGTCAAGTTTGCTCAAAAGGCTTTTTTTCTTATCTTCATCATGAAGGAAAAATTTTAGAAGTTAAATGAAGGAGACTACTTTTCCTACTCTATCTTCTTTTCCGACCTATGATTTTTGTGTTTAGAAAGAACAAGGAGTAGAAAATGAACGAAAGAATGTTGAAAGAAAGAGAGACACTTCAGCGTGAGTTGAGGGAGTTGGAACAGGAAATCAATAATTTGAGGGTTTTCGAGAGTTTTCCCGGGAATTGCAAAAGTTGGTTTGGGATAAGTTACGGTATGGGGGAAAATACCGAGATTCGGTTGAACTTTGAAGATCCAGACCTTTCGGGAGTTTCTTTAAGGGGAAAAATCAAAGACGAAGTTCCGGATTTCAGGGCCTATTCGATGAGTTTTGATACGGCCCAAGAAAAAATCAAAGTTCGGAAAATCTTAAAGGTTATTTCTGAAATTACTAAAGAAGAATTTTGGAAAGAAGCCATAATGACTTACAACCAGGATTTCAAAAAAGAAGTTGAAGAACTTCAAAACAAAGCCTCAACAAAGGTTGAAATGATTGAAATGATTAACGACCAAGAGAGGAAAGAAAAACAGACCGAAACCAAAACCAAAATGGAAGACATGACGAAACCCGGCCAATTGTGGTATGATGTGGGTTGTCGTGAAATTTTCGAAGTTTTGGGTTCTGAAGGAAAATGTTTGGTTTTCAAGATTTGGGCAAAAAACAAAGAAAATTTGTGGGCCGAAACCGGAAACACAGTAAAAAAACAAAAGAGGGGTTTGGGTAAAATCAAAGCAACAAGTCGGTGGAACAAAGAAGGAGTTATACCGTGTGGAACGAGTAATTTCAATGATTTGGAAGGTTTGAAAGTTGGAACGTGGGAGTTTGAGAAAAATGCCCCGAGTTACTATTATGGGGAGTAAAAAGAAAGAAAATGATGTGGTTTAAAAATCACATCATTTTCTCTTCTCTAAGATAATTAATGAAAGGAAGAAAAAAATGACTTTGGAAAAAATAGAAGAAAAAAAAGAAAAAAGAAAAGAAAAAACAATTCGACTCCTTATTGAAAAGAAAAGAAAAGAGTTTTGGCGAAATGTTTCAGTCGATAAAAGACCTTTTTTCCATAACCTAAAAGAGTATAAGTTCAACATTTGTTGGGATATGAAGTTTCGAGATTATTATTATCAAAAAACTTTCCTTTCCTTGATAAAGGATTTTATTGTTTTGGAAAAAAAGAAAACTATTTCTGACGAAGAAACCATAATTAAAAAATCAATGCAAGAATTTTTCGATTATGAAATTACTGATGTCTATTACGGAAAGAAAACAAAAAATATTTTTCTAAAACTTGGTCGACCAGGCATTTTCATCGGTAAGGGAGGAGACAATATTAATGCTATAACAAATTACATACAAGATAATCTTCCATCAATTCCTATTAAACAAATAAGAATTATTGAGGATATTGAAAAAGAAAGTTTTAATCTTTACAAGGAGAGTGTAAGAAGAAGAATAAAGTTTTTAAATTATTAGGGAAGGAAGAACAATTTTTGCCGTAGTGGTGGAATTGGTAGACACAACAGACTCGACGGGGTCGATGCATTTGAAAAGGTGCATTAGTAAGGTGTAAATTCGGTGAACGGGTAGCAATGACTGATTTCAAAAGAATCAGCAATATGTAAATATATGCCCCCAACACCGAGCGAAGCTTAAAAATAAGTAAAATTATTTTTAAGAACGTGTAGAGACTATAATCACCTACCTAAACTTGAAAAAGCAAGGTAAAGGTATAGTCCAGACCACAAACAAACTTTTATTAAAAAGTTTGGTAGTGAAAACTATAGTGGTAAGTAAAATCTGTTGCAAGCAATTGCGTATGGGTTCAAGTCCCATCTACGGTATATTTTTATTTATTCTTTCATAAAGAAAGAAATGAGGGAGAAAAAACAATTATGTCAAGAATGAAGAATTATGCCGACCGTGCAAGAGATTATATTGGAGTCAATGCCAATCAAGTTGATGAAGATGTAAATGGTTTTGTCCAACGAGTTAAATGTTGTGCAATTTGTGCAAGTTGGGAATCAAATGGTGCTGGTGAAGTTGAATGTAAAAAAGGTATAAGTACAAGAGCAACTGAAGCATCTTATTGTAAGCGTTTTGCTTTTCGTTCTAAAAAGAGCAATGAGTGGTTGGCTCAATGAAAAAGAAAATTGAAATAATTGAAGTGAAAACTAAACCTTCAAGGTGTGAAAGCGCCTTAAATAAAATAAATTTTCTTTTAAGTAAATTTCCTATGAAAACAAGTGAAGCATTTCAAGCTGTTTTAAAATTTGGTAAGTTAGCTTACAACAAAGGCTATACAGATGCTAAAAAAAATAAAGAAAGAAACCCAACATTTTTTGAAATAGAATAATTAATAGGTTTTTCTAATTTCTTTTCTTCTTAGTAATGGGTTTTCTTTTTTCCTTTCAATAAATGAATCAACAAAAGTTTGTAAAGAATTATGTTTAATTGTTTTTTCAAATATATTACTTTCTTTTAAATTATCATCATCTTTTAAATCTTGAACTGTTAATTTTTCTTCAACTTCTATTGGTGTTAATCTTTTAACATTTATTTGTTCTCCACTTCTATCTATTAAATAATAACCACCAAAATCTAATGTAGTAGGTTTTAATTTCATCTCGAAGTTATCACCACATATTTCATCTATAAGTTTTAAAAATTCTTGAGTTGAAAAAAGCATTTCAAAAGTAGAATTACCATCAGCTATTACTCTTACTGTTTCTTTTATTGGGTTTGTTGTATAAAGTAATGTAGTAAAATTCACTAGTTGTGTTGGTAAATTATTTAAAGTTTCATTCATAATAATTTAGTTTTTTTCTTTCATTTCAAAAAATTAAATATATAATATAAGGAGTAAAAAAAAATGTATAATGACTATGAGAAAGTCAAAGAATACTCAAGAGCATATGGGTATCTTAATGTAAATGATCCAACTCTTTTAGCAAAGATAATTGAGTCGAACCAAAAGCTACAACAGAAGAAAAATTATTCCAAGTATGATGATGAAATACTTGAAAGAATGAGTAGGATTTATTCTTTTTACAGAGAAACAAAAGATACTATGAAAAACTCTTTGTTGAAAAAACTTAATGGGATGAGTAAGTATTCTAATTTGGGAGTTGCAGCAAGAAAAAAAGCTATAAACAATGAAATGAAGAAAAATAAAGAAAAAATGAAAAAAGAGTTGGCAACAAAAACTCTCACAAAATTCAAAATTAAGTAAAAAATAATTTACAAAAAAATAAAGGTCGACTTATTTATTTTTAAGTCGACCTTATTTTTTTTGTTTAAAAAGGCATTAACTTTCCATGTCGAATAAATAAATTAAATGAAATATGTTGTTTATCAGAATCATATTCTATAGGTGGAAAACTGGCGTAACAACAGAGGTTACCTCTTTGATCTACCAAACCTAACTCATTGATCTCTACGACAGATGCTTCCTTATCTAATAAGTTTCCATAATTTTTTCTAGTTTGAACTGAATATTCAAACTCAATTTCTGTATTATAAGCATGATTTCCAATACCAAATAAATCAAAAGTTGGTGCTGTATTAAAAGCAGTTATACCAACATAAGAAATATATTTTTGATTTTTATAATATTCATCTGGTTGTCCCAATAATAATGTAAGCCAACCATATTCTTTATTTATATAGTTTGAGCCAATATCAATAACATACATATCTTGAAATCTTTCTAAATATATACTTTTGCTTACAACTATGAAATTTTTTCCTTTTTCGATAGGCGTTAGTTGTAGTTTACTTGAACTAGTTTTTACTTGTCTTTCTACTTTCAAATGTTGTATAAATCTTGATTTTTCAGTAGACCATTTTTCTTGTATTGTTACAAAATGCCAAAATGGATTTCCTGGATCTGAATCTAAATAAAACTCATTTTCAAACCATTCTTTTGCTGAATCATATAGTGGTGCTAATGGATTAACTCTTTTTGTAGTGTTATCATTTGGGTTGTAAATTTCACTTATTAATTTTCCATCATTATTATATTGGTAAATATAATGACCATTTTCATCACATTGGAAAACTCTATCACCATTAGCATTCATTAAAGTAGTTTTTTTATAATTATCTACATTTTCTTTATAAAATAAAGTACCTCCAACAATTGTAGGTGGTTGAGGATAATTATCTGGGAAATATATTCTATCATAAGAATAGGTTTTAACTTCATCAGTAGTTAATTGTTTGAAATAAGCTGGATCTTGAGCTTGTTCAGTAGTTGGTAACACACTACTTTTTGTTAGAATTTTAAATCGAGCTGCTTTACCGTTTGGTAATTCAGTTAAATCTTTTTCTAAAATAAATAAATTACCAGTCATTTTTATTTGTTTGATTTTATTATCAGTTATAGGAATTTCAGTTGTGAGAGCATTTTCGATATAAGAGCCTTCTGCTTCAACTAGTTCCTTAAATGTTGGGTATTTTGGAGTTTTTAAAGGAATAAAACCATTTTTTACTCCATTAATTAAAGTATTTATACCTATACCAAAAGCTACTTTTAAAGGAAGTTCTATATTTACATTTATACTTTCTTCTTCAACAATAAAATTAAGTAAAGCATCATTATTCTCTTTATAAATACGTAAAGCTTTTTGACTAGTTATAAGAGTATTATCATCATAAAAGTAATTTAATTTGAACTCTTTTTCTTTTATTTTTCCATGTTCAGTATATTCTAATAAGAAAACAACTGTACCACTTTCTTCTTGTGGGCATTCCCATGTTGGAAGCGTTAAAGTACCTTTATTGCAAGTTAAAGTAAACCCAGTTGAAACTTCTACACCATCTTTTACTATATATACTTTTGCTTCTCTCTCATTTGGGAAGAAATTTTGTTTATTAAAAAATATATTCCAAGTAGCTTCTTGTGGAATGAAAATAGGAATAGATTGTTCAAGTAAATCAATTAATTGATGTGTAGCTTGTTGAGCAGTTACTCCATTACCACCAAATATACTGTAAGTTAATTTTAAACCATTTGCTATTTCAGATAAAGATAATTTTATTTTAGTAAAAGTATAATAAGAAACTCTAACCCCAGAAGTGTTTATATCAATATTGGTGGATAAAATTTCACCATTAACTACTGTTAAATTTTGAATAAATCTTTCATCATATTTTAAAGTATATACAACATCTTCTTCAAATACTTGAAAATTTTCCAAATATATTTTAAATGAATCTAAACCACCAGGTGAAAATGGAACTGTAGTTGGTTGAGGAATTAATGCTGGGTTTTCAACATATACTTTTATAACTCTTAATTGTTCAGTTTTTTCTACAAATTGTTGACCAATTTGTTTTTTAATTTTAACTTCAATTAAAGAAGAATCACTTATATTGTTAGCTCCATTTGGACTTAAAGAAATATTCCAATCAAAAACTCTTAATTTTAATTTATTGTTTGCAGTGAATTCATGTTGTAAAATTACTTTATTATCTAAAACATTAACTTCATAACTATATGTTGTAAGATTTGAAACAACCTGACCATCTTCTAAAATATCAAATTCAAAAGTACCATTATTTGGGTAAGTTAAATCTGGTGTTTGGCCTGACATATCTGAGAAAAATACTAATGCTTTTTCTTTTACATCAAGTTTAATTATTGGGAAAGGTTTTCGATATAAGTTTATTGATTGTGTCCAACCTTCATTTAAATCCATTACTTCTAAAGTTGTAAATGAATTTGGTGTTACTACACTCCAATCAATTATTACATCTTTTTTCTCATCAGCTATTAAAGATAATACTTTAGAACCTTTAGGTGAAATTATTGGAGCTCCCTTTTCATTTGCTAAAGTAATTACTTCACCTATATTATTTAAAGCTATTTTATTTTTGAAAGCAATTGGATCAATATCCCATGGGAAAGTATCTGAAATATTACCAATTGCTCCACCATAACCATTCTTAGGAAAGTAAACTGATGAAGTCATAAAAGTACTTATTTGTTCTGAAGTTTTTTCAAAATCTTTAAATCGTAATTCTGGTGCATTTTCCTCTACTGGTTTATCTTTTACTTCATGGAAAACTTTAACTAAACTTGAAAACTTTAAACCAGATTTTACTGGGAAGAAACCTCTACGATTGTCAAATACATAATTCTTTCCATTTATATTTATTGATTGTAAATCTTCTAAAGTATCGTCCCACTCTAAAGCTAATTTTAATTTTTCTTCCCAAGTATCTTTTTCTTCCCATAAATATAATAAGTCTTTTTGCACAACTCTATTTAAGAAAGTTTCAGAAAGTAATTGTAAAGTCGATTTAGCATCTTGAACATCAACATCAATCATTTGAGGATAATCTGATTTTATTGTTGTACTTAATTCTGTATCTTCTTTAGATAAACCACTTGCGGCTGCTGCTGCAACTGTAGTGTGTTTAGGTTCAATTGCAGCTATTTTCATATTACTTGAAGATAACCCTTGAGTAACCATATCTATTAAAGGTAAAGTTAATATTGAATTATTTTCCTTAAATAATTGATTACCATCAATATCACATAAAGCAATTTCTTCTTGGAATTGATTTAAAACAACAACTGGTTCATAAGTTAAACCATTTTCATCCTGTCCTACATTATATTTATAAAAAACTTTATCTACATCTTCTTCAAAGGCTGGATAACCAGATGAATCGACTGCTCTTAAATCGGCTGGGAGTTGTTCTCTATAAGAATATAATTTATTTGCTTTTGCTTTATCAAATACTTCTTTTATAACTGGAACTCTTAAACCACCAGTGGGTTTTATATAATCAATTACATCTCCTGAATTTAAATAAGCTTCAGGAGTTGAAATATTTTCAGCCGTTTCAAAAGCAACTAAAACATCGAAGTCTTGTTTTACAATTGTTCCTTCAGGAGTAATTGTTTCATTTAATACTAAATTATTTTCATTAACACTTTGAATAGTTAATGTGTTTGGATTTAATGGAGATGATGTTGCAAATAAGGCTGTTGAACCGCCTGAGAATAAAGCTTCTAAATTACCTGCCTTAGTTGTCAAACCAGACAAAGCATCATATAAATCTTGTTCTAAACCAACTAAACCATTTCTAATAGGAATATCTTCAATTTTCCATTCTTTAAGATTTTTATAAGTTGAAGTTAATGCTTGCGGTAAACCTTGTTCAGATAAATCTCTACCATAAGCCCAAACTTTTCCATCTCTGAATTCAAGATTTGTTAAATTACAATTTGGAAATAAAGCTTTTATATCAATTACAAAGAAATTATCACCATTATCTTCAGAAACTGCTATGAATGGTTGTTTTACATCTGATTGGTTGTATTCATAATAATCTATATCTAATTCTTCCCATTCATAAGTTTTTATTTTATCTTCAGTTTCTGTTTTAGTCAACCATTCACCTACTACAATTACATTTTGACCAAAATTCATTAATTTATTTATTTTAAAAGTATGTTGATTGTAAGGTAAAGAAGCAGTCATTAGTTTTACTGTTGGTGCTGTTGCTTGTAATGTAGGTATATTATCTTGTGATTGATAAACTTTTAAATCTTCTTCATTATTATCAGCTGCAAAAACTGCTGTTCCAACTAAACGATCTCCTTCTTTAACAGTTATTGTTCCATCGTTTTTATATATATTTGTATCTTTAACAGTTCTTTCTGCAAAGAAATTTGCAACAGTCCACAACTCTTTATCTTCTAAACCTAAATCATTTACATTAGTTTTTGCTTTCACATTATTCAAAGGTAAAGTCATTAATTGACCATGTTCTGAAATAAAGAAAGCTTTATTATTCATTAATTCTACTTTATTTATTTTTTCATATATTTGGATAGATTCAGCTGAGTACATTATCAATTCTGTTATATCAACTAAAAATTGATACCATAATTCAATTTCATCACTTGTGCCATCAGTAAAATAACCTAAAGTATAAGTTTGTTTTAAGTTATTTGGAAGTGTTTCACCTAATACTGTATATTTTTTATCATTAAAAGTAACAATTTGAAAATTATTAAGTTCAATTTTTCCATTTGCTAACAAATCAGCTTTCCAATTATTGTAATCAGCATATCTAACAATTTGACCATCAGTTCTTAAAATATTTTCAATTTGGTTTAATAAAGTGATATTCAAATTAGAAGCTGAAACTGTATCTAAAATATTACCAGTTGCTGTATAAATAGCTTGAATAGTAGCTTTATAACTATTAATAGTATTTTGGATTGAAGGAATTGCAGTTACTGTTGTATAAGTTTTATCTGATTGAGCTTCTATTTTTTGTACTTCTAAATCTTCTTTAGTAATAATAGCATCTTCAACATTTAATTTATATTGAGCATAGCCATCTTCTCCAGGTGGATTGATTATATCAAGATAATTTTGAAGTGCCTCTGCAAGTGCTTGTGGTGCTTGACCTTGACCATAAATAACTTGAAACTGATAAGTTAAATTATTTAATGTTTGTTGACTTGTATTTTTAGTTGTTGTAGCTGCTTGATAAGCTGCTAATGAAGCAGTTAAATCACTTTGTGCACTTGTAAAAGAACTTGATATACTATCTCTTCTTAATTCAATCCTAGTATATTCATCAGCAATTAAATTATAAGTATCTTGAGCTGCTGTTATTTGCCATGAAATACCTGTAGCAATAGCTCGATCTAATCTTATTTGAGCATAATTTTTTAATATTGATTGTGTATTGAAAGAACTTGCAATTCTATTATATTGAGAACTTAAACGATTTAATTTTTGTATATCCTTTTGCCATGTATTATATGTTGGCATTAAAGAATCTATGTCTGATTTTAATATTTCAGCAGCTGTTTTTATTTCATCTGCTTTATTGGCTCCATTTGTATAAATAAGATTGCCAGAACCATCTTGATAAGAGGCAGCATTTGATATTTCACTTGTTAAAACTGCACCTGCTGAAGTAAGTTCAGTTTGTGCTTGTGTAAGAGCTGCTTGTAAAGCAGTTATTTCATTTTGGACTTGTGGTAATTGACCATCAGCCATCATTATAACTAAATCAGTTTCTGAATTTTCATTATTGGCAATTTCTAAATTTTCTTCTAAATCTTCTTGTTCAGAAATATAATCACCAATTGTATCTCTAATAGCTGCTGTTGCTTTTAATTCAACAACTCTTTGACGATTAACCCCAACAACTGTTTTAAAGTAATTTCCTACTTCAGTTAAATTACCAACTGTAGTATAATATTCATAAGTATAAGTAAATCCTTTTGGAAATTTACCAACAATATATCTTGGGTGATCTACTAAACTTTCTGAAGCTGGTCTAATTGCTAAATAATCTTCAACACCATAAATTACTTCTTTCATTGAAGAAGCTGCAAAAAATCTATTTAAAGGTCTTTTTAAAGTCGCTTGTTGAGCAATTAAATAATTTGGAATACTTGGATATTCTATTTTAAAGCTTGCTTCTTCTTCAACAACTGGGTTGTTTGGATCATCATATTGAGTATCAACTCTAACATTAAAAGCTTCAACCCACGATTTTGGGTTTGTAAAAGTTGATTTATATATTCTAAAAGAAACTGAATCGTAAGGTGCTTTTGCAATTGCATAAATATTGAAGCCATCAGAAAAGATATCTGTTACTTCTGCTATAAAAGTATTAGATCCAGTTGGTGAGGGTAAATTAATTGCTTCAAAAACTACTTGAGGTGCATTAAAATCTGGATTTTCTAATACTGCAATTTCACTACCTTGAATAGCAGCAACTATTAAATTATCAAAAATTTTTAATTTATTAACACCATTTAATAATTGCATCCCATATGGGCCTGATTTATATATATTTGCTTTTCTCCATACTTCATCAAAAGTGGTGTTGGTTGCTTTTGCTATTAATTTATCATTATTTTTTAAAATAGAAACAATTTGGTTCCAAAGATTTTGGTCTGAAGGTAATAATAAATTGGGGCTTGAAGCTGGTACATTTGCTCTAAATACTAAAAGATTTTTATAATAATGGAAGTTTAAAGCTATATTAGCTTCATCATTTTGAGCTTGATTTCCACTTAAAGATGTTGTTAGAGCAATACCCACTTTAGGTTGAATAATTTGAGCTGGTATAAGAAAAGTAGAATAAGCACTTGAAGAATTTTTAGGAATTATTTTATTTAATCCTGGTCTATTTTTTACTTTTCTAACAAAGTAATTATCCCCAACTTCAACTCCTAAATAAACTTTTTTCGTTGAAGTATTAATACCTTGAATATCTAAATTAACTGGTAGATAACTATTAAAAGCTTTTCCTTCTAAAGCAGGTATAGCTGGTGATCTTACTTCGATTGGTTTATAACTTAATAATTTATCATCAGTGGAAACTAAATCTAATCTAAAAGGTAAACCATTTATATATTTTACTTCATTTTGAACAACAAAGTTTCCATTTTCATCTCTACCCTGTTTTTCACTTACTTGACCAGTTATGTATAATAAGTTTTTAAAATAAGTTGGTTCATCAAATTTAATAGCAACTCTATAAAGAATATCTTGATCTCCAGAGTATTTTTTCTTATATATTTTTACTTCTTCATCCCATACATAAAGATAAGTTTCCATATAAAACTCATCTAAATTCAAATCTTTATAAATTGGTCCATAAGTAATATCTATATAATCTAAGGTTTTAGCTTTTTCCCAAATATTTCTATCTTCATCTTTTAATGTTAAAACCCATCCTTGACCTATAAATTCAGTATTAACTCTTAATTTAACATTTAAAGTACCTGGTGTGATATTTTCATTTGGTAGTTGAAAAGTAAATGTTTTTTTCGTTAATCTTTCTGTTGGAACTATACCAGCCCATAATCTTAAATAACCTATAAAATTTTGATAAGCAAAAGAATCTAAATTTAATGGTTTTTTATAAACAATAGTATCTACAAAGAATCTAAAATTACTTAATCTGAATATATAAAATTCTGTTTCTGAAATACTTATAACTACATAATAACTTCCAGGTTGAATAATACTAAAATTATTAAAAGAAAACCCACTACTTGGGATAGTTATAATTACATAGCCTTTATTTCTATCTAAATTGGGTTTTTCTGGATCATGAGTTGGATTACCATGCCATAAATCATAAGTAAAATTTTGTTCAGTATAAATTAAATTAACTCCAGAATCATCTGTTAAATAAGGTCCACCCCAATTGAATGCTATATCCTTCCAAACAATTTCTTCATTTGCTGGACTAAAATCAGCGTAAGTTTTAATTGTAGGATTTATTATAGAACCTAATTCAAACTCTATAATTTTCCAATTACCTTTTACAAACATAATTATGCTATTTTTAGAATAAACATAGTTTGTTGTTGAATCTTTAAAACTTCCAGAATCGTAAACAATCCAATAAGGTATTATACCTTTTTTATTCCAATTTGCTACTTCTGCCTGAGTTGTTTCTGGAATAGGTTGTTTATTTGTTGGTATAAACTCACCTTTATGTTCTAGAATTTTATCATCTACAGAAAATAAAATACCTTTATCTGATAAATAAGATGAAGATTCTATTACAAAGTTTTTTCCTAATTTCTTTTTTAAACTCAAATCTTTCTTTTGAGTTGAAAAATTAATTATTGTTGAACTGATTTCATCATTTTCTGGACGATATTTATAAGTTATATTATGTTCACCTAAAGGTATTGTATATAAAGGTTTATTAATCTTTTTTAAAACAACTGTATCTTCTTTTTTTTCAAAGATTTTATCATCTGGGCCCCATAAAAACCTTTTTCTTAAAATACCACCAGATTGAATAAAACTTAATTGTTCTGGTGGTGTTATGTAATTATTGTAAAAAGCGGAACCCCATAAAGTTGCAAAATCTATATCTGATTGTTGTAATAAACTATCTAAATCGTCTTGAACACTACCATTACCTAGTTGAACGGCTATTGGTATAGTATCATCTTTCCATCTAATAGTTCGAAATTTTGCTTTTATGTCAACATTTGTATAAGCTTGACCTGGGCTTTGAGTAATTTTACCTGAAGTATCTGTCTCTAAAGTTAATTGAACACCTACATTAACATTTTCACAACTTTTACCCCATTCTTTTTTAGTTTTTTCAAGTTGATTTAATAATTGTGAAACCATTAAAGCTGGTTTATTACCTATTTTTGTAGGAGAATAAATCAATTTATCTAATAAAATCTCTGCATAAGCTTCTTTTTTATTTACAATAGCTGAGGGTAATAAATATTTTGTTTTTATTGCTCTCATATTATTTGCATCATCAACAATATATTTTAAATCAGTATTTGTTCTTTGTTTTTTATCATAAACTACACTAGCAACTTCTAAGAAAGTCATTTCATTAAAAGGTTTATAAAAGAAAACATCTGGGATAGATCTAATTTTTACTTTACTTACACCACTGCCTCTATTCCATAAAGTTGAAGGATATAATCCTGTTTCCCAAGCTGAAACACTTCCATTATATAAATCTTTTAAAATAAGGTTTTCTTTTATTTTAAAATCAACATCAGTATTTGAAGGTTGTAAATTAATATCACTTAATACTTCAACAAAAGTTTCTCCTTTCATCGAAGGTGGATTGTTTAAAATTAACTCTCCATTTTCAGTTATAGCAATTATAAAAGAATCATTTTCAATACCTTTTCCAATAACTTTACTTCCAATAGAAATACTTTGAATCAAAGTATAATCATTAGTTGACATAGGTTCTAATAAGGCTTTATTTATATAATCACCAACTGGTCCTGTATTAGAAGCTTTCACATGTAAACTTATTTTAATTTTAGTTTTTTCAACTATAGTGAAATTTTCTTGTGGTAGAGCTTTAACTGAAGCAAATTTTGTTAATTCTTTTGAAGCTACTGGAAAGGTATAATCATGGAATTTGTCTTCAATTAAATTGAATCTATCTAAATAAGTTTGGCTTATTTTTACATTCCATATTTTTTTAAAAGAATTATTTGTTGGTTGGGGTGAATATAAATAAGGTACTAAAGTTTCAAAATTATCATTAAGTACTTTATTTTGAAATAAACCTTGTTCTAATAAAGTAACTACATCAATACCACCAAAATGCATTGATATAACATTACCTTCATCAACAGTTACATTTTCCCAAATAAATTTTAAAGATTTAGCATTATATTGTGTTCTATAAATTGCTTTTACTACTGAACCTTTTCCAAAATTAGAACCATCAGTAGTTGAATCATAAATATACTCTTTATTTTTTCTATAAGGTAATATTTGGGCAATTAATTCATCAATCCTAGCTTGCGCTAAAACTTTTGTTTCATTAGTTGAAGCTGAAGCATTTAATATTTTTTCTTTTTCTTTTATTTCTTCAAAAAATGGGATTGTAACAGGATACATAAATTGAGTTTCTTCATCATTTAAAGTTTCTGGGATAGCTTTTATTTGAAAAGTTGCTTTATTTGATGAAATCTGTACTAATTTTCCTTGTAACCAAATTCTTTTTGATATATTATAGTCTTCTATTATAATACCACAAGTTATAAAGGTTTTATCAAAAGCTTTTAAAGGAATATTATAGTTAAATTCTACTTCTATTTCGCCTTTATAGTAATTTGAAATTATGTAAAGATTAGAATCAATTGAAGTAGTTAAAACATCAGCTGTCCCTAAAACAGTTCCTAAAGGAATAGGTGTTTGAGCTACTTTTTCATCTTCTTGATATTTTGGTCCTAAAAAATCACCTAAAGAAGAATAATTAGGGCTTAATTCAAATCGTTCTTGATATATTTGTAAAATATCAGTTAAGGGTAAAATTAAACGACCTTCAACAGAAGGATCCCATAATGCTTTTTGTATAATTGGATTTGAAAATAACCCTATTGCTTTTAAACCACTATATAAAGTTAAAAAATAATTATTAAATGTAGGAGTTAATTCAAAATTTAAATTTTCCTGTAAATAATAATTTGTTAAGAAAGTATTCCAAGTGGTTAAGTCTACATTTTTTAAAATATCTTCAATTGCTTCATATTTATATAAGGAAGCCCATTTAATAGGTACTTTTTTTAAGGTAGTAGAATAATTTGAAACTGTTAAGCTTGTTATTTTTTCTAAATCATTTAAATTTTCATTAAAAGTTGTTCTATATCTTACAGAAGAATTTATTTTTTCTAGGATAGAGAATTCTGTATATTTCCCAGTTGTTTCATCTAAAAGATTAATTACACTAGCTTCTGGTATAGTACTAAGTTTTGAAAAACCAAAATTACTGCTAGGAACTTCAAATAAACAAAAATCCATACCAGGAATAGTTAAAAGATGCAAGTACCAAGTAAGCTCTTCTTTTTTAACTATTGGTTTAGATATTTTACCAGTATAATCTAATAAACGAAATTTTTCCAAATACAAGGAATCAAATAAATCTAACTTTGAATTTTCATAAAATTCATTTGATTGTTTCTCATTAAAATTTTTGTCGGGTAAATCATATCTATATTTTGTATAAGGTGGTGCTATTAATTGTAGATCACCTTGTGGGTCTTCAATTAATAATTTATCAACTTCTTTTAAGGGAAGATAATTCATTACTTGATAAATTTCTCCCCAATATCCTAAAGAAGCGGCCATCATTTTAAAACCAAAGTTTGTTCCATAAAACTTTCTTCTAAAAGCATGTGCCCATAAATCTCTGATCTTACTTTTTACTGCTTCTTTTTCATCTAAATCACCACTTGAAAGGTTTTGCAAAATCTCAAATAAATCTAAATCTGGTTCATAATCAATTATTAAAGCAGCTTGACGAAGTTCATCATTAAGTTCATTTTTTGTTAGAATTTCTAAATACTCAGGATGATCAGGATATAAATGACCTAAATAACGATAGAATTCATGCATTAATAAATCTAATTCAGTTATTAAAACACCATTTAAGTCTATTTTATGATATTTTGGTTGAGATTTTACTTGAATATAGTTAATTGCACCAGCAGCATTTATTGCTTTTTTACTATATAAAAATTCTGGTTTTGGCCCATAAACAGGGGCTTCAATACCATTTACTGTTTTTTCAAAAACAGTTTCATCATAAGAAACTTTTTGCCAACCTAATAACCACAACCAAAATTCATTACGCAAAGCATTATGTATCGATTTGGAAAGGTCTTTATTAGGAAGTTCATTTGTTAGCCATACTCTTCTTTCATAGTCAAATTCTTGATTAGAAGTTGTGTTTGTAGTCGCCATGATAAATTAGTTGTTTTTTTTCATGGAAAAAAGTTATCTTATTCGTCTTCATTTTCATCGTCATAAGATATTTCATCTGCTTTAATTGAGTCATCTTCTAAAAGTTGACATATTGTTTTCTTCCTAATTTAATAATGAAACAGGGAAAAATAAGTAGTAATGAACAATTTTTAAAACATTTAGATTCAACTACTCAACAAATACTATCTCCAGAAAGATTTTCTAAAGAAGAAATTATAAGTCAAAGAACTGGTAGACCTTCAGAACCAGACGCTAGTTCACCTTTTATAGGAAAACTAGCTGGTATAGGAAAAATAACAGAAGAAAATTATAAAAAATTTCAAGCATCTGGTAATTTTGAAGAAAAGAAAAAAAGAGGGAGGCCTAAATTAAAAAAGTTTGAAGAAACAATTTTAGGAAACGATGAAGAAAAAGAAAAATACCCAAATATTCCTTATATTATTTTACCTGAAGAATGTGAAGATGATTCTTTTAAAACAAAAGATTATGAATACCCAGAAGTAGAATTAAGCAAAAAACAAATAAAAGAACAAAAAGAATGGGAACAAAACTCTAAAAAAGATAATTTAGGAATTTTTGGAATAACAGATAATATAACTTTAGATAAAAAAATAGATCCTACAACTTTAGGGATAACTGAACTTATAAAAGAAGATAAAGATATAGAAGATAAAGCAAAAGTAATTTTAACTTCTAAACAAGAACAAAAATTAAATAATTTAGCTTCAATTTTAAGCGATATTTTAAGTGGAGATAAAGAAGCATTACAAAACCCAGAATTCACTTGTTTAGGTTTTGAAAATATAAGATTAGCTTTGCAATGGTTATTAGATAATAATAGACTTAGTTCTTTTGTTCAAAATGAGTTGGTTTTAAATCCATGGCGTGTTATTTTTAGAGCAAAACCACCTAGGATGGAAGATTTTTTAACATACAATTATATTGGACCACAAGCAGAAGCTTTATACCCATGGGTTAAAGAAGGCTTAGTTGAAGGTTTCAATCCATCTAAACCTTATAGAACTATAATTTTAGTTCCTTATATTGGGTTTGGTAAATCAACAGCTTCCATTTTAGGTAATTTATTTGTTTCTTCACATAACTCATTGATGTGGTCACAATATAAATATTATGGTCATGCACCTACTAGTGTTTATGCTCAAGTGTATTTTTCTGGTACTTTAAAAAGATCATCTGAAATTTTATTTGAACCAATGATGCAGCTATTAGAATCTGCTTCATTTTTTGAAAGGATGAGAACAAAAACAGCTATGCAACAAGCAATTCAAGAATTTGAAGAAGAAGGTGAGGAAATAAAAAGAATACCATTTACAACAGCCAGTCCAACATCTAGTATTGAATTCGCAGGAGGTTCACGTTACAAATTAATATCTAGTCCAGCTGGTTTATTAGGAACAAATATTGTAACAGCAACAATGACTGAAGTAAGTTTCCTTCAATCAGAGTTTGGTTGGTCTTCAGAAAAAATCTTTCGTTCTTTTAGTAAAATAAGAGGTAGAATAGAATCTCGTTTTAAAGGAAATTATTATTCAAGATTATTTATAGATTCATCTCCAGATTCTTTAGAAAACCCTATAGATGATTGGGTTTGGAATGACGCTCCTAAAAGTAAAAATAACTATATTGTTTCAGGTTCAAGATGGTTTTTCAATAAACAAGAATTTCCTGATTATTATGATAAAGGATTTGACCAACCAGGTAATCCAGAAAAAGCTTTTTATATTTATAAAGGTGGAAATGGTGAATTACCTGCTGTATTGGAGAAAGGACAAGAAGTATTTTATTCAAAAGTTGATTTAGTAGAAGTACCAAAAGTTACTATCGATAATGTTTCAATGGAAGAACTTGCAAAAGAAAATGTAATTGAATTTTTAAAAGATCAGGCTGGAATACCAGCTGGAGCAGCTGATAGAATTTTTTACAATCCTCAACTTGTTGAAAATATTTTTTCTGATAAATTAAAAAATCATTATTATTTTATAAAAGCTTCAAGTAAAGAAAATCCTGAACATTTAATTTGGGATCAAATAAAAAATATATTTTTTAGAAAAATGGTCAATACTTATTATTATTGGTATGCTCCTGAATTACCAAGAACAATAAGTATAGACTTATCAGTAGCTGAAGATATGACTGGTATTTCAGCCGCACATGTAGAAAGAGATCCATCAAAAATTGATCCTGAAACTGGTCAATCTACTTCTATTTATGTTGTAGATTTTACTATTTGTATTGTTCCAGATGGTAATAGAATAAATTTAGAAGCTGTAAGATGTTTTATTACTGATTTAATTACTTTAGGAAATTTTCCAATTTCATATGTTTCTTTTGATAGACACCAGTCAGAAACAACTGTTCAAAATTTACAAAGAAGAGGAATAAATGTAGAATATTTATCAGTTGATAGAACAAATGATCCTTATTATTATTTTATAAATATGGTTGAAAAAGGAAGAGTAAAATGTGGGCGTAATATTATTTTAAAAAATAATTTATTATCTCTACAAATGCAAAAAAGAAAGCCAAGTAAAAGAAACCCTGAAGGAACTACAAAAATTGAACATATAAAAGGTGATGTTGTTTATACTCCTCCAAATAACTATGATTTTAATAATCCTTCTTCATATGTTAATTCTTGGAAAGAATGTCAAACTGGAGCGTTTGGAAAAGACTTAGCGGATGCTGTTTGTGCTAGTATAGAATTGATTAGAAAATATAATTTTACTCCTTCAAAAATATGGAAGGAAGAAACAATAATGAATAATACACCGGAAGAAATAAAAGCACAAACTAAGGATTATTTAAAAAGTATTGGCTTTAGAGCTTGAAAAATTAATTCATTGTTTTTCCTACTTCATCTTCTCTTTCTACTCCATCTTCTCTTCCGTTTTATGATTTTAATGTAGAAGGAGAAAAGAAATGAACGAAGCAGCGAAAAAATATACCGAAGCGTTTATAAGGGAAAAGATTATGAACGACATTCGGTGGTTGGAAAAGGGAATTGTTACAATATATAATTTCCAAACAACCCAGGAAAAACACATTGAAGACACTATAATGGAAAATGGTGTCGGGTTTAGTGGGGCCCATGCGAAAAGAGGGTCGTATTATGCCAAATGGTTGATTTCCGGAAAAAACTTAAGTGGGTTTCATATCGAAAAAGCAAAACAGTTAATGATCCATTATGTGGGTCAATTGACAAGAATTGCAAACAAAGCCCAGTAAAAGAAAAAAGCCGAAATATTTAAAATATTTCGGCTTTCGCAATTGTATATTCTGAAAAATTACCATCTATCTTGTTCAATCAAATCAATTAAAGAAGCATAATTATCACCTTCTTTAGATTGACCAAATTCTTCAACAAGACGGTAGCGAGCTTCTCTATCAGTCATACCATCTACAAGTAATTCTTCATAGCGAGAGTAAATATCTTGTTCAATCGACTCTCGCAGTTTACTTTTAGCTAAAATTTCTTTTTTTTTTAAGCTTTCGTCAAAATCTTCTAAATACTCACCATCTTCATCAAGGATATCATCACCATACTCATCGCGTAAACTAATTCCTTTTTTAGCTAATTTTTTGGCAATTTTTTCACAATTATACTCGAAATAATCTAAAATTTCGTCATCGTCAAGATCATCTTGGCGGTTAGCACTCATAATATCATAATCAACCAAAATATCTCTTAATTGATCATCCAACCCTTCATCTATCAAGTACCCAAGTACTTTGACATTTAAGGTTTCAAGGTCGACACTTTCCCGTATTCTTCTTCTAAGATTTCTTGAAGATTCACGTAATCTGCGTATTTTCTTTTCTCCTTCCATACTTTCAAAATATTTAGAAACAAAATCGATAGCAGCTTGAGACTGCTCATCGATATTTTCATTATAGTGACCATCATTGATTTGTCCATTAAAACACCTTCTAGTGTTTTGAGGGCGAATACAAAGATTTTCTTTTAAATGCCTTCTTCTTCTATTAATCATTTTTTTCTCCTATAAAAAATTAAACATTCTTCTATATTTCAATATATTTAGCTGTTAAAAAAAAAATAATAAGGAAAAATGGAAGAAAGTAATAAAAACTAATTGAATATGGCAAATCCAGTGTTTTTTAATTCAGGAACAACTCCCAAATCAGCTATATTAACAAAAACTCTTACAAATAGATTGAATTCACTTTATGGGTTTAGATTAACTACTAAACCAACTACACAACTTGAAAAAAGAACAGGTTTAAAATTTGTAAGAGTTGATATCAATAATCCAGGCTATAGAGTTAAACAAGCTTTTCTAGGAAATATTTTTCAAACAACATCTATGTCTTCTCAAGTTGAAAAATATTTTAATTCTTGGATTAATGAAACTGGGATTGGTTATGAAGATATACGTGAACGTCAAGTACGTCTCAATGACTTATTTTTCATGTATTGTAACGATGCTTTTATTGCTAGATGTACTCATCTTGTTGCAGATGAAGCAACTCAACTTGGTTTACAAGATCGTTTAATTCAAATAGAGTCTCCTAATCTTGATTTTGTTAAAAACACTTATAGTTTATTTTCTCAATGGGGTGTTTCTCAACCTAGAGCAAATGCAGTTTGTTTTGATATTCAATTATATGGTGAATCTTTTTGGGCAACTAAAGTATCTCAAAATGGTGTTGAAAAAATTTATCCTTTACAACCTTCAATTATAAAAGAAAGATTAGAATTTAATCCAATGAAAGTAGCTGAATTTTTAGCTAGACGTGACGCAGAAACAATGTTCTCTAATAAAGGTGATAAAGTAAAAAAATTAGTTAAATTATTAAGAGATAATTCAAGTACTTTAGATGTTTCTGAAAATATAACAGATATTTTTGAAACAAAATTATTAGGGTATGAATTAGTAAATGAACAATTAATACCTCCTTGGTCTATAACTCATTTTCGCTATAATGCAGACCATAGTGAGTTTCATCCTTATGGTAGACCACCAATGTTGGCAGCTCTTGCTCCATTTAAATTAACTTTAGCAACTAAAACTTTACAAGGTTTAGCTCGTGCTTTATCATTTCCTATCAAATGTTGGAAAGTAAAAACAAAAGAACAAATGACAACTCAAATGTCTTTCCGTCATGTTGAAAACGTTAAAGAGCAATATGATAATATTCCTGTCGATCCAGCTATGGCTACAAGTGAAGTTTATAATGTAAATACTGAAGTTTGGTTCCCTGAAGATTTATTAGATTTAGATATCAAAGAAAATAAAGTTGATTTAGATTTTACAGGTGATCTTGAAATGTATCAAGATTTAGTTGTTGTTGCTTGCGGTATTCCAAAAGGTTATTTAGTTCAAGAATGGGGTGGTTTTGGTAATAGCGCAGTTTCGTTAATTGAACAATTTAAACCTTTTGCGGATCATGTTTATACTATTCAAGCTACTTTTTTACAAGAATTAGGAAATTTAATAAGATTACATTATGCAATTACTGGTGAATTTGATTATAATACACCTTTTGTTTTATCAATGAGATTTCCAGCTCAGGCAACTAGTGATGAACATAGAAGTGCTCAATCTTCTTCTTTAGAATTGGCTCAAGCGGTTGTTGAAACAATTGTAAAAGCTGTTGGGATGGAAGAAGGAGAAACGTTACCTGAAGATATTGTTATTGATATTTTATCTAAATATAGTTTTTTAGATGAAACTGATATTCAAAAATGGGTTAATAAAGCTAAAATTTATGCAAACATTTTAAAACTAGAAAATGATGATGATGAAGATGAAGAAGGCGGTGAAGATGATGATGGAGGTTTCGGAGATTTTGATGACGAAGGTGGTGGAGATGATGATTTTGGTGGAGGTGACTTTGGCGGTGGTGACATGGAAGAAAGTAACAAAAAGAAAAGAAAAGCTATTCGTGAAGTAAAAAAATTAACAAAAAAACAAAAAGAAACTCGATTAAAAGAAATGAAAAGAATGAGAGAATTAACAAATAGATATGAAGCAGCAAAAGAGGATATTTATTTCAAAGTATTAAAAGAACAAGGTTTTTCATCTTTCCAAAAACAAAAAAGACATCATCGTTTAATTGCTGAATTGGATAAATTTGATCCTATGTGGGAAACCATTTCTGCTTTTAGAAAAGAAAGATTACAAAATAATGGAAATAATGTTTTAAGAGAAAGTGATGCTAAAGCTTTAAATACTGCATCTTTTGATATAACTGATTATTTTGATTTATTTGAAGAAGATAAAAAAATTGAAAAAAAAGATAATTTAACATTGACAAAATTTATTGAGGATAAAAAAGTTAAACCAGAAGATAAAGGTTTAATGGATGCTGTTAGAAATCAAGTAGATATCTCCTCCTTTAAAGAAAATGTTTTTGGTGTAGACTCTTTAATGAACGATGTTATTCGTGAAATTGAAACTAGTGGAAAAGAAGAGAAAAAGTTTGAAGAAAATGAAGAACAGGAAAAAACGGAGGAATAGAAAAGATCTTCTCTTCCGTCTTATGATTTTATTGGAGGTAGAAAGATATGAGTGAAAGGCAAATAAGGGCCGAAGCCAAAAAATACACACTTATTGTTTTGAAAGAAATAATAAAAGTGTATTCCGAGAGCAAAAAAGCCCAAAAAGTAAAAACGAAGAATTTTTAAGGGAGTTGAAAAAAGTGGGTTTTGAAAAAAACCCACTTTTTCCTTTTCCTTTTTGTTTCAATTAAAGATTAGAAGAATCTGCAGGAGCTGGAACTGAAGAGCTAAAAACAAACTTTCCAAAGAAATAATCATTATCAGCAATTGAACCAGTTTTTACTGCATAATATTTTCCAACTAAAGCATCGTCTGTTTGAGCCGCAGCATGATTAGTAACAAAGGTATTAAAATCAGCAATAGAATCAAAAACCAAGTTTGTAATACCATTTGCTTCCCAAGTATTAGCATTTATAAAAGTATCAGGAAGTTTAGAGGCATTTGCACTGTGGCCTTCAAAGTTTGCAAAGCCTACAACTTTAATAGATGAACCGGATGTTCCCCCTATTAATTCTGTAACTTTTCCAATTACTTTATTTCTAGAAGAAATAACAATATCATTTAAAACAATATGAATATTTTCTTTCCCTATTAAAGTGTTTCTAGGGACAACAACATCTGATCCTTCAATTAAATTTTCGGTTGTAACTAAAAAACCTTCAGCTGTTATACCTGGTAAACCTTGATCACCTCTTTTACCAACTAAAACTTTTTTTATAACAGGTGTAAATTGTAAACCCATTTTTTTCTCCTTAAATAAAAAATTTTTTTATTATAAAAAAATTTTTTTACAATGTAACCAACATTGGATCAGTTCCAAGATAATTTAATACAATTAAATCACCAGCTGATAAAGTACTTACATCACTTTCAGAACCGTATTCACTCCCTGGTGTTAGAGCATCAGCAGCTGTTTTTAATTCACCGTAAGTTGTTGTTCCTAAAGTACCTGTGCTACAAAAAGTACTAAACTGAGTTTGAGTCATTGTGCAATAAAAACTTATATCAAGAGTTGAAACAAGGTTTGTATTGAAGTCAAAAACAAAAGATAAAGTGTAATCAGTTGTAGTATCACCAGTAATTTTAAATAAACCTTTACTGTTAGGACCAGAAACGATTAAAAGATCACCAATTCTTAAAGTATTGCCACTTAAACCAGAAGAGTTTTTTGGAATAGAAGTCAAAGAAGAGTCAACAGTACTACCAGATGAAGTACTATAAATTTTATTACCATTTACTCCAGGAGTTCCTTGAAGTCCTTGAACACCTTTTACTAAAGTTGTTTGTGATTGAAAAGTCAATGCCATTTTATTTTCTCCTTAAAAAAATTATTTTACTAAGCAATTAGTTTTGAAAAAAAAAACTACAGGGTTTCAATTTTATAAAGCATTTCTTCAGCTTTAACTACAAAATGTAAACCTACTCTTGCTTGTGAAGGATTTTGTGAAAAATAAGTATTTGCTTCTGACAAAGTTTGAAAAGTTAAAAATTCAGGAACTGTAAAATTTGGAGGTATAGATAAACTTCCTATATATTGTAAAACAACTAAGGTTGAATTTGGTAAAACATCGCTTGTTACTCTATAATAGTTTGCATTTTGAGTAGATAAAACAAAATCATCTTTTTGAATTACAGCTACACCATTTTCAATAGCATTAGCTATTTGACTTATATAACAATTAAGTGTTTGGTTGGCTAAGTTTAAATTCACAGTATACCACTTATTTCCATTACTACCAGTACCACCAGTAGTTCCTCCTCCTCCTCCACTACCTAAAATTAAATTCATTCCAGCAACAATATCTTCAATTTTAGTTTTGGCTTCATTATGATTGAAAGCCCATTGCAAAAATTCTAAGGCATTTGTTTTTCGAGTAGTATCTTCTAAAGTTTCAAAAGGGAGTAAATCAGTATCTTTAATCGATTGACTAGGCAAATCGTGTATATGTATCTTTTTTATTCTTTGTAAAGCCTCATCATCATCATTTATATCAGCCATATTTTCTAATCCTTCTAAAATATAAAAATCAATAAATTAGGAAAAAAGCTTAATTAAGCACTTTTTCTACTAAGAAAAGTTTCTTTCATGACTTGAGCTACTTTTTCTTCATTAGAAGAAGGTTTTGGTTTAATTCTATTTTCAAAGTTTGAATAAACTTTATATATTTTAGAATTTGCATCATTTTTCAAATCTAATAAACCGAATTCTTCTACTAAATCGTCTAATAATTGTAAAGCAAACTTTATATTAACTGTTTGGTAAAGCATTTTCTCACCAAACTTTTCTAAAAATCTTTCACAAAATGATTTTGTTTGGTCTAATTTATATTCTTTTTGTATAGACTCTTTATTTTCCCACATAATTTATTTTCTCCTTAAATATTTGTAAAATATTACAATGAATTAGTTCTAATTTATTATTGAAATTTTCTCTTAAAGAATATGATAATTTTGTTATTAAAACTTGGAGGAAATTTATAGAAATTAAATATAATGAAAATATTGAGGAAAAATTGTTGAACTATATTTTAAAGGAAAATAAATGTTAAAAATCAAATCTTCTATATATTATTTTAAACTTTTAGGGTTTATTTTAAGTTTTTCTGTTTCTTTAGTTATAAATTTAACCGTATTTTTAGCTGTTTCAGAAAATTTTATCGAAAGATGTATTTTTATAGCCATTGCTTTAGCTTTAGAAACAACAAAAGGTTTTTCTCTGATAACGGGTAATAGTCTCAGCAGTCTCAGTAGAAAAATAAGAGAAACTCAACCAGAAGTTCCTATAAGTGCAACTAAAGTAAGTGCAATAAAATCTTATATATGTTATGGAGTATTTGCAGCTTTAGCAGTTTTTACTAGTTTATGTTTTTCTTTATATATGAGAGATAAAACAGTTTCATCTTTTGAAAATCAATTAAGTATTAAAAATACTGAAATTATTGGTTTAACAAGTCAAAAAACAGATAAACAGGATTTACTAAATAGTTTACAAAGTGATTTAACTCGAAATGAAGCTGAATTAGATAAACTTGAAGAACAAATAGATAGTATTGAAAATCAAATTACAAATCGTGAAGGTTATAGAAGAACTTATAATTCAACTGTGGCAAGAATAGATTCGCAATTACCAGATGCTCAAGAAGGTTCACAAGAATATAAAAGTTTAACAGGTCAAAGAGCTGAAACACTTAGTAATATTACTTCAAATAATAGAGAAATAAATCGTCTAACAGCTGAAAAAAATAGTCTAAAAGAAGAAAGAGAAACAATATTAAGTGCTAGAAGTAATTTACGTGCACAAATTGAATCTTTAAGAGGAGAAATATTTGAATTACAAAGTAAAGAAACTGGATTATCAATAGAAAGAACAACAATTGAAGGACAAAGAAATGCTTCACAAGGCTCATCAAGAATGTTTTTCTTGTTATCTGAATTAATAAATGTTCCTGAAAACTCTTTAAGATTTGTATTTTTGTTGGGTGTAGCTTTATTGGTTGAATTAGCTATAATAATAACTTCACCTAGAGAAAGAATAACAAGATCTTTATTGTATGATATGATAGGTTCATTAAGTTTAAAACTTGATATTGATAAACTTGTTTTAGATTTAGAAAATGATGTTATTAGGTTTACTGATAGAGAAATTACTCTAACGAAAATTGAAGCAGATAGAGAAGGTCATATTAAGGAAGAAGGAAGTATTAAAGAAAAAGAAATAGAAAATTATGGAGCTTTTTCATCTACTTCAAAAGATATAATTCCTTTTCAACCATCACCAGTTCAACAGCCTATAGTGCCTCAACAAGTTGTTTTACAGCAAAACCATTATCATAATACAGATAAAATGGAAAGTATTGTCCCTGTTGAAAAGGATAATTTCTTTAATCTAAAAGATAACTTTGAAAATCCAATTGAAGAAGTTAAATATAATAATAAAAGCAATATAAAGTCTTCTGAGGAGAAAACAAGAATGAGTGATATTATTGAAGAAGAGGTTGTAGAAAACAACAATGATAATAATGGTGGAGAAGTTAAAAAACGCCGTGGTCGCCCACCTAAAGATCCTAATAAAGTTGTAGAAAAGAAGGAAGAAGTTGTAACTAGTGAACCAAAGCGTCGTGGTCGTCCACCTAAAAACCCAGAAGAAAAAATTGATACAAATACAGATCTTCATCAATTACAACAAGCAGAAAAGTTGGCTCAAGTTTCAGCTCAAGTTTCAATGCCACCAGCGCCGCAAGTAGAAGAAGAAATTAATAAAACTGTTACAACTTCTGTAAATGAAAATACTGTAAAAGAAATGGAAGAAAAAATTTCTACGCCAATAGTAGAAACACCAAAACCACTAGTAGTTGAAACAACACCTCTTCCTCCTCCTTCGCAACCCAACACAACAGAAGAAGAAAATAAATTACCAATAATAGATAAAACTTTAATTCATACTTATCGTTTTGGAAAAACAACTGAAGAAGTTGCACAAAAAATGAAAACCTTAATCAATTTAATTTTTAATAAAATTTCCAATGCAAATGGTTCAAGTGTAGTTTCTTTTGATGAAATCTCAAGTTCAACAAGTTTAGGGACAAATGCCTTAAAAACATTATTTCATCGTTTAACTGATATGAATATGCATGGTATTCATATTTTAGAAAAAACAGAAAATGAAGGTATTTTTAAGGTTAATTTCAATCAAGAAATGGTTGAAAATTATGTATTGGAGATTTTAAGATAAAATGGGAGAAAAAGAAAAAATAGATCCAACAGTTGAAAAGTTATTTAATTTAGATACTTTTCAAAAAAGAACACTTAAAAATATAGCAGCGCTGTCTGGGTTATCAATCAACGCTGTTCAAAACTTTTTTGAATATCTTGTTTTTAGTGTTTTATTAGAATACCTTGAAGAAAAAGAAGATAAAAATAAGTCAACTATAATTGCCCTACCAGCTTTAGGTTCATTGGCTTTAAGACCAATGAAAAATAACCCAGAAGATTTTGATGTATTTTTTTCTTTAAATACTACTCTAAAAAAAGTATTACAAGACGCTAAAAAAGGTGATATAAAAGAAATTTCAAAATATATAGTTGACTTGGTTATTAAAAAAATAGAATCTGGTGATTCTAAGAAAAATGATGAAGATGATTAAAAATTAAATCTATTGTTTTATTATGATAGAAGAAAATAATGGATTAGAAAATAAGTATAATGTGTTAATTTTTGATACTTCTAATATTTATATTAGATGGCATTTTGCTTTACTGCATCGTCAATCTTATACAAATCCAGAAACTTTTGAAAACATTGAAACTGGTGGAATATCAACTTTAGTAAAAAGTTTTCTTAAGTATCTTCAAACTTATTCTCCTTCTTTAGAAAAAAGAGCAAAAATTATATGGGCTGAAGAAGGTAAAGGTAGTAAAGAAGTTAGAAGAAAATTATATCCAGAATATAAAAATAATCGCCCACCTTTAGATCCTTCATTAAGAGTTTCTTATAATATAATGTTGGATATTATAAAAAATCTTTCAAATAATATGTTTATTTGTCAAATCGAAGGTAGAGAAGCAGATGATTGTTTTCCTTATATAATTAACAATAGTAGAGGAAATAAAAAATTTCTTATTATTTCTAATGATTCTGACTTAAGTTATTTATTAAAACAAGATAAAGTTGCTCAATTAAAAGGTTCAGATGATTTATGGACTGAAAAACGCTTCAAAGAAGAAAAAGGTTTTGATAATGCAACTGGTGTTCAACTTGAAAAATGCATTCGTGGTGATTCTGGAGATAATATTCCTAAAGGTGTAAAAGGAATAAGAGAAACTGTTTTGACTCCTATTCTTAAAAAATATAAAAACGTTGATGATTTTTTAGAAAAATTCCAAGAAGATGATGCTATTCCTCCTCAATGGAAAACTAAAATAGATGAAAATAGAGACCAATTAAAATTAAATGAACAACTAGTTCATTCCTTTGAAATAACAGATGATATGTTTGATAAAGGGTTGGTTGAATGTAAATTCAACCCTGATACTTTATATCCTTTACTTGATAGATATGAATTATTTGAAGTAAAAGGTATTTTACAGCAAAATGAAGATTGGTTGAAGTAAAATTAATGGGAAGAAAAAAATCACAATGGAAACAAATAGTGGAAAAAATTAAGATGGTTTATATTCTTACCATGAATTGGATAAAGTACAAAAAGAATTCAACAATATATTAGATTTTCTTCAAGGTAAAGTAGAGGGAAAAAATTAAGGTTTCAAATAAATGAAACCTTAATTTTTTTTGTTTACATCGCAAAAGGTGTCGTGTCCCGAATATATTCTCTCAAATCGCAAAGAATATAATCGTAAGCATCATCTTCGTTTATTACACCGCCAGTTTCAAGATAACACTGAGTTGCTTCTTTGGTGGCGTAATCCAACCCATACCCTTCATCAATCAAAGCTTCGCCTTCATTAAGGGCATAATGATAAGCTTTTTCATCACTTGGCTTCATAATTTTTCTCCTTACTAAAAGGAAGATAAAAAAGAAGAGATAAAAGGGTTTTTCCTACCTTTTCTTCTCTTCCGGTCTATGATTTTTGTGTTCAGAAAAAAGAACAAAGGAGCAAATAAATGATTGAGAGGAAAAAAAGCCAAAGCAAATCGTTGGTAAAATTGGTCCAAAAAGCAGTTGAAAGGGCCGATTGGTACAAAATGAATTTCAGGGCTTCGAATAACTTCGAAAAGAAGTTTTTCGAGAATTTTGAAAAGGTTTTGGACAAGTTTTTCAAAACCCATTGGGCCGAAAAGGAAGCGATTTTTTTGATGGAAAGCCAATTCCCGGAAGTGTTCAGACAGTTTGTGGGGGGAAAGAAAAAATGCCCGTATAAAGGTTTTGGAAGGTATCGGTACATGAATGATATGACCGACAAAGATGAAAATAAATTGTTATAAAAAAAAAATAAAAACCGAAATTGAAAAATTTCGGTTTTTTTTCTACTCAAACTCTCTACTTAAAAACGAAGGTTCAACATCAGAAGCTTTAGAATACTTTCCACGATAATAATCAATTTCACCTTGAATAGTATGATAAAATATTTGAGCAATTTCAATTCCAGGATAAACTTTTAAAGGATGAACAACAAAAATTTCTAAAGTCCAAGGTGAACCTTTTTCATTTTCTAAACCAAAACCTGAATCACCAAAACCAGCAGTAATATGAATAAACATTCCTAATCTTCCTATACTACTTCTTCCTTCAAGCATAGGAACAAAATTTCTTGTTTTAGTAGTTTCAAGTGTTCTTCCTAGGTATAAATTTCCAGGTAATAAAACAAAACCATCTTCAGGTATAATAATAGTTTTTGTTTTAGGTTGTTTTTTAATATCTAAATATTCTTCAAAGCCAAGAAATTCATTAAATGGTGATAAACCTTTTAAAGGATATGTTAAAAGTTTATTCCCTAAACATACATTATATGAGTTTGGGTTGAGCTTTTTTTCATCAAAAGGGTCGATATATATTTCCCCTAAATCTATTTGTTTTTTAATTTCTTTTCCTGATAAAATCATATTTTTCCTTCGTATTGAGAATTAATTCCATTTTCTTTCTTATTATAATGACCATCATATTTTTTAGCAGCTTGAACTTTAAAAAATACTGCTTGAGCTATTCGAAAACCTCTTTCAATCTTAATAACTGAATTAGAAGCATTAAATAAAGTAGTCCCAGTTGTAGCTCCTGTAGGACCAAAAGAATCATCCATGCCATAACCTGGTTCAAAAATCCCAGATGATTGAAATAAGCCTATTCGCGTGAATGAACTTCTTAAATAAATAGTCATCATCATATTTGTTGGGATAGAAACTGTTTCAGAAAATTTAATATTTTTACTTTCTCGTGGTTGCAATTCTAAAGTTTCATCGATATGTAAACCTATGCCTACACAATCAATATATATTGGATTCTGACTACTTTTTACTATATCGTTCCTTTCAATGAAAATTGGATTGACTACAGTGTTTTCAAACATAATTATACTTTCCTTTTAATGTTTAATTTTCTTTCATAAGATTAAACTTAAGAATTATATTGCTAAACTATAAAATAATTTTTTCCCACTAGTTTAATCTAACTAGTTATGAAAGAAGAAGACTTAAAAGAATTTCCTGGTAATTCTTATAATGAAAAACTTTATAATTATGAACATAATAATAAAGAATTACCAAAATGTGTTTGTGGTCAACCATTAAAATTTATTTGTAGGACAGAAGGCTATCGTAAGTTTTGTTCAAATAAATGTCGTTCTGAAAATTATAAAATAAAAAATCCTTGCAACCAAAAAGAAAAATGGAAAAAAATAAAGGAAACTTTAAAAGAAAAATATGGTGTTGATAGTTGCGCTAAGATACATACAACAGAAGAACGTAGTGAATTTTGTAAAGGAAAAAGAACAAAAAAAGGTGAAGAAATAAGAAAAGAAAAATGGTTGCAACAAAAAGAACAAATAAAAGAAAAGAAAAGAAAAACAAACATAGAAAAATATGGTACACTTGAGGTTTTTGATGCTAAAAGAAAAGATATTTTATCTACTAGAAAAAAAAATTATATAGAAAAACTTTTCAACTCTGATAAAATAAAAGATATTGTCGAACCATTATTTGATGTAAAAAAAGAATATGATGGTGGTTTAAATAATGATGGGCGAGTTTTATATTACAAATTTAAATGTAAAAAATGTGGAAAAGAATTTCAAGATTATTTAGCAAATGGTAATGTACCTAAGTGTAATTATTGTTATCCCTCACCAGCTGGAAGTTATTTTGAATTACAAATGAGAAATTGGATTGAAAATTGGCTGAGAATCCCTTGCCTATTTAATAATAGAGAAATTATAGCGCCTTTAGAATTAGATTTTTATTTCCCTGAACAAAAAGTAGCAATTGAATTAAATGGAATATATTGGCATTCAGAAAAAATATCTAAAGGAATAAAAAATGAAAATTATCATTTAGAAAAATACAATAAATGTAAAGAGAAAGGAATTAAACTTTTACAATTTTGGGATTTAGAATGGTTTTCTAAAAAGCCTATAGTAAAATCTATGATAAGAGCTTCTTTAGGTGGAAAAGATTTTAGAAAAATAAATGCTAGAAATTGTATTGTTAAAGAAGTAGAAATAAAAGAAAGTGAGTCCTTTTTAGAAAATAATCATATACAAGGTTTTAATGGAGGAGAATTTAAATTTGGTTTATATACAAAAGAAAATGAATTGGTTGCTGTATTAATAATAGGAAAAAGTCGTTTTAATAAAGAATGTTTTGAAATTATCAGATATAGTAGTTTAATAAATACTTTTGTTAGAGGTGGTTTAACAAAACTATTTAACTATATAAAAGAAAATTATTTACCTAAAAATTATAAATTAATTTCTTATGTTGATAAAAGATTTTTTGAAGGTAAAAGTAATGAATTATTAGGGTTGAAATTAAATTCAGAAAGTTACCCAGCCTATTTTTATACTAAAGATTATAAAACTTTAGAACATAGAATGTTGTATCAAAAGAAATTATTAAAGAAAAAATTTCCAGAGATTTATCAGGAAGAATTAACTGAATGGAATATAATGCAACTAGCTGGTTTTGATAGAGTTTGGGATTGTGGGCAATATAAATATACAAATTTTCTCAACTAGAAAAAAAGGTCGGAATAATTAAATTCCGACCTTTTTCAGTTTACTTGTTAAGTTTACGCGTCTGTGGTATCTTTCAGATTCTCTACCTCAATAATCGCTAAGTATCTCTTATTGATAACATTGTGGTCACCAAAAGAGGCTAACGCAGTTTCGGTATAGAAATTCTTTCTTTGAATCAACCCAGTACTAAAGAATGGTACCAGTGTTCCGAACACACAAGCAACATCAGACTCGTTTTGATCATCCTTCCAAACAGTTAAGAATCTATTGGTAGGAATAATATCTGAAGGAACTTTGAATAAAGGAATTGAATCCAATTCGCCGAATTGATGAGGACCTTTCGGAGTCATCTTACCCTTCGAATCATATTCCTTCATTAACATCGTATACGAAACAGCACTTGGACCACCAATAATTCTTGAAACACCACCCCTGCGGATATCATTCAACATAACGTCAGACACTTTCGCAAGAGCTGTTTGGAAAGTTTGAGCGTTTTCAATATACGCTTGTTTGATGTTGACACCAGTCTGAGTTGGATCATAACCGGCGTTAAACTTTACGGTGTAATTTTTCTTGTTGGTTAAAGCAACTCTGTAAGCTAACTTGATGGCTTCGCTATCCAACGATACACGAATTTCTTGAGAAGCGGCAGTTACTAAATGCTCTTCAATTGATTCACCATAAGAGGCATCAAACACAATTTCGGAAAGTTGAGACCAAGTAACACCAACAGCAGTTGGGCGAGGCTTGAATTCGTATTTTGAAATCCTCAATTCAATCTCACCTAAGTAGTTGCCTTCATAATCGCCTTCAGAATCAAAACGACCGAAAGCTTTTATATCAGCAACTGCTGGAACTGTTGAAAACACTGTAGGATCAAAATAAACACCATAAACACCTTTAGCACCTTCAACCTTTACACCATTCGCACACATCCAAGAACCATTGTTCTTATTCTGAATGGCATAAACATCAGTTTCTTTCTTTCCGGTAATCACTGAATAACCATCGATATACCCTAAAGAAAACTCATTCTTCGCAGCATCGGTAGAACCGAAAGTCACGAAACAAGTGGGTGTAAAACTGGTTGTTGGAGTAGCAACAGCAATACCATTAACTTTTACAGCAGTATCAACAGTAGCACCAACGATACCGTTCGCTAACTCTTGAGTAAACCTGCTTTCAGGCTGTTCAAAAATCGCTTTTAATGGATTGTCACTGTTGATGTCAGTATCCATTACATCACGATTGGTCTCGAAAGGATCAGAAGCATTCCTGGCCCCGCTGAAGGTACCTTCAGGATTGCGACCATCCATCTGGTAATCTTTCCTGGTCTTGGAATACACTGGGCGGAAGCACTCCATAATATCGCGACCGCTTTCCATAGCAAACTCAGTAAAAATCTTGCTACGAATAACTTGTGGCATTGTATAACGAGTGGTTCTCAACATATTTTCTGGGCTGAAACCCATTAAGGCAGTTGATGTTTGATTTTCCTTCAACCTCATAATAAAGCGCGCTTCATTATCAAGGTGAGTTGCTAAATTCCTTTGTTCCTGAAGCGGTAACAGTTCAAAACCAGCACCAATTTCCGGAACACGAGACCAAGATTCAACCAACTTATCTTGGCGGAAATCACGAGAGCTCTTATAGAGCTTGTTCGAGGCCTGAATTTTCTTAGATTCAGGAGCACTCGAAGCCTTCATAATAGAACTTACAGACATAATTTCTTCTCCTTAGTATAGTCTGTCCAACTATAAAAAAACACTAGATTCGATATTTTAAACACCTAAAGCATAAGGATGGAAGTTATTATTTTAACTTCAACTATTTTAAAACCCTAAATTACATTTAATTAGATAGAATGAGATAAAGTGTACCACAAATTTTGAAAATTCAATAGAATTATTAAAAACTTATTCGTAATAAGTGAAAAATTATTCTAAACCTTTTTCTTCTTTTTTTACAAATTTTTCTCTCATGATAGGAGTCATAGTAAAAGTTTCTACATCAAACTTATATTCAACTTTCCCTGTTTTACCATTATTTTGTTTTAATACATAAATATTACAAATATCTTCTACTTGCTTTGCTTTTTCATCTTCAAATAAATATTTATCGATATAATACTTTGGTCTATGTAGGCCTAAAACATATCTAGCTCTTTCACTATAACCTTGAGAATTTTTTATATTCCCTAACATTGGTTTTGTTTTTTCAATATCTGTTGGATCTTCTATTTTTACATCATCTGTTTTTCTATTAAATTGAACTGTCCCAATTATATGAGTATTTGTTAATTTTGCTATTGCTGAAAGCTTATTCATTGCTATTTCAACAGTTTGAGCTAAATTTGCTCCACGTTGTGCTTCATAAAATTCATGAACCATTGATAATAAATCTATTAAAACTACACAATATTCAAGTTGATTTTTTCTTTGAAATTCTTGTATTTCTTCTCTAAGCATATTTAGATTATAATTTGGATACGAGGAAATACCAAAAGGTGGGTTTTCTTTATTTTCTTCTTGTTTAGTTGCTTTTTCTAATAAATCATCTACTTCTTTTTCAATAGCTATATATTCTGAGATATTTTCTGGGTTTGCTATATTTTTAAAAGGAATTCCTTTTTCTGAAGATAATTTGCGATCGAATACATCTTCAGAAGTCATTTCAAGATTCAACCATAATAAAGGAATATCTTTTCTTCCTAAACAGGTAGTTAAATATTGAATAAAAGTTGTTTTACCCATACCAGTTGCTGAAGCTATTATTCCTATATCGCCTGGTGAAGCTCCTTTAGTAATTAATTCATCTAAAATTGGACAACCAAAAGAATATTGTTTTCCTTCTTTTCTTAATTTAAGTTTTTCTTTATAATCCATCAACCATTGTTTATAAGTTAAAACATGATTTAATTGACCAGTTTCTAATTCATTAAATTTTTCAACTATCAATGATAATTTTTCTTCAAATAAAGTAGAATCAAACTCACTTTTTTCTATTTCAGAAGATAATTCATCGAAATAATCTTTCAACTTTATTTGACGTGTTGCTTTTTGTAAATCTTTTATTATATCATTTATATCTTCAGAATCATCACTTTTTAAACCTTTTATGCTATTTTCTATTAAATCGAAATTTATATATTCACTTTTATCTAATGTTTGTTGTAATATAGCTTGTGTGGTTGGTTCTACATTTAATTCTTTTAGATGTTTAAGAGCATTAAAAAGTATTTTACCTATTTTATGGACGAATAAGTCTTCATCTAAACTTGGATTATCTAATAAGTTTGGATAAGTTATTAATTTTTTTAATAGACGAAATTCTGCTAGATTAGTTTTTTTAGATGCAGTAATTAAAGTTGTTTCAGTTTTATTTTCATCCATTATTATATTTATATATTAAAACTTTGCAATTAAAAAACTAACGACGAAAAACTTACAGAATTTTCACTTACAAAATTTTCAATTTGTAATTTTTTTGTTTGAATTTTATTAATATAGGTGTAATCAATATTTTCTTTATATTTATTGACATGCATCCCAACACCGCGATTATAAATAGCTAATATATGTTCTTCTTTTAAGGTATCATCAATTGTTTGATTTTTGTTTGATTTTATTTGTTCATAGTATTTATAACCTTGTTTTAAAGTCCAACAAGCAATTTCTAAATTTATTTCAAAATTATAAAGTTCATCAGGCTTATAATTTGTTTTATTTTTTAAATTAAAATCTTTTAAAGCAATTTCGGAAACTTGCATTAAACCTCTACCGTATTTTGCTCCCTTATAAGAATTAGCTTTTAATTTGCCTTCCGATTCTACTAATAAAATACTAAAAGCTAAATCAGGGTTTATTTCATTTTCTAAAAAATAAGAATAAAAATACTTTAGTTGATTATATGAAATATCAAAACAATTGCTTTGTTGTAGTATTTCAAAATAAATAACTGGTCGACCCCAAGTGATAGCTAAGTTTTCAACTTCAATTTCTAAAGCTTTATCTGAAATACCGATTATGGCTCTTTCGCTATCATAGACTCTACTACCAAGACTAAAAAAAGCAAAACCCAACAAGAAGCTTAAACACTTTTTATTTGTCATTTTCAATTTATTTTTCCACCCTTTACCCTTTTACTCATTTAAATGAAGAGAAAAAATTATGCACTTTCTATAATCTTTCTTTCAATGAGTATATCATCTTTCTGGAATGAGATTAAATCATTTTCTTCATACGGGACTATATCTTCTAATAATGGTCTTGCTGAAACTTCTAATTTTAAAAAGCTTTGTAATAATTGAGAAATTAATTCCATTCTATCTTTTGCTGAAGTGATTCCTTCTAATTCTTTTTGCCACCCACAATGACTTAAAGGCATTAAAACTAAACCATGTGCATAAATATCTGAGTCTGGGTATTCATAATTTTCTTCAAAAACAATATCCATATAATCTACATAATCTAAATTCTTTTTATAAACTGTAAAACCTGAACCACCTTCAGGAATTACTGCTAAACTACTCTCAACACTTTCAGTTTCAACATTATATAATCTATTTTGACCGACACCATTTACAACATAAGGCCTCAATTCACTAGGAGTATTATCAAAGTTAAGTAAAGTATTATTCCAATATTCACTAGTTATAATTTGTTTAATTAAATTAAATTGAGCTGTTCTGACGCATCTATCTTGAAAACCATCTTTTTCTTCTTTGAAAAATATTAATTCACCAAAAGCAGAACCTATAATAGAATCTTTTTCAATTGGTGCTGTTCCAGCGTAAAAACTTTTTGATGTTTGTAAAGTAGCATTTAAACTCTCAATACTTTTTCCTCTTTGATCTATTAAAAATAATGACCTACTTCTTTTTACAGCTGATGGTTTATTTATAAACTCTATATCTGCTCTTATTAAATAATCAGCACTGTTTCTATAATTATAAAAACCTCTTTTATAAGAATTAATTCCAAATACTTTTGGGAATCTAAAAGGAATACCTAATACTTCAATATTGTTATTTCTAGTTGTGTATAAAACTAAATTATCTGTTTTATAATCTACTTGTGCTTTTGCTTCTATAAATAAATCAATTTGCTCTGAAAATGGAAATATTTTTGCTATTTTAATTAAATCACTTACTCTTACTGGTTTATCAAAAGTTGTGTTTTCAATCCCCCATTCTGAAGATAAGCCTACTTTAATAGAATCAAAAACATCAGCATCTGAAACATCTCTGGAAATAGTATGCACTATTATATTTGCTTTTAAATCAACAAAATTTGGTTCTAAATATTTAAAATTTTCTGTTGGTGCTTTTATGTTTTTCATTCCTAAAGCTACTGGTTCTATTAATTGCTCTTGAGCATTTTCAATAACTTTACAATCACCGCCAGTTGCACATATTTGTAAACAAGTAGCTCCGCTTTGATAATTATGTTTTATATCTTTAACTAATATTAAACCATCTTCAACTGTTTCAATTTTATTAAACGCTCCAGGAATTAATTTTAAATGTTTTAAAGTTATAGGTGAATTTTTTCTTATATAATTTTCATACTGCTTTGGTGTCCCTAAAGTATAATAATCTAAATATGATAAAGGAGCTTCTTCACGATAATCTTGTTCTGTTTCTTTATTTCTACCTCCAGTTACTGGAGTTATATTTGTTGTTGTTAGGAAATTTGAAATTACTTTTGTTCTAGGATCCATCATTGGTGTCCCTTCAGGAAAAATAATTTTTGTTAATTGATATTTATCAGTTATATTTCCTAAAGCACCCATTGATTGTAAGTATTGAACTTCTACTAAGCTTTGTTTTGGGATTAAAGAACCTGTTAAACCATCACCAAATCTAATCATTGTAGAATCACCATCTTGACTGGTGTATACTTCATAAACTTTATCTTGAGCTTCGCATAATAAAATATTTGGAACTTTCAACCATTCTTCAACATCACCATTTTCTAAAGTAAGTTTAACTTTAAAGTATTCCTGTGAAATAGCATTAGAGGCATTTTCTACATTTGGGTCTTGTATTTTAAAAGTTTCAAATTTTGCTCCAGAAGCTATACCAAAGTTTATTTTTTTAATTTTACCTTGTATAATAGGAACCTTAACATATTTTATATTATCCCAACCACCTAATTTATAAAAATTTTGAGTTTTAGATAAAGATAAAGATATGTTTTTCCAAGGCTCTGTTAAAGTCTTACTTATACAAGTTTTAGTAACTAAAAATTCAACACCATTAGTAGAAACTATTCTAGTATCTTTAGGGATGGTATAATTATCTTTCCATATCCAAGGTGTTAGAGCTTTTTGATACAATAAAGGAAGTGTTGTATCTTTTATAATATTATCATAATTTGAAGGTGTATCTAAAGTAAAAAAGTATTTTCCTAAGTTTTGTAATCTATCAACGCCTTCAGGATCAGTTGCAGTTACTACTACAAAACCAATTGCGGATTTTGGACGAGCTGCTTTTCGTCCAATTAAATTTCCCATATGAGTTAAACTTGTTAAATTTTGCGCAGAGTGCCATTTTTTTTCATTAAATAAATATTCATTATATCTTGCTTGTTCTGCTAAACCAGAAGCAATTTCTTTTAATAAAATATTTACTTCTGATTTATCTGCAATGATGGACCAATCTAATTTTATTCTTAGTCTATCCAACATGCGTTGAAAAATAGCTTCATCGTCAAAACGTTTCATGAATAATTAGTTTTATTTATTTCCTTTTAATAATTGATATAGATGGGGACAACTAGTTCTTTTTCTATTGAAGAAATTATATCTTTTATTTCTTCTTTAGTGTATTTATTTTCAACCTCATTTAATAATGAAGGATTCAAAATAATTTCTTTTTCTAAATTTGCATTTGTAAAAACCCATCGATAAGGTTTTGTTCCTTCCAATTCTTTTAATTTATTATTTATAACTAATAAACTTCCTCTATTAGTATAGGGTTTGATAAATAAAGTCCTTATTTCATATTTGATGTTTAGACGACTTAAAAAGTTTAATGTATTCCAAAGATTTATAATATAATGTCTTTCCCAATATTCATTATTTGTTATTATTTTAAGATTTGATGAAGTTACTTTTACATCAACTGAAACTTGATCGAAAGATTCACTTTGTAAAAAAGGTTCATAGTTGTAAGTTCCATTAGTAAATAATTTTGTTTTTAAATTATTTTTTTTAGCAAAACTATTTAATTCTTTTACTGCATCAACCCATAAAGTAGGTTCACCACCTGAAAAAACTAGCCAATCAACCAACCATTCATCTTTTTGCGTAGATAAATTTTTACTTTTTAAAGTGTTTAATTTAGCTATAATTTCTTCTGTAGTAGACCAATTTATTTCTTTCCTTTGAACCATTTCTTTATTATGGCAAAAAGCGCAAGTTAAATTACATCCTTTAAAAAATACTACTGCTGAAATTCCTTCTTCAACATCATTAGAAGAAAAATTCATCAATACTGCACATTTTTCTTTGTTCATGTAAAATTAGATTTAACTTGTTAAGAATTTTGTTGAGCCGATGTCGGTTGTTTGTTTATTTAAAGAAATTCCATCAGCTACTGCTATACCTTTTCTTATTGCTTCAATGTTTTGCAACCCTAAAGTTATATTCAAAGCTTGAACTCTAACAGGTTTTTTGAAATTTTTTCTTACAAACTCTACTTCTTTTTCTCTATCTGGTGCCCAAGAAACTTGAGCTCCTAATTCTTTCATTCTTTCTGAAAGTCTTGTAACTATTATTATTTTATATTCACTTATGAATTTTTTTCCTTTTCCAGTTCCTTTTTCCTTTTCAACTAGCCTTCTTATTGTGTCGTAAAGGTATTTAAACATTTCTTCCGAAAGCATTACATTCAAGTCTTTTCCATACATTTTTATCATATATTTATTATTAACTGCTACACAATTATTCAACCAAGCAACTTCAGAAGCTAAAGCATTTATCCAGCCATGAATTCTTCCATTACCTCGATAAATGATTTTTTCAGTCAGAAGAGCGTCACCTTTTGATAGACCATAGTTTTTCATTAAATCAGTTGCTTTTTGTAAAGCAATAGAAGCTTCGTTTGGATTATCACTTTGGGAAAGTGAAAAAAGTTTTTGTATTTTTTCTCGAACTTTTTCTCTTTCTTCATCTGTTAAAAGCATTATTTTTTTCTCCTTAAAAATATTATAGGGTAAAAGAGAAGATAAGATAGAAAGCTAGTTTTTTTTTATAACATAAACTAAAAAGTTTAAAAATAATTTTCTCTTTTATTAAATATTATTTTTATGTATTCAATTGATAATATACCAGAAGGTTACGAGTGGGCCAAGTTTGACGATGAAGATTATAACAATGCTTTAGGCAGCATTTTATATACCGAACAAAACTTAAATATAATTGGAAGTGCAGGAGTAGGAAAATCACTTCTTATTGAACTTGCTTATAAAATGCTTTCCAAAAAGAAAAATTCAATTGCTGTTTTAAGTTCTACTGGAAAGTCAGCAGCAAATATTTTATCTAAAGGAATACCGTGCACAACTATTCATTCCTTTTTTAAGATTAGTCCCACAGATATTTTTCCAGCTCCATACAAAAACCCAAACTTACAAGAAGTAATGCAAGAAGTAAAAGTAATAATTATTGATGAATGTTCAATGATAACAGCAGCTTTGTTTGACCATATAGGAAGAATACTTCATTTGTATAAAACTTCAGAAATGCAGTTTCCAAGAATTCTTTTATTTTCAGATATTTTACAACTACCACCAGTTGTAAATAAAAAAGATGTTGTGGTTGCACAATATTATGATGATAATTATGGCCAAAATACAATGTTTTTTAATTCTGCTTTTTTTCAGGATTTAGCTTTTAAAACAATTCAACTTACAAAAATATATCGTCAAGAAAATGTCAAACAACAACAATTACTTGAAAGAATAAGAATAGGAGAAACATTAAAAGAAGATTTGGAATATTTAAACCAATTTGTTATGCTTCCCCAAATGTATGGAAGAAGAAAAGAAAATTATTTGTATTTAGGGACAACCAATAAAATAGTAAACGAAATAAATCAAGTTTATATAAGAGGTTTAACAACTGAAAGTAAAAAATATGAAGCTCAAATCCATGATTTAACAAAATCAAAAGACGAACCAATCGATCTTGAAAAACTTAATATTCCTCAAACTATTGAAATAAAGGAAGGTGCTCAAGTTTTTATGTATAAAAATTTCTACCAAAGAAATAATGGAGTTTTATGCGATCAAGTTCCAGGAATAGCTGAATATAGAAATGGAATGATAGGTGTTGTTGTTGCTATGTGTAATAATTATGTTGTTGTTGAAATAAAAGGTGGAAAAGATGAGGGAAAATTAATTTCTGTAGTTGTTTCTAAAACTTCGAAGTATAAATACAATTGGGAGAGAGAAAGTAAAATAGTTTCAGCAAAAGAAATATGGTATGTTGAACAACTTGATTGTTACCCATGCAGAGCTTTAACTGTCCATAAAACACAAGGCTCAACTATTGATAATTTATACTTTGATAATAGTTTTATATTTGGTGAAAGTTTAGTATATGTTGCTTTATCAAGACTGCGTGATTTAAATAATCTTGGTTTGAAAAGAGCAATAAAATTTAATGATATTGTTGTGAATCAAGAAGCGTTAAACTTTTTGGAAATGGTAGGTTGAAAAGGAAAAATGATTACTAAACTTGAAATTGTGGATGATAAAAATACACCTCTGAGTTATTTATATAATTTAAAACTACCTTCAAAAGAATTTGAATTTAAGGAAGGTTTAAACCTTATAATAGGTAGAAATGGCAGTGGAAAAACTTCTTTGTTAAACCTTATTAGAAATTATACTTTATGTTTCTCAGGTCAATGTAGTAGTTTTCCATCAGATGCTTTAAAAATAAGCAATAATTTGATGAATCAATCTTTTTCATTTTCAAAAGTTAAAAAACCTACAATGAAAAATGGTGTGAGAATATTTTCTGATTATAAAAAAGCAGTTTTAAATTTTAGAACACCTGATATGATTGCTAATCATGAATGGTGTGATAATGAAACTAATTTTTTTCAATCATTAATAAGTTCACAAGCTTCAGCTGGGCAAGGTCAAATTGGGGCATTGAATAGCCTTATAAAACATATAAAAAATATAGATAGCATTCCTGATTTTCCTCACGACCAAATTGAAAATAAAAAACAAAAAGTTAATGAAGTTTGGGAAGAGTATTACAATGTTTTACAAAATTATTATAAAGAAAATACGGTAGAAACTTCAAATCAAATAACCATTTTAATGGATGAACCTGATAAAGGTTTAGATATAGAAAATTTAATTGGATTAAAAAAATTTTTATTATCATTTATTGAACATAAAACTTTTCAAATAATACTCGTTTTACATAATGCTTTATTATTACAATCATTATTTAAAGAAAAAGATAAAATCAATATAATTTCTCTAACACCAGGCTATGAGGAAAAAATAAATGAATTTTTTTCAAGCTAAAATAATTTTATTTAATTTTATCCCTTCAATTTTAACTTTTTGGACATCTATAATTTTAAAATTATGGTTTTCACTTAATAATGCTTCTTTTTCTTCAGTAAATGTTTCTCCAACTTTAGTTATATCTTTCAACAAAGAAGAACCTTGTAATTGATACATTCTTCCTTCATTTTGAGCAAAATTGTGTAATACAGTTGAAAAACCTAAATCACCTTCTTGAAAAAGAGTAAAAGAATCATATTTAAATAATTTAACGGCACTACCAATATCGCTATAATCATTGATAAATCTTGTTGCAATTATATTTTTATCAACTGTAGGACATTTTTCAATTGCTTTTTCAAATGTATAAAACAATTCAGTATAATATAGTAATTTTTCTTCATATCTAGGATCATCTCTATTTTTTAAATCAATAAAAAAAGGTGCTCTTTCGATGTCATTTATTGCTGCATATTTGAAAAGATTATAACCCCAACCATCTAAACCTTCTTTCCAAAAACGAATTGCTTTTTCTTCTTCTTTAGAAAATGACTCTTTCAATTTTATAAATTTATACATAGTTAATTAGTCTTTTTGTTAGTTTTTTCCTAATTATTTATGAGTGATACAAATACTACTCGTAGACTTAATTATTTAATTGACCTTATTAATCAAGGTGACTATGAAGCTATAGTTAATACTTGGGCTAGTTATGGAAAAATTAAAGTAGATAATACTACACGTTTAATGAGTAAAGATACTGTTTTTCAAATCAATACTGGAAATAGGACAATTCTAGATGGTGCTATTCTTTATTGTATTGAAAATTATAATGGAAATCCTTTAAATTGGGATAACTTAGATGCTGATGAAGTTGAAAGAATAGTTACAACAAATAATCAAATTGTTTACCCCAACTTTTTTATTCTATTAACAGGTGAAGAATACTATGATAACAATATCGACCAAATTCCTGTTAATCCAGACTATATTCCTTTTCCAACGATAGATCAAGGGCCTGAAAATGCAGAAATTCAAATAAACGATTCTGAGTTAGCTTTAGCGCTCGTGGAGTTAGGGCATCCTTTTATTGGTTTAGAAGAGTTAGAATACGGAAAAAGCACTATATGTCAATTGTGCGTTAAACCTGCTTTACAACTTTATTATAGGTATTTCCCAATAATCAAACAGACTATAATAGGAAATTTTGGAGCAAATCAACCAATTGAATTTAAATTACCTCCTTATTGTTTTGGAATTTCAAGAGCAGAATTTGTAGGAAATGGAATGGGTGCTACTGCAACTGGCGGTGCTTTTGCTTTTTTGAATGAACAATATCAAATGGGTAGTGGAGGTATGGGTCGTTATGGTGGCAGTAAATATGCTCAAATAAGAAGTTATGGACATCATAATACACCTGGTTATGTAGAATGGGGTGGGCCAATTTTAAGACAATTAAATAGAACTATTGCTCAATTACAACCACCTAAATATGGTTCTAAAAAAATGAAGTTTAGGCTAGAGTTAAATGATGAAGATGAATTAATTGCTAAAGGATATTCAGTATTAGGTGGTCAGCTAGAAGCTTATTTGAATTTTTGGTCGCCAAATTTTAATCAAGTTGATTTTGAGAATCTTCCATATGTAAGAAAGTTAATAAATGCCTACACTCTCCGGGCCGTCGGGGCCTTAAGAAATTTAGTAAAAGTAGACACACCTGGAGTTTTAGATATGTCAGGATATTTATCACGAGCAAAAGAATTGGAAGATGAAGTAATAAGTTATTGGAAAGACTTACCACAAAACAGTGCTGTAATATTATGATTTTATTTTTCTTTTGTAAAATATTTTTCCATTTTCACTTTTTAAATAAATATACTTTGTAAGTATATCAGTTTTTTCATTATAATCTGTAAAAAAATCTACCCCAACAAGTTGTTTATCATCTTTAATTAATTCATTTAATTTTTGTTGAGATATTTGTTCTATTATTGAAGAGTTGAAAGCTTCAGCAACTTTTTTTACAAAAGATTTCCATGATTTGTAAGTCATATTTGCACAAGGTGCAAACACATAATCTGGTTGAGTATCTAAAACAAAATACTCTTCATAATCCCAGTTTCCTCTATAGTTTTCTTCTTTATTGAAATTGATATATTTTAAATTTTCTTTTAGCTTTTTGAATTTATACATATTGTTCTTTATAAAAATAAATTTTATCTTGATTGTTAGTTAATACTGATTGAGCAAAAGCCTCAGTTGCATTCTCTTTATAAAGAATTTCTGGACCACCGCCACCATTAGCATTAACAGCATCCACAATCGACTGTATATTTGCAAGTGCTGTGCTTTGTCTAACTATAGCACTATTTATGAAATTTGCTCCACTACCAATAATATCAATACCAACGTTAGAAGAAGCTAAATGGCTACAAAGTATATTTATATTAATAAAAGTTTGACCACTCTCAGCATAAAGTTTAGATCCCTTACTTAAGCCTATTGTTGCTTTTTGGTTGTTAGTTTTATCTACAGCTTCTATTGTGCCAGTACCAGATAAGGACATTGTCATTCCACCAAAAATAGTTATACCACTATTTGGTACTTGAATATCACAACAATAACTGTCAAAAAAAGTTCCAGGGCCATTATCAAATCTATTAGCAGCGATAGTATATTTTAAATTATTTAATAGTAAGCGACCAGTAAATCTTACAGAAAAGCTTAATATACCTATAGTTGATTTGGTTGCTATTCCGTTTATTCTTAAAACTCCATCAAAAGCAGGAACAACTATATTTAAAGTATCGCTACCTGCAGTGGTAAGATTTATAGTTACTGTACCTCTTTTATTCGCTAAAGTATCTAAATAAGTAAGTAATTCTTCTGTTGTTTTATCTACAGTAACATTTAACCATGGAGCAACACTTGGAATATCACTTATATTTGCGCCTGCTGTTGTTTGTTTAGTTATAGTTGTATTTACTAAAGTTGCTAGAATATTACAAGAAGCTAATCTTCCGCAAGTTATATTTATATTACTTATAGTTTGTGAAGCATTTGTATCGAACTTAGTTCCCCAACCTAAATTTAGTGTTGGTGTTCCGCTTACAGCTTCCATTGTACCAGTACCAGTCATTTCAATTAATATTCCACCATATATACTACAACCAGTAGATGGTACTTTAATACTAGTATCCTGAGATCTTAAATAAGTTGCAGCTCCATTTCTATAACCAGCAGTATCTAAAGTATAATTTAAACTGTATATTTCTAATCTACCTGTAAATCCTAAATCAATTGTTAATGTTCCTATAGTTGATTTTGTAGTAGTTATTCCTCTTATTCTTAAAACTCCATCAAAAGTGGGAACAGATATATTTAAAGTATCATCTCCTGCAGTAGTAAGAGTTATATCTACTATACCTTTTTTATTTTCTAAAGTTGCTAGGTAAGTATTTAATTCTTCTGTTGTTTTATTTACTGTTTCATTTAAAGTTAAAGGAATAGCGTTTTGTAAAGAAGAGATAGCAGTTTGCATATTATTTATGGAAGTATTCATGCTTCCAACACTTTGAGATAAGTTACTTAAATTGGTTTGAAGACTTGTTACACTAGTTGATAAATTATCTAAATTATCTTTTAATACTTTACCTTGTTTGGCGGATAAAGCTTTTGTAATTTCTGATGAATCTAAAGCATTTACTATTTGTGGGATTTTATTATCTAATACCTTACCTTGTTTAGCGGATAAAGCGTCTGTTGCTGAATCTGACGTTAGATTATCAATTACGTTAATGTTAGTGGTACTACCACTAATATTATCAATTAACACTTTTAATTCCTTACCTTGTTTAGCGGATAAAGCGTCTGTTGCTGAATCTGACGTTAGATTATCAATTACGTTAATGTTAGTGGTACTACCACTACCTATGCTGTCAATCAAATCTTTTAATACTTTACCTTGTTTGGCTGATAAAGCGTCTGTTGTTGAAGTTGAAGTTAAATTATCAGTTATACCAGGCATTGATGAAGATATATTATTAATACTTGTAGTTATATTATTTAAATTGGTGGTAGTAGTTGATATAAAAGCTTCTAAAGCATCTTTTAATATTTTACCTTGTTTGGCGGATAAAGCATCTAAAGCTGAAGTGGAGGTTAAATTATCGATTACATTTATGCTAGAACCACTTCCGCCACTTCCACCACCAGTAGTAATATTATTAATAGCTTGGTTGATGTTAGTAATGTCACTTGTAATTGAATCAATAAGACCTTTTAATACTCTACCTTGATTTGCAGATAAAGCTAAACTAGCATTTGTAGAAGTTAAATTATCTACAAAAGCTACTTTGTTATTAAGAGCTGTAATTGAGGAAGCTATAGCGTCAATTTCGCTAGCTAAAGTATCTAAAACATTTTGTAAAGTTATTGTTCCTGAAGCCATAATTAAAAACTCCTTATATTATCTATATGTTACCATAACATCATTACCAGTTATGTTATCCCACCCAAAATCAAAATTTGCGCCAGTTACTTTTTTGAGAAAAGTACCTGCTGCTCCGGCATTAATAGGAATACCTTTAAAAACAGTGCAGGATTGTTGATTAAGTGTTGGTGCAATAGTAGTTCTAATCATAACTGAAATATTTCCTGTTTTAGAAATTCCTGATAAAGCTAATTCAAAATTAATGTTGTTACTTCCTAAAGGAGTAAGAGCACCTTTTACTACACCAATTCCTGATTGATCTAATATAGTTATATGATTAGTTGTTAGACCAGTTACTGCCTCACTAAAAGTAAGTAAAACTTTTGTTGTTGTAGATGAAATATCACCATTAGCAACAACATCAATTAAGGCTATTTCTGACATATCAATACCTCCGCTGCCATTATTTCCTCCACCGCCGCCGTTTCCACCGCCGCCGTTTCCACCGCCGCCGTTTCCACCGCCGCCGTTTCCACCGCCGCCATTTCCACCGCCGCCGTTTCCACCATTATTATTTCCATTTCCACTTCCGCCGCCACTAGAGAAAGCAAAACGACTATATCTTTCTTTTCTTTTATCTGTTTCTTCTTCTAATTTTTGTAAAACTGTTGAAGTATATTTAAAACCTTGATTACTTAAAGCTATTTCTACAAACTTATCTACAGGAATACTTATATTTTCTCTACCCTTTTTAATGTAATTTTCTTGAAGTAGACGAGAAATAAAGTATTCCTTCCCCTTTGTAAATCTGTATTGTTTATCTAATGTTTCTACAAACTTTGCTATTGTTTCCACTATAAATAATTAGAAAATTTTTTTTTTTCTTAAATAACTTCAATTTTCGCAATTGTATATTTACGTAGACACGTAACTACACTGCTTTAGGAAGAAAAAATAAATATATTATGTTTTTTATTATCTTTCTCTTTCAATTTTTAGAAAGATCCTACACTGTCAAAAGCTCGATATTGATCTTCTCTAGTCATTCCAAAGCCAAAAACTTTATAAGAAATTATTTTAGCTTTTTTATGTTCTTCCTTCAATTCAGGTAAAGCATCTGAACGACTAAAATTACTTCTATCGAAAGGAGTTAATTGAATATATTCGTTACTTCCTATATAAAGTTCACCTTTTGTAGTAAAATAAGCATCTTCTCCTATAGGGTTTTCTACTCCTGTTAAAGAATCAAACTCTGATTGAATTACAGCTTCTCCGTCACCACGAAAACTTCCAAATAAACGCTGTGCAGTTGAATAAGAAACTGGATGAGCTATATTATCCCAAACAATATATCTTTTAATACCACTCCTAACTCCCGCTTCAAATTTTATTAAAGGCTTAAACTTATTTTTTGTCATTTTATTTTTCCTTCCTTATATGAAAAAAATTCTTGAAAATTATATAGTAAGACTGAGAAAAAATTTTTCATTTTAATACCTTCTCAACAAATTTATTTTTATTATCTATTAGTTGGATTCTAATTATATTACCTTTCTCAACTTGATGTTTTTTATCACAAAGACAACTATTCGTTCCATTATGTTGAGTTTTATAAAATAATTGAACTTTTCCTTCATTTGAGGTTTTAGTAATTTTTAAAACTTCAACAGTTTCAAATATAAAATTATCATTATTCATTTTTATTTAATTTATATTAAAAAATTATAATGAAAAAGGAAAAAATTAGTTTCTTGTTGGTTGGTTTAACTTTTGTTTTCTTTTCTCAAGTAAATCTTCTAAGTCTTCTACTATATCGTCTTTACCTGAATTTCTATTATCAACGAATTCTCCACTTTCTTTTCTTTTTCGAATTTTTTCTAATAATTCATCTATTTTATCATCAGTACCATTCCCATCTTCATCTTTATAAGATTCTGTTTGAACTATAGTTTCAGAAACTTTTTTACCTACTACTACTAAAATAGAACAAGAACCAGTAGCAGCTACAATTGCTTCTAAAGGTATTTCAGCACCTAATATTTTGGCTATTAAATACCAAAGACAAGCAGCATAATTTAAAACAGTAACTTGTTTAAGATTTTTCATAGATATATTTACTGATGATAAGTCTTCTAAATTTCTTGTAGTAAAAATATTTAATAAAGCAGTTCCACCACAATAAACTGAACTTAATGCTACCCAAAACCATCCTATAACTTCATAAGGGATATCTATATTACTAGCTAAAAAATTTATACTTGGAATAAATCTTTGGATTAAAGAACTAATAGTACCTATAGTAAAAGAAATCACCATAAAAGTATAATATAAAATTATATAAGGAAATGAATTTTTTAAAAGTTGTTTACCCATAATAAGTTAGTTTTAAACTAATTAAACATAAAATGAACTTGATATTATAGAAGCTTGATGCTTTTGGGCTTTAATTGAATAAATCTTTTAGAAAGTTACTTGTTGGGAAGCAATAAATGATTGACCCTCTACACTAACAGGAATTAAACCAGCTGTAGTACCTAAAAGTTTTAATCCTCTATTTCCTAACCTAACAGCATCAGCGTCAAATTCAATTGTTTTAGAACTCATTTTTATTTTACTAGGAGTCATTTCAATAGCACTAAACAATTTACCAGCCATAGCTTGTGATGGGTCGGAAGAACCTGAACCACATCTTATTAATACTTTTTCTTTAGTTAAAATTAACAACCAGCCTTGTGTAGACATTAAAAATTTATCACCAGTTTTAATATTGAAACATTCTAATAAACCACCAGTTACTTTTCCTTCTTTATCTACATTTTCATGCCAATGTTGAACAGTTAAATTATCATAAGTAAAATCTGTTGGGTATACACTTCTTTTTGATAAATAATTTTTTATAGCATTAAAATCAAATAATGCATTTGAAGCTTTTTCTAAATTACCTTCAAAATTTTGTGTTAAACCCACTACATAACCTTTATCAAAATCTGGTGTAGCTAAAATAGAAACAATATCAGCTTGTGAACCAGAATCTTTTTCAGTTTTTCCTTTAATAATTTGGTCGCTAAAAAACATAGGATAAACTGGAAGATTTTTTTCTTCAGCTTTTGGAATATCAAGTAAAAATGGTAATGGTCTAACTCTTAATCTTAAGTCTTTTGGCCCCATATTTTCGTAAATACGAGCTTTATAAAAACGAAGACTTAAACTATCTATTTTGTCATATTTATTTTCAAAATCCATATAAGGGTTCATTAATTATTTCTCCTATTTTCCTTTTTTCCCTGTTGCTAAAGTTGAAGCTGAAATCTCTGCTAAAGAAGATTTTCCATTTGGTTTGATATCACCACTTTGTTCAACAGTAAAATCTGGTCTTCCAACAGAAAAGGCTTGTTTACAAAAACATTGTGCTCCTTCAGAATAATAAACAATGCCTTCTACAACCCATCTTCCATTTATCCAATGATCTTTTTCAATTTTCTTTCCAACATCTTTATACAGTATATTTAAATAAAGTGTATCTCCTATTCCTGTTTTATTTGTAAAATCTGATGCAAATGAAATTTTAAATAAAAAAGTAGGGTCATTAAATAAACTTCTTGATAATGCAATCATATCATCAGGAAATCTATTTAAAAATAATCTTTTTGCTGTTCCTGAAGCTTTTGCGTCACCAAAAAATGTTTTATCAAAAGGCAATAATTTTTCATCTGAAGTAAAATATGAATATTTTCCTTTTACAGCCATAACACTATTAGAACTTTCATCATCAAAAATAAATTCTGGACCTATATTTTCAATAGTTTGTTTACTACCACCTATTATTAAACTTGGGCTTTTCCAAACTTTAATATCATCAAATTCTTTGATAATATTTACAGAATCTACTTCTTGTTCTGTTGGAGATGAAATAAAACATACTTTATCTTCTCTTTCAAACATTGATTTAAAATTATCTAAAGAAAATTGCCCCATTTCAGTTAAATAAGCATAACATGATTGTCCTTCAGAAGAACAATAAGGTAAAATCATTTCTTCAATAAACCTATCATCACTTATTTGGAATTTATATCTTGGTCTATTTCCTAAATCTTGAGTGTCGACTATATTACCTACTTCTATTTGTAAACCTCTATTTGATTCTTCTAAAACTTTTTTCAATAACTTTGATAAAACCATTCCTCCATAAGCATGAGTATCATAATCTTTATAAATAGCCCATGGGTGGGCAATATCTAAAGTTATATTACCAGCGAAATAATCTTGTTTGATAGAAGAATCATCTGTAATACCTGTTACAACCCAAGTATGAAATTCAAATACATCTGATTGTTTTCCATCTTTTAAAGTATTTACTAGATATATTAAAACTGAACTACCAATTGCAACTTTAAAATTGGCCATGAATAAACCTGAAGGATCTCTAAAAGAAATACTACCAGTTGGTATTAAACTATGTATACTATATTTTAATTTAATATCAATTATTTGTTCTTCTCTAAGTTCATAACCATTAATAACTACTCTAAAAGTTGGAGAAACTAATTTCAAATTCTTTTGATTTTTTCTTGCCATATTCAATTAGTTTTAATTTCATTCGATGAATCTTTTGAAATTTATGAAATTTTTGACATTTAAAATTTATGTAAGAAAAAATTTTAAGCCTAAATTTTTAAATCTTAAACATTATAAAATAAGATTGAAATCAAAATTTTCATTCATAAGGGAGAAACTTTTTATGGCAACTGTTAAGGACAAAATTGAAGAAATCAAAAACTTGTTGGCTCATCCAGAGCAACTTGGAAGTAAGTGCGATGTAATGTCTCGTGTAAGTGGTTATTACAGACGGGTTGAAGATTTCAACATTGGTAAAAGTGCTGAGTTTGAAGACAGAAAAACTTTTGATAGTGGTATTATTGCTGCTGTAGCTTGAAAAAGCTTAACAAAAAAAAAGTATAGCTTTTTTAAGCTATACTTTTTCTCTTTGCTTAAAAAAATAAAAAAATTATTTTTGTTCTTCTTCTTCTTCTTTCACATCTTCAGGGATTTTAATACCCATAGTTTTTATCAAATCTTCAGACAAACCAAGTTTTAATTTTCCTAATAAACCTTGTTGGGTAAACTTTTGTAATAACTCATCTAAACATTGATAACAATAAAAACGATGGACATCTTGAATTTCTTTATTAGCCAATTCACCAACTGTAAAATGTAAATACATAGACGAATTTGTTATATCACCATGTTTTTCACAAAATAAATGAGTACCTTTTTCTACTAGTTCTGCAAGTTGTTCTGGTGATAATTTATTTTCTTCAACTAATTCTTCTTTTTTTTCTTCAACTGGTGTAGCTTCAACATCAATAGCATTATTATTATTTTTTCTTCTAGGCATTTTAGACTCCTTAATTTCTTTCTCTATTAGATATTAAATCTTTTTTATCATGTTGGAAATTTTAGAAAAAGAAAACAAAGAATATCTTACCACTCAAATAGTTACTTATATTGGTAATAAAAGATTATTAACACAAGCTATTTCAGCTCAAATTGAAAAAGTTTTAAAAACATTAAATAAAAAAAGATTTACATCTTCTTTGGATTTATTCAGTGGTACTGGGATAGTTGCAAGATGGTTGAGGTATTATTCAGACTTAATTTATGTAAATGATTTAGAAGATTATTCTTATGCTTTAAATAAATGCTTTTTATCTTCTTTAAAAAATGATGTAAAAGAAGATATAAAAATTAAAATGATTGAATTGGAAAGAAATTTTAATTATGTTTATTCTCAAAATGTTAGAAAATATTGGGGTTGGTGTTTAGAAAATTATGCACCTAAAGATGATGGAAATATTCAATTTGGTGAAAGATGTTTTTATACTACCAGAAATGCAAAATATATTGATTTTACTTTAGAGTTTATAAAAGATTTTCCTGAAAAAATAAAAAATATCTTTTTGGCTTCTTTAATTACTGAAGCTAGTATAAATGTAAATACTTCTGGTGTGTTTAAATCTTTTTATAAAAATAGACAAGGTATAGGGCAATTTGGTGGTGAAGGAAAAAATGCTTTATCTAGGATTTTAAAATTTATAAAAGTAACAATGCCTGTTCAAAGTAATTTTGATATTCCTTACGTATTGTTAAAAGGCGATGCAACTAAATTTGTAAAACAATCAAACTTAATTAATTTAGATTTTGATTTTGTTTACTTAGATCCACCTTACAATCAACATGCTTATGGAGGCAATTATTTTATGTTGAATTTAATTGCCAATAATCAAGTAGATAAAAATAATTTGAGTAAAATTTCTGGTATACCTAAAAATTGGAATAGGTCTAAATTTAATCAAAAACATTTTGCTTTTTCTGAGTTGGAAAAAATAATTGAAAATTTAAGAGCAAAATTTATTTTATTATCTTACAGTAGTGAAAGTTTTTTTAATTATGACCAAATAACTGGAATGTTGAAAAAATACGGTAAGTTGGAAGTACAAGAAATTGATTATAAGTCTTATAAAGCTGGTAGAAGTAAAGAAAGTCATAAAATAAAAGAATATTTGTTTTTACTGCAAAAATAAACTAAATAACCATGAATAGAAATACCGCTACAATTATTGAAAGGAATATCAATTCCTTACAAAGTAACCTTAGAGCTAACTTAAAATATATTGATTTTAATTATAAATATAGAGATAAAGATTCTTTTGTATTAAAAGACGGTGATGCATTAATTAATGAATTTAAAATTTGGCTTATGTCAGAAAAGCACGATTATTTAAGAAACCCTAATGCTGGTGGATTTTGTGAAGGTAATCTTAACCGCTATCGTTTTTCGCCTGATTCAGAACCAGCTATTTTAAGTGAATTAAAAGAAAAAGCACAAGAAAATTTTCCATTGATTGAAATTTTAGAAGGTTCAAGAGTAGCTTGTGATATAAAAAGACGTGGATGGGTTTTTCACCTTATATTAAGAGATAAATTAACTGGAATGCTTGCTGACATGCGTAATAATGGAATAGTTGTTCCTGCTTTTGCTTACCCTGAAGAATATTAAGAAGAAACTTCTGAAGCTTCAACTTCAACTGCATTATTTTCTTCTTTTTTGTTTAATAAAGTAGTTAACAAATTATTAAAATCATTCAAACCTTGTAAAACTTTTTTATCAGTATTGGCATTTAATTGTTTCATATCTTGATTACTTGTTCCATTTACTTGGCCACCACCACCAATATTTATAGAAACACCACCCATTTGATTTGTGGCAGCTAACTCAGCTTGACGTTTAGCTAAAGCTACTTGTGCAAAAGGATTTATCAATCTACTTAATCTATCATTTTGAGCTGTTTTATTATTAATAAATAAAGCTATTAATTGATTAGCATTTACTTCACCTGTTTTAATTCTTTCTTTTAATTCATTTTGAATAAAAATATCAAAGTCTTTATCATAATTATATTCAAAAGCATCTTTAACAAATTTGGCAAAAGACTCATCCAACATTTCTATTGGATTGGGTTTAGGTTGGAGTTCTTTTTTATTTTCTTCTAGTTGTTGCTTCATAGCTAAAAGTGTATTTATATCTTCAGGCACTTTTTCTATTGGACGCTCTTCTATAATATCATTACTCATAATAATAAATTAGTTGTTTTTTCAAATGTCAAAATAAAACAATTCTGTCTTTTATTCTTTCAACTTCTTTTATATAGTTATCTTCAAAAACTAATAATGAATTATTAATTTGAATATTACGTTGAATTAAATCACTTAATGATTTCATTATCTCAACGCCTTCATTAGTTTTTTCACTTAATTTTGAAATATTTTCAGGTAAAACATTTGATATAAATATTGTTGCTTTTTCTTTTTGTATTCTATTTCTTATAAAAGAATCTAAAAAAGGTATTTGATAAGCACTTTTAAATAAAGTCATTTTTGATTTATCAAATGCTTCATCAATTACTAATAAATCACAATTTAAACAAAAATCTATTAATTCTTTTTCTTTTTCATCTACTTCAACTGTATCAACTAATAATTTTGTTAAATCTTGCATAGTCGTATAATACACATTAAAATCATAAAATAATAATTCTTTCAACAACCAATGAGCTACATGTGTTTTTTGTGTTCCATTATCTCCATAAAAATATAAAATTGCTTTTTTAGCTATTTCTGTATAGGGAAGTAATCTTTTATTTTTTGTATTGCAAAAATATTTAAAATATTTTTTAATAAGTTCAATTGTATTTAATGATTTATTACCTAAATAATCTTTTTCTATTTCATATTTTATAATAGAGTCTGGGATGTTTGACTTTTTAAATTTTAAAAATACTTGATGTTTTCTAGAATATTCTGAAAACTTATCACAGGGCCTTAAAACGTGCAAGCCAGGTGATGTTTCTTCATAATAATAACCTTCATAACTTTTTATTCTAGGAACTTCTTTATCATTATAACAAGGACATAATTTAGTTCCACATCTACATTCTTCATGTATAAAATCTAATTTCATTCTCTTAATTATATTTAAAAATTTTCGCTAAATATATGAAAAGCTTATTTGTAGGAAACAATTTTATGGGTATAATGAAAAATGGTATAGTTTACGGTGAGACGTTTGATGCGAGAGAAATTCCTTTACTTCAAGATGGGGGGTCAATAACAACTTTAAAACAATATTTTCTAGATAAAAGACCTGGTAGATATTGGTATCCATGGACGAATTCAATTCCTGCAGGTTATAAATATTACCAAGAATTACCAATACTTAACGCAGAGAATAATGAAATAATTGTATTTGATTTAATAAAATCTCCTGATCCTAATTATTTCCAAGTTGAAGCATTTTTAAGAAGTGGAAATAGAAGAATACTTGGTATAGCTCAAAGTGGAGCTAATTATTTAAAATGGAAATTTCCTAAAGAACCCTATAGGTTTCATAAAAGTGATTTTATTATAACACCTGGAGAAACTGAAGAAACAAATAGTGATGGTTTTAACTATGCATTAGATATAAACACATTAATAGCTAGAAAATTACCTTATTTTTCTCATTCTCTTCTAACTATATCTTCTACTCTCACAGCACAACAAAAATTAAATAAATTAAATGAAATAATACGACATTATAAATATGACTGGACTTTAGTGGTTTCAGATGTTAATGAGACCGATGGTGGTAGTTTTCATTTTTCAGGTTGGTGTAGAAGTCTAAGTGATCCAGATTCACATGGTTATCCAGTAGCTTTAGGTTCACCTTATGGTGGGTTACCTGAAGTTGCTTTTGCACCTTTTATAGGTGTATATAAAACAGAACAAAATCTTTATTATCTAACTCCTTGTAATGGTGATGCTCCTATTATATCTCCTCAAAATAAAATAAAGCAATGGTTGGGTATTACTGATAGTACAAAAATAAGAGTAATAAAACTTATTCTTACTATGACTCCAGAACCTTGCAATGCTTCTTTACTACCGCCACCTTATCCAGAAATTTACAGTTCTTAATATAGGAGAAAAAAACAAATTATGGGTATAATGAAAAATGGTATAGTTTACGGTGAGACGTTTGATGCGAGAGAAATACCAACGCCTTTAATAGCTGATGATCCAGAACCAACCTTACAAAAATATTTTTTTGGTAAAAGACCTGGTTGGTATAAATACTTTGTAAAGTCTCCACAGGCACTTGCATCAGGTGAAACTAATTTTAGTGATTCTTTAATATTATTGCCTTATAGTGGACAAATATTTTTCCAAAAATTAGAGTATTTAAAGAATAGTAGTCATAATTTATTTACCCTTTTAGCTTATCCTAAGATTGGCCAACAAATTACTAATACTGCACCCATAGTAGGAATACCTGACGAGAATAATCATCGAATGAGATGGAAGTTTCCCAAAGAAACTTACAGATTTACAACAAAAGATTTTGTAAGAATAGATGGTGAAAGCCAAGATGTAAAAACAAGCGGTATTTATAAAGCTATAAGTATAACTGATAAAATGATACCTAAAGGAATTCCTTATCTTTCACAAACGAGATTAGATACTTTATCAAATATTGCTGAAAAACTAGCAAAATTAAAGCAAATATTCAAACATTTTCGTTATGAGTGGACTATAGAAATATCGCAAGGTGGTACTCCAGCAGGAACTTTACAATTTTCTGGTTGGCCGTCAGTAGTAAATGAGGATGATTCAGAATTAATTGGCTCATACTGTTTTGCTATGCCTATGTCAGAAAATTCCAACCCAACTTCTCCTAATGTAGCTGTTCCAATAGCATTTAATGTAGGATACTTAAGCTCAGGGTTCTTTTTGCATCCTTTTTTAGTTCCTGAGAATACTTTAAAGATAGCTGATTGGTTTTATCCTGCCGTCTTAAATTCTTCAGTAGAGGTAAGTAAAATAACTTTTAGCATGACATTAGAAGAATCAAATGATTTCAGTGCTGTACCATATCCAGAAATTTATAATAATTCTTACTAGACATAATTTATTACTACATCATTAATTTTTAAATTAAACTCATTGTAATTTAAGGGGATAATACTATTAGTTACTACACATATTTCTTTTTTATCAGTGAAGTTAGCCTTAAAATATAGAATAAAATCTTCAACTAAAGAGCAATATTCACCTAAAATTAAAAATTTATTATATTCACTTAAAGCAGCTTCTTTTAAAACTAAATCCAATAAATTTTCATTTATTTCATTAGCATAAAAAGTTTTATTTTTATTAGTTATTCCCTTTATAATTTTAGAATTTGGGTTACCTACAACCCAATTTTCAAATAAATTTTCAAAAGTAGTAATTATATTAAGGTTATTTAGATTATCATTATATTTATTATCTATATTGGGAGAAACACCAAAAACAACAACTACTACTTTATTTAACAATTTTTTTTCAACCTTCTAAATCTTCTTCTTTTATTTCAGGAATTTCATCAATTCCATCTTCTTTATCACCATCAATTTGAATATTTGAATCATCAAGTGTGGTGTGTTGTTTCATAACAATATTTACTTCTTGTTTTAATTCTTCAAATGCTTTTTTATTCGTAGGATTAGTCAGCCATTCTTTAAATGCTTCCTTTCCTCTACAACTAAAGCCATATTTTGTAGAATTAAACATTACCTTACTTGGATGTTGAATACTTGGTAAATCGCTTGCCAAATTAACCATCATATCAACATACTCAGAGTTTACATCAAAACCATTTTCAAAATAAAGATTTAACTCTAATGTTCTCCAAGGTATAGCACCTTCACCTGATTTATTTTTTATGTTGGTTAATTTAACTTTAATGCCAATGCCATTACCTGCTTTATCTTCAAGTTGCTCCATCTTTTTAATTCGACTACGAGTAGTTGAAAAGAATTTAACTACATCACCGCCAGTTGATTTTTTAACTGGACCATAAGAAGAATGTGCAGTTGGGTCGACACGTTCTTGAGAAATTACAAGGTAAGCAGTGTCATAATTGGCACATAAAACATTCATTTTTCTTACAATACCACTTAAAAGCTTAGCACTACCACCATAAGTAGCTTTACCAACTTCTTCTTCTTCAAATTCACTTCTTGTAATAACAGCTGCATCTGAGTCTAAAACAACACAACAAACTTTTCCAGTTGGAATTAATTGTTCAACAAGATAAAAAGCGTCTTCACCAGTATCAGCGTGAATTAATTTAAACTTTTCAGGTGAAGTATCTAAACCTAATTTTTGAGCATAAAGTGGATCAAAAGTTCTTTCAAAATCAACATATAAAACAATATTTTTTCCTGGAATAATTTTAGGAATTTCACGTTGTAAATTTGCTGCAATAGCAATAAACAATGAAGTTTTTCCCGCGTGTTCAGGACCATATATTTGGTGAATTCTTGTATAGGCGAAACCACGTCCACCAAAATAATAATTCAACCCAGGTGAATCCAACATAAGTTTTTTCTTTATAGAAACAACATTACTGTTAGGGTCAACAAAACTATTGGGTATTTTATCTGCAAGTTTAGCAGTTAATTCTTCAAACTTTTTATTGTCTACTTTAAAAGCCATATTGTACACCTCATATTTTATAAAATTAAACTTTGTTGAAGTTTTTCTTCAACATTATCATTATATTTAATTTCTAGAAAGTTATAATTGTTTTCTAAAACCCATTGTTTTTTATATTCATCTCTTTTTTTACGAAGTTCAAACTCTTCTTTAGTTATTTTCTTTTGACCTTTCATTTTTATATTTTTATAAAAAAAATGTTGTTCTCCTTGAAATTCAATCAAAAGATTTTTTGAAGGGATATAAAAATCAAAAGGTAAAGGACGTTTTTTCCCTCTACAAGTACTGAATTGTTTTTCTTTTTCAAAAATAATATTGTTCTTTTCTAAAAAATTTTGAATTTTTTCTTCACCCTTACTTGAACGAGTTTCACTATAACATTTTGGGCAACCAGAACCATTTTTATGATTACCAGCTATTTGTTTGAATTCTCCGTGAATAGGGCAAATAATTATAACTTTTTCAAAGGCATTTTTATATACTGTTTTTGAATAGTCATATTTGTTTTTATGGATTTTTTTAACTTTTTCTATATAATCATTATTTGTTAATTTTCTATTAAAAGCACATTTAGGGCAACCACCACCATGTAAATGGCGGTTTCTTATTGATTGAAAAACTCCATGTTGGGGGCAAATTATAGTAATTTTATCAAATATGCTTTTATATTCTTCTACTAAGGAGTAATCATATTTATCTCCATGGATTTCTTTTACTCTTTTAAAAAATTCTTTTTGATTAAGTTTACCCGGCATGTTCAATAGATTAAAATTTTAAAAAAAAAACTTTCGTTATATTTAATTTCAAAAAAAAAATTACCCTTTTTTTTTTTTTTAGAAAACTAAGTGTTTATGAACATTACACAAGCTTTAATTCATTTTCTTGAAAGTAAAGATCATTTAATCAAAAAGAATAGCAATCTCAATATGGAACAAAAAGCTACTTTAATTGATTTTTTCAAATCCCATCCCAATTTCGAAAAAAAAATAGATTGGAATAATAAAAATTTGCAATGGGATGATTTCGAACCTTTAATTGGTGAGAGTGCTACTACAAAATCTCATATTAAAAAAACAAAAAATTGGAGAGCACTTTTAGAAACAAAAGACAACATAAAAATAATTTTTGAAAATGATAAAGTTTTAATGGCTTCTCCTTTAGAATGGGAAGCAGCTATTTTTATGGACAGTGCAAACTGTGGTGGTGAACCAGCCAAATGGTGTATTGGCTATGAAAAAAGCCCAAAAAGTTGGGATGATTATGTTTTGGAAAACAAAAATGGTTTTATTCTTTGTTTATTTAAAAAAGAAACAAGTTTAGAAAAATTTAGATATCATGGTGAATCCTTTGTTAAAAAAGTGATGATGCAAGTAGAAAGTACTTATGATGTGACTATATGGACCCCAAGTGACACCCCTATTCATTTAAAAGATGGATGGGATGAAAATTTTGCTAATAATATTTTAGGGGTTGATTTACAAACATTTTGGGAATTAAATGAAAAAGCTTTAGAAATAAATAAACAAATAAATAAAGAAAATATAGTACCTGGAGATGTAGCAAAAATTTTATCTGTTTCAAAAGGCTTTTTCCCAGTAAATGGTACTTTAGAAGGTGTATATAATGAAGAAAGCATAGAGGAAATTATTGGAAAAGCTTCCTTTAATAGAAGAAGAGTTTTAACTATAAATAGCTTCAAAGGTAATGAAACTTATTTACAATTACCGATAAATGAACTTTTTGAAGAAGGTAACATATCTAAAATCTTTACAAAAATACCTTTAGTAATTAACAAAAATGTAGATATACCTTATTTAGAACAAGGTAAAATTGAATATGATACAGATAATCATATAAATACTTTATCATTTAGAAATTTTGCTGGTGGAGTAAAAGTACCTAATACTTTATCACAATTAAAATATATAGGTGCTTTTTCAAGTAAATTTGCTTCAATGGATTTATCTCAATGTAATGAATTAACTTCATTATGGTTGTATAAAAGTACAATAGAAAGTTTAGTTTATCCTCCTAATGCTTCTTGGTTTTCAATTACATTTAATGCGCCTGGCCAAATACATGAAATTACTGATCCAAAAATAACACCAGATATTAAAATTGAATTCAATCAAAAAGATTATGCTTTATCTGATATTGTTTTACCTAATGGTTTAATTATTTTAGCTTTGGATTTTGAAAACCCAATAACAGATGTTCAAGATTTTGAAAATTTTGTTTTAAAAAATAATTTAACTATTTATACTATGGATAGAATTCCTAAAGCTAAAGTTAGAGAAACTTTAACAGTTAAAGTTAAAAATGGAAAGGTTTTAATAAGAAATTTAGATTGTACCAAGACTTATCCTTTAGAAGTTTTACAAAATAATTAATTACGCAATTGTATACTTACATACACAAACTACCCTGCTAGTCCTCTATAATTTTGTCCTCTTTTCGATGTTGTTTTTGAGGTTGAAAAACAGTATTTTTTAGGTTAGTCTTAACTAAATAAGAAGGAGTATTAAAGTGAAAAGATTTTTAGAAAAATCAACAGAAAAAGCACCACAAAGTCTTGAACACATGAAAGAAATGGCAACACTTTATGCAAAGGAAATGATTATCGAAGTGTATAATGATCATGGTGAGATTGGTAATTCTAAAAATCCTGCCCATGCTCATACGTGTGTACGTAAGTATACAATTGCGAAGAAATTAATATTATTTAGATTTTTACTCCTGAAGGCATTGAAAAACTAGGCATATTAGGTAATTTCATATTAGACAAATGACTTGGCATCATTGATTTTGCTTTATTTAAATACGATTCTGGAGAAGGAGCACCACCATAACCTCTTCCACTATCCTTTCCACCTTCATTTTCTTTATTAATTTGGTCTACAACATCCAAATATATAGAATTAACTAGATGGAAAGGCATTTTCATTAATTGTTCAACGCTATTAGACGTATGCCTACTCAAAACTGATACTAATGTTATCAGACTTTGTATCCCTGAGAATCGTGAGCATAGTAAAAACTTGAAATCGAAAGGAAGACCCCCTTATAAGACCACTTGTAATGGGGTTTACAAATTCCAAATTCTCAGTGTTTACACCACATTTTAAATTTTTATCAAAAGCTTCAGTTATTTGAGTTAATAAAGTATGATCCAATCTAGCATCTTTTCTAACAATTTTTACTCTTTCACCTAAAGGTAAATCAGCAACATTTTTTCCATCCAACTCAATTAAATGTAAAGCTTTTAAGGCTGAAAACATTATTAAACCTTTTTCAGTTTGGTATTCTTTTAATTCTTTCTTTTGTGCTTCAGGAATATCAGGAATAGAGCTAAAAGAAACATTTTCACCTTTTCTAATTCTTTCTTCAGCATCCATTTTAAACTTCATTATTTCATTCAAACGAGCAAATCTTTTATCTTGTTCTTTAAATTCTCTATCCAAGAAATTTTTTACATAAACTACATCACCATATCTTGGATAGGAAAACTTAGCAGTCATAGTAGGTGTTTTAACATTGATAACAGTTTTAACATCTGGTGTTAATTCATAATAAGTTAATTGGTCTAAATCTATTGTAATTTTTGGAGTAAAAACATTATTATTTACTTGTCTAATAAACTCTTTATATTCATCACTTTCAATACCACCTAATTTATTTTGCATAAACTTATAATCATCATCAGTAATTGTATAAGGATAATCTTTAATATATCTTGAAAAGAAAGAACGAAACATAATTATTAATGTTTCTACAACTTCATTTTCATGAAAATTCTTTATAGAAACTTCTTCTTTTTCAAGGATTAAACTGTCCAACATTTCAATAATTTTAATTGGAATTTCTTCTTGTTCTGATAAAGATAAGTTGAATAAATCAGAAGTATCAAAATTTCTTATATGAAATAATTTAGGTGCGCCTAAATAGCCTTTTGAAGATAATTCAATAGGGATATAACCTGATTTTAAAATAAATTCAGGTGAATTTTTTTCAGTATCAATTTTTTCTAGTCTATCTAATTTTTTATTTGCTTTTATAGAACTTGGTGCTGTTTCTTCTTCTTTTTTATTTTCTTTTTCTGTTTGAGCTCTAGCTATATTTGAACTTGCTGAAGGCCGTCCTCTTCTTCTTTTTTCAGTTTCTTCTATAATTTGTTGTTGTATATCTGGGTTCATAGCAGCTAAATTAGGAGCAACTACTTCAGTTTCTTCACCTTCTTCATAAACATTAATTGCCATTTTTTTTCTTCTCCATGATTACATATACTTAAAAAAGAAGATTAAATAATTTCTTTTTTGTTTTTGATTTTTCTATTTATTGTATTTATCAGAATACGAGTTGTTTCTGTTATTTCATGTCTTTTTTCTTCATTTATGATTCCCATATTGAAATCTTTTTCAGCTTTTTTATTTTTTTCTATTTATTGTATTTATCAGAATACGAGTTGTTTCTGTTATTTCATGTCTTTTTTCTTCATTTATGATTCCCATATTGAAATCTTTTTCAGCTTTTTTATTTTTTTCTTCACATAAATAAATTATATCTTTTAAGAATTTAAAACTACGTGATGACCAAGTAATTTCTTTTCCTTTATAAAATAAATCACTTATAGAATCTATTTCAATCCCCATTTCTTTGGTTTGTTTAAACTCACCATTTACTTGATTGTAAAAATCTCTAAACATATTTTCAATTAAAGATTTAGCTTCTATAAAATGCATAAACAATTAGTAAAACTTCAATGTTGTTTTCTTCTTCTTCTCTTCTCTTATATTATATTATTTTATTGGAGGCTAAAAAATGAAAATTGGGATTAAAGGATCGGAATATAAGGATGAATTCCTTAAAGATGACTTCAGAAAAGACAAAGATGCTTACAATAAAGCATTTGTGGAACTTTTGGGAAAAATAAACTTGACCTACGTTGGAAACAAAGAAGTTGAAAAAGAAGAAATCGGGACCATATTTACCGAGTTTACCGAGATAAAAATGCGTTATATCAATTATACCTTCAACACAGTAAAAAAGCGTTTTGAAATGCTTTTCAAAGAAGAATACCACAAAATGTTGGAAGATTTAATAAAAATCTGGTAAGTTAAATCTAAATTAACAATATGTTGAAAATCAATATAACTTCAATGGAATTGAAACATATTCTTAAACTCAAAAAAGTTGAACCTTATAAAAAACAAAGAATGTTGTCGAAACCTATCAATTTTGGAAGTATTTTTGGTGCAAAAGTTCCAATGCTATCTATATTATTAAAAAATGGTGGTGTATCAGAAAAAGATTGTGAGAAAATAATCAATGACATGGAATTGCAAGAGTCATTAGAAGAAACAGTTGAAAAATATGGTAAACAAATGGATATGTTGGCTTGTAAATATTATACATTAGCTAAGTTTGCAAGGAAAAATTTCTTTGATGCTTATCCTGGATTGCAAGAAAGAATTAATAGAGAAATGATTTTTGCTTTAAAACATGGTTATGTTAGACACTGGCAAGGACCAATGAGGCATACACCAGAATTATTATTGTTACATTTTAAAGAAAACAATAATCCAACTTTTTTACAATTAGATGGTGCAGATAGAAGTTTTCATATGTCGTTATTAAATAATGTTGGAAACGTATTGGCAAATTCTGAAATTCAAGGGGCCGAATTTCCTCATATTTTATTACTCGTTGGTCTTTTTCGCCAAACTTATCTTAAATGGAAAAAAATATATCCTTTCAAATCAAGCTTTTTTAATAATGTCCATGATTCTTTAGATATGTATTTACATAAAGATGAAATCCCTGTAGTAATTCCTTTATTGTATTATTGTTTAGAATATCCAGTTGCACCTGGTTTGAATGTTCCTATCCCTATTGATATTGAACTTGCTGATATGACTAACCCTAAGCATACTTACAAACATGGTGATGAAATTGGAGATTCAATTTATAAAAAATATATAAGAATGGATTTACAAAAAGCAATAAATGAATTTTGTAAGGAAAAAAATATAGAAAAATTACCAATGCCTGAGATACCTAAGCATGAAGATGGAAAAGAATATTATGGTTTTTTACCCCCAGAAAATGAATTATATATTAATAAAAGAAAAAAAGAAAAAGTTAGAAGAAGAATAGTGATAGAAGATTAATCGCAATTGTATACTAACTAATAAGGAGTTACAAGATAATTAAGTATCAACAATTTATAAAAGAAAACAAAGATTTAAAAAACAATATTTTAGTTTCTAGAAATGAAAAAATAATTATTTTTTCTTTAAAAGAAATATCATAATTCAATAAACTTATGCCCAAGATAATCTTTTTTAGCTTTTACATGGTTGTATATTTTTCCTTGATAGTTGCAATTTAAAATAGAAGCCAAATATTTTGCTGCTGCCATATCACTTACAAAGTTTTGTTCATGGTTATCAGGAAATATTATTTTTATTTTAGGTGGGCGATTATTAAAACTTTCCAATCTTTTTCTTTGATGCTCTTGTTTTTCTATTTTTTCTAAACTTTGTTTAGACCAATATTTTTTATGTTGTAGACTTTTTTCTTCGTGGGCTTTTTTGTAAGCTTCTTCTATTTTTTTATAAGCTTCTTCATCAAATTCTAAATGATTTGTTTTAGCTTCTACTATATTTATATTATATAAATTATAGGTATAACCTGTTTGTTTATTAATTTCTTCAATTTCTAAATTTAGACATTTCAAATATGAAGTACATTTATGTAAAATTTCTTTTTTATCTATTTTAGGATCAGGAGTAAAAGCAGTTGAATTACCCCAATATTTATCCCAAATTTCAATACGTTTTAAACTCCCAACATAAGTAGCTCCAATTCTATTGTGTAAATCAGTAATTTTATAAACATAAGAAGTAGGAATATGATTAGGGGGCCAATAAAAAAGATATTTATCTTCTTCTTCTACTTTATACAAATCTCCTAAACAATTAATAAAAAATTTTTCTATACCATCTACACAATTAAAATGAAAACCTTTTTCAACTGCTTCTTCATATCTTGGATGTTTGTATAAATTTTTTATTTGAAATTGAAAACGAGAAAATTTTTCACCTTTTTCATTTTCATAATGGTAAAGACTTGTAACTTTTTTTAATAATATCCACCCAGCTTTTTTATATCCTTCACCATTACTTCTTTGGTCAACATGACAATAAGAAATTATGTCTCCACCATATTCATTAGAAAAATTTTTACATAATTTAGATAAACCACCTAAAATATAAACATCTTTAGGTAAACACCAGCGTATTAATTCCCAACTATATAATTTATTAAAACGAGGTCTTCCAAAGCAACCAACACCAATTAAATTTCCTTCTTTAGTATAAAAACCGTAATTATGTTTAGAGTTGGCTGCTTTTTGTTCATGATGTTGGCTTAAAAAATTAAAAGCTTCTTGTTGTGAAATTTTTTTTAAAATTAATTTTCTTGCATAATATTTTTCCATTTTTCTACTCCTAGAAATAAAAAATTATTTCTAGGAGTAGATTAAATTTTCTTTATCTATTCTGTAACCCCGCACCATTACTAAACGGTAAGAAATCATTATCAAGAAATACAAAATCAACCCCGTATTCCATTGCATCTCCACCTTTAGTTTTCCATTTTGGATTTTCTACCTTAACCACATAACAATACTGATAAGAAAATAAAATGTTTCTATCAGCACTTACAATAGAACCATCTTTGGTAGGCATACCAGTTGCTATATAGGCTCCAGTTAAACCTCTAACTTCAATTTTACCTAAAACACCTGGCCAGTTACTTATACCACCAGTAACAGCATCCAAAACTGATGCGTGCCATGTTTTGAACTGACCCCAAAGATTATATGAGGCATCCATTCTGAAAGTTAAGTTAAACTTCTTTTCATAAGTTTGGTTGGATTTTGGTAAATCGATGTGGTTACCATGATATTCATTTTGATAAACTTCAGTACTTGGAGTTGGAGGTTCACAACCACTAGCACGAACAGTTAAGGTAACACGATCAGAATCCCATGGGAATTGTATGAGAACATCATACATATTATCATGAGCATCAGCCCCAGCGTTAATGAGGGCATTAACAAATTGATTTACAATAGCCATAATAATTACTTCTCCTTCAAAAATTAATATAATTAAATAGTTTTTCTTTTTTTTTCTTTCTTTTCTTTATTAAAATAAACTTTATAATTTTTACAAAAAGAATTAAAAAACATAAAGAAAATTAATATATTTTCAAAGGAATTTAATCTAATTAAAATATGGAAGAAAATAGATTCTACGCAAGAAAATGTCGGCTCAAACAAATCACTTCAAAAGAAGCTGAAGAGTTTTTCCAACAAAATCATGATATGGGTTGGCCACAAGTACACCATAATTTTATAGTTTATGGTTTGTACTATAATAATGAATTAATTTCATCAGCTGCTTTTGGCTTTTCTAGATGGAAAAGATTAGTTAGATGGGAATTAATTCGTTTTTGTTCTAAAAAAGATTGTTGGGTATTAGGTGGTTTATCAAAATTAACAAAAAATTTTGCTTCAATTTATGGTGGAGATATTATAAGTTATTGCCATTTAGGAAGAAGTAATGGTGAAGGTTATCATAAAGCAGGTTTTCAACAACTTGGAGGTTTAATTGATGGTTATTACTGGTCAACTCCAGATGGAAAAAAACTCACAAGATATGAAACACAAAAAAGAAAATTATTAAAAAATCCTTATACAAAAATAAAAGCTAAAGAATTAACATTAGTTGCAACTGAAAAAGAGATATGTGAAGCTTCTGGATTGAAAAAAATAAAAAATCCTCAATTATTGTTTTATTGGCCTCCAAATAATATTCCTATTGGGTATGTTTATAAATTAACAAATTTAGATAATAATACAATTTATATAGGAAAACATTATTCTATAAAAGGTCAAGTAGATGAAAATTATTGGAGCAGTTCAGAAGTTATAAAAAAATTAAATATTAAAAATTTAAAAAAAGAAGTATTGTTTTGGGCTTATTCGGGAAAAGAGTTGGCTGAGAAAGAAATCGAATATATAAAAGAACAAGAAAAAACTTATAATATTCATCATCTTGTTTCAGAAGATAAGTTGAATAAAAGAAGAATTATAGATGAAGAAGCTTATAATATTTGGAAAAAAAATATAGGAAGAAAATTAAAAGAATTTTGGCAAAATAATCCTGAGTTTAATAAAGAACGTTCTTTAAAAATTAAACAAGCTTATAATGAAGAAAGAAAAAATAAACATAGTGTTAAAATGAAAGAATTTTTTAAAAACAACCCTGAAATTGTTTTAGCACATTCTGAATTTATGAAGGATTTTTGGAAAGACAATGAAAAACAAATCCAACATTCTGAATTTATGAAAAATTTCCATACAGAAAACCCTGAAATAAAAAATAAAGTAAAAGAGTTTTGGAGTACCCACCCTGAATTAAAAAAACAATATAGTTTAAGGATGAATGAATTTTTTAAACTTTATCCTGAATATAAACAAAAACATTCTGAGTTTATGAAACAATGGTTTTTAAACCACCCAGAAGAATATGAAAAAAGAAGTACTCAAATGAAGCAAAATATGAAAAGATTTTGGGATGATGAAGAAAAAGTTCAAGAATGGAAAGAAAAAATGGGCAGAAATTATTGGCATAATGAAGAAAAAATGAAAGAAAAAGCTAAAATAACTTCTCAAGCTTGGAAAAATAGAAAAGATAAATTACAAGTTGTTATAAATGGAATAGATTATGGTACTTTAGAAAACGCTTGTAAAAAATTAAACCTTAATATAGTAAAGTTGAGTAAATTAATTAAGGAAGGAACAGTAAATGAAAAATGGCAAACAGCTATTAAAAAGAAAATAATTAAACAATTTAAAATAGAATGGGTTGGGGATTTCGGAGTAAAAATAGATGATATTTTTTATGAAAGTGCTAAAGCTTTGTCTAAAAAACTTAATTTAGGTTATTCACGTTTATCACTTATCTTTAGAGAAAAAAATAAAGAAAAACTAAACAAATACTTAAATGGAAAGTTAATATGATTAACACTCTTTCTCTTTTATGCTATGATTGAGTTACAATTTTTATTATTTGGGAGTTGGGAAAATAAATTATGATTGATTCAACGAAAGAAACTGAAATAAAAGAAACAGTTGAAGAGGAATTGGAAAAAAGTGTTGATTTTGCCTTATTGGAAACAATTAAGCTTTCTACCAATAAAGAAGAAGTAAAAAAAGCTTATGAAGCTTTTTATAAAAAGTTTGAACGTTTAATTAAAGGAAGTTATTTTACTTATCGTAAACTTGCTTTAGAAAAAGGTTTGAAAAAGTACTTGATGGACTTTGATGAGTATAAAAACTATGCTTTTGAAAGAATGCATCAAGCCATTACTGCTCTTAAAATTGAAAAAATTGAACCTGAAAAAAGAGGTTCATGGGGCTTTTTTATTCAATTTCAAAATTATTTAAGTGCTTACGATGTTTCAAATTCAAAGAAAAATAAAGAAAAGAAAAGAAAAGAAACAACTTTTTATTTATATAATGAAGATGAAAAAACTGAAGTTATTGTCACTGATGTAGAAAATTATTCTACACCAGGGGGTAAAAGACAATTTTTAGTTGAAGAAGATAAAGAAAAACACGATTTTTGGGAAGCAGTTGAAAAATGTAAACAAATCTTAACACCAGAAGAATTACTTATTTGGGAACATCGTCTTAAAGGAACAACTTTAACTGTTATAAGAAGTAGACTTAATTTAACAGAGTATCGATATAAACAAGCAATTGAAGAAATAAAAGTAAAGTTTCAAAAGTGTTTAAGTGAAGTTACTAAAGATGCAAATGCCTATGAAAGATATTTGTCAAGTTAACTGAACAATTAAAGCTTTTCCACCTCTGAAAAATTGACTAGTTTTACCATCTAAACTTGAAGTTAATTTTTCAGAGGTTGTATTACTTTTATACTTTTCTGTTTTATCAACTACAAATAAATATTGATTACATTTATAGCGTTTTAATACTTCATCAATCCATTGATCACATGAAAGAATTTTTTGATTTTTGTTTCCCCAATCTTCTGTATCTTGATAAGGCGAACAAGTAAATAAAGTGCTATTTTCAAAAACTTTAGGGTTGTTTATATCAACATCAAATAAATCTTCTTGAATTACTTTTGCTTCATTTTCTTTTTTTAAAAATTTAATAATTTCATTACTTTCTTTTATATGTTTTTCATTTATATCAAAACCAAAATATTTTTTATTATTATTTAAAGCTCCAACCATTCTCCCAGAAAAACCACTAAAAGGATCAATAATTAAATCATATTTACTTAATTCTTTAATAATTTTAGTTGCTTTACCTTCAGCGAAAATAGAAGCAAAAGGAGCAATTTTACTTATATTAAAACCACTAAAAATTTGAGCATAAGTTAGGTATTTAATTCTTTCCTCAATAGGGTAATTTTTTAAATCATTATTATGCACTAAACGATTTAAAATACATTTTTTAAATAACTTTTCATTATCCCAAGCTTCAATAACAGTGTATTTAAAACCTTTTACTTTAGTTTTATAAAAACTATTAAAATGAAATTTACGAATTAACTCTAAATGAACTATATTTTTTAATTCTTCAAATTTTGGACGATTTTTCCAAATATAATCAATTTTATCATCAGTATAGTATTTTTCTACTGCATTTTTACTTAAAGTAATTTTTTCTTGTATTTGTTCTTTTGTGAGAATGTTTTTTTCTTCTTCATAATTATTGAAATGAAGTTGGGTTGGAGATTGTAATAAATTTTCCATAAGTTTTTCCTCTATATTATCTTTATAAGTAATTTCTAAAAAATTAAAATTATTTTCTAAAGCCCATTGTTTTTTAATAAAATCACGGAGCTGTAAATTTTTAAATTGTTTTTCATTTTCTTTCCATCTAGGATTACCTTTACATTCAAAATGTTGTAAACCTTGATATTCTATTAAAAAATTTTTAGAAGGAATATAAAAATCAAAACGCAAAGGTTTTTTATGTTTACATTCTGAAAATATTTTTTGAGTTTCATAAACTATGTTATTTTTTTCAAGCCATAAAGATATTGTTCTTTCACCTTTACTTTCTCTACATTTTGGGCAACCGTTTCCTGATAAATGTGAAGTTGCTTTTTGTAAAAATTCTCCATGTAAAGAACAAATAATTATAATTTTATTTAAAGCACTTTTATAATCAACTTTTGAATAATCATATTTATTTCCATGAATTTTTTTGGCTTGTTTAACAAACTCCTCTGTTGTTTTATCGTGGCCAGCGCATTTTGGGCAACCTATAATTCTAGTTAGATGTGTATTAGGTTTTTGTAAAAATTCTCCATGTATAGGGCAAATAATAGTAATAGGTGTTGTAGAATTTTTGTATACAACTTTTGAGTAATCATATTTATTGTTATACAACTTATTTGCTTTTTCTATGAATTCTTCAGTAGTAGAATTATTTCCTCTACCAGAATTATGACTACATTTAGGACAACCAGCCCCATTTAAATGACCACTTGGTTTTTGTAAAAACTCTCCATGTTTAGGGCAAATAATTTTAAGTGGTGAAAAATTATTAATATAAATACTTTTAGAATAGTTATATTTATCATTATGTACTTTATTTGCTTTTTCTATAAATTCTTCTAAAGTTGGTTTATACTTACCTGAACATTTTTGACAACCACCACCTTGTAAATGATTATTTGGTTTTTTTAAAAATTCTCCATGCGTAGGACAAATAATTCTAACTGGTGTTGTAGAATTTCTATATTCAACTAAAGAATAATCATATTTATTTCCATGTATTTTTTTAGCTTTTTCTACAAAGTCTTTTGTGGTCACAACTATTTAAATTAAAGATTTATCCTAGTAATCTAAAAGATTTTAAGATTTAGATCTTGATAATCTAAAAGATTTTCCCTAGAAAAAAACCCTTACCATTTCTGGTAAGGGTTGTAATCTTTTTAAAACTTATTATGATAAAACAACAGTTTGGGATACGTTTTCAAACTCAAACTCAACAAAGTCACTGAATGGTGTAACTTGTACTTTTGCTTTCAACTTAAAGGTACGTGCAGCTTTACTTGCTCCATTATTAACTTCTTTAACACTACCTTTCGCTGCATTCCAAATTGGTTGAGAACCTGAAGTTCTTTTATCTAAAACTTCTTGTAATTGTTCTTTTCTTAAGTTCATATAGTAGTCATTTATTGGTTTACCAATTTGTGGAACCATTATACCTTCACGAACTTCACGTTTGCATAAATCGAACGACATTGAGTGACCCAAGTATGACCAGTCTGAGGGATTATTGGGATCCTGTGTTGTTTTTCCACTCGTAATCATCAACCCATAGGTTGAATCCAAAATAATTGGATTGATTGATTTTTTATCCATTTTTTCTTGAGCTTTATCATCAAAGTCCCATTTAGCTTCCAACACCGCTCTTCCTAACTGGCCTCCCAACCCACCAGTTACATTAGTCCACATTGGTGACCATCCACCCATTTTCAAATCAATAATTCTGGCCAAATTCACCGCAACATCACCAATTGGGCAAATCCAATACTTCTTTTGTGTGTATGGGCATTTCATTAAAAATTCACCAACATATTGTGCTGTACCTGTCATTCTTCCAGCTACAATAATTTTATCTGGATTTAAGAATTCTGCTTTAGTAATAATTTTTGGTGAAATTACTGTTGAAAGTTTTTGAACAGATCTTAAACTTTGTAAAGTTCCTTTTAAACCATCCCAACCAGTTGGTTCAACAAATATATGGGCTTCATCATATTTGGGCATAAAAGCTGTGTTCCAACCTTCATTTAAAACTGTCCCCATTCTTTCATCCCAAACACTTCCAGTTAAATTTTTATCAATGTTTTCTTGAATAAGTTTAGAAATAAAACGATTTCCTTTTATGTATGAGGTATTTAAATCAGGTTCAGGACCTAATAAATCAACTATTCTTGTATATTTGAAGAAACCTTTTGCATCCAAATCACCATCTAAAGATTTTACTGGAACCACTTCAACAAAACTCATTGCATCGTCTGGTAACACATTTGGCCAATAAATGTTTGAACCATAAGTGTCCTTTCCATCTTCAGATAATGAACCTGTAAACTCACCACCACCCATTAATGAACCTGGATACACTTCTTCTGATATTGCAAAAGTAATTGAATTAAACTTATTATTTAAAACAGGTTTGATTGGTTTATCTAAACCAACTTCTTTCAGTTGGCAAGTTGAACCAATTTTTTCAATATACTTCAAGTCATTAATGAAGTTGGTATTACCATCTAAACTTCCATAAAGTTTGATATATTTGGTCATATACTCTTCAGTAACATTATTGATATTACCTGAAGCATCTTTTTGATATAAACCTTCATCTAAGAATGTTGCACCAGAAGCATTTAATACAATAAATAAACCTTCTGGGTGGTCTGGATTAACTGTAAAACCTACTTTAGGTGCATCAACTACATATTGTAAAGCTAAATCATAAAAGTATTTATCATAACCGATGTTTCTAATTTCAACATTAGTTACTTTTTCAGTCATTCCTTTCTGAGTAATATACATATAAGTATCATCTTTAATAGTTACAATCCATTTAATTTTGTTTCCGATTCCTTGAACACCTTGAGCTGCTAGTTGGACTAAACCATTTTGTATCAGTTTACTTCCACCAACAACTAAAATATCTTTTAATTCATCTTGAATATTGGTTGGAAGTATCCATGTTCCAGGATTGGCTGGGTCATCATTATATAAATTATTGTAATCTAAAATGTTTTCAAAAAACATTAATGGATAACCTATATCACTTGTATCTGCATTCCCAGCTCCAGCACCTAAAGTAAAATCCCAAGTCCCTTGAGTATTTTGAATTGCTTTACCTATTGGTTTTTGTGAAGGCACTCCATCACTTGTTATATACTTAATGTCAGCATGACCATTTAAAAGATTTTCTAAAACTAAATGAATTTTTCCTTGTGGACAACCATTTACTCCATTACCCCAATAATCTAATTCAAATTTACTTAATGAAGAAATAACTTGATTTGAAACTTCTTTAATGTTTAAAACACCTTGAGTTTTAACTGTATTTTTAGTATCTGAAAGAGTTGTGATTTCCATATAAGAAGAATTTAAATTAAAACTTGGTTGAAACAAAGGTTCAGAACCAACAACAATAGCAGTTAAGAAATTTGGTTCCTCTTTATCTTGAACTTGATAGAAGGGAAATACACCATGTTTTGTTAAATAAATACCACCAAAATAACTTGGATATTCTTTTGAAGTTCCAGCTGGTGCTGAAATCCAACAACCATATTCTTTATTAAAAATAATAGCTTCATTTATGTCAGTCCAGTGCGCAGTTCCAACACCAATCATTGATTCTATAACTTCAGTTGAACCAGCACCAAAGTATACTGCTTGAGCATTACCTTTTGGAGCTCTTACAACAAAAAATCCTTTTACAGTGCTGTCAACAACTGGTGCTGTATAACTTGAATCAATATCAATAAATTTCAACCTAAAACTTACCATAATATTTCTCCTTCAATTATGTTTTTTATAAACAATTTTCTATTTAATTAGAAAATAAGCTTAAATAAGCGTGGAAATGAACAGTCCAACTAAATAAGGGTAAAAAAGAAGATATTTCTTTTTTAAAGGGAGAAAATAAAATGAATAAGAAATTTGATTTTAAAAAACTTCGTGAGGCTGAAGAAGAGGAAGAAAAAAAGACTACTGATTCTGAAGATAACACTGATGATAAAGAAACTAAAGAAGAAGCTACTTATTGTGATGATGATCCAGTTGTAGATTGTTTAAAAAGAATAGTTGTAGAAGTTTTAGCTGATGACTATACTGAAGGCGATGAAGAAATCTTAGAAGAAATTACAAAAGAAATCGATGAAACTGAAGGTGATATAGAAGATTTAGTTGAAGTAATTTCTGATTTTTTTGATTTGACTGATGAAAAGAAAAAAGCTTTGGAAAATATTTTGTATGATGATGTAGAATTCGAAGATAATGATGATGAAGACGAGGATGAAGACGATGATGATGAAGACGATGATGAAGATAATAAAAAAGAATTGAAAGAAAAACAAAAAATGAAAAACAAAAAACATTTGAAAGAAGGTTTTGATGATGAAGTAATTGATGAAATTGATGATATAAGAGATTGGGTTTATAGAAAATATTCAAAAGATGATATTCCTATCACTGGTGATTTTTATAAGTTTGTTGATGAAGTTGTTGAAAGCGCACTTAGTGTTTTTCCAGATTATAGTGAAGAAAATGTAAATGAAGGCGTTGAACAAGCTTTAGATGCTTTACAATATGAAGAAGATTATTATGAAGAAGATGAGGACGAGGAATAGGAAAAATATTTATGAAAGTTTTTAAACCACTACATTTAAAAGAATCAAAAGAAGATGAATTAGCTTTTTGGATGAGTGTATACTCTTCAACTGAAGCTTATTCACCAAAAAATATTGAAGCAATAAAAAAAATAAAAGCTTTAAGAAGTGAAATAGAACAAGAAAAAAGTAGTGGTACTTCAAATGAAAAAGAAATGAAAGTTTTAGTAGGTAAATGCACTGAAGTAGGTATATCGGGTGATGTACCATGGTCGGATGCAACTGAAATGGCCCAAGACTTAGGTTATTGGGCTACTTTTGATGATTCTGAAGACCCAGCTGATTCCAATTATAAAGAAATAGACGTCAGTGAATTTGCTGAAAATTGCGAATATAAATTACCTAAACAACATTTTATTTTTTTAAAAAAATATGATGATAGTATTTATATAGCTTATAATGAAGATACTGATATTCATTATATTTATGTTTAAGGGAAAAACATGAAAGTTTTCAAAGAAACAGAAAACCCAATTGAAATTCTTTTTGATATTAAAAAACTTATGATGGAAGAATTGGAAGCTATTAATTCATATGAAAACAAACTTCAAGAGATAGAAGAATTTGCAACAAATTTTTCAACAATTGATTTGGAAGAAGTAACAAATGTTTTAAAAGAAATTACTGAAGATGAATATAATCATTTTGGAAGACTAGAAAGTTTATTACTTAAATATTCTGAAGGTGAAAAAGTTGAAGCAGTAAATGCTGGTATTTTAAACAAAGAAAAAGATGAATTGAACTAAAAAAGAATATAATTACCTTCTTCAAAACGAAAATAATATGTATAATAAATCTCTTTTATTTTAACTACAAAATAAATATTTTCATAATTTTTTCCATCTTTTTCTTGTTTTTCTACTCTATAAAAAGCATTAAATCTTTCTTTTTCTTTTTCTAGTGTAGCTTGTAAACTTGGGTCTTTATAAGGCATAGTAGTCATAGCAACTAAAGTTTTATCTTCTTGATTTTTTTTATCTATAATTTCAACAATTTTTTCATTTATATTTTTAGTTGTATTTAACTTTAAAAAAGCATAGTTTTCATAACCTAAAGTAGTGGGTATATTTTCTTCTTTTATTTTCTTTGAAGAAGAAGTTTTTCTAGCTAAAAGTATCGACAAAAATATTAATAAAAGTATTGTTAATATAATAGTGATAATACAAGCTTTTTTCATCATATTTTTAGTGTAAGCATATTCATCATATACTTCTGAGTCATTTATTTCGTAAAAATACTTGTATTTACCCATTTTTATTCTATCAACCTCTTAATTATAAAATTTCGAAATTCTTCTACTGTTGGAATTTGTTTTTGAAAAAGAATATTAAAACCTTTTTTCAACATTTCATTTTTGAATTCTTCATCAAATTCTTTTTTAAAAGAAATCACTAAATTAAACTTTAGTAAACAAATTGCATACCCAGTTATTAAAGAAACAGAAGTATAAGCTAAATTATAATCATTTAAAAATGAATATAGCTTTTTCATTTTTATTTCATCTCTACATTTTGGGCAACCATTTATTTCAGGTGATTTATTTAATAAATCTAAAGCTAAAATAGAGAATTCTCCATGTTTTAAACATTCTACTTGTATAGGTGTAGTTAATCCTAAAAATATAGAATTTTCAAAATTCAACTTATCTTTATGAAGTTTTTTAGCTTTTTCAAAAAAAATTTTTTTACTTATCTTGCTTAAAGGTTGACCACAAGAACAACCATGTCCAGATAAGTGATTATTTGGAAATTGATAAAAGAATTTTCCACATTCATTGCACTGTATTAAAACTCTTGTAGTTGTTTTTTCCCATTTTATTAAATTATAATTATAAGCATTTTCTCCATGAACTTCTTTAGCTCTTTTAATAAATAAAGCTTGATTGTATTTACTTCCTTTTCCACAGTTTGGACAAGAAACTTTAGAAGGATCTAAATGTTTTCTAGGCGTAACAGAAAAGACAGTCCCACACGGATTATGAACTAGAGTAACTTTAGTAGTAAGATTTTTATAACTTACAAACCCATAATCAAACTCATTTTTATATATTTTTTTTGAAAGTTGAATAAACTCATTTTCCATCATGTATCTTTCCTCTCTATTCATTACTTTATATTTAAGTTTTCTCTTTCTTGTTATTAATTTAACAGATTTTTATAAAGAGGGGTAAAACGAAATGAGAAAAGATTTCAGAGAAACTTTAAAAGGTGTTTCTTCCGAAAATCAAAAGCAATTTTGGAACTTGAGAAATGAAATGGAAAAAACGAAAAACATTTTAATCAGATATATCAAGGAAATGAAAAGCCTTTCTCCGAATTTTCTTGATTTGACTAAAAATTATCCTAATTCTTTATTTTCAAAATATGTTACACTTTGTAATGGTATTATCAATGATAAAGATAATGGAGTATTAAAACAAACTGTAGGTGAACTCTGCAAAGAATTCATTAAGTTCCATAAAATCTATACAAAACTGGGGTTGGATTCGAGGAAACTTTTATCAGAGGAAAAGAATAAGCTTCCTGTTTTGAAACAAAAAGATATTGAACTTTCAACTTATGAAAAAGTAACTCAACTTCCTATTAAACAAAACCTTACAATTGAGCAAATAAACAACTTATTGGTTAAAGGTGAAAAAATTGAAGAGGAAATTAAACAAAAAGAAAACCAGCTAGATAGTTGGGCTGAAAATGCTAAAAAAGAATATGAATATGTTTTAAATAAAGTTAAGGAGGGAAAAGATGCAGAAGAAAAAGCAATGATTGCTCTTACATTGAAGATGGATACTTATAAAACTCAACTTCAATTAATGAATACTTTAGAGCAAAGTTTTGCTCAACTTGAGCAAATAAAACAATTATAATTTTTAGGAGAATGAAAAATGTATAGTCAAAAATTTCACATTAAGATTTTCTTCACTTCGATTAAAAGAAAAGAAGAAATGAAAGAATTTCAAAAGTGGTTGGAAAGTAAGCGCTGGTTGTATGAAACAGAAGAATTTGTTAAACAAAAAGAAAATGTTGTTGTTTTACATTTTGGAAGTGAAATAGCAATGAATAAAGCAATAGAATTAATTTCGGATAATTTTACTTATATAATTCCAAACATTTTCACAATTGAGGATTAATTTGTTTTTTTCCAAAGAAATTGTAAAAACTTAAAAGATTTTTACAATTTCTTATTTTTCTTTGAAAAAACATACGAATAAGCCTCCAACTAAACTGAATACTCTTCTTTTGTTTTTTGTTTTTTCTCCTTTCTTTTTAATATATTGTATAAATTAAGAAAACACGTTATATAAGAGATATAACGTGTAAATAGGAGAAAAAGCTATGAGATCACTGTCGAAGGAAGTTGGAGAAAAGGTAAAGGCATTCAGTAATGGTCAGGACACTTTTGATCTTGGTCAGGTGCCGGAAGTCGGTAATGTTAGGATTCTTTTACGTCCTACCATTTCTATCGAATCAATGGATATTGCAACTGGAAGGAAGTTTGCTCCCAGGACTGAATCGAAGGTTTATAATTATCTCTTCCAAAAGGCCGGAATTCCTTTGAAGGAAAAGAAGGTAAAGGGAAAGAGAGGTCGGAAGCCTAAGAATCAGGCTGTTGAAGCTGAAAGCCAGGAATAAACAAAGAGAATATTCAATATCTTCATCTCCATAAAAAGGTTGTAATTTTATATTACAACCTTTTTTTTCTACATTTTTTTATTCTAAAAAATTCCTAATTGTTTAGAATGAAAAAAATAAATTTTTCAACTCCAGAATATTACACAGAAGCAGCAAATGAAAAAGCTGCAAAATATATAGCAAATCATAAATTAGATATTTCTACTCCAGATCAATATTATTCGCCAGAAGCAAATGTTAGAGCTTCTCAATTTATAAGTAATAAAAAATTGTTACAAGTAAATGCTGCTCATATTGATTTAAATGATTGGCCTATTGATTTAACTGAATTTATAGGCAATAAAAAATTGTTAGAAGAATCTGAAAGATTTATTAAAAAATATAAAATAAAAAATACTTCAACAGATATATTATCTGAAGAATTATTAAAAGATATTTATGTACCTTTAGAGCAAAATGAATTTGATGAAATAGAGCAAAACGAAGCAAAAGCTTATTTAGAAAAAATAACTAAAAACTTAGAAAAGTTCAACCTACAAATATTTAATTATTCTAAATACATAGGATTATATAATAGAATAGAAACAAATTTGACAATTATTCCTTCAGAAGATAGAAAAAATTTTTATTCATCTATGTTGGAAGTAGCTTTATTTAAATTTGATGAAGAAGCTATTGGTCCTCCAGTTCCATTAAGTTTTATGGAAGAAGAAGCTAACAAACAAACAGAAAAAGCTGGTGGAGTAAATGAATTACTTCAGGCTAGAACAAGTTCATATATTACAAATATTAAAATTCCAAAAATATTTGTTATGGATGCTAAACTAAAAGGAACAGCTGGTAGGTTAAAATTTATAAGTGATTTTGGTAAAAGTTCTTCTTCACCACCTGGAATGCCTATGTATGGTATGGAAGAAAAAATAAAATATACTTCTGGAGGCCATTTAAGACAGTGGAGAGATGTTTCAGTTAAATTAACAGATATTGGTGCTAAAGAAAAAGGATGGCAACACTTTGAATATTCAAATTCTGAAATAAAAAAAGTAGTAGATAAAATCCCTCATGAAACAGGGATCTTGCATTGGGATAAAGCAGTTAAAGCTGTTGATGATTTATTTAAAATGTTGCAAAATTTTGAAGAAGATGCTCAAGTAAGTGCAACAAAATCATTAACTGAAGCTAAAAAAATAATGGATAAATTAATGAAGCAAGATGATTGGACCAGTAGAGCTTCATTAAAAAGTAAATTAGGAAAGACAGATGATTTAAAATCATTGTTAAAAAGTTATGGTAATTTATTTTTTGGAAAAGGAAATAAAGATAAAGATAAAGAAAAAATGGAGAAGCATAAAGACCAAAACTTTATTCCTTCATTTAATTCATATATTCGCCATGAAGATATAAATAACAATATTGATGAAAATGCCTTAGATATTGAGGAAGAGGAAAAAGAAGTTGCAGAAGAAGATAAAGGATGGGTTTTACCACCAAGTGGCTCTTATTTAACAGAAAATTCAGCTAAAGAATGGGTAACAGGTAAAAGAGGTACTTTTTGGAATATTCTAACTTCTGGAGAGACACAAGAAGCTTTAAGCGGGTATAACTCATTAAATCAAGGAATGTTTGGTTTATATAATGTTCCTTTAAAAGATCCTATAAATTTTTCTGAAACAAGATATATTTTATTACCTTTTTCAAATTTAACAATGGAACTTGCTGAATATGAAAACTTAGAATTAGAAGTTTTAAAAGTAAAAAAGAAAATGAAAATTAAAGAAGATGATATTGAAACTTCTAGTATACCTGAAGATGAAGAAGATGCAAACGAAGAAGATAAAATTAAATTACCAAAAGCTGATTTATACCCTTATAAAAATTTATGGTTGGGAACTTTAGCTGAAGAAGATGTAGAAACTGTTACTATAAAAGTTGAAGGTGGTTTACCTTACTTAGGTAAATACTCTTCTAAATTAGGTTGGGCAGTTACTGTTGCTACTTTATTATCACCTTCAATAAGAAATATGCAAGAAGCAGGTAGTGCTGATAACGATGAATTAACAAACTATGTAAGAAATATGTTTGTTGCTTCTTCAGAAATGAAAACAGGAACTTCTTTAAATGGTGATGTTACTTTTCTATTAAATTCAAATTTTCAAAATCAAAAAACAAATTGGAAAGATGTTTATGCTAGAGTTACTGCATTAGGAAAAAGAAACACTCAAGATGTTGGATGGCTGAAAGAAATAGATAATATAACTTATGGAGAAAAATTAGTAAATGATAAAAAAAGTAATCAAAAACGCCCTTGTGAATGGTTGATAGCCTGTGGTGCTGATTGGTTGACGAATATTTTTGATGCTCTTTTTATTTATAGAGATAAAGATACTTTTCGAATGCCTTCCAAATATATAAACACTAAAGATACTTGGTTTGATTCACAATGTTTCCTAACACGAAGTGTTGAATTATCCTTAAATTTACCTCAAACAGATACTATAACTATTCCATTTTTACAGTCATCAATAGATAAACAAGTTTCAAAAACTACTTTTAATACTTCAGCTATTATTTCTTTTAGGTTGGATCAAAATTTGTTTAGTTTAGAAGCAATAGAAAGATATGCAGGAAGAAATACTTTAATAGGTAAACAAATCAAATCTCTTGAAGATGTTAAAAAAAATATAAGTTCTGATGGAACATTTTTTACGTATGAAGGACTTTTAAAAGATAGAGAAAAAATTATAACAAAAACAAACAATAAAAAGCGTTTAGATTTAGTTTTAAGTTTAGATTGTTTACGTCCAGTAGAAATAGAATATTTGGAAAATAATCCATTGAAAAATAAACTAAATAATAAACGTTTAGTTTTAGAAGATGTTAGATTTTTAGGTAATAGTCAAAATTTAACTTTTGGAGTTTCAACAGCAGATGTTGCAAAAGCTAGTTTTGAAATTATCTTTTTAAGAATGTATCTAAGCGATATAAAGTAAAATGAGGGTTGAAAAGTTATGGGTGTATTAAATGATGTAGGTAAAAAAGCGGCAACTGAAATAGAACCATTTATCCCGCCTTTCGAATATAATGGTACTGAATATTTAAATAACTTAGAATTACCTAACAGAAATTTATTTTACGCTGGTGTTTTATCTCCATCAGAAGATGTTTCTGCTGGTACAAAAGACAATAGAGAATATTTCACAACTGCTTGTTATAGATTACAAAAGGTAAAATTTCCAAGTATGAAATTGGAATGGGAAGGACCTGGTAGAGGAAGAAGATATCCTGCTTTAAAAGGAGTTACCTTAAATAGTGTTGTTTCTTTTACTTGGATTGAAGATGCTTTTTTCTCAGTAGATTTTTATCATAGAAGATGGTTTAATGCTTGGTTTTCACGTCAATCTGGTAGATTTAAAAGTGGTATAACTGAAGAGAGATTTGGTTGTAAATTTAGAACAATAACTATTTATCCTTTTCATTATTTAAATAAAAAAGAAACATTTGATGATCCTTTTGGTGATTTTTCTAGTCAGATTTTATACGCAATTACTTTTAGAAATTTAGCACCAATAGAACATCAACCTATTAGTTTTGGAACAACAGAAACAGGAGAACCAACAATTGAATATAGCTATCAATGTTGGGAATCAAGAATTTCAACACAAAAATTAGATGAAGCATTGATTTGGGACCCAGAAGAAGCAGCACCACCACCGACTGGAGTAGGATCAGCTTTAACTGAAAAGAAAAGGTTGGTAGGTTTCTTTAATGAAACTGCTAAAAATAGTGAAGGAAAGGCAAAAGATGGTATTAATAATGAATATTTACCTTAACAAAAAGGGAAAAAAATAATATGAGTGCTTTTAATTTTGATTCTTTATCTCAAGCTGGAGAAACTGGTGGTGGCATCCCTTTTAGCTTATACAATTGTTGTGGAATTGATGGTGATGGAGGTAATTTATTATATTCAAACTTAGCTTGCGATAATTTAAATGATATAGGTTTTAGTTTTGAACATGATTATCAATATCCTTTCGAAGAAACTATTGAAAAAGAAGGTGGAACAGTTGATGTATTAAAAAATGCTCTTACACAAACAAAAGCTTTTGCTGATGGATGGAACTCTGGAGGTGAAGCAAAAGTAGGAAAAGAAAATGAGGATAAAATGTTGTATTCTATTTGGAAAAAAACTCCAGCTTATAAAGGAACATCAGTTATAAAAGTTCCAAGTAGTTTAACTTTTAGTTTTCATTTTGGCCAATGGGGTTTATTTAATGCATATTCTGAAGTTGTTGCTCCAATTTTAAATATTGCAGCTTCTTTTGCACCAACAGAAAATGGAGAAACTTTAGGTGATTTACCTTTACCTTTATCTGGAACTTTATTTGGAAAAGCAGCCTCTGCAATGATAAAAGGAAATGCAGGTAAAGATATTTTAAGTCAAGTAACTCAAGCAGCCGCAGCAAAAGCGGAAAAACAAAATGAAGAAAATAATGAACAAGAAGATAATGGTGAAAATGCTAGTTTAGAATTACAAAAAGAATTAGGTTTATTTCAACGAGTAGCTGGTGTAGTAAGGCAATTTGATAATATAGCAAAAAACGCTTATAGTAACTCAAACAGAGCAGTATGTAAATTTTCTATTGGTAATATTACTTCTAAAGCTTTTGTAGTAGGAAGTGTTAGTTTTAAATTTAATTTATCAAATATTGATGAAAATGGTTATCCTATTTATGGTACTTTAACTATAGGGAATTTAACTTCACCTTCTATGGCTGTTTCTTCTATTATAAGTTAAAAGAGGGAGGAGAAAAAAATGTCTGAAGTTTGGAGTGAATTCACCCCACCTAACGATTGTGGATCTCAATTTATTGTTTTAAAATCTGGAGTTGGTTTAAATGGAGGTAATAATCCTTTAAATACATTTAATTTATTTCCTGCAGATTTTGATAGTATTTTTAATTTTAGTTTTGAATTAGAAACTGATACTCCTTTCGACAAAACTGTAGGATTAGCAGGTAGTACAGGTTCTTTAGCATTAAAAGTAATAAACCAAACAACTGCTGCAGTAGATTCTTTTAAAGCTAGTCTCGCTCCAGCAGAGAAAGCAGTAACTGAACAAAGTAAAGTTATAACTTCTAGATGGCAAAATTTACCAGCATTTAAGGATATTTCTCCTTTAAAATTTTCTTCTGAACTTAGATTTGAATTTTGGTATGGTATGAAAGGTTTATTTAATGCTGCTACTGAAGTAGTTTTTCCTATAAGAAATTTAGTTAAATGGTTTGCTAACAGCCACGATAAGGATGGTATTCTTAATAATAATCAAGTTCCTTTAGCTGGTGCTATTTTTGGTGGTTTAGCTGGTCAAGTAGTAGCAGGTGTTACTAGTGGTCAATTTTCTACAGAAGATACTAAAGAAGAAAAAGAAGCTAAAGAAAAACAAGAAACAGTTGATTTAGGGATAATTGATAAAGCCTTTAATAGAGCAGCAGCTTTAGTTGGGGCTTACAATAAAGCAGTTCAAACAGAATATAATAAAGGTTCTTGGCGTGCTATTTGTTCAGTGTCAAATAGTAGTAATACTATACATTCTCCAGCTTTTGTTGTAAAAGGAGTTTCATGGAGTTACGATATGAGTAATTTATGTTCTGGAAGTTATGTTGATTCAACAGGGAAAACTCAAGAATACTCTGGTTATCCTCTTCGTGGTTTTGTTTCCTTAAATGGTTGCCAAACAGTTAAAGTTTGTAGTTCTAATTTAATTCATCAAATTGCTTAATTTTTCAAAAAGAAAAA
>LSPY01000002.1_pt1 | contig 124645 bp, 176 predicted proteins | sample 651311 | NCBI WGS metagenome assembly LSPY01 (sample SAMN04438312, study PRJNA306036) | termite gut metagenome | isolation source: viral DNA filtered from gut of termites from termite colony 1 | host: Coptotermes formosanus | place: USA: New Orleans, City park | collected 2013-06-21
GCGAATTTACCATAATATAATAGTTATATGGTAAATTCGCAAATGTAGTGAAAAGTACTGTATAGTAGATTACAAAGAGAAATGCTAGGTTGGCGAATTTACCATAATATAATAGTTATATGGTAAATTCGCAAGCATGCCTTAGGTTAAGCCGAAACACTAAGATTATAGGCGAGTTAGAGACCGGCTACCACTGATGCCGAACATTGATTTTATTATATTTACCCAAGAAAATAGCTTCAAAATTGACTGTTTCGGCGAAGATATTTTCTATATTGGAAACGAGCAAGTGAAGGGTGAAAATCGGGAAATTTTCAAAAAATTTTTTAAATTTTTCAAGGTTTATAACGTTTATTTGAGGTTTTTGGTATTACTATGGTTTATTTGTAATAAAAATAGTTTTATTATAGTCTAAATATAGAGATATAGAGGAGTCGTGTAACTTTGTTATCCTTTTAGCAGTTTTTACGATAAAAATGAAGATTTTAGGCAGTCAGAGGAAATTTTTAGGTGGAAATTGGCCAGAAAAAGGTGAGTAATCCAGGGTAGAAATAGGCAGTTAGGGGAAATTTTTGGGGTAAGAAAGTTTGCAGTTTATATTAAATTTTACAAGGCTGGGGAAGTGATTTTTCAAGGCCTGGACATGTGCATGTTTTTTATAAGAGTAGTTAAGCCCTTGAATAATCGGAGAAGTGTGAAGGAAAATGACACTCTAAACTACCCACCTCACAACCTAAAAATTTCCTCTGACAACCTATTTTCTTACCCACCACTACAAACTTCCCTAGCCTCTACTCCACCCTCTGACTGCCTAAATCCAGTTTAAAATTTCCTCTGACTGCCTAAATACAATTAAAACTGCATAAAATGGATAACAAATTACATACTCTAAGTTTTTTCACACATACTCTCGGAAAGGAGGTGAAAGTCCCACATGAGCATAAACTCGAATGCACTTACAGGGATAAAAATCCGCAACATTGAATACCAAGTTACACTACGTCCAACATCACTGCCCGACGGCACCGAGACACTAGATTGTTATTTCGCCGACCCGACACATCCAAACGACAAATACAATATAATAGATGTAATCCGGTTAAATAACATAGCCAGCTGGTAGTCTTTACAAACTAATACCAGGATCTCGGATAATGTTCGCCAATTCGGCGGATCAACCGAGAAACGCTTAATCCGGTGGGCACAGCTGGAACGCCTTTTTACAGAAGGCCCCGACAAGAATAAACTGATGCGGCCAACCCGGAAGAAGATTCGCCAACTATACGAGTCGTTATCCAATCAGATTAACAGATTGTCTATGGAATTCCCAACGGCGTTTCAGGAACTGAATCGGCAATCCACAGCATTGAAATGGGCGACCCAGTCTCAAGACTATATAAGCCCTGAGGCCTTATGGGTATTGATAAACTATGGACAGCTTAGTAGGCCATACTCCGAAAACCTGGACAGTCGACTAGACCAAGTATTAGAATACAGGGATCCAGTACTGCCGAATATACATACAATTGAGATATGCGGCAAACACTGTGAGGGCCGCATACTAGAAGGCACTGACTGGACAATGGCGAAACACTACGAAGGCGGCGTTAGTGCCATTTATCACGAGCTACTGTTTATATTAAGTAGTACTGAAGACGATGTATTAAAGCTATGGCACCCAGATAGGCGAAACGGCCTCGCACCAGACTACTCGTCATTATATATATTACTCAATAAAGCCGGACTAGGGGCATTTTATTGTTTAGATGGTGAGAGAATAAACTTACCATTTCATATTGGTCAAGAGATTAACGTATTATTTAAGGATTATATTCATGGTTTATTACAATGTTTCAGTAAGGGCGGAAAGCTCGCCGAAGTAGCTAACGTGAAGCCGCCAGACCTAAGGGACGAGTTAAAGTATATTGAAAAATGGCCAATCGCTCAAAATAGAAAAGAATGTCAAGAGAATCTTACACTATATAGGACTATTAACGGCGTAAACCCAAAAAGAAAGGAGATGAATATAAATATGAATACAGATATTGAAATTTTTGATAGTATGTCGAGTGGCATGGGACATTGGGCTATTAATCCCAATAAATTAGCATTTGCCAGAGACGACATACAAGAATTAGATAGTATAGATAAAAGTTTTGAAACTAATAAATTCATGATGTTATTAGAAGATGATATATCTCCTATTACTGGTATTAACTGGAGCTTATGTGGCGATTACACGTGGGCGCCGCCAACACCTAAGGATGAAGCCGTGATTATAACATTGAAGGATTTTGAGTTTGATAAGCCAAAACCAATACGACCAAAGAATACACCCGCAGAAAGGAAGAGGGAAATTAACTATGCAACAGAAGAAGACAATCAACTAATGCGAAGAGGAGAAGCCGGGATAAGAGCTATGATGAAAAACAATAAAATTAACGGCGTTTACACAAGTGCAAAGGCTTCTAGAGACTACTTTAAGAAGAATTTAAAAGATAACGTAGAATATAAAGCAGGATTTCTTAACAAATGTGGTTTTTCACCTAATAATTTGAAAAGTGGATTAGATATAGGTCTTATTGAAAAACCTAAAATGGGCGTTTATATATTTCACTTTATTGAAAGTGCCGAGTTCGAGGAATGGTATGCTTTACAAACAAGGTATGAAGAAGAGAAGAAGGCAAATCCCGAAGCCTTTACTAGAACGTTGAGTGGCCTTGAAGCTACTGAATATAGGAAGGTAAACCAGACACCGTTTCAGAATCAAGAAATAAGAAAGATAAGCAGTATAGTAAAAGAAGCAGGAAAAAGAGGAGAAAGTTTGGAAGAAGCCAAAATAAAGGCCGAAAAGGCATTGGCGAAAAGCAAACGCCAAAACACCATCACGAATGTTGAGACTGAAAATCTTGAATCCGTCAAGACGAGAACCGTTAATAGAAAAAAGAAAACTGTGAATCTTACTCCTATCACAGTATTAAGAAAGAAACAAGCCGAACAAGGCTTGACGCCAGAGGAAGAAAAGAAATTGAGGTTAATGGAATTAGCCGAAAAGCGAGAGCAAGAAAAATTGGAAAAACAAACCAAAAGAGGTAAAAGGAGGTAATTAAAAATGGCATTTGCGAGAATGAAAAAATTTACGCCAGCAGAGGCGAAGAAATATATACAAACCTTTAAGGAATGGCTTGAAAGGAACGCCGAGTACGTCAAGGCCGGCGAGGAAGAAGATGAGTGGGATTATATGTTTACTCTTGACGCCGAAAAGTGGGAGTCATTATCCAAGAACGTGTATAATATATATCCGAATATGTATGTGCCGCCAGAAATACAGAAAATGGCCGGAATACAGAGGGCGAGAGCGTTTATGATCTCAGCTCACTATTTGGAGTTCGTGTATATGGATTATCCGAATAACACAAAGATTGCATTGTATTGGCGAGAGACCGGCGACTCCAGTGTATCAGTGCCGACTATGATGAAAGGGATGGTAAGAATGCCGAAGCTCAGTCATCTTATCACATTAACACCAGAAGATTTTTTTACGATTGTGAAGTTGATATACAATGCTAAGTCTGAGCATGGTAACGATAGATTTAAGTTGGATTTAACATGTGTCGGCCTCGACCTGGAGCTACTGGAAATGAATGGCGGCGCCCAGCTACAGTTGATTAACCGATTCTTTAGGAAACTGAAGGTTAATTATATGATAAATCCTCAGATAGCGATGCAACAATGGATGCAAAAAAGTGATCTGGAGACTATTATTGACTTAGAGCCGACCACAGAGAATCAATTATATGCAATACAATATATTACAGCAAGTAGCCAGAACGACGTTTATTTCTTTCCTACTGATTCGGCTATTGAACTGGAATTGGATTGGGAGCAGACTAACGACGATAAGTATGTTATCAGGCCCCAGCAGTAACCAAAGTAGTGTTATATTGGGTTTATTTTCATAAAAATATTTTATATTATAATGTATTTATAGTTAAGAAATATAAAATATGAAAGAGAGTGATTTAATATGAACTATTGGAAAAGATTCTTTGGCCACCTGCGAGTAGTATGCACACATAAGAAGTGGGTGTTTCATTACTGCCGAAAAGCAGGCATTTCATGGCGAGGCATTAAACATGATCTTTCTAAGTTTCATCCCATAGAGTTTTTGGAAGGCGTAAAGTATTTTAGTGGTACTCGTTCACCTATTGATGTATGTAAAGAGATAAACGGCGTTTCACAAGGATGGCTGCACCACAAGGGCCGAAACACTCATCACTCATCATTATGAGTACTACCAGGATAACTTTGACAAAGGCGGCACACCACTGGAAACGCCGTTTGATGATGCATTGGAATTATTATGTGATTATCTCGGAGCTGGTCGGGCGTATATGGGAAAAAACTTCTCGTATTCGGCAGAGTGGGATTGGTGGCTATTTAAAAATAAGAATCCTATTGCCATGCATCCAAATACTAAACTGTTTGTATCTTATATGTTACGAAATTTGGCCGAAATGGGAGATGTAGTATTAACCAGGTGGAATGTAGAAGACATGTACAATAGGATTAGAAAAGGCAATCTGGCTCTTCCAGTGGAAATGAAAAAGTAATTCTAGAATTGACACGAAAAATTTTTTGAGGTATAATGTTTATAGAAAGTTAAGAAAAGAAAAATTTAAGAGAAAAAGGAGAATAAGAAATGTTAATCAATGGAGAAAGATCATTGGCTTATATTGCTAAGGTAACAGGTATTTCGTCTATGAATGCAGATAGACTTGAATCAGTAGATATCTCTGGTTGGCACGTGGCACGTGGTATGTAGTAAGGGTGATTTTAAAGTTGGCGACCTCGGAATTTTCTTTGAGATAGACAGTTTGTGTCCGGACGTGGCACCATTCAATGAAATTGAGTTTCTGGTTAAGAAGCACCTGAAGATTAAGACACAAAAGATTCGTGGAGTATATTCTCAGGGACTGTTTCTGCCACTCAGTACATTCAGCATCAATGAGGCCGATGTGGTTGAAGGTCAGGATATGATGGCCAGACTTGGTATCACATATTATGTATCAGAAGATAATAAGCGTAAAAGTAACGGTGGTACAGGCGTGGCGAATCCAGCAAATATTATGAAACGTATTCAGCAAGCTGTTCCATGGACACGTACTGCACCCAAGTTCATGTACCCAGTTATTCGGGCGATGTATGGAAAACAGGTTAAACCAAGGATGTGCCGGCTTGGGTCGTAAAGACTGATGAGGAGCGTGTACAGAATAAGGTTTACAGTCGGCTTAAAGATGAGAAGTGGATTGCCACAGAGAAGCTGGACGGCAGCTCAGTTACCTTTACTATGCGGCGTAAGCCACTAACGGCTTGGGATAAAATCAAGAAAGCATTCATGGTGCCGATTAAGCCATACGAGTTTTATGTGTGTTCACGAAATGTGGTATTCAATACACCAGAGGCACCATGTTTCTATGATAGTAATGTGTATGTGAAGATGGCGAAAGAGTATGGTATTGAAGATGATATGGCCAGTTACCTGATGTTTAATCCGGATGTAGACTGGGTGACTATTCAGGGTGAGGTATACGGTGAAGGCATCCAGAAAAGAGACTACGGCTTAAAGGGCCAGCAGTGTGCCGCCTTCAACTTGATTGATTCGGCAAACGGCAGATACAATTCACTGGAAATGCAAGAGATTCTGAATGATCAGTTTCTTATTCCGGCTGTACCTATTGTAGCAGTTGATATGGAATTGCCAGAAACTTCAGATAAATTGCTTGAAATGGCAACTGGTAAGTCATTGATTGACAATGGGCCGAGAGAGGGATTAGTATTCAGGTCATTGGATGGTAAAAGGTCATTTAAAGCAGTATCTAACAGTTTTCTGGTTAAATATCACGGTTAAGAAAGGAGTGATATGCTGATGCAAATAACTACAGCTACAAGAGTTGAAGAAAAGATTGTTGAGTATCAAAAAATAGAATATTCTCCAGAAGATGTTCGGGCTTTAATCAAAGCCGATATTGAAAGAAGAGGATACTCCGCTGATAAGATAGAACTTAATGTGAGTTATCAAGTTAAAAACGGCGACGGGGAATCTAGTTCTATTATTACTACTTACTTTTGGAATGCTACTGCTGAAATGATAAAAGTACCAAAACCACCAAGAAAACCTAAGACAAAAGAACAGATTTTCTCAGAAGCTATTAACAATTGGAGGTAATGTGAATGAAAAGAGTAACACTTGAAATCGACTTAAATGATAATGAAGTATTTGAGAAAACTGTCAAACAAGCCGTTGAGGGTATGGCGAAACAGCTAGTAAGAGAGCAGTTTGATCTGATTATGAAAGAAGAATCTGAAAAGTTAATCAGCAAACGGCTCGATGATATGTCAAAGAACTGGTATGGTGGTGAAGATCGGCTTCAAATAATGATTCGTTCAGAAGTCAAAAAGATGGTAGACAAGGTAATCGTTGACGCCGAGATCAATGAAGTTATAAAAAATCAGATGGATATAAAATTCAAAGAGGCTAATGAATTTATGGAATATGCGATTCAGAAAAGTTTTGATTCTGTCTATAATCGTTTGTATTCGACAATTGAGAAAAAAGTAGAGGAACAGGTGCCGGCAAAGATAATGCAGGTTATAAGAGAAGTCTTTAAGGAGGAAAAGTAATGTGGCCGTTTACTAACCATTTTGAAAAACCAATGAACGACTCAGGTTCCAAAACTTACATCAAGAGTGATTCAACATATGATGCTTGGCAGCTAACTAAGTATAATTATGACAGCGAATGGCCCAGCTTTCTTAAGAAAAAAGGTGTTGAAGTATTCTGCGACAAACATACGAATAAACTTTGTGCACTTGTATTACATGCTAACAAGAAAGACTTACATGTGTTATACGAAGGCGACTACATCGTATCAAAAAGTAATAGCGATGGACTGGATGTTTATACTGAAGCCGACTTCAACAAATACTTTACTGAGAGGTAATATTATGGATTGTAATAATTGCCAATGGCTCAATATAACAGAAGCCGAACAGAAAGAGGATAAAACTCAAGGTCATGTGTGTTAGTATTATTTAAAACGCATATTACATATGACCCAACAGATAAATCATTCACCTCTTTTATATCCGTGTAAAGAGTGTGTTCAAGATAAATATTGTAACTATAAACCCCAATAACGATTAAAGGAGAAAATTATGGGATTAACAGAAATGCTTATTATGGCACTTGTTGTAACAATTGGTTGGACAGCTATGTATACTGTGGCGAACATCCTGGGCGATATCGCTAATTATCATATTAAACGAGCACGTCGGCGTCGAACTATCAGACGATTCCAGAAGATAATCACTAAGTTCCTGAAATCCAAAGAAGTGAAAGAAGCCTTGGATAAGGCTACGAAGGAAGTTCAGGGAATGATTGACGATCTGGATACAGGTAATAGCTTGACAGACAGAGATTTTGAAAGACTTCTTAAAAGATTTGGGAAGTAATCAATAGCGAGAATCTGAAAAAGTTCTCGCTATTTTATTATTCTTAATATTAACAAAAGATGTTATAATAAGGAAATAATTTACATATTTTATATAAAGGAGGATTTAAAATGAAAAACTATAACTGTAAGAGCGTTGCAGAAATGATTACTGTTCTTGAATCAACAGTAGATTATCTTGAAAAAAAAGATGCAACAAATCTTGGTGACTTATTTACAACCAATGGTAAGAAAGTGAATGCCGGACTCAACAACTATACAATCGTAGCTAAAGAATATAAAGACGATTTGGGGATGGGTAGTTACCAAGCACAACCCTGGTGCGATATGTATGTGTCAAATATGTTCGCTTACTGTTTTGGCCTTGATCTTGGCAAGAAACTTTGCAAAGGATGGTTCTCATATGTGAAGTCTCACGCTGATACCTTCAAAGCTGCAGGACTAACAAATCAGAAGCCAAAAGTCGGTGACATTGTGTTCTTCTGGTCAGCTTCGCTTGCTCGATATGGACATAGTGGTATTGTTGTAGGAGTGGACTCTAACGGCGTTGGCTTTACAACAATTGAAGGTAATACAACATCTGGAAATAATATTGTTGAGCGTAATGGCGGAGCTGTAGCAAGAAAACACTACAATACATTGCCGGCACAAGTATTATTTGGTCATGTCGAATATGAAAAAAACGGCATTCCAATGACAGTTGAACCTGGCCCAGTACCTTATCCAGAAACCGTTCTTACTAATTCTGACAGACAACTTATCGCTATTGGTCCAATGAATGTTATGAATGATAGAGATGAAGTCGTCGGAACACTGCAAACATCTAATGTATTCAGTGTATCTAAGAAACGTTATGTAGATGGAGTAACACAATTCCTAATTAAACACCATACAGTTGAAGGCTGGATGGTTCCAGATAAGGCAACAGGATGGCTCCGTGAAGCAGATGGTAATTATTGGTATCTTGAAGAGGGGTATACGTGGCCGGCAGCCAAGATTGCCGTCATCGACGGAGCAGCGTACTACTTTAATGATTCAGGTTATTGTGTATTTAATGATGAAATTACATTTGCAATCGGGTCAAGTGGCGTAATTACAACGGCTAAGAAATAACATCTTAAAATAGCACAGATAATTTTATATCTGTGCTATTTTTCTTGTTTAAAAACTGTGTTAATGTTTTCTTAAAAAAATTTTTATATTATAATATATTTACAGTAAAATTTAAAAATTTTCATCAAAAAATAATGTTCAGATTTATAAGCAAACTTGCCGACCAAGGCTTTGGTCACGGCGTAGCATTCGCCTGCACCGTGAACTGGGTTCAACTCCCAGCTCGGTATTTGAGAAGAAGTCGCCTCTTCTCAATACAATTTAAAAACAAAGGAGATTCAAAATGAACAAACTAACGAAAATAGGTTCGATCTTAATGATGGGACTGGCTTTGGCAACTGCACCTTTATCAACCACCTATGCGGAGGGGGATGATGTAGTTACTATGGTTCCTACATTAGAGCCTACCAATATTTCATTAAATGGGAATAATGAAATCAACAGCGTAAATGTAATTGTAACTAGCGAAGCATTCGATGTTATAGAAACAAATGATGCCGAAATCACGATGTCGAGCCAAACAGCTGAGGTAGTCTCGGCTCAAATAGAAGATAGGAGTCAAGGTATTTATGTATTAACAAAAAAAGGTTATACGCTGCCAAGTCAACACATTGATATTCAGTGGCTAATTCACGACTTATGCATTGAATATGACTTGCCAGAAAGATGGGTATTTGGCATGATACTCGCTGAATCAACCTTTGATACGTTAGATAGATCTAGTGCCAACTGTCAAGGTTTATTACAAATATCACCTTATTGGCTTAAAAGCAAAACTGTACCAGAGTTAATTCCGGGTAGAAGAGATAGGGATCTATATGACCCTTATGATAATCTTATTACTGGAATTGAAATGATGTGCTGGGCACGAGATAATTACGGAATTGATATGCACACTGAGCAGGGTTTTATGGACTATGCTTATTGGCACAACACCGGAAAGTTTAAACGTAATGTTTCTTGGGCATATTCAAGAGATTGTATTAGATTTGGTAACGAGTTAACGGCGATTCAATAATATGTAGACCTAATAGGCTTAACAGCTTATTGGGTCTTATTTTTTTACATAAAAATAATTTTATTATATAATTAAATATAGAAAGTGAAAGAGAGGTAATCAAAGTGGATATATTGATAAGAGTGTGTGATATAATGTATATAGTTAATTCGGTTATGATGTGTCTAATTGCTATTGGTTTAGTAATTTGTTTTATAAAAGGAGGTAAAAACTAATGTTAGAATTAATATTTGAAGCAACAATGGGAATTGGGTTAATTTGTTGCATAATTTTAATGGTTGCCATAACACTGGGCGGTCTTAAAAGTTTGTCAAAATTTAACCATAAGTAAAAAGACTTTTATCAGGAATATCTAATAAAATGCATTAAAAGTTTGGAGGATAATATAAAATGAGAGGTAAAAAGACAATATACTTTATGGGTGATACACACTCAGTTATTGATAGCGAGAAATTATTCTCATTTGCTATTAATAGGCCGTTTACTCGTGATGACTTTATTATTCAAGTAGGTGACTTTGGTTTTATCTGGGAAAAAGAAGAAAGCGAAATGGAAACAATGTTTCTTGATAAGATTGAGAATATAGGATTTTCAATGCTTATAATCACAGGAAACCATGATAACATTCCAGCAATTCGTAATAACTATCCGTTGGTAAATTACTGCGGCGATAAGGCTTATCGTATTCGCCCACACATTCATGTTGCTCCATATGGTGCTTATTATACAATTCACGACAAGACTATCTTTTGTGTTGGCGGAGCACATTGTCATGATATTGAAGATGGCGTTTATTATCCAGGCGATCCCATGATTTCTCAACTTTATCGAGAAAATAGGAATATGTATCGTGTTGTTGGAGAATCTTGGTGGCCAGAAGAAGCACCAAATGATGAAGAGCGAGCAAAGATTCTTAAAGTCGCCGAAACACATAATTGGAAAGCAGACTTTATAGTATCACACCAGCCACCAATCAGTACATGTGCGGCGGCAGGCTTAATCTGGGGTAAACCAGATGAATATGCTGTGTGGCTTGATGAAAATATTAAAGAAAAGATGAAGTTTAAGAAGTTTGTGTCTGGTCATATGCATGAAGATGTTTGCCCGATACCTAATAATTATATTATATTTAAGTTTATTCTTGAGGGTTATAATACTGACCCATATAATTTCGCATAAAAAATTTTTTATTGTATAATTATTATAGAAAGTTAAAGGAGGGTGATAATTTTTATGACAATTGATAAGTTAGAAACCGGACCAAGAAGCGTAGTTCACCAAGTAACAGTAACTTTATCATATGAAGAATGTCGTGATCTGTGTAATGCTTGCTACCACGCAACAGCTTTGGCTAAAAATTCCAAAGGAAATTTAGATGGTGGAGATTTTGAAGAAATAAGTGCGAAAACGGCTTTCTTATTTGATATGATTAAATATGGAAATATTCAAAAAAATACTGTTAAAAAGTTTACTAGACTTTATTCTGAAAAAACGACCATTGATTAGAACGAATAATGGAGGTTGCGATATTAATGCTTGTTTCCAAAGAAAGGAGAATAAATGCTTCTTAATAATAGATATCCTGAAGAAGAATGGAAAGACTTTACAGAACATTATTGTAAGATAACTGAAAAGCTCGATGAACTTGCTGGTTTTACTAACAAAGATGGAGAATATTTTGACGTTTATTCACATTATGGTTATCGGCATTATGTTCTTTATACGAAAACAGATGCAAACGACGGTATATTAGCACTAAGAGTGCCTGGCGGTACAGTAGGTGGTATTAGTTTTACAAAAGATCATGTAATCACTGATATTAAGATTGATACGAATTATGTGGTTAGAACTTATGTAAAGGATGTAAATGAACAATTACAACAATTCATTGGTCAAACATTAGAAATTCCATTTTGAAGGGAGAACAAAAAAATGGCAGATACGTTATATGCTGAATACATTATGGAATTTATGCGTGTTCGGCGTGGGCTGAAACCAGGCGATAAATCTCAGGATGAAGAAATTGTAAAAGACCTATCATCTGGTGTTAAAATGAGCAAGTCAATGGCACGACGTGAACATATTCAAAGAGGAAGAGGTTTTTTAAATGACAAATAATAGCTTAATTAGATTAATATTAGGAATAACCATATTAACGGTGCTTGGATTTAATTATGGATTAGGAGCGTTGTTTCTGGCAACTTTATTCAATCTTGTTTGGATAGTTTTTAAATAAAGGAGAGACTTAATGAAAAAGACAGTAGTATTGGATTTTGATGGTGTAATTCATAGTTATGTAAGTGGGTGGTGTGGAATGGACTGTATTCCAGACCCGATTGTAGCTCATATTGACGAAGCTATTGCCGCCATAAGAGAAGCAGGTTATGAAGTAGTGGTTGTTTCTACATGTTGTAAGGCAGATATCGGCCATCTTGCTATTATGGACTATCTTAATAGGAATGGTATCAAAGTAGATAAAGTTATGGCCGAAAAGCCACCAGCAGTATGTTACATTGATGATAGAGCAATCTGTTTTGATGGCAAGGCAGGTGAGTTACTTCATAGAATTGAAACATTTAAACCATGGTATCTATGGTAAAAATTTAAAAGAATTGAGAAAGAGGAGAAAATATGAGAGAGGTAATCGGAAAATATAATTCAGCAAAGATTTTTACTGACGTAGTTGATGATGTTTCGATTAACCAGGTAAAAAACCTTGCTTGATCAGGAGTTTACTCAAGGAAGCAAAATCAGGTTAATGCCAGATATTCACGCTGGTGCCGGATGTACCATCGGTACCACTATGACTGTTATTGATAAGGTTGTTCCTAATCTTGTTGGTGTTGATATTGGTTGCGGTATGGAATGTGTTCAGATTGCCGATAAACAGTGTAATCGGCTACTGAAAAAGATCTTGATTTAAAGAGACTGGATGAAGTAATTCACGATAAAATCCCATCAGGGTTCAATATCAGAAATAATTTTCATCCTTATTTTAATATATGTCACCTTAATGACCTATATTGTATTGATCATATCGACTTAAAGCGTGCCGGAAAGAGCATCGGGACTTTAGGTGGTGGAAATCACTTTATCGAAGTAAATGTAGATAACGAAGGTTTCTGCTATTTGGTTGTTCATACTGGAAGCCGCCACTTAGGATTGGAAGTAGCCAAGTATTATCAGGATATTGCGATTAAGTCATTAAAAACTATTTCTTCACTTGAAATTGAATCTCTAATCGCCAGATTAGTTTCAACCGGACAAGAAAAAATGATTGAGTCAGCTATTAAGAAACTCAAAGCAACAGCCACTTCAGATATCCCTAAAGAACTTGCCTATGTAACTGGCAAAGATTTCGACAATTATATTCACGATATGTGGATTGTTCAGCAATTTGCCATCTATAATCGTCAAGCAATCATCGACGAAATTATGAAGGCAATGAATTGGGCAGAATATAATGGATTTACCACTATCCATAACTATATTGACACTGAATCAATGATTCTTCGTAAAGGTGCTGTTTCAGCGAAGGCTGGTGAACTCTTACTTATCCCAATCAATATGAGAGATGGTTCCTTAATTTGTCGTGGTAAGGGAAATGAAGATTGGAACTACTCTGCACCATATGGTGCTGGACGGCTAATGTCAAGAACACAAGCGAAGAAAGCATTCACTGTATCAGAGTTTGAAGCACAAATGAAAGATGTTTATACTACTTCTGTAAATAATAGCACTCTGGATGAATGCCCAATGGCGTATAAGAACATGGAAGATATCGTTGATAATATCAGGCCAACTGTTGATATTATAAAAGTTATTCACCCAATTTACAACTTCAAAGCCGGAGAATAAGAAGAAAGTTTGATTCAAAAAAATTTTTAAGGTATAATATGTTTGTAAGGTTGATAAAGAAAGAAAAATTTAAGAAGTCTTGAGAAAAAAGGTTTACACTATCAAAACTTTAAACTTGTTCAAACCAGAAACCTTGAGCCGTAGGCGACAGACCACGAGGTAATTCTCCAGGAGTGCTGTTAGGAACAAATCTTAAACCCATAATAAGGAGCACAATATGAGCAAAATGCCAACCAAAGAAGAGTTCAAAGGTAATCCGGCTTTAATTTACATCTATATGAATAAGTGGATGGAAGATGCTGGTGAGGATTTTATTGACCATAATAATCCATCTGGTACAACAATGCTTGGTTATTTTGTATGGATGGGTTATATCACCACTGATCAGGTAAAAGAATTACTTAATCCTAAAAACAAGGAATATTTTGGAGATGATATTCAGGAAATATTTAATGATCATCTTTTACCTAATAGAGAATTTCTTGATGAGGTAAAAGTATATCAGTTACTTGCAGAGTTCACAGCAATTAACTGTCGGTTCTTAGATTGTTTCATGGAAGCCTTTGAGGAACTTGGTGCCGTTGAGGGCTTGGAAACCGAACTAGAAGTTAAAGATTTCGATAAAGAAGCGTGGCTCAAACAGGAATGGCGAAGAAACGTTTCATTAGCTTCCGAATACGAGTATTTAAAAACACTTTCAATCAAAGAAGTAAATGATTATACTTACAACATGTAAGTTGAGACAGTTTTGAATTAAAAAAATTTTTGAGTTATAATATTTATGTAAGGTTGAGAAAGGAGAAAAATTCTTATGACAAGCATTGAGTTTCACGAAAAGTATGAGGATACGATGTTAGTAAGAGGAATGGCCTACTGTGGTCATTGTCAGAAAATGACTAACTTAGTTGTAAGAAATCAAATTTTGTGTCCTGATTGTGCCGAAAACAAAATGAAGTCATCTATGCTTTCCTTGAAAGAAAGAGCACCAAAAAATAAGTAACAAAGCGTGTATAGCCAAGTGGTATGGCAACTGGCTTTTAACCAGTATATCGTAGGTTCGAGTCCTGCTACACGCAGCGGGTCAAAAAAATAAATAGAAAAGGAGTAGCCTATGAAAATGTTAAATAACATTATCGACAGTTACAAACACATTCCATCAACTTTTGCCCACAAAGGAGCAATGCTTAAACTAGAAAAACAGTTTAAGGGAAGAATCTCTATGAGAATTATTTTTCATGATATGGATAAGATTCTTATGTATGCTTTTGTTCCGTTCTTAGGCACCACTAAGATCAAACAAATTCATCGCTCTAGAAAACATCACCAGTATTATAGTGATAATCTTTCAGAAAAAGTAATTCAAGAAATGGTTATCGACTGGGAATCGGCTCAGTATACAAAGCCAGATAAGCCGCAAACGGCTAGACAGTATACTATGGCCAAAAGAATGCACATATTTGACAGAATTGTAATTTATCTGGACAAATGGGGCATTTGATGATTACTTGATAGAAAAAAATTTTTGAGTTATAATTATTTTAGAAAGTTAAGAAAGGAAAAAATTCTTTCAGCCTTATATAAACAATATGACCGTATGCAGATATGAAATGGGAGTCATGACCCTGAGTAGTAAGGATGCCACCACTTACCTAGGTAAGTGGTAGAGAGTTTACGAGAACGGGTTCAAGTCCCGACACGGTTGCTAAGGCTCTTTAGCGTAGCGGCAACGCAGTAGACTGTTAATCTACGATAGGTGTGTTCGAGTCACACAGGAGCCTCTCGGCAAACATGCCGGTTGAGTGGATTGGAAGATTCCGTTTAGTTAAACAAATAACTTCACAGGTAGCGGTTCCCTGAATACCTGAGCCGCACATACCGTGAGCATAGTTTAGCTGGTTAAAGCACCTGGCTGATATCCAGGAGACGATAGGTTCGATTCCTATTGCTCACATTAAGAGAGAAAGCCACTCCAGACCACATCAGGTCAAAAAACTCCTAACGGTGAAGTCGACATCATACGCAAGTACGACATGGTTAATCCTTTCCCCTGAAGCGGAAACAAATTAGACTTCGTGGTAGTCGGCGGGCTACCTGAACACCTTGTAGCTCAGCAGGGAGAGCGACTGCCTTACAAGCAGTAGGTCGAAGGTTCAATTCCTTCCAGGTGTACTGTGAGATATCTCACAAGGTTTTAGGTATTGGCAACCCTGTCCTTAAAATGTGGGTTCTGAGGCCCCTACACGGCGAATGACTTCATGGATTATAACGCCCCATATTGCGGTTAATGCCTTTTCAGAGATGAAAACAAATATCTTGGTGATGGCGATCACCAACATTAACCATTTATAGTTTAACTAGATGGCGAGAACATCTACGACTAGTAGAAGGTTGAGGTTCGACCCCTCACGAATGGTTTCCTGGTTGAGATGAAAACTTAACATAAACAAGCGATGGAAGAACGAAGTTTAGTAGTTAAGCAAGTATAAGTCTGGCTAGAGAAGGGTATAGCATTTGAGATGGCGTTCTCCTTAAGGAACGGACGAATTGCTCCTACACGGGATGAGTGGTCAAATCCCTTTTGCTGGTAGAGAAAGTGACTCCCTAGACAGGTTCCGGAGCCGGTCTAGTATTGGGGGAGGTAATCCTAATAGGTAAGGAAACGGTTTGCTAAACCGTCAGTAGTCATTAAGTTGGCGTGAGAGTTCGAGTCTCTCCCTCCCCGTGCCGTGTTCACTACGACTCCCTTGAATAAAGGAAAAACGTGAAAGATGGTTTACCTACTCCATCTTGAAAAAAAGTAGACCGTGTTAGCACTAGTCGGTTAAGACGTTCTCACACCTCACACCTCATAGTCCGGTGACTACGACACCAGGTTTTCATCCTGGTAATGATGGGTTCGATTCCCTCTGAGGTGATTGGCTATAAGGATAGTCCCCTTATGAGCCAGGATGGAAGGCTCCTATGTAAGCCCTTCGGTGATTTGTCAAGGCATATAATGCTAGTGCACAGTATTAGTTCTTGACTTTAACAAATACCGGTTGTAATCATCAAAAAACTTTGTGGGTCGAAGTTTCATCGCAATGTCGGGTGTTTTATAGATCCACATTTTAAAGTAAGGAGATGAAGTGTGAAAACTATCTTTAATGAAACCAGAACAAAATTAAACGAGGATGGCGAACAAATTGCCAAAGATTTGACAGAAATATTTGAAGAATGCTTCTTAGATATTGAATCAACACTTGGGGATAGATATATGCTACTTAATAATGTTGTTTTCAGTTATCTTGTTAATGAAAACTGGAAAAGAAAGGTTAATGAAGAGGATGGTTGTATATACTGATAATGGAGATGTTACTGAAGAAACTAAGGCTTTTGAAAAAAAGCTAGAAAATAAGTTGAAGTCTTATTTTAAAGACAAAGATCTTCACATTGAAGAAATAACCTATATTTTAAATATGTCTGCTGGTTTGTTTTTAGCTAACTCAACAAAGGAATTTAGGCTTAAAGCAATGATGAAGGAGCGAGATAATAAATAATTGAATTTGGGTAGATATACCGTAGGGGTAGCGGGGCGGCCTGTAAAGCCGCTGTCTTCGGACTCGGGTGGTTCAACTCCATCTCTGCCCATTGTAACTAACTAACTAATATAATTTATTAAGAAGAATGATGATGGGGAAAAGATTGGAAGAGTATTGGAACAAACGATTTCGCAATGAACCTTACACGGAAAGAGCGGGCAGCCAAAGATAGGCGAGCCGACAACCTGATTCATAATGTGAAACCTATGATTGTTCTCAGTAGGAAAGAACGTATTGAGAAAGCAATCAAAGATGCGACTGAAGCGGTAACAGTATAAATAAGGGGCATAAGCCCCATATGGGCCGGTAGCTTAACGGAAAAGCATCTTACTTGCAATGAGATCGAAATAACTACAACTTTGTACTAAAAAAAATTTTTATGATATAATGTATTTATCAAGTGAAAGAGAGGAAAATTTTTATGAATAGGATTGAGATATTTGCAAAATCAGGAAGATATGAAGTTAAAGGTCTTATTTCTCGGAAACGATATGGTAGAGGTTGGGATTTCTTTGGAATGAATGATGTGCTAATGGTCGTTCTTAACCATTTAAGTAACGGAGCCGTTGCCTGGGCATTCTGCACAATGGTAGTTATGCTTTTGTTCGATGTTACATTGTTCACAACTCCTATTTCAATGGTCATGCATTTGTTTATTTATCTGTGTAGTTGGACGTTGGGTGATTTCATTACTGGCAACTACAGAGTAACAATAGATTAAGTAGTGTCGCGGAGAGGTTGTTGGAAGCCCCTTGGACTCATATTCCAAGTTTTGCAGGTTCGATTCCTGCCTCCGCTATTTGATTCAATAGTATTGGAAAGTCACACGCTTGGCCAATTGCGAATCGAAAGGTAGCTGTCATTCCTACAAAGACAGATCGTTAGTTGATAGTAACGTTAAATCAACCTCGGCTCCTAGTGAGATACAGGGATGACTTCACCAAATAGAACAGTAACTTGGAGGTAACGTCAGTGTAAGAAACCTAACACCAAAGTTTAGGAACAGTCTTTGGCGTGGACTGTAATGCACTTGTAGTATAGATGGTAGTATTTCTGACTTCCACTCAGAAGGCACGGGTTCAAGGCCCGTCAGGTGCTTTAACAAAATTAACCCAAACATCTCAAGAAAGAGAAAGAGAAGAGGACAATAAAATGAATGTATATGCAATCAAAGCCTATGAGAATTCATACGGTGGTTTACATGGAATAAATAAACATTTCTTAATGGCCGGAGATTACAAGACTGCCGAGGAAGAAGGCTTAATTGCTTCTCATGAAGTTATGGAAAGTTACAGTGAATTTGACAGCTTTTATGAGGAGCCGAGAATGAAGGATTGGATCCAGGCACTGAGGAGTTCGACGAATATGTTAATGAACTTCAAGCTGAAAACACTGCTTATGAAATTTACAAACTCAACATTACAGAAGAAGATTATAATAAAAGATATCAGGAACTGGAAAGTGAATTTTATAATAATCCTGATAAGTTTTTAAAACAATACCAAGATAAAGAAAGTAACGAAACAGATTAAACCTTGTGAGAGCAAGGTTTTTCTTTTTAAGAAGGGAAGATTAAGATGTTTGATATGATTAAAGAAGGCAATAAAATGAAACAATGGATTGCAAGAGCATGTGAGGATTCTAATAAGGTAATAATTGATGCCAACGGCTCCGTAGAAAGTTCGGTTATTGCTACCATGTGCGTTAAGGCAGTAGGAAAAGCAAATGTAATACTAGTTAATGTATCATATGGAGCAGAAAGCAGTGCCGCTGATGCAGTATCATTACAGAGTTATTTACGTACAGATATCATTCAAGCCAATAGTCGGCCGGCGGTTGACAGTATATTATTCACAACGTCAGAACGTAATAATACTGCTACTAAACGGGGAATGGTGTGGGCAGGTGACATTAAAAAACAACTTGTAGAAGATGTTCGGCGAACTACAGTTATGGCCGTGACCAGAGAACACAAAGGTATATTGTGTAATACTTTATCGTTATCTCAGACTTATCTCGATGGATTAACTCAGATAAATTCTGGAATCAACGAAATCTTTCCAGCAATTGGCTTCACACATGGAGAACTCATTCAGCTAGGAATGATTCTTGAAATGCCAGAATCATTATTATTGTTAAATAATTCTACAGAATTTGAGCATAAACATAATATTAAATTCAATATTCTCGATGACTATATTCGGCAAATACCTTGTGGCATATCTCCAAAAGCAATTGAAAAGATTGAAGATACTCATAGAAAAACAGGGGAACTATTGTCAAATAATATTATGCTATTAAACACATACTTGCCAACCGGTAGCGAAATGTTTTAATTACCTTAAAAAAATTTTTAAGTTATAATGTATTTAGAAATGAGAAATCAAAGTTTTGAAAGGATAGGTATAAAGATGTTAGCATTAGTAAGAACATTTACTTATGACGAGAAAATAATAAACGTAGGTGTTTTTAATTGTTCTAGTATTGAAGATGCTTCTCGTCAAGGAGATTGCTTTAAATACGATCAAGATTCTTTTCATTTAATTGATATAATTCGGGATGATGTTACTGGACTTGACGCCGAAGCACTTGAAGAGATTGCATATAATATGGAAGAAGCAGATAATATTGAAAAGTTTATCAGCGACTACTGCATACTTAAAAAATAACGAAGGAGTAACCCATGCCAACATATTATGATGAGTTTTATGGAGAAGATGAATTTCAGGAGAATATGAAGAAACATAAACATAAAACTGAACAACCTGTTAAGAAAAAAGCACCAAGAAAAGCCAAACATAAACATGACTACGCACCATGTCTGCTTCATTGTGCTTATGCCCCTAATCAACTATTTTACACTGCCGGAAAAGAATGCAAGATCTGTAAGAAACTTACACGCGGCTGGGATAAAAAAACTCAAGCAGAGTTCCAGAAATTTTCAAAAAAATATGAGGATGATTATTCCGTTGATTTGATGGTTGAGTTTGGTAAAGAAAAAAACTTACCAAAAGTCAAATTGGAGCCGCAAGCAGGATATGAGTTGACCACTCGGACACTAACAACCAACAACTAATAACACAGAGAAAAAGGAGATTATTATGAAATTTAACGAAAATCAGCAGGTAAAAATCGCAAAAGCCGCCATAAATCTGTTTCGTGTTTTTCCAGAAAATACATTTAATGTAAATCTTATGTCTGATACTGCAAAGACTGGCAGATCATGGTTTGACTGTTTTAAAAATGGCTTCTTGGTTATCGACCAGAATGCCAACCCAGTATTAGAAATGCCAGTAATAATGTTTGATTTGATTGACAATGCTGTTGGTTCCAACGTTATTAGATTTAACGGCACTTTCTTTGAAAACTGTGAAAATACTGTCGAGAAAACAGTAGAAGAGAGAGTGCTTCATCAGTTATGTCATTATTTTACCATCTATGGCCGCGAACTGATTGGGCTTCAGGCAAGACCATATATTCCTGAAAAAGATTTAACTGAAATGGATTTACCAGGTATTGATTTTTCTGGAATTAAAAACATGGTAATCATTCAGCTGGCTTCTGAAGTTGAAATGATTGAAAGAGTCAATGATCTGGTTATGACGACAGTTAGCCCATCCAACATGATCAAAACTGCGTTTGAAGATTTGTGGGTTTATACTAGCTGCGAAGATAGTGAGATTAAATCTTTTGAATTAAAAACCATACTCTACCACAACTCTGGAAAAGTACCGTCAGGTAACTTGGATTTCTTAAGATATGTAATGTATCTTACCACAGGGAATCCGATGATTATCAAAGACAGAAATACATTAGACCGAATCAAAAAAGGGAGACTGTTCTGCGGAACAGAAGCGGCAGAAGAAATTATTACTCTTTGGAAAAATTGTAATCAGCGAAAGATGGCAGAGATCTTCAAGAGACATAAACCAATCTTTTTGGCTTATAAGAAGTTTGGTAATGGCGAATTATCACCTGTTATTAACCGGATTCGTAGACTATCCGATGTTTACCATAAGCCATTGACCAACGATTGCTTACAGAATGTTGTTGAAATGATATTGGCTGGCAAGATCAGCTCTGCTATGGATATTATTAATGATGCCTCTAATCGAGACTTGGTTAAGATTATCAATTTCCTTCAGAACCGCTCTGATGTTGAAGCAACCAAGCATGTTTATAACATCCGTAATGGTAGAATATATGTACAGGAAAAAGCTCCGGTAAATACTGATATTTACTACAATCTCAAGGAAAATATCGTTGATATTCTCGTAAAGAGATTGGGCAAAACATGGGAAAATGTCGTGTTTGTTATTCCTGATCATGTTGAATATCCAGTTCCAACCACAGAGAAACAAATGTCTCACATTTATCCTTGGGGAACAAAAATAAAAACCTCTGACAGTGATAGCTATTCAGTTGGTATTCACTGGACGAACGTAGTAGACGGCAACAGGGAGTGTCGGGTTGACCTTGACTTACACACAAATGGAGCCGATGGTACGCACTATGGCTGGAATGGTGGTTACGGAGAGAGAGAAAGTGACTGTGTTTATTCTGGTGACTTGATCGATGCTCCACTTCCAAACGGTGCCGCAGAAGCCTTTTGGATTAAGCCTAAGAATCAGGACTACGTTGTTTCTGTTCATAAATACTCTGGCCCACAAATAGTTGATTTTAAATTATTTGCTTGTAATCAAAAGGTTAACAGAAATCAAAGAGGTTTTGCCTATGATCCTGCAGAATCTTTTTTCCCAGCTGTTCCTTTTAGGTTTGATGACAGTTTGTCAACTGGTTGCGAGCTGACCATGGGTCTTGTTAGTGATAATGGCTTTTATATTTATGGCGGAAGCCTTTCCAGAGGAATTATTCCGGAAGGTAGTTATGTTGATTTTATTAAAGGTCTTGGTTATAAGATGAAGAATATGTATTCTCTCAGGGACTTTATTAGTAGATGTGGCGGCATCGTAGTCAACGAAACACCGGTATTTGACGATGATAACATCGAAGAAAGACCTTTGGTGGTAGATTTATCACCAGAAGCCCTGGATGTTACCACTCTATTTAAAATAGTCGACGGAACAGTTATAGAAGAAACAAAGATTGGAAAATAATTCAACTTTTTAACCCAATAACCTCGTGTTATTGGGATTTTTTTTGTTTTAAAAAAATTTTTATCGTATAATAATTATAGAAAGTTAAGAAAGAGAAATTTTAAGACACGTCAAACATCAATAATATTAAAGGAGAAAGAATATGAGAAGAGGCGGAGTAGCAAAAACATATACAAAGTATGAGGCAGTTGGAACACCCTATATGGACGAGAAAGATTCTAAAAAGTGGTGGATTGAACTTATTCATCCTGTAACCGGCAGATCAAAAGTAGTTAGATGGTATACAGATGGTGCTCATGAGGGCATGAAACCAGTTAACTTTATTGATACTCCACCAGATGTTTTTAAAAGATTTGGTTTTGAAACAGAAGATGACTGGATTTGGACAATTGATAAAAGATGGGTTTCCGATGATGAAACAATAAAAAAGTTTGGTTGTAAAAATGGTTGGAATGATTGTGCATTATTTGGACCGAAATTTGGTGGAAAAGATGAATGGTGGAAAATTGGTTGCTGGTATGCTCCTAAACACACTGAACTTCCAGATATAAGTAATAAAGAGGCACGATTCAAAAAAAGAACCTGGAGAGAATGGGTTGAAGCCGCTTATCAGAACACTGTTGAAGAAGGCGTTTACAATAAAGATGATTGTTTCTGGGGTGACGTCTTAAAAGATTTAAACAATAGAGAGGGGAATTGATTATGATAAACAGTATTCAAATTGTAGCACCTGATGGGCTTGTATTTTTAGTTGCCCTTTCTGTATCTCAAACGGCTATGATCACGAGAACCAATTCTTTAATCTGTATTCATGTAACAAAGAAGCCTGGAAAAAAGCAATGGAAGAAATGTTATCTGAACCAATTTATAAATATGTGAAAACAGCAGTTATTACTGGCACAAATGAGCCAATGCAAAACAAAGAGTTTGTAGAAGACTCTATTCGGATAATTAAAAGTCGACGACCAGATATTCAGGTAGAGTTACAGACCAGGATGTATCAGCCGGATGCTATTTATGAAGAGTTGGATGTAACATGTTACTCGATTAGCCATCCAAGTTTCTTAAAAACTATTAAGCCTGTTGGAAAAATCATTCGATATGTTATAATACTTACTGATGATTTTGACAAATGGACTTTAAGAGATATTATTAAAATGATTCCGCCAGAAAGTGGAGTAAGTCAAATTACCTTTAAAGTATTACAGAATAGCAATGGTTATAATAAAGTAATGGATGCCTGGATTGAAGAACATCGGGCTTCAAAAGAAATGGTTGAAGTCTTGAAGAATGACATATTTCGTTATTGGGGTTTATCTATCTCTGTCCGAATGGATGAGTTTTGTCTTAGATCAGAGAATAGATATGTTATCTTTAGGGCAGATGGTAAAATATACAAAGACTGGGACACCATAAATCCAATCCTGGGAGAATGAACATGAAGAACATAAAGAAAGAGAACTATCCTTATCTTCAAGAGTATTATAATTATGAAGAATCAATTGGAGATAAGGATACCGATGAAGAGTGGTTTTGGGAGATTCCTGAAGGTTGGCAAGAATTTGTTTTAACAGAAATCTTTAATAAAGTTAATAAGTTTCTCGGCGATAGAGTTAGTGCTCTTGAAATTTACCAGATTAAAGAAAAGTATTGTACTTTAAGAATTTATTGGGGAATTAAGGAAGAACAACTTAACAGTATAACCAAAGAAGAACTCTTGACCTTAATAAAAATTATAGATAATAATACTGATAAGACTGAAAGAATGTGTTGGAAATGTGGCACCGAGTTCGACGGTATTATAAAATTCAACCAACCTCCGATTTGTAATAAGTGTAAGTCACTTGAAAAAAGTTCTTTGAGCTAAAAAAATTTTTAAGTTATAATGTATTTAGAAGTTAAGAAATGAAAATTCCAGTTTGGCATTAGACCAATATAGTTGATGGCCTTATAAGCACATCTACTGAATGAGTAAGAGGAAGTTCCTTTTTAAAACATACAAAATATAAATCTTCCGTCGAGACGTGTTAAATCTCGGACTCGCCGGAAATCCTTATGGTTGTTTTACTTCCTTCCAAAACTGTTTGTTTATTCAAAGCACAGGATGTTCCTTTTTTATCAACTCTTACAGAGTACTTCGCCAGATTGCTTCTGGCGGTAATTTTAGCTACATCTCGCTAAGAATAATTCAAGTTTATTCAAGTTCTTATCTTCATGAATGTTTAATTTGGCATAAAAAGTTCCTTTTATTGGTGAACTGTTAATTCAAAAAAGAAATTACTTTTCGCCATTTTAAACAATTGAATACAAGACGTATATTTTGAAATGAAGCTGCACTAAGGCGGCTTAGAGCAAAAAGAAGTTCCTTTTACATAAAACAAGAAGGATATTAAATGACCTACTTCTCGCTGCCGCCTTAGCAAATGCAGCAACAATTACTCATTAACATGTAAACATATAGGCATAAGAAGTTCCTTTAAACTCAAAGTTGATAAGATGAAAATTTTACTTCTCGCCTTATTTATATAATATTGAAAGGAGAAACACAAATGTCAAGTTTATTTGGATTTAATGGTTCTCTTGTTGCTGAAAGAGCATATGATATGTGTGTAATTGAAGATTTAAGAACCCAAGCTGAAAAAGCCGAACATGAGAGAAAGAAACGTCAACAAACTACTTTCAACGAAATTGAATTTGAAGGCAGTTTAATATCAAATTTGAATAAAGACGCCTACCGAATTTAAGAAATTTAATCAATTATTAAAAGACCAAGTGAATTGTCTTAAACGGTGGGCGTTTTATTATATAAAAGGAGGATAAGGATGACAATAACTGCTAATCAAATTATTGAAGCAACACAAAAAGCTAAAAAAAATGGAACAGATCCACTTTTATATGAGGGTGTTTTTGTTAATTTTGCTGACCTGTATCGAAATGCAAGGTTGGCTGATAAATAGATTATTTTTTGGTTTGATAATCAAGATGGAGTACTGGAACCTTATTGGGGTAATGTCATAGGTATGACAAATATTAAGAACGGAAATGATGTATTATTACATTTAAAGTTAAGCGAAGCCGGCGATATGGTATTTATCCCCTTGTCACAAGCCATAGGTAACAGAGGGTTTGAAATAAGAGTAACAAATGAGAATGACAATGACAATAGCAATAAGAAAGAAGAAAAAAAGGAGAAATAATATGAACCCAACTCAAATGAACGAACTTCAGGCTATGTTTGATGCTATGGTTGCCAAAATAGCTGGTTATTATGAACAAATGGTAGCTTACATTCAGCATTTGGAAGAAAAGCTGGAGCAGCAAGACAAAACAATCCAGTGTTTGAAGTGTGGCGAAGATGGCAGCACTGGAAAAGGCTGCTGCGATACCTGCAAGTGTGATGATGAATGCAATTGTGACTGTGACTGTGACTGTGACTGTGAAGATACTGTACAGGAACACCAGATGAATACCGAAGTTGCCGCCATAGCTAGTTTGCTTGGAGCAATGTTTGGAATTGATCCTGCTGAACTCATACAGTATTGTTTTTCTGATGGCAAATAAAACAATTTATGCCAAGAAGAGAATTTTCTTCTTGGCATTTTTTTATTTTTAATATTATATACTACCTTTTCTTTATGGAAAAAATCCATAAAGAAAAGGAGGGATACTTTTATGGCAGAATTATAGGCTTGGTTTTAGCCCCTATTGTGGATATTTGGCGTAGTTGGAGCATTTGGGGGGTTTTATAAACTTGTCTTTCCTTGTCTAAAAGAAGTAAGTGAAACTCCAAAGCAATTAAAAGAAGCCATTTAGGGAATGAATCTTATTCAACAAGGATTTCAAGCCCAAATGGAGGATATTAAAATCCAACTAACAGACATGTCAAATAAAATTGACAAGGTTGGCGAAATAGAAATCCACTTACTTCATGATGCTATACTCGGCATATATGCTGATGCTAAACGAGAAGGTAAAATATCAGAATCTTCTTATCGACGTGCACAAGAATTGTATAGCATGAACGGAAAAAATGAATACATAAAAAGTATTATGGACGAGTTAACAGACATGCATAGAGTTAGTTAACCAGAAAGGAGAAACTATGGCAGAAATTTTTAGTATGTTTCCAGCAGTAGCTAGTATTGTAGTTATATGCTATCTTATTTGTGAAGCAATCAAATTAACAAAAATCGACAAGGCTTGGATTCCAGTTATCTCAGGGATTTTGGGCGGGGTGCTTGCTGTCGTAGGTACCGTGTTTGGAGTTCCGGCTTTGGCTGGGTTATCCATATTTGACTGTATAGCAACCGGAATAGTCTCAGGATTAGGAGCCTCTGGTGCTTATGATGTCTTTGATAAAATGAGGGGTAAAATTACCAGCATAAAATAATAATAAACACAAATACGCCACTAGACAGGAGACTTGTTCTCCTGTCTTTTTTAAGTAAACAATAAAAATTAAAATAGATTAAATTCAAGATTGGATAGAAAGGAGACAATTATGGCAAAATTAGCCGAATCACTAGCAAACGCAATAGACCAGATAGTGGATAACAGACCCGTATACTAGGATACTACTATCGAAGCCAATATTATCAGTGTTGTTAACATAGATACAGGCGAATATAAGGTACAATATCAAAGCAATATCTTTTCAGCCTTTGCTCAAAATACCGATATGACTTATGAAGAAGGAAAACAAGTCTATGTTCTTGTTCCTTCTGGTGATTTTAGTAAACGCAAAATCATTTTAGGATTGGCAAATTAGAGTATAACTTATGCTGATAAACTGGATATGCTTAACTACTATGTCGACGCTGGCCCAAACTGGTTTAGTGAAGGTATGTACAAAACAAATCATGCTACTGAATGTGGTATTTGTGCTTGTCCAGAAGACTCTCAAGCATTACTGTTAACCCCTGCAAACTATGATGATATTTATTTCATAAGAACAGAAGATCCTGATACATTGGCCGCTGATGCAGAGGTTCAATGGTATGGAGGAATGTACGAATATCTTAAAATTAGTGCTCTTTTTAGAACAGAATTTTCATCAACTCATAGTGTTGGTAATTATTCATTAAAAGTATTGTGTGAATACTCAAATCCTGACTATATTCCTGAGGGGTCTGTGGGACACGACGTAACTATTCCTCAATATATGGAGATTGAATACGTACTTGGTTTTGGAGAATTTACTGGTTCACCATATCAGTACAGCCAAAATACACCACAAACAGCTTATTTTCAAGTTCCTAAAGGAACCATTAAACGTTTAAAAACAGTTCAATTATGGCAAGATGGTGAGTTCTTATTTGATGTTGTACCAACTTATACAGCAAATGGCAGTCAGGTTGAAGCTGGTGGTTCTAAAGTCGTGGATAGAAACAATATCTTTTGTACTGATATTGATATTCGTTATGCAGATAAAGTTAATCTTAATGATGGATTATACCATTGTTGGATTGAAACACCTATCGGTGATAGAGTATATAAAGCGAATCCTTTGAGTGGCGGCTCAGCTAAACCTTATGTTGATTTAGTTCCACATTTCTATTATTGCAATGGGGATTATGTAGATGATTGCGAAGTAAGATGGTTTAGACGTAACAGTTCTATTATGGAATCTACTCCAAGTTCACAAGATGTTGATCAATACAATAAAACTTGGACTGATTATACTGGGCCAGGTTGGGAACCAATTGAAAACGTACTAGATGATGGCCTTGGAAGTGTTAAGACTGTTTGGAACGCCGTACTTGATGATGGTAAAACATTAAGAGTTTACGAGCCAGGCGTAACATGGCAATGGGATTATAAGTGTGTTTGTATTTATTATAAACAAGTTCGTGAAGACGAAAATGAAACTTTAATATATGAATAGGCTGAACATACTGTTGTTAATAGTAGTTACGATTCAAAGTATGCTTTAAAGGTTGGAGATGAAGTAACTTAGGCAGGACGTCGTGTGTTATATGTGGATAACTTATTGAAAAGCATAAAAGCTGCTGACTTAGATACTGACCCTACTGGCCAAACACCTAATCGTTTCTGGTACTGTACTTGGTATTTATTAAGTGCTGATAATAGTTATACTCGTATCTCTGATGAAATGGCACAAGATCCTTTTGATATCACTGACTTTTTAAATAAAGATATATTAACTTTCAGAGTTCGTGCTTGGGATCCTTATATTGTTAATCCTGGAAGCGGTAGTGCATTCTTATCAACAGCCCCTGTTGGCGAAATAGAATATATTATTTATAATAGTGACGACAATGCTGTTGCAACCTGGGATGGAGATCGACACTTTAACTACGATGCCAATGGTAAGGCATATGACTGGATTGGTATATATGATCGTAAGGTTAAACTTAATATAAGTTTTCCTAATAATAACGCAAACGGTCAAAATGGTGGTAGTAGTTACAGTATTCGTATGATTGCTCCAGATGGCACTACTCTTATGACTCAAAACCAATATGAAACAGGAGAGAATCCGGATATTGGAAAAGGATACACGCCAACAAACGGCCTTTCAATGATGAAAAACATGTACCGTGGAGTTGATAATACTATTCACTTTAAGGTACTTGATCAATTTAGACCTGAAGCTACACAAAATACTTTTACTGCCGAAATAAGATATCATAGAGATGATTCGGTTTATCGTGTAGAATGTCCTATTAGCTTTACTAAGGACGGCGAACAAGGCACACAAGGTTCAGACTGGACGGCTCCAATATATTCTACTAATGTTAACCCAATGATCAATCAAAGTGCTCTTAATTCATCAACGCCTTCAGCTGGTGCTAAAACATTAGCTGTTCTATAGGAAACTATGAGTAATGCTATCCCATCTCGTAAACTTGGCTATGCAGTTATACTTGATGTTATTGCTAGAGGTGACTGGCCTGTGTTTGATGCTAATAATCATGTTATTATTCCAAATGATTTTACTATGGCAGTTTTCAAACAAAGAATAAATGCTGGATTGGCTGCATTATCTACACCTATAACATTAAATGCTGCTGAAACGGTATTAGTTGAAGACTATTATAACTTTAGAACCGGTCAATGGCAAGAAGCCCCAGTTAATGATATCATACCAAGCTACCATCAACGTAATGATTCAACTACGCCTTTAATTCTTATACCAAAAGATCCTAACGATTTGTCAAAAGGGTGGAAACAAGATCCTAACAATCATGTTATGTTTAGACCTTTTGTAAGTAAAAATGGTGTTCCTGTTGAAGAAATGAATCCATATGATGGATACTGCTATAAAGTATGGTGGGATGTTCGATTTGATGCCCGTCACAAGAAGGCTCCATATGGTTCACACTTAAGACTACATCACGCCGAAACAGAGATAACTGATTCTATGTTTAAATGGGCAAATGATACTACCACTAATAAGGGAAATGGCTACGAGTTTGGAAATGCTACTCCTGGTATTTGCCGTGAATTTATCTCAGCCGCTCAGGCTCCAGATAATGAGGCTGGCTATTATGATCAAGCAAATGGTTTAATTGGATACAACGCCTTCCCATCTCAAAGTATGATTGGTACAGTCAACGAAAATGCTAAAGAGCAATATGGTGCTGTTGAAGTACGTTTTGCTGATGATCAAGATTGGACTTAGTTTAATTTTGAAGATGGTCAATATGTGTTCTTTATCAAGGCTCGTATTGAAGTTTATGCTAACTGCTGGGATGAGAATAAAAATAGAATTAATATTAACGCCACAAGCAAAGATGGTCCAATAGCTACTATTACAGCTTGGCATCCAGTTGATGTGTTTTTAAATCCAGGAAATATTGTATTTGATAGTTCAAAATTTACTTGCGATTGGCCAACTTTTGTAGTTTATAATTCAAATGGCCGCAATCCAGTTGTATCAACTTCCGCTGACGGATCAAGCCAACTGACTGCATATTATTCGGATACTCAGTACGGTCCGGATGATAATGATCTATATAAGCCTAGAAATTATAATGGAATTGGCGACGAAGCCGACCTTGAAAATAGACGTTTAATCATCAGAGCCATCAATAATACTCCAGAAATTTGTAAGATAACCCGAAGAACAAAAATTATGCAAGCAATGAACGGGGGTCTTGAAACTGAGGGTATTCGACAAGAGATATAGATTTACAACCCTGCTGAGTCATTAAACTGGCAATATGGTATGATAACATCTCTTCGTACTCAAGATGGGGGCATTTGTAATGAGCAAGGCCAAGATCTTTGGAAGGGTGGAACATATATTAGATGTCAAATAATGACATTAAACACATATGGTAATACTGCAATCAATGGCTGGGATGGCTCTAGCATATCACTTGATAAGGAAAAGGGTGTAATACTTGCTCCTACTATTGGTGCAGGCTATAAAGATAAGGCCACTAACTTATTCTCAGGTGTTATTATGGGCGTTGATACACAATGGAAGAAACGAGACTTGTCTGAAAATATTCGTATTGCTCATGGATATGATGAAGCTGATATGACTGCTAACCCTTATCTTGCTGGATTATATGGTTATCAACGAGGTGCTTCGACATTTGGTCTTATGGAAAATGGTACAGCCTTCTTCGGAAGAAGCGATCGTGGTGGTAGAATAATTATCGATGGCTATAATGCTACTATGTATGGTGGTGCCAATGGTTGGCAAAGTGCCCCTAAATATAATGATCCGATGTGGAATACAATGCGTTTAAGTTTTGTTGATCTATATCATACTGTAGACAAAGATGGAACTAATACAACTAAACTGGGATTTGAAGGTGAGTTTTATCAAGAGTCTGATTTTCCTAACTGGTTAAAACGTTCATGGCGAAATGCTTATGTTGTACAGAAAGGCCGTTTACCATACTGGTTCCAACGTGGTGGTAAGAAAGGTGCAACTTTAGACTAGGTAACTTATTGGTATAAAGGAAAAGAAGATTTTGACGAATATTGCAAACAAGGAGTTCCAAATGATTCTGACGTTGCTCAACAAATTTCTTATAATGCTAGAATAAATTACTGGGATAACGGATATTAGTATCAATCATGGAAAGAATAGTCATTCTTTACCTGGTTAGCCAACAGAAGTAATCCTAACTTCCCAGTTCTTAATATGACTATTACTGATCCTACTCGCCGACTTCAAAGACTCTATGATGATTGGAGTTCTTTACTTGCTGACTATGTAATGTACTTATTGAAAACATGGAAACTTAGTGATCAATATGCTTTAAGTTCTTATTCTAGCCGGCGTTTCCAAAGAAATGCTATTGCTAAAGATGTTTTTGGTATGGGTGACTGGGATAATTTTGTAGTTAATATTATGGGTCTTGACGGTACTGTAAGTATTACTGACAGAATAAAACCATATGGAGATACTACTTCATACGAATATAAAGTTATTAAGGCTTTGCAACAATTAGGTATTATGTATGCTTCAATTGATACTGACTTATTCCAGAAGGTTGGAAATGAAGATTATACTAATCAAATGAATATTCATATTGCAGCAAAAGAAGCTATATTAAAGGCCGCTCAAGATGTTGCTGATACACAATATGAAAATGATATGCTTGAACTTGAAAAACAAATAGCTCAGACACAAGAAGGAATTACTGATGGTAGTGACCCAGAGAAAAATGAAGTTAAACTTCCACGCAGAACCGAGATTTATTTTGATGACACGTGGGGTATTGATAATTGTATTATTACTAAACAGCAATCTGTGTTCGGCCCATCAAGAGCCTCAACTACACCTGCTATCGAAATCGGCCAACACGTTCCTGGATTACGTCCAGGCCGTATCAGCTTAAATGAATATCAAGATGTTATGCAGAATCTCGAAGTACCAGGTGATCGTAACTTTATGGTTACTTATGATGGTACCATGTGGTCTATGAATGGTATCTTTATGGGTAACGTCGTAGGTTCTAATATTATAGGTGGGTCTATTGTCGGTGGTGATTTAGCAATTGGTGAAGTACCTGAAGATGCAACTTTTTATGAAGTTGATTCTAAATGTGATTGGCCTAACTTATTGGCCCCAATACAAAGACCTCGTAAAGTGTCTGAGGTTGCTGGATTAGGTGGTGCGGCAGAGATTAGTCCTGATGGTTCTATTACTGCTTCAAAAATAAATATCTACAATGGTAATATTAACATTGGTGGTTTTCATATTATTGGGTATGATCCTGAAAAGCCAGATGACTTCTTAAGTACAGGTTCCGATTCGGGACATCTTGTGTAGTTTGGTGAATCAGACTTTATAGGTCCAACTCATTTCTATGGTAATGTGGGTATAGGACCAAATAAGAATATTAATACCACAGAAGATTGGTATGGAGGTGCTCCATCAAACTTAGGTAACTTCTTCCAAACTTACGGTCAAGTAGGTATGGGTGTTATGATACCTGGTGGAACCAATCTTACAATGCATAAACTTGTAGCCGGCACCGATGGCTACATGTCAAATGTAAGTGCTGATAGAAGGGGTAATCCGTTCAGATATGAGTTAACTTAGATGGCAGATACTACTCCATATGTTAATAACCCATCATATGAATCACTGGAGGGTTATTCAATGTTTGGTTTAAATTCTATAACTACAACCGTTCAGCCTAATTACGTTACATAGGGTCATTTTTGGCCGATGGCGTTTAAATATATGAGTAATGGTAGTTCTTATTTTACTACTATGAATGCTTTTAGAAGACAAAGTGATGATAACATAGTAGATGGAGAAGATGGTACTTATTATCCAAACTACTTCCGTATGGGAACTTGGGGAGCTGAAGCAACTCAAGTATTCTTTAGAGGAGATTTCCAGAATGAATACACAAATGTGAAACCAAATCCTGAAAACAATAGTGAATCTACTTATGGTTATGTAGGGTATAGATCAATGAAACGATGGATTGATACTGGGTGGGGACACATGGGGTCAAAGCATTATGCAATGGGTCTTACTTCATGGAAAGGTGCTCATATTGTTATTAAATCAGATATGGATGCTTATCATATGACAAAGGATTCTTGGCGTGTTTATGGCTCGGCTAGAGAAGGTGCAAATCATACTAGTTCAACCAATACTTGGTATGATGCTATTGATAAGTTTGGTGCTTTCCTTAGAGTGGGTAGTTATGGAAGTAACGGTGTTAATAACCCCACTGCTGTTGAAGGTACGGCTTCTAGTCCAGGTATGGTTGGATTTGCTTCTCGTGATACTTTAACGGCATCTGGTAATGCAACTCATCATGGCTGCCCTTGGAACTGGGGAGGACTGGAAATAAATCCTATGAATGTTCAACCTACTGAATGGAGAGAACAACAAGGTCATGTTTTTGACAGTAATGGTGGTGGTGTTTATTTATTCTCTAAGAATAATGGTACTTCTCCTGCAGCGGCTTTAAAGAACGAAGTTCATATTGTTGCCTTTAAAGACATACAAGGTGCTTGTAGAAATAATGAGGGAGATAGTGAGGTACTTGTAGGCCATAATCATATTGGTATTTATAATGAAAAGAGAGTAGTAATTAGTAGTTATGTTAACGGAACAGCCCATAATCAAACTCCACCTTTCTCTTTGTCTTTCACCCCCACTGAAATGAGGGTAACCGGGTGGACAGCGGAAATGCAACACGGGATTTATGCTCGTTTCGCTTAATTGAAGAAAAATACAAGACATATAATTTATGTCTTGTATTTTTGAATTAAAAATATTTTTATATTATAATGTATTTGTAAAGTAATAAAAATACTTAAAATAAAATAACTTATAAGGGAGATGCTTATGGCAAAATTTAATCCTAAAGGGTTCAAAACTGGAGAATTTGTTCCATTTCTTGACACCTGTTGGCTAATTAATCATTATCAAGAGATTGAAGAGCAGTTTTATATCTCAGATATAACTTTAAGGGAAATTGAAGATATCAAGACCTCTGGAAAGAAAAGTGAGGAAGTAAAATACAAAGCTCGAGGGGCAGCAAGATTTTTAACAAATCATCCTGATCTTTGTGTTATCGTATTTGCCGATAGTGTGGTGGCTAATAAACTTTATTGTTTGAATATGAAGGACACTCCCGACAATCTAATTTGTGCTTCAGCTGCTGTAATACAAAATGAACTAAATCCGTATAAAGTTGTATTTTATACTGAAGATTTAAGCTGTAGACTAATTGCCCAAAAACTATTTAAACTAACAGTATCTAACCCTCAGACAGACGGTGAAAACACCTACAAAGGTTATCGTGAAATCTCTGGAACAACAGAAGAAATTAACGGTAATTCAGTCTGGACAAATACTGGAGACTGGCATGAAAACGAATATTGTATCTGCACAAACACGGATACTGGAGAAACTTCAGAAATGAGATACACAAATGGGATGTTTGTACCTTTACGACTACCAGCTTCGGAAATTGTTAAAGGCAAGAATCCCTTACAGCGGTGTGTTATTGACCTTTTAAATAACAAGGAAATTTCAACAGTAGCTGTACTTGGTACATACGGATCGGGCAAGACCTACTTAGCAACCCGTATAGGTATACACGAAACTGTTAAGAGAGGAAATTATAGTAAGTTTGTGGCAGTAAGAAACCCGGTAGGTGAAGGTGCATCCGTAGGATTCCTACCTGGCGGCCTTGAAGAGAAAACCTTTGATTTTTTCTTACCAATTGCTCAGCAGTTAGATATGGGAGTTATTGAATTAGAAAAACTCCGAGAAAAAGGCTTAGTAGAATCTACTATTCCATACTACTTAAAAGGCCAGACTTTTAATGAGTCTTTTATAACCGTAGATGAGGCCGAAGATTTATCACAAAAAGAAATCAAACTTATCGGTACCCGTGTCGGAAAAGGTACGAAGATTGTATTTTGTGGTGACTACAAACAGTCCATTCGAGATACCTCTGAGAACAATGCTATTATGGACATGTGTCGCCAACTTAAAGGTAATCCTAAGTTCGGCTGTATCTGCCTAGAAGAGGATGTAAGGTCAGAGACAAGTAAGATGTTTGCTAGTCTTTGGAGTTAAAACTGTCTCCTCTCTTGAACTAAAAATATTTTTATATTATAATTATCTTAGAAATTAAGAGAGGAGAAATTTTATGTCATTTATGATTCCCACACCAATGAAATATAAGGAAGCAAAAACTCCAGAAGAGCGAATGGCGACCATTAACGATCCAAATGTAGTCTTAACTGTTAAGAAAGACGGTGCTTCTTATATGCTTTGCAAGGACCTGGAAGGCGAAGTTCATATGTACTCCGGCGGAATCTCAAAAAAGAATGGACTACCAATTGATAAAATTGATAATGTTCCACATTTAAAAGAGATGGCTGAAAAGCATTTTCCAAATGGTAGTTTACTTATCGGCGAAATCTGTTCATACTATGACTGGAAAGAAAACAAATGGTGTGAACATTCAGCAAGTAAACGAGTAAGTTCTATTATGGGATGCAATGCACCTTTGGCTATTAGCCGCCAGAACCAAACAAAACCAGTTGAGTTTTATTTGTTCGACGTACTATTTTGGGATGGTGAGGATTGGTTTAATAAAGACTTCAAGGATAGGTATCGTAAACTTAGTAAAATACGGTTAGATATTATCATGAACACTGAGAACGAGAAAATCTTTGATTGGCTAACAATAGTGGAGTTAATAAAAGAAGATAAGGAAGCAACTCTAGCTCAATGGTTCGCCGAAGGCCGAGAAGGAGCTATGTGTTATCGACTTCATTCTGATGGTAAAAAAGGTGCCGATTATGTTATTCGCGAAATCGGCTCACCGGCATTACGTCGCGACAATGGAACCAAGATTAAAACAATGTCTACCTATGATGTTGTTATCCTCGGAGTTGAAGCACCGGAGAAAACTTATAATGGCAAGTATGCTGACACATATGAATATCGTGACGAAGATGATAATCCTGTTAACCGGCTCTGGGCACTTGGAATGGCGAATGCTTTTTCCATTGGGTGTTATGATGAGAATGGTGAACTGGTTAAAATTGGTACGGTGGCTTCAGGCCTTACAGATGAAATTCGTAAAGACGCCGCCGACAATGTTGAAAATTACATTGGAAGAGTAATTGAGGTTCGGTGCATGAGTGCTGATTCAAAAAATAAAACGTTACGACATCCAGTATTTTTGCAATTCCGAGATGATAAAGATGCTGTTGATTGTACTGAAGATACTATCTTTTAAGGAGGGCTTACGGTGTTAAAAATGGAAGAATATGGCGAAACAGAATTTCAAGAATGTTTTGATTTCTATAATTCGCATAACCCTTCTGATTTAGAAGAAGAACAGTGTCAGTGCATCAACTGTATGAAAATTCGAGGTTTAGATAGATTATATCATGGTTTATGTCACGGATATAAATAAGGAGAAAAAGGATGAAAGTATTTTTAGGTGGTACGTGTCCAGGATGGGACTGGCGAGGTGAAATTATTCCTCGGCTTAAATGTGATTATTTTAACCCGGTTGTTAAAGACTGGACACCAGAATGTGTTAAAAATGAAAACCATGAGAAACAGATTTGTGGTATTCATTTATATGTAATTACTTCAGCTATGAAAGGTCCATATTCAATTGCTGAAGCTGTTAATGATTCAAATAGGATGGGTAAAAATACAATTGTTTGCATTATCTATGACGGCTTTTCGGAAGAAATGAAAAGAAGTTTAAAGGCTTGCGAGGATATGATTTTTGAAAACGGAGCAACTATAATTAAAGATTTTAATGCTATTTCTGACTATTTAAACCAATGGCAAGAATTTGATGACTTCATCAAATCCGAGCAAGAACGAATTAAAAATCAAAGAGAAAAAGGAGAATAATGAATTATGAGTATGGTAGAGACAGCTAATGTTTCAGTATTAAAAGTATTAAAATTAAATGACGGTGCAGATGCAGGTACTATGAGCTATGGCAGTCTTTATGCAGCAGGTATTGACTTAGCAACACCGACTGGCGAAACAATAATCATCGAACCCGGTGAATTTGCCAAAATTAAACTTGGCATATCAATTGAAATTCCTGACGGCTGCTTTGGAGCAATATATCCTCGTTCCGGCTTGGCGACAAAACAAGGACTTGTAATTAAAAATACAGTAGGTATTATCGACAGCGACTATCGTGGTGAAGTTATGGTATGTTTGCATAATACCGGTGACTATGTTCAGACTATTGAACCTGGTTCTCGTGTAGCACAGATGATTATTCAGCCTTATGTCAAAGTTAATATTGTAGAAGTAAATTCCTTAACAGATACTAAACGCGGCAATGGCGGCTTTGGACATACGGGGGTACGATAATGGACGACAAGTTGGAAAAAGAATTGGGCGGCGAGCCAAAAGAATATACCGAAGAAGAAAGAGAAGCTCTTAAGGCGGCATTGAAGCAATCTTTTATGGAGGCCACTGCCGAAGCTAGCTCTACAACTCAAGTTATTCTTGATGAGATGAAAATCAATGGAATCAATCGTGCCGGACGGCGTAAAGCCAAGAAAATCTTGGAGCAAAATCGCAAGAGAAAGTAAAGTTTTAGGCAATTTAATATAAATCAATACAATCCAGTGAGGTTTAACTACCTTACTGGATTTTATTATACATAAAAAAAATTTTATGATATACTAAAGATAGTGAAAAATGTAACAAAAAGATTCAAATAAACAGGAAAGGAGAATACTCTATGGCATCCAATTACTGGTCAATTGACCGTAAATCGGTGATGAAACATCGGAAGGAATACGAAGCTGAATTAGATATAAATACTGAAATGCTGCTTGATGGAACAATCAAGAAATATGGTGTAGGTATTAACGGAGATGGTAAAAACTACTTAACCACAGCAACTATAGTTGATCCTATTACAGGTGGAACTGTAAAGGTTAATGCAAAAAATGCCTTATTTATTGGTCTTGAAGCATTAGCATATAAATTCAATTTACAAGAAAACAGCTTTATATATAATCCTGATGGACGTATGCGTAAACTTATGGCAGCTTTAATGGCAGAATCAGACTTGGGTAATTTTAACTCTAAGTTTTACAAGCACTTACTTACAAAGGCCAACCGTCGAGATGAAATACGAAACTGCCGTTCAGGTATTCCGTATCAGGCTTGTTTCACCTACATTAAAACAAATAGATATACTCCAGTTAAGAACAACTTAATTGAAACGTATTCAGAGCGAGAAATCGCCGAAATAGCTGATGTACTTTACTTTGAAATAGCTGAACCTTATGTAAAATCAAAGAAGATGACACCAGTTATAAGAGAAGTTATCTCTGAAACTGTGGATATTAAACTACAATCTGAATATGGGTGGAAGTTTTCCCATCAGCAGTATTCTGAAATGGAGTTAAACGAAGAACTTATTGAAAGAATTGTTTCAGCGTTCCCAGGAAATCGTGCAACGATGTCTTTGCTAGAGATGATTCTCAAATATGATGCTTCACAAGAAAGTTCAACAATGGCTAAAATAATTATGAAACATCCAAAGGCAAATCCTCTTACAGGGAATAAAACTTGGAAAGAGATGATGGAGCGTGAGTTGCGTCATCCGTTTAATGTAATCTCTGAAAATTTCTTAGAGGATATCTTGAAGCTAAAGACTCCTCATGACAAACAATCATTTATTCGTCGAACTGTTACCGAGTTCGTTTATAATACTAATACAGAAAGGTTAACTCAAACAAGTTTTATTAGAGGTGACGCCAACGATAGAGACACACATATCAATACTGAAAAAGATGTAAATGAAGTGTGTACATTCTTGAACTTGGCCCTTGAACGTATAGAGTGTCCAGAGGAAAACTCCTTTGACCCAGAGTTCTTAAAAACTTTAATGATACTTGATATGGCTCAATCTGAAAGTGAAGTTGTTAGAAAACGTGCCGAAAAGCTACTCGCCGATTCAGGTATATTAGAAGAGCTTGATAAGAAAGACTTAGAAGTACTTAACTTCAGAAATAGTTTGCCATGTAAGCATGATATTTATGGTATGTACGGTAAATATGGTGATGAGTATGACCTGGAATGGGATGAAAGTAAAATAGATCGTGGTAAACAATATGATAAAGACGTTAAACATCTTTTGAATCGTATTGCCAGTTTGCAGACAAGTGGCATTTATGATGAAGAAGGATATAAGATTATGATGGATAGATATATGCCAAATCCTGTTGATCCTTGGTTTGGGCATGGTTCAAGAGAAGAAATGATTAAGAGAGCATTCACGTAATTAAGAGTGCTCTCCAGTTTGGAGAAAAAAAGATACAAAGTGTGAGCGTAACTATTAAGCCAGTTAATTAGTTTTAAATATGACAATAGAATATGTCGCCGCCACAGGAGAGTGAAAGAAAGGGGAAATTCTTTTACATTAAATGTCAGCTAGGCATTTTGACAGTAGAATATTTGAGTTGAATATAAGTTTTAAATTCAACAGGATAAGTCTACCCTTTTTTAATTACTACCTTTGCGAATTTACCATAATATAGTTAATATATGGTAAATTCGCAAAGAAGTTAATTACAACTCTAACTTTAATTTGAGTTAAAATATTTTTTATTATATAATAAAGTTATAGTAAAATAATGCTATAAAGGAGGAACATTGTTTGAATGAAAGTAAAACTTTAAATTCTATTATAGAGAAAGTAGACAAATTTTACACTTTAATAGAGTTTTTCAATAACACAGTATCAGAAAATAATTTTACTTTACGGCTTAACTCGTCAAGTAAATCAGTATTTTATAATGAAGAAACATAGCAATATATTAAAATATATCCGACTGAAGAATTTAAACTCAAAGAAATATTTTTTGAGAGTTCTAAATTAAAATTCTTTGTACTAGAAATTGTATTGTATACGACTCCAGTCTTAACTGTAGTAACACAAAAGAAGTTAGATGTTTCTCAGGTACTATTGACTAAAACAGATCCTGTTCATTTCCTATTAAAGACACCAGAGTTTTCAAAGGTATCTAAAGTTATTCAAGACTTAAATATCTGTGATGTTGCACTTCATAACTGTGGAATAGATACAGATGATAATAGCTTAAGATGTTTTGACTTCTCTTTTTCAAGAGATATTTATGATGAAAATTATCATATGAAGAAAGAATCTTTAATTAGTTATTTTGAAGGAGGATAGTATGATTAAAATAATAAATTCTTTAGATGAAGTTTTAGACAAACTATCTTCATCTGTTAAACCAAATATACTTAATGAAGAAAATCTTAAATTTTCTTGTTTAAAAATTGTAGTTAAAGGGGAAGATGGATATATTTATCGGCTCGGCGGCTATGATACTTTAAGTACACAACAAGCAATAATTAATTATTGTATAGATAAAAGTATAACTTGCTTCTTACCAACTGAAGTTGTTTATAAAAGACACGGATTACTTTTAACAAAACAAGAGTCTTTAGATGAAGTATATGGAAATAATTATACTGAAACAGGAATATTATCTTTAATAGAACAATCACATGGAACATTATCCACAGATTTTCTTAAAGATAATGGTATCTTTGGATTGTTACACGGAAATAGTGGTAAGAAAAATAATAAAACTTATATTGTCGATTGGATGGGAGGCCCCATAGTAGTTGATGACAAACTTATAAACTGGAAAGGTGAAATACTTTCTACTAATATTGACTAAAAGGAGTGTGTCACATGTCTTGTGATTTTAATTGTAGTAATTGTGCGGCTTGTAATATTAAACAAGAAACACCTAAAGAGTTACTTGATGTATTAAAAGCAAATATACCAGATGCAGAGGGTGAATTTATATATAATGAATTTCATCATTCACGCCCATATAGGGTATTACTTGGTGTAACGGCAGATTGTAATTTAAGATGCCCTTATTGTTTTACTTGCCGGCATGGTGAGAGAATGACATATAAAATTGCTGAAGAAGCAGTTAATTTAGCTATTGCTAATTTTATAGAATCTGATGATGAGTACAAAGATGCTAAACCAACTGTTACCTTCTTTGGTGGCGAGCCAATGCTTGAATATGAATCTATTATTAAACCCTTAATAAATAAATTTGAAGATTCAGTTGAATGGTCAATGACAACTAATGGAGTGTTATTAGATGAGGATGCAGTCGACTTTTTAAGTCAGAATGGCGTTCAAATTTTATTATCGTTTGACGGCATCAGAGAGATTCAAGATACTCAACGTCCGGGAGCAGGTTTTTCATCTTATGATAAGGTAATGAAAAATATACCTTATATTCTTGTAAGATATCCAGAGGTAGCAGTTAGATCAACTTTAACAACAAAAATGATTCCTCATTTTTACGAAACATATTGTATGTTAGAAGAAATGGGTTTTTTAAGATGGCATTGTGCAGTTAATAGCTATGAAAGTTGGACAGAAGAAGATTTTATTGAAGCTAAACGACAAGTTAATAAGATTGGTGCCCACATACTTGATAAAGTATTACGACCAGATGATTATCCTATCCTATTGTTTGAACCGTTAACTAGATTAATTCAAGATTATCATGCTGTAAGAAAAGGAGATCATTACTTTGATAATGGGGTAATGAGATGTGGAATGGGAACAACAACATTTTCTGTTGCTCCTAATGGTGATATTGTACCTTGTCAAGAAGAATTAACGGCACCTAAACATGTTATAGGTTCTGTTAAAACTGGAATTGACCCAATGATTCATGAGAAATTTTTACAAAACTATGTAGATAATATTCAAAAAGCCAGACTACAAACTATAGGTGATCTCGACCAATATTCAATTCATCACAGAGTTGTATGTCCTAAACGTTTACTTGAAAATGATTTTCAGATAGAACCAACAGAACTTACCTATACAAAAGTTCTTATGGAGGCTGCAGCTCGTTTATATTATATGACAAGAGGATCAATACTTCCTCAAATTGCAAATCTTACAGGAGAAAATCTTTCTCATAATCTTTCTCAAGAGATTATAGAAATTCCTGAAATGCCGAAAAAGGAGGAAGAGGATAATGAGTGAAACAAAAAATGTAAATGTTAATATTCATAATATTGCTGAACATACTTTAATTTTTACAGAAGCATGTCCGCTTGACTGTATTTATTGTTTTAATAAAGCAAGTGAAGATTATATGCATGGTCAAGAATTTGATTTAGCAGGTATGATAGAAAAAATAGAAAAATATATTTCTATTGATACTACCAATAATAAAAGAACTCAAATTCTTTTCTCCGGCGGTGAACCCTTCTTGTATTGGGATTATATTCACACAATTATGGAAAAGTTTGGAAGAACTATTTCATATAAATTTAATACAAGCGGAGTATTATTAACAAAAGAAATTATTGAATATTTATCAGAATATACTGTTACTTTTGTTTTATCTTGTGATGGAGATGAAACATTAAGTAATTATCTACGTCCATTTCGGCGTAATAAATATGGTGTAGGTTATATGAAAGAATTTAGAAAAGTTATTCCTACTCTTCTTTATTATTTTCCATCAACACCTTTTCGAATCATAATCGGTCCTCGATATATTGATAAACTTCATGAAACTTATTTATTTGCAGAAAGACTTGGATTTAAAAAGTTTACTTTTATTTTAGACTTTAACTCACGACCATATATTGAAAATTCAATTCTTGGGCGACCATGGGAAGATAACGATACTGTCAAACTTACAGTTGAACTTCGTAAGATTTGTATGGAAATTCTTGAGGGGTGGCGTCAGGGAATTGATCGACCACAGGTAGTTGAACTTAATATGTTAGTCGGCTACTATTTAAGAAATGAGAAGTTTGATCCCCATGCCTTTCCATGTCACGTATTAAATGGTAGAAGTTTAAGCACAATCCACCATCCAAACGATTGTGGATGTATGAGTCAGTACTTTAACAATTATGACGACCTTGAAAAAGAACTAAATAAACAATTTGAAGAAACTGGTGGTCGATGCCCATTAGATGGTGATTGTCAAGCCTTTGCATATTGTGCTAATAACACTTGTCCAAAAAATGGGCTTGATCAGCATGGAAAGTTTTTTTATACTGAAGCCCTTGAATGTGCTTTAAATAAAGCTGTTTATAATGCAGTCATTCCTATGTTAGATATAGCTAATCAATGTTGTAATAACTGTTTCTATTATAGAGAGTGGCTCCAAATATTAAAGAGTGGGAGGTATTAATATGGCAGCAAGCAATCAAACAGTGTTTTATCCACCAGAATCAAACTCTGCTGGCTTTAACCCTAATCAACGACCAATGTGTAAAAAATGTAACACATATAATCCACACTCAGTACCTGGATGTGCCGATAGAGATAATGATACACAACCTTGTTCAGCATATTGTAATACAAGAGGAAGTAATAACGTATGTTCCTCTTCTCAAGCTTATTGTGCAATAGGTAGACAGTATTTAGTATCTCATGGAAATATTCCTATGCACCCAGCCATACCGTGTGTTGCTAAAGATCAGATTATTGCAAAATCTTGGACGGCGGCATATTGGAACTCATTAACAGATATACTAGCAACTGGAGACTTACTTGGTCATCAAGTAAGTAATCCAGATACGCCTAATGTATATGTCGCTCCACAACAAGTTATTACAGCTTCAATATATAATGCAATGGTAGCTAAGTATAATAACTTTGGTGGAGGATTAGCTACAGTAGCAAAAGATCAAGTTATATACGGAGCAAATCATGCTGCAACACTTACAGGTAGATATGGTTCTCTTACTTTTAATGGTAATGTATGTGATATATGTAATGCAAGTGCTCAAGGTAGTGGAGTATGTAATTGTAACTGTGCGTGTCCGTGTAACTGTCCTTGTCAATGTAGTTGTCCTTGTTCATGTTCAAATCCATGTTCATGTGATTGTTCATGTGATTGTTCATGTTCTTGTGATTGTAACTGTTCTTGTTCATCATCTTAAGAAAGGGAAGATTAAATGAAAACTCCAATAGAAATCGAAGCTACATTTGATGATACTAACTCCCTAGCAGATATGTTAAAAGTAATAGGGTTCGCAAAACAAATGTGTGCAGTAAGAGGAAAGGTAACTTTATTACTTCAATATCAAAACTGTTGTCCAGAGAAGATAGCAGGTTTTAATAAGGTATTAGAGTTTAAACACTCTTTACCTCAAAATATAAGATTCTTAAAGTCTATGTGTCCATCTATGATGAAAGATAAAGGGTTTGATGAAAAAGAAAATAAATTTCATGATTACTTTTTTGAAATTAAATCTTTAAGAGACGCTGAAATTCTTAAAGATTGGAATATAGTTTGTGAAAGTGTTATTTTTAGAATAAATCCCGATAATGTTGATGGCGTCCTTGATGGATTTAGATTATTATATAACGCAAATCAACAAGTTACGAACTTCGCGAACATAAAACTTGATAGAGATTCTTTAAAATTTACTTCAAATATGGAAGATTCTTTAACAAAATTTTTTAATGAGTTAATGCCTGGTCATTATTTCTTCAATGAAAAAGATGAAAATATTTATTGTAATGATGAAACACTTCCAATAAAAGGAATAAGAAGTTTGAAAAAACAATTTCTTAAGTATACCTATATTCAAGAATATGGTTCAGTTATTATTGGTCCTTCTGGAGAAATACTTAATTCAGTTAATCATGAACCAGTTAGTAAAGAGACACTTTTAAACTTTACTGCCTCTCCAGATGAATCAACTATGACTAAAGTGAATATTATTAGTCGAGAAGAAGGATTATGTGAGAATTGTTCTCTTAAAGGTTTGTGTGGCCGATTAGGAGAGATTACTTGGTATAAAGAAGATATATTTCAATTCTCTTGTGATGAAGCAAAATACTGGAACTTTGTTTATGAATTAGCAAAAAGTATTTGCTCCACTACAGTGCCTCCGGGTTCACGCATCATCTAATATTGAACTAAAAAAATTTTTATGATATAATGTATTTATAGTAAGAAATTAGAAAGGTAAGAGTAGATTATTCTTACCTTTCTTCAATAAAACTCAACAGGAGGAAATATCTAGTGAGTGAAATTAGAAATGTAAGAACGATTTCTTCAGGAAGAGCTATGAGAGAAAAGATAGGTATGTATCTTTCAGCCGATTTACAGGAAGCTTTGGAACTCGGATTAAGAGAAATCAAGGTCAACTCTCTCGATGCTATTACTGAAAACAAACAAAAAGGTGAAATAACAATCACTATAAACTCGAAAACTCGAACAGTAACCGTGGAAGACAACGGTCCAGGCATTCCAAACGCAATCGACTCAGATGGAGTTCATATGGTTGTTGCCGCTTTTACAATACCTCACTCAGGCTCACACTTTGACGGTCGAGCAGTTAACGCCATAGGTTCTCATGGTATCGGGGCAAAAGCAGTTTGTAATACAGCATCATTCTTAAATATTATGAACAATGACGGTAAAACAAATTACAGTGTCCGGTTTGAGAGTAATGATGATGGTGCTTTTGTGGCTGGCACATTAAGAGGTGTTAAGTCTTCTCACGGCCTATATGTAAGCTATTCTCCAGACCCGAAGATATATGGAGATACATGGTTTTCAGAAGAGAAACTTAAAACCAGTTTTGAAGAAATCATGAAGTTCTATCCGCAAGTCAAATTAACCTTAGACTTTGATGGAAATAAGTCAGTATTTCATGTGCCTGGCGGCTTGAAAGAAGCCAATACCAAAATGTACTATGAATCAGATAATCTGATTATTTCTCTAGGTGTTGCCAATGAAGAATCTGAAATGATTAAAAGTTTTGGCAATCGTTTGTACTTACCAGAAGGTGGCAAGTTTTTCACCCAGTTTAAAACAGTGATGACAAAACAGGTTAATACATTATCTGGTTTGAAGCTCACGGGTGCTCAAGTACAATCTCAGTTCACGGGATATGTATGTATTTTTGTAACCGAACCCTTATTCTCAAATCAGGCAAAGACAAAGATCTCTAATACAGAAGTTAACCTTGAAATTAGTTCCGCTTTAAATAAACTCTTAGCAGACTTCTCAAAGACTAAAGATTGGGAGAGAATGGTTAAGTTGCTTGAAGGAGAAATGAAAGCAGAAGAAGCTGCTGAAAGAGCAAGAAAAAAAATCAAAGATGCTCTCGATGGAATTAAAAAGGGTTCCCAAGGAAAGCGAGTGGTGGCTGAAAAGTTAAAAGACTGTATTCAATCGGGAGAGAAAGCATGGTTGGCAATTGCCGAAGGTGACTCAGGACTTACTGGTTTACTTACCGGTAGAGACATTGAAACTGTGGCCGTTTTACCAATTCGTGGTAAAGGTATAAACTGCTTAAAAGCACCCAAAGAAGATTATCTTGATAATCAAGAAGTCAAAGAACTGTTTACTAGTTTGGGGTGTGGTGTTTTTGAGAACTACAACTCAAAGAAACTGAAATATGGAAATGTATTACTTGGTGTCGATGCCGATGAAGATGGTAAAGCTATTATGGCACTGGTAGTAACAGAGTTCTATGTCTGTGCTCCGGAGTTTTTAAAAGAAGGCCGATTGTGGTGGTTGAAAGCCCCTCTGTATTATAATAGTGATATTCACAGTTATATCTTTACAGAAGAGGAATGGGCAAAAGTTAAAAACAAAAAGGGTTATATCCGGGCAAAAGGTTTAGGTGAATATGATCCTATAACCGCAAAAGAAGCCTTGTTTGGCAAATATAAACGATGGGAACAATTAAAAATCTCCAACTGGGATGAGTTTTCTAAATCAGTTGAACTACTAATGGGGAAAGATGTCAAAGGTAGAAGAGATTTCTTATTTAACCACATCGACTTTGAAAGGATTAAATTCTTATGACAAATAAAAATTTAGTAGTTATTGATGCGAAGAAAACTTTTGAGCAAGCGTATACGGATTACAGTGCTTTTGTAATCCAAAGACGCTCAACGCCTGACGTAAGAGATGGGTTTAAATTTACTCAACGTCAAATTATGTATTCTCAGTTTATAAACAAATTACGCTTTAAGGATAAACGTCAAAAGTCATTAAAGACTGTTGGTGCAGCGATGTCACATAGTTATGTACACGGTGATTCATCTTGCTATTCAGTAATCATTCATTTGGTGAGACCTTTTTATACAAGATATAATATGCAAGATTTTAAAGGTGCTATTATGATGACTGGCTCTAAAACTTATGGGTCTATGAGATATACTGAAACAAGGCTCTCACCACTGTCTGAAATAATCTTTAAATATATTAAAGAAAACGGCATCACTGAAAAAGATTGGAACCCAACATTTGATGAAGAAAGTGAATATCCTACACTGTTTCCATCTATTGGATATTATAATATCTGTAATGGGTCTTTCGGCTCAATCGGCGTAGGTATTGCTAGTTCCATTCCTCAGTTTAATATGAGAGAAATTAACAGTGCTATCTGTGAGCTTATTGATGATCCGTCTGTTGAGGTTAATATTCTTCCAGACTTTTCTTCTCATGGTGTTTTAATAAACCCTCAAACAACATTGAAATCTCTCTCTAAAGGAGAGGGCCGTTCAGCCCTTTTAAGAGGCAAAATTGTTAAGAATCCCAAAGGAGGCTACCTCTCAATTAAGTCTCTGCCTTATGGGGTTTACACTGACACTATTTGCAACAAAATTGCAAAAAATATGGAAACAAGTAAGTTAATAACCGACTTTAAAGACTTGTCTCAAGACGCAGTAGATATCCGAGTATATGGATCTAACCTGGATGCTGTAGAAGAATGGCTTTATAAAAACACCTTAGTACAAAACCACTTCACAATCAATATGGTTATGTTAGATGAAGGAAAGACTCCAAAAATCTTTTCATTAAAAGCAGCTCTTTTGGCTCATATAAAACATGCTTCGGCGGCTTATGAGCGGCAATATCGGTTCCAATTAACAAAACTGGAATTACGTCAAGAAATTATTGAGGGCTTGATAAGAGCACAATCTATAATTGATGAGGTTGTGAAGTGTATTAAGGGTTCAATCAGCAGGGCCGACGCTATCGACAACCTCGTAAATCAGTTTCAATTCTCAGCCAGGGTTTCAGAAGCAATTGTAGAGTTGAAACTTCATAGATTGACTTCGCTAGATATTCAGAAATTGCATGAAGAATTGCAAAATAATCTAACTGAGCAAGCTCGAATTTTAAATGTTCTTAACAATAAAGAACTGTTTAATGAAGAGTTAAAAGCAATTTATCGTGAAACGGCTGAGAAATTTGGTGATGCTCGTAAGACTTCTGTCTATGAAGGTGAAGAATTTGAAATCGATGCTGAGGGAGAATCTCCTACTCGTGATTATTATATGACTTATAGCCCAACCCACTTTTGGGCGGATAACAATGAAACCAGTGAATTGTTTGAGGCTGAAGAAGGAAGACAATACGAAAAGACTCCAACTGATAAACTATATATTGACCTTGATGATCAACTTATCATTTTATCCAATACTGGGCGAGTATTCTTACGAGAAGCAAAGGAAATCAAACTCGGCTTCATGCACTGGTCGGAGATATTGCCTTTGAAAAAAGGTGAAACTATTATGTCATTGTGGAAAAAAGGTGAAGTAACAGAGTTTATCTATATTGATGATAAAGAATATCATAGCTCATTTATTACTTGTGCCGCCTCTAAACGTGGTAAGAAGTTTAAGCCAGGAACCTGGGATATTAAAAAGGTTAGATAGATCGAACCTCCACATTTTCTAACTTCATAACATAATAACTTCTCCCTTGCTCTAAAAATATTTTTTAGTTATAATATAATTGTAGAATAAAAGTTTACTTTTATCAAAAACAAATTTATTATAGCAAAGGAGAAGTTAAAAATGGTTCTAGCAACAATATTTTATTCAATCTAGCCAGCAGCAATTGTTGCTGTGATTATGCTAATTCTTCTGTGTGCGGTTCTTATAGGTGTCACGTTAAGACATAAGGTACAAGACTTCTATAATAAAGTAAATTCAACAAAAGCGAGTTTAGAGGATGTTCGCTCTTAGATATATGCTGAAAGTCAACGTCTTCTTGAGATGACCTCAAGAAAAGCGAAAATGAGTGAATGGTTGGATGAACTTTCAAGACAAAAAGAGAATTTAGAAGAAGCTCTTGCAGAGATGCAAAAAGATTTGGATTCAATTGAAAAAGAACTAATACAAAAACGACACGAAGCAGAGATTGAAGTTGTTCGGGAACAAGAGTAGAAAAGGGCCGCTTACATACAATAGCTTGAAGCAGAGTATGAGACACTTAAAAAAGACTCCCGGTGGGATCAACTACGAAAAGAGCTTGAAGAACTTAATAGTCTAATTGACTTAGGGAAAAAGACTTTGAATGTTGTTGATAAGAAAGTGATAGACAAAGTCTCACAAGAAGAGTTTACGGCTATGCATTCGATTAAGATATCAGAACAAGATAAAGATGATATTAAAATTATATTTGATTTGTGTTCTCATTTGAATCGTAAGGAGTCAATACGGAAACTGGTATGGACGGAGTTCTATCAAAAACCTTTACAACAACTCCGTAAAGACTTAAATTGTGATAAAATGATGGGAATATATCGAATAACAAATCAAAGAGATCAAAGATGCTATATTGGTCAAAGTACAGATATTGGTGGGAGATTTGCTGAACATGTAAAAAGTGCCGTTCTCAGCATTCGTAATTATCAAACATCTAAGTTTTATTCAGCAATGGCGGTAGAAGGGCCAGAGTCATTTACATACGAGATTCTTGAACTTTGTGACCGAGAACGATTAAATGAAAGAGAGAGATACTGGATCGAGTTTTATAACGCCAAGACACTTGGTTATAATATGACAATAGGAGGTTAAGTCTATGTGCACAAATATCGAATTAAAACCTATGAGTTTAAAGGTTTTAGAGTTTTTAAAAGAAAATGAACCAATGACTTCAAAAGATATAAGCGAGAAAATAAACCTAAGTCCTCGATAGGTCGACGCCTGTGTAACAAAATCTTTAGTTCGATATGGTTTTGCTATTAGAACAGCCCGCCTTACTCGACTAATGAAAAAGGATTATAATGTTATTTCAATAACCGAAAATGGCAAGAAATATTTAAGTGCTTTAAAACAAGAGGTGTAAACCTCTTTATAGGGGATTAGCTTAATTGGCAAAGCGACAGTCTCTAAAACTGTAGCCCTCTGAAGGCGTCGTTATGGGTTCGAGTCCCATATCCCCCGCTCGTCATTATTGACGTTATTTTTCATCATTCATTCATTCAAAACAATTCAATATAAACAAAACAGGAGGTATAAAATGATAGTCTATTCTACAGGCTGTCCACTGTGCAAAATACTTCTGAAGAGACTCGATGAGTCAAACATCCCGTATGAACTTTGCAAGGACGAAAAAATAATGGAACAAAAAGGTATTATGTCAGTTCCAATTTTAGAGACGGATGAAGGTAAGCTCCTTACTTTTAATGCTGCTAATCAATATTTAAAGGAGAAGAGTTTATGAATGTAAATATTAAGCTTTCTAAGTCGTTTACTCAATGTTTTAATGGGTTACTTAACACATACGGGCCGGAGATGGCAAAATTAAACGGGTTCGCCCCGGAACAACTAAGTTACACGGATTTTATTGAAGGATTCACACAAGAAGATGTAGTTGCAGATTCTTCTATTGATCCTTCGTCAAACGTTGCCAGAAAAGATATGGTAACAATGCTTACAGAAATGTCTAAGCCGCATAAGAAGTTGCTGGCTTATCATAAGATTTTCTTTGAAATGAATAAGAAATACGGATATAAAAGAGCATGTGAGTGGCTTACAGATGAATGGACAGGGGCGTTATATATGCATGATGCCGATACTTCCACATACGTGAACTACTGTTTCGCCTATGATTTAAAACCGCTTGCCGAAGAGGGATTGTGGTTTATTACTGATTTTAACAATGAGCCAGCGAAACATTTAATCACCTGGATCGACTTCCTTAAAGAGTTCGTAGCATATTTTTCATGCCGAACATCTGGAGCTAAAATTGCCCATGGCTCCCTAGGCGAGTAATCCCTAGTAAAAAAGACCGTGAACCTGTAATTGCAGGGTGTCCCAATTTTGGGGCTAACGGGGAAAACTTCAATGCAACCCCGTGCTAAGCTAATTAGTTTGTTCATTTGGATTGACTCTTATAAAAATAAATAAAAGGAGTTGAGTTAAATGGAAGAAAAATGGAAAGTTATAAAAGAAGCACCTTTTTATGAAATATCTGATCAGGGTCGAGTCCGATCTCTATCAAGGGAAGTAAAAACTTTTAATGGCAAGGTATGGTGTTTTAGAAAAATCCCAACGCGTTGCCCATTAGCCGAGAAAGATATTCGTGGATATAAGAATGTTTCAATAATTCAATATTCAGAAGAAATGAGGCCAATTAAAAGGTATATGCGACAAGTCCATAGACTGGTATTAGAGAATTTTAATCCAGTAGAAGAAATGAAGAATCTACAGGTAAATCATAAAAATGGAATAAAAGGTGACAACAGATTAGAAAACTTAGAGTGGATGACAGCAAAAGAGAATACTAATCATGCACACCAAGTATTAAAACATCATAAAGATCAAAATGGAGAAAAAAATTCGATGGCTAAATTGACAAATGAAAAAGTCATTGAAATTTTAAAAGAATTAAAGACAGCTAAATATGGTAGTATTTCAAAAATAGCTAAGAAATATGATGTTTCTTATAAAACAATCCAAAATATCAAGAACAACAAAAGTTGGAAACATATTGATAGAGCAAACATTTAATTAGAAAGTGTATCGACTAGACCTTGTGTCGTAGTATTAGGATGAAATGCCTAGTACGAAGTGCGGTCCTCCTCGATTGAGGATGAAGATATAGTCAGTTATTGACCTTAATGTTGGGCTTACCCAATCTAATCCCATATACTTATTACTTTTGGAAGAAAGATGTGGAAGCAGGATATTACACTGAAACACCAGATAAATATTTGCGTCAGGCTTTTCAGCGTTTCATCTATGCACTGAATCAGCCATTCTTAAGAACAACACAATGTGCATTTACAAATACATCAGTGTTTGACAGAGAGTATTTAACAGCACTATTTGGCTCTTCAACGTTTCCAGATGGTTCACCTATGATCGACGATATTGAAGAAATCATGCAATGCCAGAAAGTTTTCATGGAAGTTATGTCTGATATCCGCAGTAAAAACATGTTCACCTTCCCAGTAAGCACTATGTCATTGCTTCGACAGGGTGGCGAGTTCGTTGATGAAGAGTTTGCTGAGTGGTGTATTCGTCATAATATGAAATGGGAAGATTCCAATTTGTTTATTGACGATTCGGTTTCCAGCTTATCAAACTGCTGCCGGTTAAAATCGGATATTCGTGAACTGTACTTCAACTCTATTGGTGGAACGGCGTTAAAGGTTGGCTCTATCAAGGTTTCTACTATCAACCTGGCTCGTATTGCTTTGGAATCGGAAACAGAAAAAGAGTTTTACATTACACTTATGAAGCGGCTTAATCTTAATATGGAAGCCCTGGATACAGTAAGAGGTATTCTTAAACGTAATTGCGATAAGGGCTTAATGCCGCAATTTGACGAAAGAGGACTTGATTTCAAGCATCTTTACAATACTATTGGCTTAACTGGTTTATATGAGGCCATTAAGACTTTCGGTTACGTTGAAATTGATGAGTTTGGCAATACTTTTTATACACGAGAAGCCGATGAGTTTGCAAGAAAGATCTTTGAGATTATTCATAATTCAAGAAAACTTTTTGATCTTGATAAGGATTACACGACAAATGTTGAATATATTCCAGGTGAAAGCTGTGCCGACAAACTCATGAAAAAAGACACTCTGATTTATGGTGATGAAGTCATCAATGACCTCCCACTATATGGCAATCAATTTATTCCACTAGGTATTCAGGCAACTTCGCAGGAAAGAGTTCGTATCGCAGCGTTATATGACGAGTATTGTACAGGCGGCTCAATACTTCATTTTAATATTGACACACCACATAAAACGTATGAGCAGGCACGTGAAATGGTTGAGTGGATTGCAGATGCTGGAGTAACATACTTTGCATTCAATACTAAGATTCAATCATGTAAAAACAATCACGGCTTTTATGGAACAAAGTGTCCGGAATGCGGCGAGCCAGTGGATAGCGAATATACTCGTATTGTTGGGTTTTACACTAAGGTGTCAAACTGGTCAAATAAACGACAAGAAGAATATGCACTTCGTAAATGGGATAATGTGAATAACAAAGAGGGATAATAATGAAAGTAAAAACGTTATTTATAAACGATGTCGATATTGTTAATTACAAAGAAACTTGTTGTTATATAGGAGTAGGATATACCTGCTCCTTGGGTTGTCCTGGTTGTCAGAATGAAGAATTGAAAGGAACCAAGCCAATTACAACAAAAGCAGAAAAAATTGTTGAAAACTATCTTAACACTCCAATTACACATGCAATTGTTTTTGCAGGACTTGAGCCGCTTGAAGATATGAATAATGTAGAGAAGTGGATAAAAGCGTTTAGAAAAAGTACAGATGATCCTATTATTATCTTTACTGGAAGAGAGGAAGATTCTACGTTTTTAAGAATGGCTGCTAAAACACTAAAACCATACTCCAATATTATATTTAAAGTTGGCAGGTACATAGAGGGTCATGAACCCCACTATGATAAACTTCTTGGAGTTAATCTTGCGTCAGATAATCAACGAGGAATAATGTTAGAGGAGGTTATTGGCAAATGCGAGTAAAACTCAATCCAGATAAAAAACATGTACGAAAGATAAAAGATGCTCTTATAGAGAATAGCGGATATTGTCCCTGTTCTCGTTTAAAAGAACCGGACACGATGTGTATGTGTAAAGACTTCAGAGAAAAGTTAGAAGATCCTGATTTTTTAGGAAGTTGTCATTGTTAGCTATATGTAAAGACCGAAGTTTAATTACTTTGGTCTTTTAATTTATATTTTAATTAAAAAAAATTTTATGATATAATGTATTTATAGTTAAGATATAAGAAAATCAACTATCAAAAGGAGGCTTTTATGGACTTAAACGAAATTTGTACACAGGTAATTTTAAAAGATATGAGCTTAAAGGCAAGCAATGATCCAGATTTAATCTTACAGTGGCTGGAACTTAATGATAGGCATATCTGGCTTGACGAAGAGATCGAGTGGGATACCTGTGCGTTTATTATTAGATTTATTCAGTATCTCAATCGGGCCGAAGCCGGAAAAGAAGTGAAAGAGCCGATCCATCTTCATATTTTCAGTTATGGTGGCGAATTACCAGTAATGTTTACATTGTATGATACTATCAAAAACTCTGAGATTCCGGTTTACACCTACAACGAAGGTGCAGCCCACAGTGCAGCATTTATTGTGTTCCTGGCGGGAGATAAAAGATTTGCAACTAAGCATTCTACTTTTATTGCTCATGAAGGCAGTTCGGCGATGCAGGGTTCTTACAGAGAGTCTAAGGCGGCGATGGCGGCTTATGAACAGGACGTTGACACCATGAAAGAAATTATTTCTTTAGAAACTGATTTAACCTCTGAAGAAATTGAAGGTCGATTTGAAACATCGCAAGATTGGTATATCCGGTATTCGGATATGGTAGCTCATGGGATTATAAAAGAATAAGAATAAGAATAAGGAGAACAATATGCTTTCAGTAGTAAGTGGAATAATAGCTATTTTATCTGTTTTGGGAGCATGTGCTTTAATAGGTGGTTTAGCGGCAGTAAAAATAGTAGTTTCAGTAATATTGATACTTGTAGCAATAGTTGCTTTTAGCTGTTTCTTTACTACCTTTTTTATGATTTAAGGAGAAAAAGGAGAGTTTTAAATGAAAAGATTGATGCGTACTACAAACATTTATTCCTGTGATTCAGAGCAGGAAGCACAGGAAATCATCAAAGAAGATTCTGAGATTGGTGAGCTTGTCAAAAAGACAATTGAAACAAAAACCAAAAAAGCAAAAGGCGAGATCGTGGCCAGCTGTCTCAAAGTAACCACAACAATTGACATCGAAACCGAATGGTTTGAAAGCATAGGCGGAGCAGAATAATGAATATTATTAGACCAAGTGTTGAATTGATTACACCACTTACACCAGAAATCGGCTTTGATATGATTAGACATATTGAAAAAGTCGCCAGAACCTGTTACAAGAGTGAGGATAGGATTACTGATGATTCGGCGGAAAGAATGGTTAAATCCTTGATCAAAAGTGGTCATACGGCAATGATTGAGCATGCTTCCCTATCGGTTAAATTCATTTGTAGCCGAGCAGCATCTCATTAGCTAGTTCGCCACAGAATGGCTTCTTGGGCACAGGAAAGTCAGAGATACTGCAATTATGGCGGTGACAAATTTGATAACAGTGTAACTTTTATCAGCCTTCCAGGAACATTCTTAGTAAAGAACGATAATCCTCTCATGATATCTCCGTATGATAAGTTTCTGAATTACTTAGCCGGAGCGGAAGAAGCCTATTTTGATATGTTAAGGGATGGAGCAAAACCGCAGGCAGCAAGGTTGGTGCTTCCGAATGCAACAAAAACTGAAGTTAATATGACTGCCAACTTCCGTGAACTAAGGGCGTTCTTTGAACTTCGCTGTGATGGTCATGCTGATGACGAAATCAGATGTTTAGCCAAATCATTGTTAGAAGAATTGCATCTGTATATTCCAGTGGTGTTTGATGATCTCTATGAGAAATTTATCAAGAATACCGAGGATGAAGTATATACCAAATTTACAAATCCGTTTTAATCAAAGGAGGACACAATGCAGGTAAAAAGAAAAAAGAAAATTATTCTCGCATTGGATTAGGCTCTTAATCAAAGTGGATATGCCGTATTCGATTCAGATAAAAACTTACTCGGATACGGCATCGTAACGCCAAATAAAGGTGATGTAGGAGCAAAACGTTTTAATTCGGTAAGAGACAATATAAGATAGATATATGATGAATATAAACCAACCACAGTGGTATTGGAGCCACCTATGGGTGAGGATCCCCGTAAAATGGATCCTCGTAAAACGGATCAAAGTGAAAAAGGACTGACTACATTTTCAATATTAAGCGGTACTTATTGGATGAACCGAATGATTGCTGAAGATTATTATTGTGAAGAAATTGATATTCCTGCTTCAGTTTGGTAGAACCGAATAGGAGCATTCAGCCGAGATAGAGATACTCGTAAGATAAAGGCAAGAGAGTTTGTAATGAATGAGTTCGGTTTATCTGGGGATTTGCCTCAAGACATTTATGATGCATGTGTGCTCGGGTGGACATATTTTTATCATAAAGAATTTGTTCCGGGAACAACATCTTGGGAAGCTGGTTCAACGAAACGAGAAACAATGAAAGATAGACCAACAAAAAGTGCATTTTAAGACTACGTTGACAGTAGAAAGGAAGTAATACATGAAATTTAATTTAATTAAGAAAAATGAGGGCTATGATTCATTTATTGCCCAATATTTGAGCAATAGAGGGATAACAGAGACTCCAGAAGAATTCTTTAATCTTACTTGGGACGACGTTTAGAATCCAGAGGATTTGGATTATATGGTCGAAGGGGCTGAAATGCTAGTAAGACATATTGAAGCCGACTCCATTATCGCCATGCTCGTTGACTGTGACCTTGATGGCTTTTGTAGTTCAAGTACACTGTTTAATCAGCTTATGTTTTATTGTGAACCAGGGCGGCCGTTTGAATCGTATGGTGGAAAAATTATTCCAATTTTTCACGAAGGGAAAAAACATGGACTTGATGATACAAAAGTAATGAGAGACTTGCGGGATAAGATTAAACCTAATCTTTTGATTATACCTGATGCCTCTGGTAGTGAAGAACAATATGCTGCTCTTGTCGCCTTAGGAATTGATATTCTTGTTCTTGATCACCATGATACTGAATGTAGAGGTGATGGCGAAAATGTCATTGTAATCAATAATCAACATTCAGATAAATATGTCAATAAAGACTTAGCCGGTGTGGGTGTAGTATGGCAGTTTTGCAATTACTTGGACACTTCATATGGATGGGATGTGGCTATTCAGTGGCTTGATATCGTGGCCTGTGGTCTAGTAGGAGATATGATGAACTTGCGTTCAAGAGAAACTCGTTTCTTGGTAAGTCAAGGTTTATCAAATATTACTTCTTACTTTCTTCAGTTTTATCAGTTTACAGCATATTCCATGAAAGGAAAAGAATATAATCCTCACAATGTTTCATTTTATATTGCTCCAATGTTTAATGCTGTATGTCGTATTGGAACTTTGGAAGAGAAAGAAATGCTCTGGAAGGCTCTTGTTAACATATATTGTGAAGATTTAATTGAAAATGGTACCCGTGGCCATAAAGGAGAGATGGTTCCGCTGGTTCAAGAAAGTATTCGGTTGGCAACTAATGCAAAAGGCCGCCAAGACCGTCGTAAAAACAAGTTAGCCGAAAAGATTGATACAATTATTCATGACGAAGGGTATATTGATCACAAAGTTCTTGTGTTCGGTTTTGATGATTTTGAAGAAGATTATCGAGCACTGTCTGGTGTGACGGCAAATGCTTTGGCTACTTATTATCAGCGACCAGTCATTGTTACTTTCAAGAAAGGTGCTGATTATCTTGGTTCTTTACGTGTTCCTGATACGGATAATCCTTTGTATCACGAATTTAAAGATCAGTGTGAGGAATCTGGCTTCTGTACTTTTGTTGCTGGCCACCAGGAAGCAGCTGGTATCGGTATCAAGGGTGACCATATTGATGACTTGATGGAATACTTTGATAATAAGTATGAGGGGCAGAATACAGAACTTATGTATAATGTTGACTTTGTGATTGATGCTAACGATCCCAAACTTGAAGAACTAATTGAACAACTTCACAGTATTCGCAATATTCACGGTCAGGGCATCAAAGAACCAAAGATTGCCATAACTAATGTTAAGGTTGCTCCTTCAAATTTACGATTGGTTGGTCAGAAATCGACAACATTGTGGATCACAACACCTCATTGTAAATTCATAAATTTTAAATCCTCAAAGGAAGAATACGATGCTTTAAGATGCCCCGTTGATACTTCTTATGATACTGAAGTATATTACTCTGCAACAATAATCGGCGAAACACCAGATATGAATGTTTGGCAGGATACAGTAACGCCTCAGTTACAAATTTGCGATTATGAAATTGGCAATCCAAAGTACGACTTCTAATTGTATTAAAAAAATTTTTATCTTATAATATATTTACAAGATAAGAAATTCGAGAAAATCTTAAAGAACATCTATATTAACAAGTAGGTAAAACAGACAAATTAAACTTAAAAGAAGGAGAAAACTTATGGATATTTTTTCAATTCCGAAAAAAGAAGTAATTAATAAAACATTACTGGGAAAAGTCATTAATGTTGCCGGAAAAACCAAAGTTGGTAAGAGTACAATTTGCTCACAGGCACCCGACCCAGTATTTTTATGTACAGAAAACGGCGTAGAGGGCTTGGCCGGTTTCGTTCCGGTTCCTATCGGATCATGGACAGAATTTACACAGGCTGTTAATCAGCTTTGTACTCCACAGGGTAAAGAGCGATTCAAAACAGTTGTTATTGATTCAGTAACTCAGCTGTTAACTCTTCTGGAGAAGTATGAGGGTAGCCGACAGTCAACTGAAAAGGTAACTTATCAGTTTGCTTCTGATATGGACTATGGCAAAGGTAATAAAGGTATGAAGCTCTTGCTGGGAACTCAGTTACAAAAGCTGATTAATCAAGGATACCTTATATTATGTATTACGCACTGTGAAGATAAATCAGATTTTAGCACGGGACGTCAGTATATTGGAAGTGCTATTCCAAATTCACTTTATGGTATCTTGGATAGATTGGTTGATCAAACAGTTTACTTAGAAGAAAGAGATACAAAAACAGGAAAAGAGTATCGAACTTGGTTCAGCAAAAAAGGTGGATTCGCAAATACTGGCGGTAGATGGTCGCCAAAAGAAGAATATGTGAAAACCTCCTTCCAAAACGTTGAAAAGGCAATCCTGGACGCGATGGTTGAGCAAGGCGAAAAGGTTGGAGCACAGTTCACAGAGGAAATGAACACATCTGTGGCGATTCATTCAGACGATTCGTTATATAATTATGATGCACTGCTTCAAGAAATGAATGAGATTACCGAGAAACTTGTCGGCGAAGATGACAAGAATGTAACAAAGATTTCAAAAAGTGTTGCTTCAGTATTAGGACCAAACCGGAAAGCAAGTTCCCTAACCAGAAATCAGGTTGAGTTACTGGCGGAAGTCGTGAATACTTTGAAAAATGACTTTTCATTGAACTAAAAAAATTTTTGAAGTATAATTGTATTATAGAAAATAAGAAATGAAAAATTCTAATTGAGCATGAAAGAAAAGGAGAAATTAACATGAAAAGTTTTAACAAGGTGGAAATGAAAGGCAGACTTTACACTTATACATTGGAAGAGAAAGATACCGACAATGGTGATACTGCGATAACCGGTACGATTACAATGGAAGTTGATGACAAGGGAACGACTGCTGAAGCCAGATTTTACGCAACCCCACTTTACTCAAGCGGCAAGGTTAACAAAACATATACGGTATTGGAAGGTATCTTAGCCGGAAATTATAAGACTGTAGTTGAGTATGGCGAAGAAGCCGATTGGCTAGGCATGAGCGGCAACATTGATGTTTCTTACTTTGGCGGCAGAGATGGAGCAAAAACGGCAGATGATCTGGTTCGGTCACAGAAGATTAGAGGTTCTTTCTTGAACCAGAATCCGAAGAGAGAATACACAAACAAGTGGAACTGCGACATGTACATCACACGGGTGCAGGACATTGAAGCCGACGAAGAGAGAGGGTTCGACCGGTATGTGAAAGTAATCGGTTACATCGTTGATGATTACAGAAAACAGTTGAATGAAGTTGTTTTTGAAGCAAGAAACGCTGCGGCAATGAACTACATTATGACTTTGCCGGTTGAGGGTGGTCAGCCTTACGCAGTTGCAGTTTGGGGCGGCATCTTAAACAGTATGGTTAAATCCATTAAAAAGAGTGCTTTCGGCGAAGATGAAGTTCAGGAGTTTGAAACAAAGAGATGGGCGATCTCCGGCATGGCTCAGGAACCATACGAGTTCGGCGATGAAAGTGTAATGACTGAAAGCGAATGGAAAGAATACATGGATAACCTGGGAGAAGCAAAGAAGAAAGAAGTGGAAAAGGCCGCATCTGACGGAGCCGCTGGCAATAAGCCAAACCTGGCATTCTAATAACGATACAATTTAGAGTGGAGAGAAGATTTAGTTCTTCGCTCCACTCTTTTTCTTTATAGGAGATATAAAATGATTTCAGAGTTTCCAGAAAAATTAACAGAAGATTTGTACTTCAACTTAATGAGCGAATTAGGAGCTAACCCCAAATGGGCAACCTCAAACGGCAAAAGGGTTCTGCTTTTAACTGGATTATGTCATCATAGTCGGTCAGGCCATCATTCGGTCATTTTTGATTGTAGTCACGAAGGTGAACAGAAAATAACTTGTATGAGTTCATGTGGTGATACTCGATATTGGTGGAATTACTTGGCAAGAGTTCTTCAATTAGATTCTAAGGATACCCGTGATTGGGTTGTAGACTGGTTAAACGGCAAGCAGGTTCAAGAGAATATGCTCCAAAGACTTGATTTTAGCTACATACCAGAAGGCGAAGCAGAATTTTCTTCAACTCCGTTAGAGATGGTGCCAGGAATAGGTGAGGATGTAGAAAGAGACATTTATAAACACTTTGAAACAAGTGAAGATATATTGAGTGAATGTGTTTGGCACAAAGAAGATAAAATAGATATTAACATACTTCAACTTTATGATGTTGCCATATATCCTGAGAGGGATACTATTATCTTGCCACATCACAACATAAACGGCGAAATAGTCGGAATATATGAGCGTAACTTTAATATGTTAAGGAGTAAGGCGAAAAAACTTTATCCAGAAATGCCATATAGGATGCTATTAGAGTATCCTAGAGCCAAATATGTTCCTTTGGTAAAAGAATGGCAATATCAATTAGGGCCAGATGAAAAAGGAAAAACCTCATGGAGTTTTCCAAATGCTCGTAATTTATATGGTCTACACTTGGCAAAAGATAAAATTCTTGAAACTGGAGAGGTTATCATATTTGAAGGGGCCAAGTCAGTAATGCTGGCACGGCAGTTCGGATACGACAATGGAGTGGCCTCACATACTTTTGGAGCAAATGAGAATCATATTGCAATGTTATTAGAAGCGGGAGCAACCGATATATATCTAGCTTTTGATAAGCAGTATTTAGATGATGATGATGCTTTATCAAGAGAATTTAGTTTATATGAAAAGAAAACTCGTGGACTGGGAAAAAGAATTAAAGACTATTGCAATGTTTATCGAATAAGAGACTGGGATGAGGATTTGGATTATAAGGATTCTCCAGTAGATAAGGGAGAAGAGATATTTGATAAACTAAAAGCAAACGCCGAACCACTATTTGTGTTTGGAGAAGAACAGCATTATAAAAGAGAAAGACAAACACTTGGGGAAAAACTTTTAATTTTAAAAAAGAAACAAAAGAAATTGAAAAGATTAGAACAAGAAAGTGATCAAATAACTCAAAACTCTAAACCCGCAATTACGGAAGAACAACTTGAGTTATTTGAAGAACTAGAAAGGATGTTAAATAATTCATGAAAGAGTTTAAATTTACCGACGAACAGCAATAGGTAGTCGACTTCATACTAGAGCAAGTAAAACTTGGAAGAGAGGGTCAAAATGTTTTAGTATCTGGACGTGGCGGAGTTGGCAAAACATCTATGGTATGTGAATTAATTTGTATACTTTTAAAGAAAAACTATAAAGTAGCTTGTGGAGCAATGACGGGGAAGGCAACTGGTGTATTGCGGCAAAAGATTTACGAGAATTTGGAAAATAGTGGTATCAATATTGACATGGATGATGAAGAGAATACTGATAAAGAAATGTTAGCCAACTTAAGAGTGGATACAGTTTCAAAACTAACAAAAAAAGCACAAGTGGTTGGGCTAAAGGATTCTGGCGAGACAGTATATGTGAATAAGTGGATTGATCCAACAGATTTTAAATTTGATGTTTTAATCATAGATGAACTTTCAATGGTTCCAAATTATATTCAACAATGGTGGGCGAAAACATCTTGCCGAGTAATTGGGTTAGGGGATTATTGTCAAATTCCAGAAGTACATGGTGCCGATACAATAAAAGAGGTATCTGGATTCAGACATGATTTGAAGCTTCCACCATCAAAACTGGTTAATGGTTATGGCGTAAAGGTGTTGAGAGGAATGTCAACTTTTGAATTAACAGAAGTGCTAAGATCAACAGGAGATATTACTCGTTTATGCAATGATCTTAGAGACTTCACTTTACCAAAAGGAAAAGTTATTGAAACAATTAAAGATTGGGCAAATAAATCAGAAGATATTATCTATTCACAAGATATTAATGACATAGAAACTGGGTTAGATTGGCAAATTATTGCATATACAAACAATATGTGTGCAATGATAAATGATGCTTTAGCAATTGGTGATGAATTTCCCGATGGTAAAGATAAAATCATTTTACATGACAATATCAATCCAGTTCAATCCTATAATGGAGAAGTCTATGTATTTAATGATTTATTGAAAAGGATCGACGACTTCAAAAAGAAAACAGGAGATAGCATGTTTGTTGTTTGGAAATTTAACAAAAAGATGCCAGATAAAAACTCAAAAAGTGAAATTGAAAAACAAAGTCATTTAAACTGGGTTAATTATCGAATTGCCGCCAAAGACATTCATAAGAAACGAATGGGGATGTTGCCAAGCATCATTAACGGCATTCCATTTTTAAAGGCAAATCAAAAACAAGATTACATTGATGCTATTAGAAACTTTCAAAAAACTTATGCGAATGAAGAAACTTGTTTTAACTATATCATCGAAAGGCTTGACTCAGTGGATAGAGAGGTAAGTCGATACATCATGGCACAAGTTCCCAATTTACCACGAGTCTATTTTGTAAATATTGCTCTTGGTTATTGTTGTACTACTCATAAAGCACAGGGATCTGAGTATCCAAAGGTTTGTTATATATATGAAAGAATGGATAGGCCATTACTCTATACCGGTGTATCCAGAGCAAAGTCGAAATTGAAAGTAATTGACTTAACTTAAAAATATTTTTATGATATAATTATTTTAAAGAGTAAGAGGAGGTGGTTTGATGTACTTCAGCAGTCATTGTCACACAGATAGATCAAATATCACAACTGGTTTAGATAGTATCAATAAACTTGAAGAAATGGTTAAGGCGGCCAAAGAAAAAGGAATATGTGGGCTGGCAATCACAGAACATGATAATCTATCAAATGCAATTGATATAAACGACTTGCAAAAGAAACTTCAAAAAGAGGGAGATCCTTTTAAGCTGGTTCAAGGCAATGAGATTTATCTTGTTGACGAATATGACCCTGCAAATCATGACCGCGAAAAGTATTATCATTTTATACTCATAGCAAAAGATAAAATAGGTTATCAGGCATTAGTAGAATTATCAAGCAGGGCTTGGTATCGATCAACTTTTAAAAGAGGTAAACGCCGAGTTCCAACTTTGAAATCAGATGTTGAAGAAGTTATGAAATGGGCAAAAGGGCACTTAGTAGCGACTACTGCTTGTATTGGTGGTGAATATGGGCAAAATATCATTGCTGACAAATATAAAGAAGCAAATGAGTTTCTAGCTTGGGCTGTTCCTCTGTTTGAAAGAGATTTCTATATTGAGCTTCAGCCAAGTGATTCTAAAGAACAGATTAAGTTCAACCGTTATGTATATAACAACTTTGATTATCGACAGAATGTAATAATTGCAACAGACGCTCATTATGAAGATGAAAAAGATTTCCCAATATTTGAAGCATTTCTTCGTTCTCAGCAAGAAAATAGAGAGATAAAAGAATATTATACTTATGCTCGACTGATGAAAGAAGAAGAAATAATTAAGTTAATGAAACTCTCAGAAATACCAGAAGTTTATACACGAGCCTGTCTAAATAGGGGATGTTCAATAATGAATCAGGTTGAGTTTTATGACTTAGCCCAAACACAGAGAGTGCCCATTGTTCAGGTTCCAAATATTGATTTAACTGTTCCTGTTAAAGGATTCATGGAAAATATAACTTCAGATAAATATCCTGCCGTTTGTAGAGCACTCAATGATATAAATGAACAAACTATCTATATGGCACGTGTTTGTATGAATGAAATGTATCGGAGAGATAAATGGAATGACACCTATTTGAATCGTCTTGAAGAAGAATTTGATGTGTTCTGGTCACATAGTGACAAACTTGGTCAGTCACTCTTTGCTTATTTTAACGGTATGAAACATATTATCGACCTGGCGTGGGAAGTTGAATGTGCAGTTGGGCCGTCAAGAGGTTCAGCATCAGGTTCGTTAAGTTGTTGGTTAATGGATATTATTCAAGAAGATCCTATTCAATATGGATTGTACTTCTGGCGTTTTCTTAATAAAGATAGACTTGAATTGCCGGATATTGACTCTGACTTCGCTCCATCTAAGCGGCCACAGTTGTTTGAAGCCTTGCGTAAAGAACGTGGTGAGTTAGGTTTAGTACAGGTTGCGACATTTAAAACTTTAACTTTAAAAGCTGCCATCGGTAATAGTGCTAGAGGATATAGATCAAAGGATTATCCTCAAGGACTTGATTCGGATATCTCAACATACTTGTCGTCGCTAATTGAAGTGCGAAGAGGATTTGTTGCAACACTGAAACAAACTCTTTACGGCGACCCAGTAACGGGCTATGGTGTGAATCATACTTTCATAAAAGAATGCAATGCCTATCCTGGACTTCTTGATATTATTAAGAAGATTGAAGGACTGGTAGTAAATAGTTCAACTCATGCTTCGGCAGTATTATTATTTGATAAAAATGATAAACTCACTGACCATTGTGCCCTTATGAGATCGCCGAATGGTGACCTGTGTTCGTGTTTAGATTTACACACCTGCGAAAACTCGGGAGCCTTAAAATATGATTTATTATTACTTTCGACTCTCGATGTCCAATCAACTTGTTTTAAGTTGTTGCAAAAAGATAAAGTAATTGATCCTAGCTTATCCTTAAGACAATGTTATCAGAAGTCTATTGATATAAATAAGATTGATTACTGCGACCCAAGAATTTGGGATAAACTTTACAGTGGAGATGTTTTATCGGTATTTCAATTTGATGCCGCTTCAGGAAGAAAAGGTATCTTAGCGACACATCCTCGTACTTTGGAAGAAATGACCGCCGTCAATGGTCTTATCCGGCTTATGACGGAAGATGGGGAAGAAGATCAGATTCAAAGGTTTGTAAGAATCAAAGCAAATCCTGAGGCCTTTGAAGAAGAGATGATTAGCAATGACGTACCTGACAATATGAGAAAAATTATTCATAGAGAAATCGACAGATTTAATGGATGTTGTTGTACGCAGGAAAGTTTTATGATACTAAGCCAAGAACTTGCGGGGTATTCTCTTAAAGAAGCGAATGCTTTAAGAAAAACAGTTGCTAAGAAAAAAATGAAAGAGATTCAAGCACAGCATGACCTTTGGAATACAAGACTTGAGGAAAAAGGAATTGAACAACACGTTATTGATTATCTGTGGAGTTTAATTATAGCTCCCAGTTTAGGGTATGGATTCAGCTTTGTGATGGAGCTAACACACTTAACCTGTTATCGCAGGGGTTACAACTATTGGCCTAGGTTGGTTGCCTAGTGTACGTTGTAGCTAACGAGGGTAAAATCTCGTGACAAATCTTTTAAATAATATAATAAGATATAACAATAAACAATAAACAATAAAAATTAGAAGGAGGTGATGATAATGATGTATATATACAGATATCTAAACACAGAAAATGGGAAGTCTTACATTGGTCAAACAAACAATATCCAGAAAAGAAAGAGTGGTCATAACAGTGTAGCCAATAATCCAAGGTCTAAGGAGTATAATACCCCTTTCCACAGAGCTTTAAGAAAGTATGGACTTGCTAAGTTTTCTTTTGAGATATTGGAAGAGATTCCAGACGAGTGTGGTACTGACTATTTAGACGAAAGAGAAAGAGAGTTTATAAAAATCTTCAACAGTCTAACAACTGAAAAAGGATATAATATAAAAACAGGTGGTCAAGCCAATGGAAGACAAAAAGAAAAGACCTTTAATGAGTTAATAAATAGCTCCTCTCTGTTTACCAAAGAAGAGCTACTTGATATAATGCAACTACTGAAAGATCGTACTCAGTTTAAAGAAATTTATAAAAAATATCCCACCCTAACTCAAACTTTCTTATCAAATATTAACAATGGATATAATTATAAAAATCCTGATTGGAACTATCCTCTATGTGATATGAGTGGAAGAGGAGTATTTTCCCAAGAAGATCTTAAGGAAATTAGGCTGCAGATAGCCCAGGGAAAGATGACCTACAAAGAAATAGCTGAACAATGGGGAATCAAATCACAAGGGTTTGTTTCTCAAATAAATACAGGAAAGGCTTATTTTGACCCACTTTTACATTATCCACTAAGAGAATCAAAATATGGTAAAAATTCCAAATACTTAGAAATTATGCATTGGTTAATTTGGTTACCTCATTCAACAAAGACTTCTCTATATAAGGAAGTATCAGAAAAAACAGGATATGGAATTGCATCTATTAAAAATCATAATTATGGTAAAGTACACAGTGATGAAACTTTAAAATATCCTTTAAGTGATAACCAACTAACAAATCAAACATTATTTAAAAGAAATGTTGTATCGACTATCTCGGGTTAGACCGAGAGTACCTAGACTATTGATACGTCTGGGGAAACAGTGTGAGTGTTTGGGGTACTAACCACACCTCGATAAACACTTAAAAAATAGTCAGTTGTTATTTTTTAATAACGCAATCATGCACTACCCTACTCTATGATTGGTGTCCAATGTGTGTTACTCGGCGGAGTATCATTTGATCCGTTATATTGGCAAACAGCATGTCTACTTCAAAGGTCTGGTTCGCTAGATGGTAAGTCAGCAAATTATAATAAGGTTGCTAAGGCTGTGTCTCAGCTAGCCAAATTAAATGTAAAAATTCGACCTCTGGATATTAACAATTCAGATATTACATTTACACTTGACATAAAGAAACAAATTATTCACTTTGGCTTTGAAGGTGTAAAAGGATTAAAAACAGCAACTATTAACTCGATTATAGAAAATCGCCCATATACTTCATTTTATGATTTTCTTGGTCGTACGCAAGCAGATGTTACTTCAGTAGTAACATTGATTAAGGCTGGAGCATTTGATGAGTTTGGAACTCGCCAAGAGATGGTTTACAATTATTCAAGATATAAGGCCGAAACAAAGATGAAATTAAATGGTCAAAACTTCAGTACCTTATTGAATTTAGGATTATTTCCAAATGAAACTGAAGAACTTGAACTTGCAAGAAAGATTTTCATCTTTACGAATTATCTGAAAGCGATATCTAAAAATAGCGAAGAAGTAGATTCGACCGAATACTTGATTGATGATGCGGCCTTAAACTTCTTACAAGAAATTGACTATACAAATGATGGTCATGCTTTAAATAAGGTGTCTTGGAAAGCAGCATATGATATCTATATGCTTCCAGTTAAACAATATCTTATTGACCATCAGGAAGAAATGCTTGAAAAGGTTAATAATAAGATACTTGAAGATTGGCGAGAGAAGTATTTTCCAAGTAAAGAGAACGAAAGTCTTTGGGAAATTCAAACAATGGGATTATGTTTTGGAGAGCACCCAATGAGTAATGTGGTAAACGGTATTGTTGATTTTTATGAATTACCACAAGAACCAGAAATAGCTTCGTTTTATAGAACAAAAACTGGTAAGAACATTCCACTTTATAAGCTGGATATGATTGCAGGTATTGTGGTTGCAAAAGATAAACTTCATAGCACTGCAACAGTGTTAACTTCTACTGGGCCGGTTGATGTTAAGTTTAGAAAAGAACAGTTTGCATCTTATGATTCACAAATTTCTAAAAAAGTGAATGGTAAAAAAGAGATAATTGAGCGAAGCTGGCTAAACCGAGGAGGAGCTGTTATTATTCATGGCATGAGACAAGGAGATTTGTTTACTGCTAAGACATATAGGAATAGTCCGATGAAACATACTTGTTACAAAATAACCGATATTATTGAAAATGGAACAAAATTCACTGTTCAAAAAGAGAGAAAGAAAGGATTTTTTGAAGAATCTGAAGATGATAATAATGAATAAGGAGAATAAGAATATGGGAAAGAATAAAGAGGAGCACGATGCAGTAAATAGACCAAGTCATTACACTTACGGCAATATTGAGGTAATTGACATGATTGAATCAGCCGGCTGGCTCCCGCAATTTTGTGCGGGAAATGCTTTAAAATATTTGATGCGACATGAGCACAAGGTGGCTCCAATTGAAGACTTGAAAAAAGCTCAGTGGTATTTGAATAAGCTGATTGAGTATAAAGAAAAAGAAGCTATAAAAGCAAATGTTGATGGAAATGGTGGTAATATCACAGGCGGAAATATAAAATGGAATTTTTCGCCAGAAGATATGACTCTCCCATATAACCCATCTAACGGGCCGGTACAAACTCAATTGTGTTCTAATCTTGATAGACAATTTGACATGTCTCAGTTATCTGACCAGCTCAGAAAAAACGTCATGACCGGGCTGTTAAAAACGGAGGTGACTCACTAATGACATCTGTGCCGCAACACATGAATATGCCGACTGCCTTAAACTGGTTTCTTAATTACACTTTCAACGACATGTATGTTCTCTGGTTCGGCTCAAAGAAACAGCAAATTATGTTTCAGGTTGATGATCACCAGGATAGTCAAATTGTTGATAAAATTATTGGTCTCATTGAGAATAATGATATATTTACTGGATGGCCGGATGCCAATTATTTCTTTAATAGTAATAACTTTAAAGAAGGAGACATAGTAGAAACAATGACTCTGTGTCTCGGCAACCCACTAGGTATGTCAAATCTGGCAACACAAGTAGTTATCATTCAGCCATTTGATAATACAATTGTTCATTCAGGACAAATAAAAGTTAAACCATTTAAAAAGGAGAAAAAGGGATAATGGAAAAAGATAATAAGATTGTAAGTATGGAATTAAGAAAGAAAAAAGGTAAAGAAGTGTTTACTCCTGAACAGGATACCATTAAAGAAAAAGTACATGAGCAGTTAAAAAAACTTCCTGGCTACCGTGGTGAAGTTATTACCAAGAATAATATCCGTACTCTTCCTGGCGTAACAGTAGGCGAAATCTTCTGGGTTTCTTCTGAAAGAACCGGGTATATTGTTAGTAAGATTGATGGCAAAAAAGTTGAAATTAAGGCCCTGGATGAAACGGCGACCGTGTCTACCGGTATTACAATCTATGAAATGAACAAAAGTATTGTTGAGAAAGAACCAGTTTTCGACTTGGAAGATGAGACAGCAATGAATCATTTGATAAGTGAAATCCATTATTGGTTCACCACTACGGCTCCAGCTACTTACTATTGCGGCTATGGTAAAGATTTACACTATGTAACTCTTTTCAAAAATTCTGGAAAGTATGGATTCGATCAAAAATCAGTCCAGAATTTCATTGACACAATTGCCGCTGCTGGCTCACTGATTTCTATGGATTTTGAGAGTGATCGTATCGAAATTTGGGTTCGCACCAAGGACTCCAAGGCAGAAATGATTTATGTTTTCCCTTATGATAATGGGCTGGTTCGGCTTAGCTAAGAAGGAGTTTTATGACAAAAAAGATTACGAGGATTCATTGGAAGCTATTGTTAGTCGATCTTTGTACGGTCAAAAATATGTTGATGACCTAATAAAAGAAAATAATGATTTAAAATAGGACCTTAAACAAAACAAAAACTATATTCTAAGTCTGGAACGACAGCTAAATGATGTGCGAGATCTTGAGTTGGCATTAAAGAAGTTTCTTCATATTTAATTAAATAATTGTAATAAAAAAAGACCTCTATCTTTCGATAGAGGTCTAATCTATATACAACTTAAAATTACGGCCCGAATTTTTGCTGGTCAATAGTACCAGAACCAGGTGTAAGTGAAGCAGGCCCACCCTGTTCTACGCCATAACGCAGATAGCTAGGAGAAGCCGGATCTTGATCCCAAGTATCGCTGTAGTCGATGTTCTGGTGAGGCACCATAGAACGGTCTTTCCATAAATACTCTCCATCAGAATCGTTATTGTATTTATAACGTCTGTAAGAAGTTGGGTCAGCAGTACCGTCACCACCGCTTTGGTCATAGTTATCATCAGCATCCAGAATCTGAATATCTGCAAGTACCTTACGAGTAAGGTCGAACTTACTAAAGTCTGGATAAGCGTCGCCCTGGAAGGCAAACGTTGAAGGATCACCGGTAGACTGTAGTGTGAATGTCAGAGCAGTTGTAATCTTGAATTTCGGAATTACGAACTCGATTGGCAAGTCAGTACCATCAGATGCACGTCTTACAAGAGAAGAACCCTCAACATACATATATGGTGCAAACTTATCTGGCAGAATACTTACCTGAGTAGCATCATGCTGATATTCAACATAGTAATCCAGTAATACGATATCTTGATACAGGATTGAAGGAACATTTAGTTTGTAAACAAAAGCTGAACCTTCACGATATGCTCTTGGCTGTGCACATCCACCTGATGGCTCAAGCAGATAATTGTAATAAGCATCTGCACCAGTCAGAGAAGTGTCATCACCCCAGAAGTTACCATAGCCAGTACCACATGTTCTTGTGTAGTCTGCAATAGCACCGTAGTTAGAATACTGGCTAGGCCATACTCTCATCAGTGTAGTTGCGTCAACATAGAAACTTACCTGATCGTCAAACTCTGCTTTAGAGTAGCGATCTGTATTCCACATTGCATCAGAGATTACTCTCAGATTAGGTAGATTAGTCTGTGCTACCTTTGGGATTGGCTGACCAGCGACATCGAATGCTACAAAAGTAGAACCCGGAGTCCACTTGGAAATCGCTGTCATATAGCTTGATCTTTTGTAGTCATTATCAGTTGGATTTGCAAAGTCATCATCAATACTGTTGTTCAGATTGATCTGAAGTGGAGCACCAGACATTTCGCCGGCTTCATCCAGCAACATAACATAGATTGAAGCATTCTGTCCAACATAAGGTTTACGTGTTAATGATACGTTCCACAAACTGCCCCTTGGTACTTTGTTTGTGCCAACAACGATTGAAGGCTGCGGAGCATAAACGTTACCCGTGCCATCATGCAGGCTACCATTATAGTCATCCGATACATTTCCGCCACTTACGGAATATTTTTCATTGTAGTGAGAAATTACACTTCTCGCATCTGGGTGAGAACCCTGAAGGTTCTTATTACGTGCCGGAATTAAATCCGCACCACTCAGAATAGCAAGACCTTCGTTACTTAAAAGAGCTTCCTCAAACTGGAATGTAAGAGTCTTATCTCCTTCATATGACAGCAATCTTGAGTTACCTTTACCGCCGGTAACATATGAGATTTCAGCCGCAACTTCAAAAGTTGAGGTTTTTACTGTATCGAAGATAAGTACAGGCTCTCCGGCACGGATTGTTCTTGCTCCGAGCTGAAAAGTGCTTTTAGCTTTGAAATAAACATCAATAGCTTCGCGTATTGCCCATTTCATATTTTATACCTCCTAAATTTAGTGTGTTTAAACCTAGATTTTTTGTTTTCTGTTTTCGTTACAAAAGTAAAGTGACCTATAGAATCAAAAATAAAATTATAAATAAAATTAAATTGTTCCTATATTTTCACCCTCATCATTATCACCATCTTGAAGTAACCAGTGTCTGATTTCTTTATCTCCTTTTGCTCCAGCTAAACGACTTTTTATTTCAATATCATATGCTTCTCTCGCCAACCCTGTTTGAGTTAAGACATGTAACTAATACAATGTCATATTGACTGACTATTCCATAGTGTTGGAAGTAGCAGAAGTTACAAATTTAAGATATCTATATAATAATCCTTTATCTGGTTTATTTAAAGTGCCATTTTCGGCAGCCTTAACTTTAGCTAGTCTAGCTCTTGCCTTTTTCATCTTTTCTGCTATTTGGGCAGCAAGTTGATTTTTAGGTTTAAAACTATCTTCGCTTCCTTTAAATAAAAAAGAGCACCCAAGGTGACAAATAACTTGCTGAAAACTACTAAAATCTTCTGGTTCTATGTTTTTGAGTTCCGACCCACTCTAAATAATTATTGAGTTGGGGCCAATGTTAACTCTATCTATAAAAAACAATTGTAAGAAACTACAAATAAGTGTACGAACATTGGGTATTCCCTCAATTTTCTAACTAAGGGTTTTACTAAAAATCATCCAATCAGTAACTTCTGGAGTAGTTATCTTTAAACTTGTTTTATTCATTTGGAAAATCTGTAATGCTATCAAGTAATTGTTTTCACCAAGCATTAAAATTTCTTTGGCACGAGGGGTTCTCATTATAACGCCTAAACCCTCAATCGGAATATCAATGCCTGCAAGTAATTGTGCATCAGTTGGTATCTCAAATTTTATCATGAGAATAAATCTTCAGGCTTCTTTTCTTCTTTATGTAGTTTCGCGTCCGTGCCGACCGCACTAACATCATAATACAAACTAATACCACCAAGATCATTGTTTAATAATATTGATCTGGCACCAGCAAAGTCTGCTATGCCGTTCTTGTTAATATTGGATTTATTTATTAAGGCATCTATTTCTCCTGCTATGGAATATGGTCTTAATTTAAAGTCGTTAAGCTACCATACATCATAGGGACAAACTATGTCAAACTAAAGTTGAAAATTGCGGTAATAAGTTGTTGTACCATCTGGTGTAAAGTTATCTAAACTAATAACAATAAATGGCCTATCTGATGTTTGAATGTCAAGTTTTGGGACAGTTTTAATCTAATGTCGTAAAACTTCACGGATTTGCTCTGTCCTTAATTGTGGTAAGCTCAAAGCCTACTTGTCAGGATAATATAGTAACCGAAGTAGTCTATCATTTTTTAACATTAAGTCTATAACTTGACCCAGGGTCTATTCCACAGAATGAAAACTAGAATACCTACCTGTCAACTCAAGACTTGTTCTTTCTCTTAGCATCCTTTTTCTCCTTTCGTTTAAATTAACGAATCAACAATAATATATCGCTGACATATTACATTGTTTTCACTGTCTTTAAACTTAAGAATAAAATTGCCATGATTACGATCAGTCCAAGTAAGTCGGCAATGCCGATTATCCTTTTCGTTATATTCTATTCTAACAGTGGTGCTAGAACCAAGTTTTCCAACAGTATTTACTTCCTCTGCATGCCATGCTCCCTCAACACCAAAATCAGCATCAAGTCGATACTCTTCTGGAAACAGTGGAGATATCGTGGAATTACCTATAATCTTATCTTCATTTGGAAAATGATTAAAAATAGGCTATATATTCCAAGCATTGGACAAATCATCTTCAACATCATTATCCATTATATTGGCATAGTTCTGTTTACAAGATATTTTAATAATACCCGGCATAGAAAGATTATCAAGTAGTTGAATCTTGTACTATATACCTCTTAATACAAAATTCTAATTCTGGTTAAAATACTTACAGTTATTTTCATTGTCTTGTACCATAACCATAATAGTACCATCTGGTAAATCAAACATAGCTTGTGTACTTTGTTGATACCCAATACTCACTTGATTGGCACCAACAACAGCAGCATAGGTTTCATTAACTCTTCGTTCTGTGTCTACCCATCTAATAGAATAGTTACATATGCGGCACTCGCCTCTGAAATAGGCAAGATCAGTGGTATCTTGACCATAACATATCCAATAGCTAGGAGCCTCTTCCCAAAAGAATACTTGTCCTACGTCCATAGTATGTTTTTCTCTTGTAGAAATCATTTTTGTTTCATATTGCAGATTGTGCGATACTGGATTAAACACACCTGTAAAACAATGAGATTGAGGCTTTACTGGAAAAAGTTTAAAATGAGCACCTTGATACGAATATTTTTCAGCATATTCAAGTGAACGTTCTCTTGCTTTTTTCATACGATCTTGCTGTCGAGGCCCACCATCATAACACAATCGACGTTGCATCACTGATAAACTCATAATATCAACTCCAATCTTAGTTTAATAGCTTACATTTGAATAGTCTTTAATTCCGTAATTGCTTCAAATACAAGTTTACGGAAAGTTATTTGGTCTTCAGCATGACTAAGAGCATACAGTTTACCTATCAAGATCATGAAATTAACATTATCCTGAAGAGCATCATTGTATCCTAAAAATTCTAATAAAACAGTTTCTTGTTGTTTTTCCCAATTTTCTCCGTGGTCATACTTACCAAGTATTTTAAAGATTTGATTAGTTAGTCTCTTACTATTGTTTTCCCAAGTTGCTGAAGAAAAATGGAATTTTTCATTCATAAGTTCTCCTCCTTTTACGCCTTAACTTCTTTTAACAAGTTTATAAAAGGTGGATTTTACTTTATCACCTTTAACTTCTCGTCTTGAATCTAACATTTGCATTCTACGATGCTCAATTTTAGTACTCTTCAAAAGGTCTTCAAGTCGATTTAAGTGAGATGCTTGGCTACTAACTTTAAAGTCAGCACCTGTCATTTTCTGACGAATTAATTCAATTGAAGTTATTTGTCTTTGAAGCCATATTTGTACCATACCAAAACCGATAATATTAAGTTCCTCAAGAGATAACTCTCTATTAAACTGTTTATTGACTTCATCAAGCCTTATAACAGTCTCTGGAAACTCATATAAAGGTACAGAAGCTAATAACAAACTCTCGCAATCAGCTTCTGTTTCTTCTTTTGTAATCATCATATACATATCATCAGTAATATATCTGAAAAAAGCATCATAGGCTTTTTGATAAGAGGTCATTAGCCCTCCCTTCTCCTACGTGTTGCTGGTGCGGCCGTAGGTGCTTTTGTTTGTGACATGATTTGAATCGATGCCATAACATCAAAGCCAGTTTTTTCTTCAATGATTTTAATCTTATTAAGGTCACTTAGTTGTTCTTTCCAAGCAATGGCTTTAATAAGATCAATTACGCCGTCTGGGGCATAATCAAAAGTTTCTTCAAAAAGATCGAGATCATCTTCAAAAACACACTTTCTAATTTCCTCTTTCTTCCAAAAGTACTCAATAGGGGCGTCAAAATGTTCTTGTACCCAGTACTTATCATCAACGAGTAAATACTGTTTAACTAAATCTATTCCACCATCAAGAGAGAATAGTGCCATAAGCTCTTCACCCGAAATCTCTTTCTCTTCCCACGGCTCAAAGATTCTTTTAATATTATTCATTTCTGGAAGCTGATAAGAAACTTTTCCATCTGATCTGTTAATAATTTTCATAATTCAATTCTCCTTTTTCTCTTTAAACTTATAGTTTTACTTACAACAAAAACGGGGCTTAATGAATCAAGCCCCGTATAATCCTGTTAATTATTGCCAATATCCAGGTGTATTCAGCTTGCTTAACTGCAAGTTCTTGAAGACTGCCAGGTGGTTCGTATTTAAAACTGCAACACCGAACTTCTGGTAAGTCTGGATTTCAGTAGACCAGTCACGGTTTTTGAACTCTTCAACCAGAGTTTTCCCTTCAAAGATAATCTTAATTGCTTTTTCGCCAGTATTCGGGAAAATGTAGATCATCTGCGGATCAATTACTTTAACAGTATTTGTTTCATCCGTAAAGGATTGTGGTAGAATAACAACCGGAGTTGTTTTGTACATTGTGAAATAGCCTTTACGCCATCTCTCATCTTTCATTCCATCAGAAATCCAGTTGTTGCTTGGAATCAATGTCATAGCGGCTTCCAGAGTACAATAAATTGTAGGATCGCCATAAACACTAACGGTCTGAAGAAGTCTATCAAACTGAGCTTCATCGAAGCCAGCAGAAGCAACTTTGTTGGTAGCCGGGAATTTGTTAATTGCAGCAACAAGTGCCAAAGCAATCTCTTTGTAAACGGCTTCGGTCATACCTTCATTAATAATATCCAGATAATCTGACCACTGAACGTGACCATCAAGCATTTCCTCAATAGGAAGCCGAGCAGCTCCGCCGTAAGCAGTTGTCTGAATAGAGAATTTCTCTTCGGCCAGCTCAAATACTTCATAGCGGCCAGCCAGTGCCACACGCGTAATAAACTGTTTTGCACGAGTTTTTCCGACTTTCTTTGTGTACTGTTTGGTATCGCCCTGTGCGATAGTAGTTACATCGGCGAACATGCCGTATGTGTCAATAACGTTTTTCGGATTGATTTCTGTAAGTGTTTCACTTAATAGCTGATAAATTGTCAGCTTGTTTGCGGAATATTTGAAATAATCGAACTTGTTGTCCGCATTATGTGTTAATTCCTTCAGGTTACTGTTGAAAGCCTTATTTAAGGAATCGTAAGAAACCTCCTGCCCTTTGAGACTGTATTTTCCTGAAGGGTTTTTCTTTGACATTAAAATCTTAGACAGTGCTAAGTTCTCATTGTATACAAACGCCATTATTTTTTCCTCCCTTCAAAATTATACGTGTTTACGACAAGTAACTTTTACACCAGGTTTGCCATCAGGCATAGTGTAAACTTTTGTTACTTCAAATTCGTAAACGTTATTAGTGCCAGCAGTAGCAGTCAGATAGCCGTCATCACCAACATATAATGTCATGCCAGCAACAATACTGTCCGGAGCCTCATTGATAGTATTTGTAGTCCATACACAAGAATCTGGAGTTAAACCAACTAAACGTGGATACAGTAAACCGTCCACTTTGTCAGCAGCCTTATCAACAAAATCTGAGTACATTTCCCTCTCATCATATTGTTTTCTTTCAGAGAAAACAAGGAAAGGTGTTGCATTTACAGGAGCAACTCCTGGTAATACAGAGATACGACCAAGAGGTGAAAAGCCCTCTGATGGTTCTCCGACTGTACAGAGGAACATTCCGTTCTCAAGCTCTGCAATAGGTGTGGTACCAGCAATATCTTCATAAGCCGGAGCCTGACCTTCAATGTTTCCAAAGGTAATACCAGACAGTCTATTAGGTTCAACCTGTCCGTATGACCCGTTAGCAAAAATAGCAGCCATAATTCTATCTCCTTTCAAATTAGGTAAAATTTTTCATAGTTGCGTTATGTGATTTATTTTTCATCATAAGAGAATGATGATTTTTGATATTAAATATAAAATTTTTATATTTAAGATAATTGTCCTTCAAATTCCATAGCTTTTCTCATAAAACCAGGTAAATCAGCGAAACTTTCATTTGCTGATACTAAAGAACCAATACTTATTTGGATTCCTGAGTTTCCATTAGCTTCTGCCGCCGCACGTCTTTGTTTTCGACTATAAGTTACACTTAAAAGGTTCTCAGTATCTTCATAAGACATAGTAGCATACTTTGTTTTTAAAGCGCCTATCTCTTCTTCAGATAATAATTTCAAATAGTCTTGAATCAAAGCCTCCTTTTTAACAACTTCTTCTTCTGCTTCCTTTTTAGTATAACCATCAACAAGTTCTTGCAAACGTTTATTCTCAGTTTCCAACTCATCAACTCTGGATTTAAGTACTCCATTCTCTGATGCAATATCAATATCAAGATTGGCTTCAGATACGATGTTTTCTTGTGTAGCGTTAATTTGAGCAGCCGCTTCGTCAATTTGAGTAGCAGCTTCTCCTTGAGCACTTGCCTGACCCTGTTCGGCGATCATTTTTGAAACAATAGAAGCAATCATTTGTTGAACTTCATCACCAATAACAGCCCCATTTATTTCACCAACTGTGGTTGCCGGGGTTGACTCTGAGACAGATGTAGTCTCTCCACCAGCTTCTCCACCTTCACTATAATTAGTTTCTGGTTTAAGATCTCCAATATTGGATTCAATGGTGGATTCTGTTGCTTTTATTTCGGCTTCAGCTACTACTGTTGCTGCATTAGCCGCTCCTGATTCATCAACAATTCTTTTACCTTTTACAGTAATATTAGAATCTTCGGGTTCTGGCTCTACTGGCTCTACTGGATCTACCGCCGGTACAACATTTTCAAGGATTCCTAATCCTTCCGGGGCGTTGCTGTCGCCTTCCCCGTCTTTTTGAATTACTCCTTCACCAGGTATTTCAGTAGTAATGGTGTCATTGTTTTCGCTTATAGCTTCTGCCGCTTCACCTGCGTTGCCACTCTTTGACGTTACGATACTACCAGCTCCTTCTCCAGTATTAACTGATTCTTCAGTATCAGATTCTCCATTAGAGGTTTCAGACCCCTCACTTGAACCTTCACCTGAATTATTACCACTATCTGAGTATGTAAGTGCCGGCTTATTCTTTTCATCAGTATCTACAACAGGAGTTACCACCTGTGCTTCTTCTGTTTGAAGTTTTTCTGTTAATTTTCCTTCCACGACACAATACCTCCTTCCTAAGATATTTTCAAGTTCTGTTACAATTTCATTATCTTCCTTACTAGTATACGTAGTTGCAAACTTTGCTCCTGAAAAGCAAGGAGCAAATCTATCTCCTAAAACACACAGTTTCCATGCAGATGCATGAGTAAAGATAAACTTATCTCCCTCAAAGTATCCACCCATATCATTTTCATCAAGTTCAATAGATTGGCCTTTACCTGGTATTAAAGCAGCTTCTTTAAATTGTTTAGTCCATAAATACGCTTTACACATAATATAGGTTCTACGTATACCGTCTTCTATGAAATCTTGATACCAAGGAGAGTCCAATGAAACAAATCCATAAGGTTGCGTAAGCGGCTCTGAAACTAAATCTCTTCCAGTCCATCTCGTTATTTCACTATGTTCTTGAAAATCTCCAGCATCAGGTTTAAAGTAACCCACCACTGGAGCACCAGGTAAAGCCGAAGCAATGTCTCGGCCGACTTCCTTGTTGATAACTGTATCATTATTATTAGGAGTGTCTGAGACATAACAGACTTTAACAACAACTTCTGTTAATAACTCATTTAATGGACGCGTATTTAAAAACTCCATACTGTCCAAAATTGGTTGAGATTCCATAGCTATCCTCCTAAATGTAGATTTTGAATATTTTCATTTTCATTCATTCACAATAAAACTGTGACTTTAATAATAAAAATAAAAAATTTATAGAAAGTTCCTTTTGAAATATTTCTCCACACTTGCGAATTTACCATAATATATAATATATATGGTAAATTCGCAAGTGTTACACTTTACTTCAAATAAAATTAAGCTGTAACTATTGCTTCTTGTAATCCCATATTCATAGTTTGAGTGCGACCAAGTTGCCAAGATATAGTATTTATAACATAGTTTCCCTTGATACCCAGGTCAGCTTGATTTAATACAACCACCGAATTAACATCCATATAAAACAAAGGAATACAAGTTAAATTTACTGAAGAGTTATACACTATCCCACCATAAAGAGCTGAACGGGCATCCTCATAACAAGAACCAAAACTGTTAATGGTCTTTAAGTATCTTAACTGGTCAGAATTTATTAAGGCATATCGTTGACCAATAGATATATAATAAGCAATTTTCTCAGCAAGTTTTTTTCGAGCATCGTCACTTTCATTATAGGTATTCTCTATAAATACGATATCTGGCACATCCTTCTAAAATACTTCATGTATTTTTGAATTATTACTCGCAGCTGTTCTTCGACCAATACGGTTTACCGAATACTTACCTACACTTGAGTTTATATCAATAATATCAAGCCAATAATTTATCTTATCAGGGGCGAATAGTATATCAGGATTGTAGCCATACCAAGCTGAGTTTATTTTTGTTAACCACTCGTCAAAGAAAGTTTTACTATATGGATTATATAGCTTACGCCATTCGGCTAATAACTCCTCATCATAATAGGTTCCTTCTACTGAATTGTTCCATGCTAGCAGGGCTTGTCGATATAACTCTTCTCGCCAATTAAATTGAGCCTCAGGTGCAGTAAAAATCAATGTTCCTGTTGTATCCTCAATGCCACCTTCTCTAGTTTGTTCCAAGGGTCGGGCGATAATCTTACTGATTTCTTTTGGGTTTGTTGCTGCTACAGTTTGATAACGTATAATCGTTTTTTCATCATCCTCATTATATATAGCATAAATTGCTTTATGACATAATGAGAAATTCTCACCTACCCATAGCTTATAGGCTTTTTCTTCTTCAGTTATAGTGGGATCATTTATATCCTTTGTAGTAGGGGCTTTTATATCTATTGGCCGCTTGTCAATAGCCAAATGATATCGTACCCAACTACTTGTGGCCGAACCACTACCAGACGTTTTAGATGAAGAACTTTTTGATGCTGCTCCAGAACCCCAACATACAAAGTCATTTTTGATATTAGAATAATTAGGAGAGAATGATATCTAGCTAATCAATTCATTATCCAAAAACTCATTCAAATACATGTCATCACTATATACTGGAGCATAGAGAGTCTTAAAACTATTATCACCATTGTCATGAAAAACACCTTGATCATCAGTATAATCCATATACATATTTAAAGGAGTGTTACCTGTGGCCACAAAGTTTTTAATTTTTCGGAAATGAAATATACCTTCAACATCATAGAAATATTCATAGTTGCCTAAGGTGTTTTTAATCTGATCAAGAGCGTCGGTTATTTTACTTCCAATATTCATAATTAACTCACCAGGATAAGTTAAATCTGTTTCAAGATATCCTACTAGCTCGCCTTGAATATATTCTTCATAAGTATTACCTAAAGAGTCTGGGTAAGATGAAGAAACAATAAAGTTTCCGTTAGGTGTAGCTCCCTATTTTTGAAACCATACAGGAGAACTACCATTCCATTTAACCACTTGCCGCCCCACGTCTTCTAAATCCTCTACTAATATTCGACTATATGCTTCGCCTCCAAAGTGATGAACACATTCAATAATAATATTTTTTATTAAAGGATATTCATAACTTTGATTTCCATCAGTATCAATTACCAATAGCTCATGAAGATTAGTTGATGCAGAAAAAACACCACCACAGGTTCCATTTAATAATCCCATCTTATCAATAAAATTAACAGAAACTGTTGCCGTTGTAGTAGATATAGAAGATGATGCCTAAGTAATAATAAATACACCTTGTTTAAACCAAAGTACGTCGCCATATTTAGCATATTCAATTGTTGTTTTATATGGGTTAGAAATTCCAATTTCTATTTGAATCTTTTTATCAATTGCAATCAAGTTATTAACATTTGTTATATCTTTAGTGGTATCGTCAAATATTACATTTAAACTTCCTGTTCGTCGAGTATTAGAAGAGGCGGAAACATTCATGCTTCCGCCTATAACCTTACCTTCAAAAGAAGCTATTGGCTTTTCACTCTCGTAGTCAAGGATAGTTATTCTTGCATAATATTCTCTATGTTTATAACGATTAACTTTTAACAAAAAAGTCTTATCTTTTAAAAAATCATTATACATCCTTTTCCTCCTTATTAAACTACTGCTCCTAAGGTTACAATAAAAGTAATTCCTTCTGGTTTAGTGTCATCTGAAACTCTTATAATACAACTACTCTAAGCCATTGGCGTAGCTGGGCGAATACCTGATAGTACACCGACCGAATTCAGTGTTAATGCCGTCCACTCAGAAGGCTTGCTTACCATTGTCCAAGTTTGTGGAGATTTTCCTCCCTCAACTCCCCCTGCAAAACTAATATTAGAAATAGGGGTTCCTATTGCTCCAGATGGAACAGCTGTCGTTACTCGGCAAGTATTGAAACTTAATTGTCCGGTTATTGCCCCAAAATTAACATTTACCGACGCCGTTTGACCAACAGAATCTGTTACTGTTATCCTACCTGTTCCTGTAGGAACACTTGTTAATACTGGAGGACCGACTATTCTATCTCTATTAGCTCCACCAATCTTATATCCGTAATTCTCTGCTCCAGATAAACGATAACTATAACTTCCTTCGCCACCAGTTGAAGTTAATATAATAGGTGCTATATCAATCCCACCATAAGCTGCAGGTATGTTGATTGGGTTACTATTAGTTAATCTCAGTTTTGGATACACTCCTTGATGCTTTATTTCTGCTACTGCATAGCTACCATTTGCATCAGTAACTCGCAACTTAATCTTACCTGAATATCTTACTTGTCCAGTGGCTGTTCCTGTCATGGTTATTGAAGTTCCATTGGCACCTATTGCAAACCCCATTCCTGGAATTGCCGGAACTGTTTCACCTAAGTTATTATAATAACTTACTGTCCAAGTATAAGGCTAAACACCACCACCAAACTGTCCACCACTTCCGCCATTTAAACTTATTACTAGCGGAATAACGGCATTATTCTAACCGGACATACCAAAAGAATCTCCGATACCGAATACTGGTAATGTTTTATCGTTCATGGCCACACTGACAAGATTACTTACAACACCAAAATCAACAGGTCTTGAATATTGTTGTTTTGGCGTCCATGGATTTTCTTCATTGTATACATAAATATACCCTCGTTTGATTCCATTGGTTGCCGCCAGTGGCTTGCCGCTTAACTCAAAATTTTGTTCATTATTAAATAAAATCCCAGCTATCAGATTTTGGGAATCGCTCGTAACTGTGGGGTTATTTTGAGGATCAATAAGCCGCTGATATAACGCTGAATTTATGGACTACATAGCCGTCAAACCAGTAACGTTTACCACTGTACCGCCCTTATTATCTGGGGCTAACCAGCATCGAGCAGTATAGCAATCTATATCAAGTATAATCTTCTCTCCACTAACTATGTCTTCAATCTGAAGAATTCCTTTTAAATTTTCACTAGATTCAACAGTAGATGTTACTGAACCGGCTATTAACCCATCTTGACCATTCACAAAAGCCAAACCGCCCAAAGGATTCTTATCCCCAACTTGAGTTAATAAACTATATCTATAATTACTCTTATCTGAACCACCAGTCACAATCAGTGGCCTTAATATATTTCCAGTTGTAGGTATACTAGTCAAGCCTACAATAAAATTGTAGTTACTCATTCGATGATATAAGGATATACCTGCAGCATCTGTTGCTGTGTTAAGACTGGCCGACAAATGATAGAATATTCTACCAAAATTAAATACTGTAGAAACATCTTGGCCTAAAGCATCCTGTAAAGTAACTCTTACATTCCTGGCCCCTGATGTGACATTGCTAAAAGTTCCTTGAAAACCAGATATACCAAAATGAGTTGCTTCAGGATTAAACAATGTAATACCTGGAGGCAAGTAACTATCATTGGATACTCTAAATTTATAAGGTGCTTTACCACCACCAAGACCGCTAAACATCTTATTCAAATCATCACCACAGAAATACGATGTAATTTGAGTAGAATCTTTCCAAGATAACCAATCATAAATAGTACCAATGTAGATTGGTATAGCAACTTTTTGTGGTACTCCTTGAGTATCAAGAGTATCATCTTTAATATAGAGAGAAGCCATTCTACCCACTGCAGGAGTTAGCTCATTAGGGCCACCAGTAACTTGACTTGGATGCATAGTAATAATATAGCTATTACTTAATGAATCGTATTGACCTTGAAATCCCTGTGGAAAGTCCACCATTTCAAAATGACTATTATTTGGACCGCCATTAAACTGGGCATTTTTAACTCGATTTAATGGAAATACAATTTTGTATTCCGCCGCAGGAATATTTTCTACAGCTCTCCCATTGGAAATCTTTTTATTTTGTCGACTTGTTTCTGGTAAGCGGTAAGTATAAGGATTTCCAGAAGCATCCTCTTCAATAACCGTCATTGTACTAACGATTTGAGAAATAGTTACTCGTATATAATCAGTATTTATTCTTGGATCTCTTGCATATAGACCTCTTCGGTCACGTATTCGTACAATGGCTTCATGCTAATTCATTCCTACGGTTGGCATTCCTGTTACCTCACCAGTAATTCTATCAAGTTTAAAGTTTGGCAAGAAGCCTTCTCCAATTAACTCATAGTATTTGGTAATAGTGCCATCTTTATTTGTTTTCTCAAAAGGTAAACCACCCTTGATGCTAGCCGGTAATGTTACACTATTCTCAACTATACCATCAGGATTATTTATAATCCAAGTCCATCTTGTGGAAGTCATATCTCCAACAGGAATTGGTTGCATTACCATTGGTGTTCCTGGGGTAGTGTTTCCACCACTTGTCATTCGGAAATGATAAGTTCTTAGACCGCCAACAGTTACGGCGGTTGGGTCATACTCATAAGGTTGAATTTCAAATGCAGGTAATACCTATTCGACATTTATATCAATTGATCGTTGATCACCTATAGAATCAGTAACAGTAACTGTTGCCAATGTTGCACTGCTGTTAGCTGTGGTTGGCACACCCGATATTATACCAGTGTCTTGGTCAATAGTTATTCCGGCTGGGGCATTTGTCATTGAGAAGCTATATAAAGGATCTCCAAGCGGTCCTATAAGGGGACTGCCACCTGACGCATTTGGTCCAAGATTAATACTATCAATACCAATACCTACTTCGCTTATAGGTATTGAATATAACCCCTAACCAGCAAGATATAGTTCTGAACCAATATGGTCAAACACTAAAGGTTCCTATGCCATATTCCCATCCTCGTCTCGTACTAATATTACTGATGTTTTACCATCAGGACATTCTTCTGCCGCAGTACCAGATATGATTCCAGTATAAGGATCTATCGTAAACCCATAAGGTAAATTAGTTGCATACCAAATCTTAGTTCCCACACCACCTACAGTATATGTAGACACATCAATAGGTGTTAATTCATCTCCAACTTTCATTGAAGGCTGGGATGGTAGTGCATTGATAGCTATCCCCAAATATACTGTTCCAACTGTTAATTGACCTACTGCTCTATTAGACGTAGAATCTGGGTTACTAGTATCTAAAGCTGTTACTTCCATTGTTATAGGATCACTAATGTCGCCAACTGTTGGAGTACCAGTTAGATAAAATATTCCATCTCTAATAATAGCTGTTAACCAAGCAGGCCTATTAGTAAAACCAATTCGCAACTAAGCTATTGTTCCTAGATTGTTAATAATTGCCAATGACAGAGGGATTTCAACAATAGGTTTACCTATTTCTGCATTGGGCACATTATACAAATCCAAGTTTGACCAGGCTAGTGCAAAATTAACATTAGGGTCTGGCTCGCCAGGATTAAAATCAAGTATATTAACTTCAGAATAATCATTTTCGATTACACTTGGAATTAAGTTATAGTCGATAAGGTTCTCCAGATTATACTCGGCAATTTCAGTAGCTGTGAAAGTAACAGTATATACTTTCCGTCCTGTTGCTTGTAAAGGAGTAAATGAAGCATTTGTAAGAATAACAATCATATTTCCCTCATGCTCAGAACGAAGTAATTTAGGTTTACCGTCTGATAGCCATTTCATTACTTTATCACGGAATTTACGTTCAAGATAAATCATTCTTTCTGAATTTGATGTGTCATAAGTAATTCCTGCTTCCTTATGTAAGAAAGGTGAATATATAGATTGAGCACCCCTCAAAAATCCACTTGTGTGGTCATTACCATTTACATCAGTATAATCACCAGTAGCCAATTCAGAAACCCCATAAGGCGGTTTAGATAATTCTTGTTCAAGAGTTTCACCGCCTGTTGATCGTTGCATCATTCTACGACGAGATAATGAAATCTCATCAAACTCATATAAATCTTCATCAAGAATATATAGGCTAGTAGCACCACGTGTTGGAGCATACACCTCTATTTGAGCTTTCTTTTGTTGGATTAAAGCATCGTATTTTGCCAAGTTATAATTAACCTGTTGATGAACTGAAGGATCAGTATAGTATTGACTGCCTTTTAATTTAGCTACCCACGTATCATATTCGGTTTGCAGATCAATCAATTCTTTCTTTAATTGCATAAGTTGAACAGCATCTCCACCGTTTAAAACATAATGAGAAGAATCGATTCCTTCGTCCCAAAATAAACCGTTAGAAGGGTCTAGCCGCATAAATACCGATGTAGGATCAAAGTTAATACTTACTACACAGCTAACCTATAAAGTACGATAATCATTCTTTGAGTTACGTGAGTAATATGGAAACTATGCCCCAATGGTAGTCTGAAAGCCGTCAGTTGTATTGGATTTAAAATTACTAATATTTAAATTTCCAATACATCTTAACTAGTGATTTCGATTAGTAAGGTACAATGCCTCCATGCTCATTAGCCGCCCATATCCTGGATTGGATTTGCCATATGGTGTTGGACTTATAAAGAACTAATCAAGTTTATTTTCCGAATCCATAATACAGAATACATATTCGTATCTTTCACCCATTTCAACAGTATAGTCCTTCATAGATGCTTTTTGATCTTTAATAAGATTCATTTTATCAACAACTTTAACTGTTTTTAAACTTAATAAATTACAACGATAAACACTTACTGTTTTATTGTCATTTTCACTAAGTTCGCCCTCTGCAATTAAAGTTTTTGCCAAGATACCATCATTGTTTTCTTCTCCAACTAATACCTTGTCAGTAACTTTACCCTTATCCCATACTGTATATATGCCATGTTCTTTATCTGCAACGTCTTTCAACATTATAGATAATACACTAAAAGGATAAACTATCCTAGTATTATTCTATGTTAATGCCGTTATTGTTCCGCTAATTGGGAACCAAGGAGCTACATCGAGATAAGTTGATAATACAAACTTATTACTGTCTGAAGTAGTTCCACTAAACTATTTTGAGATAGTCTAACTACCTTCCATGTCCTGATAAGTGTAGTTCATTTCTATTTGAGCAATAGGATCATCACTCTTTGGATCATATGTCCAGTTAATCTGTGGTACAAAGTTATGAAAATTGCTTTCAAACTCTAATCCTGGTCTTTCATAGCAAAAAATTGTGGTCTAATTAGACCACTCACCAAAATTAGATGGAACTGCTTTCACCTGTCGTGTTCGCCATCCTGCAAATTCACCATATCCAATGTATGGAGTTAAGCCATAATCACCAGCTCCGCCCGAAGCCCCTGCCCACAGATCATCAATACCAAAGCGAACTTGGACTGCGTAGTTTGTTGATGGAGTTACACCACCATCAAATACTCTAAAAGGTACATTTATTTCCCAAATATTTGAACCCAATGCCGTTCTACGAAAATAAGGATTTACTGGTGCTACTGCTGAACCGGCGTTTATAGACCAATCATTATTTGTAGCCGAAATAAAAAGGGTGCCTCTATCTGGAGAGCACCCTTCTTGTATAGCACTTATATTCGTATCAACATACCTAAGTGAAACTTGAACATGGCCAATCTCACTTACTTTTGTTGTTGCTGGCATTTCAAACTAAATGGTCATAAAATAGTCATTATTTCCTGAGGGGCCAGGATACTGTGGTCCACTGAGGTACAAAAATGAATATTGTTTAGATGGTAATACTGGTGGAAAAATACTATTTGCCATTGTTAGCCTCCTTTAAATCATTATTCTTCTATGTCAATAAAATCAAAAATACTTTCAAAAATCGTTGGTGGAATAAAGCTATCATCGTTTACCCGAATCGGAATATATTCAAAATCAATTTCCGTATTACTGAATTCAATTAATTCTTTATTCGCTTCTTCAATGTGCTCTTTTGGAAAAGTGAACTGTCCTTGTTCGGTAATTTCAGCTCCATATTTTTCAGCGATTAGCTTTAACAGATCATTCATTTTAAGAAGTTCATCTTCAAAACTTTTCTTTAGCTTTAATAAGGCATACATTGATTTCACAGGGAGTTGAATATTTTTCTTCTCTGCTTCCCACGCGTTTAAAAACTCTCCACCATCAACTCTAATTTTACTTACTGTTGTTGTTATAATCATATTTAATTCTCCTTTTTCTCTATAATAAAACGATACTTAGCTGTTCCACAATCGTAAATTCTTGTATATCCCTGATCAGCCATTATCTCTTGTTCTGTCAATGAACTATCCGATTCGGGGAAAAGTTCTAAACACTTATGTTTAGTATAATTCCATCTATTTACTCTTTTTTCAAACCCTGGTTGACCAGTCTTATTTTCCAAATAAAAGTAGTTAGGTTCGCTACACCCTATAAATTCAAATTTATTGTTTAAATAAATATTGTGTCGTAAATTTGTCCATCTTAGGTCGGCATACGTATAAATTTCTTGAACGCTTACCTTACTAATAAAATGTTTTAATAATTTTTGAAAGCCCCCAATACATCTTTTAGAACAAGCAAAACGAGATAGTTCATACACTCCTTCAATATTGTTCCTTTTGTTTCCGAGATTTACTCTAGGAGAAATAAAACTCATAATACTTACTAATTCATTGGTATCTTTATCATATAATCCAAAAGAATAGTTGGCCCTGTCCGCACCTTGAATATGATATTTATTTAAAAACTCATTTCTTTCTTTAGAAGGACATTCTTTAACAATACAATTTCTAGCATATATCTTATCTGTCAATAACCCGCAATAAGAGAGCAATTTTCTTTTTACTAAATCTTTATTGTTTAACCACTCATCTTCAAAAATTTGAATAAGGTGAATATCTTGTTTCTCGGCTAACTTTCTCTTATTATGATGATAATATTTATCTTTATTTAGAGATGAGTGCCAATATAGACCATTGTATTCTATACCTAGCTTTAAACTAGGTATATAGATATCTATCTCTTTGCCATCTAAGCCTTTCCAAGAAGCAATAGTTTTAATACCCTGTTCATTAAGAAAGGCTTCTACTTCTTTTTCAGCATTTGATCGTCGATAATCAGTAGAAATTAAATGGCGAAGATCGTACCTATCAATGTAAATACCTACTCGACAATCTGTAATTCTTAATAACTGACTTAGATCAACTAAAGTAACTGGTCTATTAAGACTTAAAATAAAGTTTTCTAATTTTTCTTTTGAAGTTAAAATGTCAATTTGTTCAAAAGTTCTCTGTTTATAATCATCTTTCATTAAAGACTTCCTTATTTTTTCTATAACGTCTTTTGACTGTCCAAGATATTTTACTCCATACTTATCAATATTTGTTTTTTGAACTTTTTCTTGTATCTCTTTTAATTGGATTGGAAACTCCACATCATATCTTTCTAGATTAGTTTGTTTCATCTTATCTTGTACTTCTTTTAATTGAGCAGGGAATTCTACTCCATATCGGTCTAAATTAGTTTGTTTTATTTTATCTTGTATTTGCTTTGATTGTGCCGGGTACTCTACTCCATATTTTTTTAAGTTGGTTTCTTTAATTTTTTGTTGAATTTCAATACTTTGTAATTGGTGTTTAACTCCAAAATTTTTCAAACAAGTTTCTTCATGTTTTCTTTTAATACATTCACGATTAGAACATTGAGTAAGATTAAGTAGGGTTTTTCGTTTTAACCCTTCTGTTCCACATACTAAGTGTTTCATATTAATATAGTGCCTATTTCCTCTTTTTTCTCCATATCCTATAACTTCCCATTCATCTTGTAGACCTGCGTCTATAATCCACTGCTTAGCACTTTCTAAATGTTTTTCTATTGTCATAAAATTTCAATATCCTTTTTCTTTTAGAATAACATAAAAAAGTTTTTATTTCAATTTTACTCTTTTCCCGAAGACTCTCTATTGGCCAATGTCTTTTCACTCTTTTTATCGTCTGCTAACTCAGGCCGACCAATGTTTTCAGAGCTATTTGATGAAGAGGACGAAGAGGACGAAGAGGGCGATGGGTTTTTTGTAAGAGAAGCTGCTGCTTCAACAGTTGGTATAGCATTATCGATCACTTGTCTCTAAATTTCTTTAATCTGTTGCCAGGTGTCGGATGACATAGTATTAGAACTGAATGGAGGTAGCATATAAGCATCTAATTGCATAACTTGTTGCTCTAATTTAGCCATAGAGATAACCTCTTTCTATGTATGTCCAAGACAAAGCATAGGTAAAAATCTACTAAAGCCGATCTTTGTTAAGCTTTCATATTGTTTAGAAAGATCTTTATAATTGAATATAGATGTGTGTAACATCTTTATTCTAAACTACAATCCTTTATTATTGAACTTACTACTACATACTCTATTTAAAAAGGCCTCAATTTGAAGCAATAATGGCTTAACGTAAGCCTCATCAACAAGAACTGATTTTTCAAGTGCAGTATTACCTTCTGTATTAAACAAGTTCATTGAAATACCCATATCATTATAAACTTGATCTTCGGCACCATCTTGTGAATCTTTTGTTGATTCAACATCGCCTGATATATCATGTAAATTAACACTAGCCACTGTGGATAAAACATTTACACCAACCGCATCACCGATCATATCAACAGCATTTGTATTTAACTAAGAAAGTTCTTCCATAGTAAAGGGAATTTGTCCATTCTCATCTAATTCAAATTGCTGAACAAGAATCTTCTGTATTTTTTGAACGAGAAGTTCTTTATTCAAATCTTGAGTTTCTTCAAGATTTATGATAGCCGGAATAGCTTGTGTTAGTGGTGGCAAATCAGAATCGTTAAAATTAAACTTAAAAGCCTTATCTTTGTTAAGTATTATCCAGCCATCTTGATCTCCTCGGTCTTCGGCCTTTAATTTTCCAGCTTCGTATTGTCGCCAGCCTATTTGAAATTCAGGTGGAAACAAATTAAGAATCTTTTCTCGATATTGTTTATCTCTTGTAATATCTTCAAAATACTTTAAGTTAAATTCTACAAGAGGTAGTCCTCGATATTGAAAACGAGAACGACAATATTTAATAGGTAAATCTTGAACTACAAGTTTATCTGTAACATCATCACAAATATAGCCATAGTATGCTCCTTGTAGCACTACTTCAATGGCCCACTTACGACTTTGTAATTGAATTTCTGACCCATCAAAATACGTTAAAACATTATCATAATTCTTTAAAATTTTCTTTTGCTTAGTTTCATTAAGTTTGTCCTCCAGTTCAAGATCTGGATAAACAATAAAGTCAAAGCGATAAAGATCAGATAAGTATCTTACTGCTCGAGTATATGTTCCATTTCTTAAAAAGAAATATCTTGAAATTTCTCTTGTAGTGTTTAAATCAAAACTTTCCAACTATCTTAGAATATCTTCATTAGACATTCTCGCATATCCTTGCAAGCCTTCAAAGTTTTCACGAATAACGTTATTCTCAGCAGGTTTAATAGTTGCTCTTCTTGATTTTAACAATCCAAAGTTTCTACTGGGAGAATTAACAGGCTTTTGAGAATAACTTCCAATCATTGGTTTCATTTTGTTAATCTCCTTTCTTAGTCAAAAAATTTGCAGGCTTCTAGTACACTATCCACCGTCATAGAATCAAAATCAGTATAAGGAATTGATACTAAGTTAATTCCTTTTGCACGGCAATAAGCAACTTTCTTTTTATCATTAGATTGTTGTCGTGCAAACTATTCTGCGGTTTGAAACTTACGAACATAGTGTTGTTCGCCCTGAAGCTCAATTAAGGCTTTAGGGCGTTTTTGTTCACAATCCTCGGGAGTTTCATATATGGCGAAATCAAATCTTAGGGGCATACCTTTGATTGATTTCAAGTCAGGATAAGAGAACTCCTGTTCATAGATTATATCTACACCGTCTAATAATTTTGATAATTTAATCTCACTCTTACTGGCCATTTGTTCTCCTTTCCGATAAGTAATGTCTTTTTATCATGTTATTTTCTCCTTTTACACCTTTGTTTTAATTTCTAATAATATTAGGAATTTTTATTAACAAAAATAAAAGATTACCTTTTATATCTTTTGGCGATACTGGAAGAGTTGCTTTTTCCTCTTTGAGACATACGATTGTTTTTCTTTTGGTTTGAACCTTTAGTAACCATTCCGAAGATGGTTAAATCTATAGATTTTCGTTGCATAGCTAAATCGTCTATCTAGGTTTTAATATACCAAAGTGCGTATCCAGAAGAAGAAACCTTATCCTTTTTGATATTTTTATTACTTCTTTCGAGGATAATATTAATACCTTCGTGCTTTTCTTCAAGGTTGGCCAATTGATCTTTTAATATCGAAGTCTAAGTAAACTAGACAATATAATCAATACGTTCATCTTCAGACATTTCTTTAAATCGTTTAGCACGGCTAGCATTCATACGAAGTTTAGCTACGTGCTCGTCAATAAGAAATCTTAACTTACCTGTCGTAAGCTGCGTTTGATAATTAGCATACATATCGGTATTGAACGTGGCAGTAGCCTTAACAAGCCATAATATATTAGGAATCATATCTGCCGTTTTAAAGTTAAAGTAAAGATTCTTTTCATCATTTGTAACTCCCCAAGGCGGCAAGAACTGATTTGTTCTTACGTCTATTTGAGACTTAACAAGATAATCAACTAAACCTGCACCAATACCATTGGCATCCAATACAACCTATAACGGCTTATATAACATATACAATAATTTTATTTCTATTGCCTATTCTTCAAAGTGCATACATTCAAAAGTATAAATGGCTACAAGATGTTTAGTACTCATAGTACCAGCCTGCGGAATAAACTTCCACACCGTAACTTCAGTTTCATCACCCATACGACCAACGTCGACACCAAATACATAATCTACGCCTTTGCCGAGTCCAGTAGCTCTTTGAAATTCAGGTTCTTGCAAACTTCTATATTTATCAAATACATCAGCACGGAAAAAGGCATTTTCTGAGCCACTTGACCAACGAGAACCATATTCTCTCATAAAGGAAGCTGGATTTAATTCACCACTCATTTTCTGATCACGAATCCAGTTAAGATCTTGTAAGCCAGCAATAATAGGTACTTTATAAGAACCACCTAATACTAGTCCCATTCCTGGTTGTATTACTTGTTTTAATAAGAATTGAATAAGTTTTAAGTAACCAGGACTTTCTTTATCTTTTTTCTTTGTTTTAGATCGCTACTCTAAAACCGTCTAATGACGCTCATACTTTCATATGAGAAGAGACTATATCTTCTTAGTTTAACGTTTCGAAATCGCTTGATTTCTACTCCCCGAGGGGATAGTCGTTGAACCTTAAAAAGTTTAAAATAAGGGTATTTATTTTTTTATATTCCCAATAGGGAATTCTTAATAAAGGAATATTGTGTGCAAGGCAATATTCATCTTTTCTTTTGTCATTGTCGTTATCACTATTATATAAACTAGAATCTAAATAATGTCCTTCACCATCAAACTCTATTAAAAGAATTTTATTGTTGTTTTCAATCATAAAGTCAAATCTTAAAGGATATTTTTTCCCTCTTAAATCTTTAAAACTATACTCTGTCACAAAAGGAATTTTATTTTTTAAAAGAAAATTCGCAATGTCTCTTTCACCTTTTGATTTTGCTTTTTCACAAATTGGGCAGCCAAGCATGTTTCGCATTTTCACAGTATCTCTTTTAGTACATATAAAACCGCATTTGTGCTTTAAGGTCAAAGGTTTATAGCTTTTTTCAAACTTAATAATCGTAAATTCATCCTTCCCAAACAATTGATCTAATTCATTCTAATAATACGATTTATCAAGATTATTTTTTAAACAATCACAGATATTTAATTTTCTTTCGATATGTTTTCCACTTGCAAAATTTTTAATAGTTTTACATTTTAAACACTGAATTTTTACAGGAGCAGACATAGAATTAAATTCTAATACTTTAAAATTATTTTTTCCATAGTTTAAATCTAACCTACTTTGAAAATCTGTTGTACTAAGTTTATTGGATGCCTACCTAGGTGGTTTAAAAGTACCAGTTTTGTTTCTATATAATTCTCCAGCATTTGGCCAGATTCGTATTTCCCCTGTTTTTTTTATTTTTGCTTTTAATGGTTTTGTTGAACCATTAAATTCAATTATTTCTATTGCTTCTGCACATTTTTGAGATAAGTTTAAAATAAACTCCTCTTTTGTTAATTTTTTACCCATTATTATTTTCTCCTTTTTAGGCTGCTGATCGCCAATTATTAGCACTTAGGTCCTTTCCATATGCCATCTTATTTCTTTTTTCTACTTTCGTGACCTTTTTTAATTTTTGAGAAGAAATTAAATGTGGTGAAATAAGCTTTACGGTGTTCCAGCAATTAGTTAAATTTTGATTATACAGCTGAGCCTAAAGAATTAACCCAGCTGTGGTTACATAAATCTCCATCTGTGACATCGTATCATTAGGGTCGTAATAACCGTTAGCACAGCGTCGTTTAATAGCTAAAGTAGGAAGAATAACTTCTCTTAGCATTTGATCATCTGCCATTTCACAGATTTCCTCTACTACTATCCCAGTAAAACGCAATCCTCTTGACGTTTGCTTTTGAGCTACGTTTTGGAAAAATGACCCATTTTTAAAAGTAACAATAAGCTGATCCTTTACCTTGCTTATACGTTTAACTTCAAATCCAAGTATTGGTAAAAGGCTCAAAACCTCAGATACTTTAGCTTCAAGAATTGCCGCTGACTGCTGTTTACTGTTAGCCACCTGGCCGAACTTATATCCTGGATAGAGAATACAACATAAAAACATCCATAATACTACAACAAATGACTTTGAAGTACCACGACTAAATGTTAAAAATGTTTTTTGTGAACGAGCGAACGATCTTAACATAAGTCTTTGGAACGGATAAAGTTTAAAATTACAATCTGGGCCAGATGCTTCTATTAAGAGATCAACCAGTTTATCAGGGTAAGCTCTATAAAAACTTATTGCTCGCTAATATCCACCAAAATTAGCCCGTATATCTTCTGCTGAAATAATCCTTGTTAATAGATTATCATTATATGCTTTCTTAATTGGTAACGGCATCCTCATCATCTCCTTCCAACTCATCTGGTTCTTCGATGGCTTTAATATCTCCAAGAACTTCAGCCTCAAGAGCTTCAAAGTCAGAAAAGTCTTCAAGCTCTGCTTCTGGTAAGTCATTTTTAAGAATCTCGGCTGTATTCTTTGCCATTTCGTTTATATTATTTTCGCCTAATACCAGGGCTTGGGTATAGTTCTGTAAATCTTGCATCATCATATCAATGTTATCCATAGCAACACTTGTGTCCCATTTAGATATAAAACCACCTTCTTTTTCAACAAGATAAGCTAACTGTGATATAGCAAAAGTAGATGATTGTCTATCTTTCTGCTAAACAGGAGCTAAGTTAGCTGTTTTAATAAACATATCTAATTGTCGACTTATCTTAGATACAGATTCAATATCGTCAATATCAAGAAACTTGTTCATCTTCATAGTCATCTTGCAGATCATTTTTGCATTTGAAAGGGCTACAGGATCGTTAATAACATAAGCCGTCTTCATATCAGTAAACAACTGTTCAAGACCTAAGAAATCTTCTTCAGAATAATCTTTACCCCAGGCAATTTTTAATTCATCAATTTCTTCTTGTGTTAATCCAAATTGTGAAGTTTCAGGTGTTAACCCCACAAGTTGATACATCCCTGCTGATATTATACCATTGCCGCCGTCCACAGTAAGTGTATTTGTTGGCGTAATGTCACTAAAACTCAACATTTCTTCAACTTTTTCTTGAGCTTCTGTTTCATTTTCTGTTACTTGTCGCATGGCATCGAGTAATGATTTAGTCTCTTCCTCAACTAGTTTTTCACTATCTGACCAATTGTATTTCTTATATTGGTTAATGCGGGCCATACTAGCATATTTTCCGATAATACTTCCCGCTTTACTTTCTTTCTTGGCTACTAATCCTCTCCATACTGAAGGCATATATGGCAAATTAAGCTCTTTCAGTAAAGAAAGAAAGGTAGCTGGATCAGTATCAACAATCGTCATAGATACGCAAGTTTTGCATTCTGGTATATATCCCGATGGATGTTTCTGAATCCAGCTAGTTTTAAAAAAATTTTTTTCGCCTAGAGTTTTCTTACAACATGGACAGAAATATTTTCCTTGACCCTTTGGTATTGCGATCTTTCCTGCTGGATATAACTCTCTAACGTTTTCAAAATCAATTTTCATAATTACTACTCCTTTCTCTCAATATTTCTTATCTTACTCGGCGGCCTATTGGACGACATGCGGAAACATTTGGAACTACTGGAGTAACTGGCTTAGCCGAAACCGGCGTAACCACTACCGCCTTTTCATCAGTCACTTTTTCTTTTTCATCAGCTTTAATGATTACAGATTCGTTCATTTCCTTCATAAAGTCATTACTAGTTGCCACTTCTGTATTTGTTTTGTTGGTGTTTTTCATAATAAAAACCTCCTATGTTTATTTTTTATTTAATTATTCAAAATAAAAAAAGTTTCATAATATCTTAAATAAGAATTTTGAGCTAAAAATAATTTTATGATATAATATTATTATAAAGTAGAAGAAAGGAAATTTACATATATGAATCCAATAACACGAGAAAAAGGGGAACTAGATCTCTTATGCGAGAATACTAGAATAACCTCAATCAATTCTCTTGAAGATTGGCAAGCCGAAGAAATGATAGAAAATGCTGGAAATGATACCACTTAGATATCCAATGCTTGTCTTAAAAATATAGATAAAATTGTAGAGAACTGGTTAGAAACATTGAATGAGGGAGAATGGGCACGACTCAAAACTTAGAACTCCTTATATGGCATTACAATACCTAACGACTGGATAAAAGTATGGAGACACATACTGAAAGAACCCACTTTAAGAGATCCTGAAGCGGCATCTAAGCGAGGCCGAGGCCGAAACCTAGGTTCTTTCACCTATGTTTGGAATATCTGGGCAAAAGATTCAGTTGATAAATATTTGAATGAAATGGATAAACATCTATTGCAAATGGTAGATGATGGGTACCCATATGCTGAAATAGGCAACGAAATGGTTGAGAAATATGGAGAAGAATTTTGGAAACCACGAAAAAAAGATACTAAAACAACAGCTGCTTAGGTGGTGAATAACTACCTTTATCAGAAATTACCAGTTAAGATTGCTAGGCAAGAATTATATGATATCACTCAAATCGAATTAAAAAGAAGAAAAAAGAAAAAAGAAGAGAAAAAGGAAAAGTAAGAATGAAAAGAATAATTACAATATAAACGAAAAAAAAGACTCAACTAATTAAAGTTGAGTCTTTTCATTATGCATTGACGTAATTGTTAATAACAGGAAGAGCAAATTGTATTTCAATATTATCACCTACAGCAAAATTCCCTTGCCCTCTACCAATAGCAATTCTATCTAAATCAAATCTAATAGTAGCATAGAAAGGATCCTTCGCCATTGTACCAGAACCAGTTTTTCTAACTACGGCTGTAATTGGGATATATCCTGCTGAAAATAAACTACCTGGTCTATTGGCATCAGTTATTTCAATAAGTGAACTGAATCCACCCACTGCTTGAGAACAAGTAAGATAAAGATATCCATACATCATACTTCCCCTAACACGAACAAACCCATTATTCAATGTAAATGAGTTACTAACAGAAAAAGGAATATCTGTTACTGTTTCCAAGTATCTTTTGTTAACAGCATCATACTCGTTTACAGGGTCGCTAATATTACGTATTTTTGGAATTGGCTGACCAGGAGATGGGGTAAAATACAACATAGGATCTGTACCTGGTCCAGCATTAAAATTCATAGTAAATCTATCTGTAGCTCCTATCTATCCAACACCCCATAGAGAACCATTTGACATGTTAACATTACCACCATTTGTATTTATTGAGCCTCCACCGGTATTTACACTACCTCCAGAAGTATTAACTTTTCCGCCTCCAAGGTTAATATTACCAGCCGTTCCAGTTGTTTTAGTAAAGTTAATACTAGACTCCTGCATATTAAGATTACCAGTCATAGTATCACCAGGACGTTTACATAGTCACCAGTGCCACCTCCACCTGTTTCTTTAATAGGGATCCAGTTGTACTTTGTATCTAAAAACCACTTTTCTCCGTTTTTTGGAGAGTGAGCTTCAGAACCTGGATCAACACTACCATTTGGGATTATCTCTGGTAAATCTTCTTCTCCAGAGTCAAGTTGAAACAATTTTCTATTGTATTCTGCTGACTCCAGGTATTTAATAAGTTTATAACCAATTTTTAACTACCTCCTATTTTTATTTTCGTCATAAGAATTGATGGATAAGTTGCATTGCCGTATCAAAGGCAATTTGTTTGATTTCTTCTTCAGTCTTGCCGCCTAATTCTTGAAGAGTAATATCAATATTTCTATTAGTATCTATTGATTTACTGTTGACAGTTTTCACAAAATCTTCTAATAGAGCATCAACTTCCTCTTTTGTATAGGCGTTAACGTCCTCTGCTGTTAAAGTAACTTTACCGTTGTGGCCATTAACACTTTCTACAGTATTTACAATTATAGGTATTTGACCAAAGTTAGTTAATACGACAATAGTATCCGTCTTACTGTCTTCTGTAACCAAAATTACATCAAGTTCCTCTTCAGGAATTATTTCCCCATCTTCTTGTTCAGCATATTCAGAATCAATAACACTTCTGTTTGTTACGCCATCTACAAGTTGAAATTGAAAAGTTCCTAATCGAGATACATGACCATCTTTTGCCACCTCAAAATCAAAATAATAATATCCTGGTGCAAGATACGTTTCACGAGGTGTTAATAATACATAAAACGTTCCGCCGGTAGGATTCTGAGCCATAAAGTCTCTAGTAACTACAGCAGATTGATCATCATGAACTACATCCCCTGGACAGCGTTTTACTGTAAAGTAAATTTGATGGTCTGTTAAATCTACTGGAGTTCCTTCTTGTGTTCTTATAGCGACCGGAATCCTTACAGAAGTTCCCTTCTGTATATTACTATATCGTATTGGTTTTGGTGGAATTGGTAGATGTTTGTGATTATGGTCATGTTTATAGGGGTCATTTCTCATAAACTTTCTCCTTTCCTAGATACAATTAAAAATTGTATTTATAATATTTGTACCTAAAAGTAAAAAGCAGATATAGTAATAAAAATAAAAAAAATTGCCGGAATAATAATTCTGTTCCGGCAATTCTCATTACCTATTTCTTGATCCAATAAGTTGAACTGTTTCATTGATGAGGTTGTTGAAAGCATCTTCAATTTCAGAAGAATTACTAACCCCTGGGAAAGAAGCTTCAATACGAACATCTTGTTGAACAGGTGTTATATCTTTCCCAGAACCCGAAGCCGCAGCACCAGATGCAAGAGATATAATAGCCTCAGCAGCGCTACTTAATCCAGAACTACTTAATCCCTTAACTATTGAAACAGCTTTCAGAATCTTTGTAGTATCATCTGGATTTAATACATACTCACCAGGAGCAAGCATTGCTGGGAATTGATCAATGCCTTTTAAACCGCCACCCGGTGTTGAACCTGTAAATCCACCAGTTGAGTAGGCTTTCCATTCAGCAGTAGAGCCACTTCCCTTTTGGTCTAAACCATTTTCAGCACTATCAATATAACCTTGACTATTGAAATGATACCACTTACCATTGATTTTTTTCCAACCGTTATAAAGTGCTCTTTCACTATTTCCATACCACCACGGAGGACCGTGCCACTGATCATCCTCACTATTTGAAAAATTACCTTCATCTGAGTCATTAGAGCCATTTGGGCCTGTATTGCTACCTACTGTCCCATCGGCATACTCGTTATAAGTTCCGCCACCACTTGGTTTAGTATCTGTTGCTTGTTTCCAAGCTCCCTCGGTATGTCCGGCTTCCATGCCGCCAGTCCACTTACCACTGTCATCTACTTCGTAGCCAGCTACCCAAGTTCCTTGAGAGATATAACCATCTTCATTAGCATAGTACCAATCACCCTTATCATCTTGGAACCAACCCGCCTTCATATAGCCGCCTTGACCATCACCATACCACCAGCCATTATCATCTGATTGCCAGAAATAATCACCTTTAACTCCAAGGCCATCATCGTTTCTCATAACCTCAGTTTGTCTACGGTAATATTCTTCAAGCTTTTCAATAACAGCATTGATTTGATCAATGGTTTCTAAAGACCAATCAGAAGTATCACGGATCATTTGAGTCCAGTTATCTGCCATTGATTCAGCAAGATTACCACTCTCACGAATAGTTTCTCTCATCTGATCTCTTACAGAAGTCATGGCGTCTTCGGCACTATCTTTCATGTTGCCATTAGCATTCTCAAACTTATTTGCAGTATCTTCAATCTTAGCATCATATTCTTTATAAAGGTCGTTTAACTCAGTGAATAAATCACCAACGGCATCCACATATGTTTCTTGAACATGTTGCATATTATCAGATTGAGTCATAAGTCCGAGTGCTGTTTCGGCGAAAGTATAACCAGCCATATCATTATACTCAATAACCTTGTCTTTCAATTGAACTAATTGTGTTTCATACATCTGACGCATATAATCAACTTGTTGAGCATACTTTTCATCAGAATTGTATCTTGTTTGGTCAATCTCTTTAACATAGTTTTGATACTCAAGCCAAGTCTCATACCAACTACTTGCAGCTTGTTTAGCAGCCTCCTCGGTTATCTTATGTAAATCATAAGCGGCATCGGCTAAGTCTTGTTCTGAAGAACTAGTATCATCACCTGAGAATACGTATGAGTAATTACCAGAATTATCTCTTGCAAGTCTCATTGTGTTTTTACTATTCTGTGCTTCTTCATAGGCATCTTGTGCTTGTAATAACTTAAACCGTGCGTTTAATATATCAACATCAGTTTGAGTTAATTGAACACCTTCAGCCTGCTTAGCTGTTATTTCATCCAAAAACTTTTGGTATTCTGATAAACGGCCAGGATCAGTTAAATCAGACATGGCATCATCAGTTTGACGAAGCAGTGTGTCAAGATGGTAATTCTTCTCGTAGTCATCAAGGAAAAACTCTTGAATAGCAGTGATCTTATCATAGCCCGTCATAGAATCACTAATATCTGCCCACATGTTGGTCAAGGCCTAATCCCATGAATAAGCAATTTGTTCAGCAGCTTGCTGTTCATATTCTTTAATAGCTGAAATATAATCTTGAACAGATGAATAATATTCACCTTGAGCATCAAGCATAGCATCTCTTGCTGCTTTATAAGCTTCATTTACTGCATCCCATTGTTGACCAGTGATCTCGCCTTCTTCATACATTTCTCTATGGATATCCCAAGCTTCTTTAGCTTCAGATTCAGCTTCTTGTAAAGCCATATATTTATCTTTCGTTGTTTCTACTGATGTTCCTACAGCGTCCATACGTGTTTCTAATAGTTTAAGATACGTACTATTATCTTTATATTTGGCTCCACTAACATCCCATATAGAAATCCAAGTCTCTAAAAGAGCAGATGAATTTTCCATTTTTTTATTTATAGAATCAAACTCATCTAAATATGCAGCCAAAGCATTGGAAACTTGTTCCCAAGCAGCGACGTATGCCGCAGCTAATTCTTCAGCGTAAGTAATTAAATCCTCTGTATTTTCGCTGATGGCATCAAGTATAGTCGCTGTTAAAGAACCGTTCTTAATAGCTTCTGCCCATACTTCTGGACCAAATAACTCTGAACCAAGCTAGTTATTTATATTCCCAGTTTTCATTGAATCATATAATTCAATAAGCTTATCAGCTGTTCCCATACCAGAATCGGCGACTTTGAAGAACGATTCAACCTTATCTTGAATAATAGAAAGTCCTTCACCTGTCATTAGGCCGCTTTGACCTAACTTATTAAGTGTATATTCAAGCATTCTGATTTCACGATCATTTACTTTAACATCAATTTCATATTGATAATTAGCTGTTTCAATTTGTTGCTCTATCCATTTTTGAAGCTCTTCAATACCTGCTTTAAGATACTCAATCATCTTTTCACGAGAATCTTTAAGATGATTCCAAGCAGTTTCAGATAAGTCATAGGCTATTTGTTCTGTTTCTTTTGCCGTTTCGTCTTCAATTTGGTCTATTGCATCTTTCCAATCAATCATCCAGTTATCAATTTGTTCTTGATTTAATAAACTGCCATCTTCAGCGAACTCAATTTGCATTGTTTGACCTAAACGTGTGGCAGCTAGCGATTCTTTATCAAGAGCTAAATAATTCTGAGCTTCTTTATAAAGTCGTTGATAATCTCTAGCTTGTTCGGCAACAAGTTGATTTTTCTTTTCCATGGCAGCAAGACGTGCTCGACCATAAAGTTTATCTTCAACACTTGAGATTTTATCTGCTGCGTTAGCAGTAGCTTTTTGACGATTAGTATTATTAACATAACGAGGTTTTTCTGAAGGTTTTTTATAGGTAGATTTTTTACCACCACCACCTCCACCACCTTTTCCACCTCCAGATGGCTTATTATTACCAGATTTGACAGCCGAAGTACCTTTAATCTTAGGTGGACCGCCTTTACCTTCAGTTTCAATATAGGGAACAGCAATACTTGTTGTAAATTCTTTAGGCGCAGTAGGCACCGAATATTTTACAACCCCTGGAAAGTTTACCATAGTAGTATTTACTTCTGGTTCACCTTCTGAACCTACACTATAATTAGGGTAAGCTACTTGGTAGGAAGGTCCTTCTTCATAAGCCTCAGTATATCCTTGAACATAAGTTTTACCTTCTTGTACTCTTTCACCAACCTCTGCTTCAATACCCATTGAGTTTAAATGAGCATTTAAATCTGCTACACTCATTCCTGTTTCATAGGCTAATTGATTCATAGAGTCAATAAAATTAGCTACATCAGTAGGGTCCATCACTTCACTTAAAATATCTCCAGCTTTAAATCCATCAATTGATGCTGCAAGTTGATCTAAAAAACTAACTACATTGCCCTGAATAGCTGCAAATCTTTCAGCATCAGTCTCCATAGCAGCAAGTTCAGCTCCAAATTTCTCTGAAAATCCTTCAATACTGAAAGTATCGAAATCTCCATCAAAAGTTAAATCGTTTATTTGAGACTTAGCAACAGCAATACCTAAAGCATTAATTGCTTCTTCTCCACCTTTTGAGGCAGCCTCAATTAAAGCAAGATTCTCTTCTAAAAATTCAGAAGTGACAATAAAATCATCAGTGGTTCCAGTAATGTCTCTTACAGATTTTGATAAACTAGCTAATGTATTAGCATAATTAGCAGAACCTTTATCATTATCTTTAAGTGCTTTTGACCAATCCTTCCAGTTACTATTTAATTCATCAAGTCCAATCTGCAGTCTTTGATTGGCGACTGCGAGTCTAGCCGCAGCTTCAGCAGATAACTCATAACCATCAGCCAGTGCTTTTAATTGAAGTTCATTGGCTTGTATCTCTGTGGCTTCAGCATCAAATCCATATTTTTTTGCACCTTCACCAGCAACTATAGAAGCTCTTAATTGATCTTCAGTTGCACCTAAATTATCTGAAACTTCCGCTGTAACCTCTCCAGCTGCTTTTTGTGATAAATAAGTTTGATAAGCTGCATTATAAGCATCAAGTTCGGCAGTAGTATTCTCATATTGAGCAGCTACTGCTCTAAGGCCTTCAACATAAACAGCTGCTATTCCACCAGAACTTGCAAATATACTATTTACCTATTCAAGAGTTGTAGCTGTCGCGGCCATTGCCATAGCTGTATCATAAATAGCTATTTCCGTATTTTGATATTCCATAATTACAGCAGCCATTGACTAAGCCGTCATCTCACTTAAATCGTATCCTTGGGCTTCAAGAATGTCTGCGATCTTAGAAAAATTTTCTCCACTTCTGTTTCGAACAGCTTCTGCTACCGCTGTAAATTCACCTTCTGCTGAATTGGCTATTTCTGACCAATCAATAGTATCTTTTGACCCATCTTCTCGACTGACCTGCATTGCATCCCAGTTAATTGTGTCAGCCATGGCTTTACGTTGTTGCATTAAAGCAAGAGTAGATTCATAAGTAATATTTGTCATATTCTCAATATCTCTCTAAGTCCCTCTAAATACAGCAGAACCATCTTCAAGTATTGAGAAATAAGCTGCCCAAGCGTTATTGGAAGCAATTAAAGTACTATAATCAGCAGCTTTAATTTCATCTCCTGATTTTAAACTTTTAATTATCTTATTAACTGCTTGAACACCACTAACTGATAAATCTTCAATAGCGCCTGCTGCTTGGTTGATTTGATGAACAAATCCCTCAATATCAAAATCATCTAATTCGCCACCAAGAGCACGAATAATAGATATTGCTGTTTCTCCAGCATTCCATCCTGGCCAATCAATATTTGCTAGCTATTCAGCAGCCTTTTGTTGATTTTCTTCTGATAGCCCCGTATCTGAAATTAAACTTCCAATAGTTTTGCCTACTGATTCTGAACCCGTATGTTTAATTTCAGTACCACCGTCTCGTTCAACGACTGTTTGAATGCCTCGGCCTATCGAATCGAAAACTTTTGTTAATTGATCTTGCTATTTAAGAGTTAAATTTTCATTTTGAGCAATTGTAGTGTTAAGACTTTCTCTTACTAATTGTAAATCTCTTTCGGCCTAAATTAACTACTCAGCTCTCTTTGTTGATTCTTCATAAGAAAAACCTACTTTTTCATAAAAATCTATTAAAACAGGCAACGGAGCTTCTTCAAAAGTACCATTTATATTGATCTCATCCATACCTATAGAATTTCTAACTTGATCTATCTATTCACTTGTTAAGTCTTGATATCCGTTACCAGCTAAAAATCTTCCGGCAGTGGTTTCGTTTAAAGTATTTTCCCCAAATAAATCTGAATCGCCTAAATTACTTATTCTTTCTTTAGCTGTTTCTGCAGCCTTTCCCAATCCTTCTAAAGCCTTATTTGAAGCGATAGTTAATTGAACGGCTTCTCTGCTATATTCTTTAGTCTCACCTGTGTCCTCATTTACAAAAGCATAAGTTTGAGTTCCAGAATCATCTTTCCTAGCAAAATTGCTTGCTGCTCGATAATTAATACCCATAGCTTCGGAAAAATCATCCGCTATTGTATTAAATCTTTTATTTAGTCCCATGTAAGAACCATACATATCATAAAGATTTTCCCAGGCTCCAAAACTACCCATATTTTCTTTTATAGCTTCAGGACTAATTGATTGTGCAGCTATTTCTTTAATTATATCTGAACCAACATCTTTAAACATTTCATTCATTATTATTTCACTGGCAGCATTCTGTTTTTCAGTAAAATTTTCAGTTGACAGGGCGACATCTCTAATAGACTTTTGAAGAGTAGGAAGATCTTTATCAGATATATTGTAAAATCTGCCACTTAATTTTTTAAGTTCTTCTTCCAGTTCTGTTAGTCCCATATCGGCTAACCTTCTAATATTGTTGGTTAAGTAATTTTCAGGAGTATTATTACCTATATTGTAAAGATTAAGTTGTTCAACAAGTTTATCAAATTGATTATTGAGAGCAGTATCATCAACTACTAATCCAACTAAAGAAGCCTGTATCTCTAACTATGAAGTATTATTTTGAACTGATGTTAAAACGTTTTTCATAATTTCTTCATTAAGTTTTAATTCACCATTTTCTCTTTTATAAAGACCTTTGAGGCTAATATCTTTATTGTTCATAATATCAATAGAATCAATAACTGAAAGTGCAGCTTTGTTTGTTTCTTGAAGTTGTTTCTTCCACTCTTCAGTTCCACGAGTACAGTTATCAAGAGCTTCTCTAGCAGTGTAATAATTATTAAAAGTAGCATTTAGCTCTTCGGCTGCTGTCTTAGCTTCCTCGGCGGCAGTTTTTAAATCTTCAACTGCTTTCTATTGCCTTCTTAACTAAGCTTCTGGTGTTGAATTTTTCCAAGCAGTATATAAAAAGCCAATAACTTTAATAAGTGCATAAATAGCTGCCACTATAGCCAATATTATCCAACCCACTGGACCACTTTCAACCATTAATATTTTCATTTGTGCCCCAAGAGCTTTAGCACCTGCAGTAGCACCTAAGAATGAACCCCAAAGAACATTATTAGCTCCAGCATAAGCAGTAGTTACAGCAGTAGTTACAGCAGTTACAGCTGCTCCACCAGTTTGAGTGTTAATAAACATTTTATAAGCTTTTGTGGCCATAAAAAGACCCTGACTTAGCATCATAATTGCAGACATTACAGTTCCGATACTTAAGGTACCATTTTCAGCAGAATCTATTAAAGAGCTAATTCCCCTAGTGACCATTGCAATCCCGCTTGCCATACTGAACATTGACTATGTAAGATTAGCATTTGTTGCTTGAACATTTCCACCAATAACGTTTAACTCAGTAAGCGATCTTCCAAATTCACCAATGGTTATTTGTCCCTACTCATAAGCAGTAATAAGAGCATTAACCTAAGTGGCCATTTCTCTCATTTGTGGATTTATATTAGTTCCAAGCGTTTCGGGATTAAAAGCATTTCTTAAAGTTGGAATTAATGAATTTATACTGTCTTCAACATCTGACATTGAAAGATTAGTATTATTTAATATATCTTGTAGTCCTGATTGTATTATAAGTAATTCTTGATAAGCGTCTTCAGGTATAATCTAAGTTAATTCACTATTATTGATCATATCTTTTAATACTTTATTAACTTCTGTTAATTGAACTTTCGCCTATTCAAGACCTTTAGCTGTTGAGGGATTAGCAAAGCCACTTGATAAAACTTTACCTAAATCAGAAAAACTTTGAGCTAGCTTCTTGCTTTCATCTGTAACTTGGTTCAATCTTAAGTTACCTATTGCCCCAACAGTGGTATTGTACTGAGAAGTAAAATCTCTCAAGGTCATTTCCCCAGCTTCTAAAGAACTAATAAGAGCAAGTATTTGTTCAGAGTCTTGTTCAAAACCAGAAGAATCTAGTTTTATAGCTGTATTATAAGCTGTGTCCATGATATCGCCGTTAGCCATACCTCTTTCTAATAATTCTAATTCTGGTATTCTCTAAGCTACACTAGTTTGACTTTGAATATTTTGATTTCTTACCTCAAGTAATTTTTGGTAGGCGGCTATCTCATCATATAAATTATTTAGTATTTTGTGTTGTTCTTCTGCACTTATTTTTAAATTCTGTGCTTGGGTCTGTTCAATATTATTTCCATTTTGCATAATATTGTTAAGATTCTCTTGAGCAACAGCCATTTCTCTTGTTAACTCTAATTTATTTAGCCCCTAAGCTGTTTCAATATTGATTTGAGCAGTTAATCTCTGAGCTTGTGGAGTATTATCACTACTATTAGGCATACGTGATGTCTAATAAGCATTAAATTGATCTCTCATAGAATCAACATCTCTATTTATTCTAGCTATTCTTCTGGCTGGATTCATAGAGTCTTTAATATCTGTTACAATACCTTTAACCGACGTTAAAGCTGATGGAATTTTAGTTATAAGCATTGCTCCAATAGTGCCCAATATACCAGAAATGCCCCCAAATCCTTTAATTAAATCACCGACTAAATTGCCTGCTTCTTCAAGAGCACTCAACATTCCCTTAGTGCCATCTTCATCATATAGATTACTAAATGCACGTTTCCATGCTTCAGCGGTATTAGCAATTCTAGAATCTAAACTGTCAAGAGTAGTCTCATATTGTTGTTCTAATACACTAGCATCAGTTTGACTCATAGACTTATTAAGATTGGCCACATAGTCATCAAAGTTCTCCATAAGAGATATAAATTGACCGTACTGTCTAGTGCCACCAACCAACTGAGCAATCGCCAATTGTTGTTTCTTAGTATAAGTACCCCAATCAGTACCAGTTTTCATAATAATCTAATCAAGATTAATTAACTCGCCAGTAACATCGTCTAATATATCAACACCAATAGACTCGAGGTCTTCTGATACCTTACCTAAGGTAACTTCACCATCCGTGCCCTCTGCCTTTAACTGCTGGAATCGTGCGAATATAGTCTTATAAGCGTTACCAATAATACTAGCACTTTGTCTGGTGTTACTACCTACTGTAGCAATAATACTGGCAAGTGACTCATATGATACACCCATCTGTGAAGCGGCAGATGCTGAGATCTACATGGCTTCGGCAATATCACGAAACTCGATGGCTGTGTCGGCACCAAGCATAGCACCTATTGAAGCGGCTCTATCAAGTTCCTCACCTTGCATCTAATAAGTATTCCATACAGCAGTAAGCATATCTGACATATTCTTAACATTCTCATTAGCGGCCTAAGCAGCCTTAATGGTGATATCTGAACGACGAATAACTTCTTCGTCTTTTAAACCTTGTTGATAATAAATCTGACTAGCTTGAGCGTAGTCTAAGGCGGCGACACGAAGTGCTTTTGATCTCTCAACAATCTCCCTTGAAACGCCACCCATCTGGTCGGCCGTTTTACCTGATACAACTTGAATCTGGTTTAATTCCTTATCAAGCCGAACCACCCATTGTACGGTATCTTGTATAGAAGTCTACAGTGCTTGAATCGCCATCTGAGCTGCCGTAAACTTAAAACTTTGTACAAATACACGACCAGCTTCTTTTAGGGTTTCATTCATTTTAATGGCTTGTCTGTTAGCATTTGAGAATGACTGTAAAGCCACGTTCGCCGTTCCTTGGAAATAATCTCCACCCCTCATCAGGTCGGTTACTATTGATGTTGCAGTAGTTCCGGCCTTACGTAGTTCGGCGTTCATACCAATAAAACTTAACCCTTTTGTTGTTGAAGCCTTTTGTAATACATTTGAAAAGGTTCTGGCTTGGATAACAGCTTGACTTAGCTCCTTGCCCATCCCCGTACTTCCAGCTTTTACTTCAAATGCCTTGTTTATGTCCTTTTGAATAGTTGACAGCTACCCTTCAAGACTACGGGCGTCAACTTTAAAGCCAATTTCCAATTGAATCATAGTTTGGCTCTCCTTTCTGTCCAGCCGCCTACCTTAATAAACTACTAATGGTAAGCGGCCTTTACAATATAATATAACATGAATTATTTCTTTTTCTTATGGTCGTTTATCTTAACCGGCCCTTGCTTGTTAGTTTCTTTTACTTGAGCACTATCACCAAGTTCCTGATAAGCCTCAACAAACGGTGTTAGCCGTTTCAGCAAATCCTCGTTCTCTGTTACTGTCTTAAGTATCTTGTTAAGCCCACTATCCTCTGCGGCGGCGGCCTCACTTAACTCGGCAATAATACCTGCCGCACTATTCTGATAATTAATAATATTAACAACAGTTTTTTCAACTGATTGGTTAAACCATCTTGTCTGTACTGGGTCAATAACCAGCATAATACGGTCAAGAGCGTCGGCGCTCATCAATATATCATATTGATCAAGTAGCTCATCCTCGATAACTTCCAGGTCAGTGAAGTACTTAACTATTGCCATTTCCATTACAATCTTCTTAACTGGCTCTGATATAAATGCTCGACCAGCAGTAATAAGGGAAACGGCCCACTGAACAGCGTCCATAACTTCACTATATGGAATCTTAGGGGACACCTTTACCTGAGTCACGCCGAAGTCCAATACTTCATCTTCCGGAAGCGGCTGATATAACAATGTAACACTCTTGCGGTGAGCATGTTTCATATTAGTAGACATTGCCATTATCTTGTTGTTAACATCTCTACGAGCCTCTTCAATTCTGGCGGCCAGCTCCTTATCGACCTCCTCCGCTGTTACTGCTTCACGTGGATCGGCAGGTATATTTCTTAATGCCTCTACTGCTTCCTCCCCTTGTAATATGTGCAGCTGCATTTCTTCTGCGGCCTTTTTCTTTGCTGATATTTGATTATCTGGGTTCATAAATATGCTATCCAGCTCTTCAATTGTCATTGAACCATCTTGGTTGTGCTCGGCCCTTGCCATTACTACTTTACTCTCATTATCATTCATTTTTCTGTTGATTCTCATAATAATATTCTCCTTTTTATCGTCGGCTCATATGGCCGTTTATATTAACCTTATTTTGATCTACATTTGCGAATTTACCATAATATATAATAATTATGGTAAATTCGCAATACTGGTAAATTCTTCATAAAACTTACAGTGTGGATTTTATAACATTTGCGAATTTACCATATATTAACTATATTATGGTAAATTCGCAAGCATACTATATTACTACCCTGCATAATATCCTTTATTTAAACTAAACATCATCTGCGTCATCTACTGATTATCCCATACATCATGACCCTTTTCGCCGTTAACGGCACGAGCCCTTCTGTACACTTCCTTGTTCGCTACACTAACATCGCCCATTTCCTGGCCGCCAAACATAAAAGTATACTAGTAACCCTTCATGGTTCCACTCATATCAGTATTCTCGTCAAGGCCTTGAAGATCCTATAATGCGTCCAAGTCCAAAGTTAACTGTACTCTTGGTTTGCCGCTTTCGGCACCTTGTATGCTCTAGGCAACAACTATACGTTTATTACCCTATACATCATTAGTGCCCTTATGTAATAAGTACATAAAGGTACCCTATACACCTTTATCCTGAACGGCACTATTCATAAACTCTTCCATGGCCTGACTCCTTACCATATCAGTCCACTTCTGTTTCGGCATCACCCCCGAATACTTACTATAAGGATGAAATTTATCCTTGGCATAATAACCATTCTTCACAGCTGTTTTATACAATGATTTGCCGCCAAACTGCTGGGTATCATTAAAAGTATACCACCTTACTCGATTTGGATTCTTGACATACTTCAGTTCCAACGTGGTGCCGCCTACCTCTAAGTCTCCTCTAGTGTTGCCGCCAGCCAGTACTTTAACCGAATTGGCTCCTAACTCATTAACAATCAACTACGCCGCTTCCTTGGCGACTTCGTCTATATCCTATTTAAACTCACTACCGCGGCGACTTAATAATAATCTCTGGCTCATAAATGCCTGAGATGGTTGGTCGCCTTCGCCACTGGTATCAAACCCTTCGGCTCGGCACAGTTTCACTACTTCGTCGTATACTTTCCACTCGAAGTATCTACCCATACGCACGACAAGTGGCTGGCCATCCTTGATAAATGCATCTATTGAAACATGTCCAATATCAGATTCATTTATGGCTTTACCTATGCGGTCTGCTATTTCCTTACTAAGCACTCGAGTCTAGTCGTCCATAGTTATTGTACGTTTACCTGTGGCGAGATCGATGTCGACTATGTTCTTTAGGTTTACTGTTTCCTTACCAGATTCAAACTGGCGTTGAACTTCTTGTTCTAGTAGTTTGGCTAGGTCTTTACCTGATGCCATTGATACATCTCCTTTCTCTCGTATACGCAGGCGTGCATGTAAGCGTGAGCGTGCGTGTATTGTCGTTTTCTTGGTACACGCTTATGCGTGTTATTTTGTTTCTAGTATATTGGGGAGGTTTAATGTCAAAAATAAAAATATTTAAGTGGGATTTTTGAGTGGAGTTTGAGTAGGACCTGTGCCGTGATCTGTTGGGAGGGGTGGAGGGAGGGGAAAATGCCCGGCGAATCGAATGTTTGTTAAAAATTTAACAAACTCCCGTAACCACTCCCCCACTTAGTTAGTTAAGACTAACTAACCACGACAAGGGTAGGGCAGTACTCACTAACTACTTAAAGATTCCGCCTAACCAGACAATCACCCATTGAATCGGTGACAGTGTGCCCAAAATAAAAACTTAAAAAAGTTTTTAAAAAAGTATTGACAGCAAATTCTAGGTATGGTAAGATTAAGTCAGTCAAGAACACGACGCAAAACACTAAACGAAAAATTTTTAAAAACTTTTTCAAAAAGTGCTTGACGAACTTTTTCAAATCGGTTAAAGTAAAAGAGTAGCAACTACGACTTGCTACCAACAAAGAAAAGGATGGGTAAAAGATTATGAACGATATTAAGATGGTAATGTTAGAAGAACAAAATAAAAAGATAGCAGAATTAAACTGGAAGTCTACAAATATGGCTTGGGTAGAAGAAGATGAATTTGAGCTTTATTCAGAATTGAATTTAACTTTAGCACAATGGTTATCTATGCTTGACTGGCCAAATGCTGATGCGGAAGTTGAAGTTATATTTTCCGATAATTGCGTTTTTATAGGAATGGATGAAGTATCAAAGGTTATTGATGAAGTCTATTATTTAGCAAGCATGAATGATTTAGAAGATTACTCACAAACACAAGTTTATGAGGTTACACGAAAAAATACGGAAACTAGTATAGTTAATTGGGCTTACACCATTAAATTAACAGTGTAAGAGAAAGGTAGTAAGATTATGAAAGAAAATAAAGAAATGATAGCGAAAGCAGTAATTTTTGAAGCAATGGAGTATTGTTCAAAAATTAAAGATTCAGATATTACAAATACAGTAGTAACTTTTGAGGATAATATTTTTATTAACACAAGTTTTAAAGGCTTTAGCATAGGTTCAACATTGATTTTAGATGATGATAGAGATAGTTATATCTTTGAAAAAGCTATGAGGGTTGTAACAATATGCGAAACCATTATAAACATGGAAATGTTTAAAGATATATTTTAATTATGAAAAATTAAGGAGATAACAAGATGACGTTAAGAGAGAGATTAGAAGAAATTAACTTTTCAACAACATATGCAATGGTAACAATTGAAACAATTAACCATAGACCGTCAGAACGTATTAAAAATGAATGGCCAGATGAAGCCATAAATCGGCTAATGTATAGTGATGATGCCGAATTATTAGATGAATTGGTAACTACTGAAGAAGTAGAAACACTTGATGAAGATTCATGCGAACTCTATACAATATGGATTAACTAAAAAGGAGAATGTAATATGTTTGGATTTAAGAAGAAAGTAAAAGAAGTGTTTGAACAACCACATGTGATTATCAGTAAAATCATCATCTACTTTAAAACAGTAGATGGTGAGGTACACACAATGTCAAATACCAACTATATGAATGAGGACATAATAAGATGTTCAATGCTTGAATATCGGTTGATTGGGGAAAAGATATTGACGGCAGATGATGGTATTATGTATCCAATGGCGAACCTTCTTTGATGAACTTGACAAGATGGTAAAATTTGATAAAGAGATTATCACCGAACTGGTTAACATTGTTAAAAAAGATAACGAGAATACACCATGCGGTTATCAAACAATCGCAAGTGGCGAGTTCGGCCTGTGTCTTAACAATCACGGCTTTAAAGTTGATATCCTTGTACAAGGCGGTTTGAGACTAGGCAATAAGATATTAGACTTGTCCTCGTTTGTTCGGCCTGGCACACGCTACATGTTCTTAGACGATAGTTATTTCAGCGGTGCTACGGCGATGGTTGTTAGGGAAGAGGTTAAAAGATGTGGCGGTATTTGGATAGGGTAGCAAGTTGTCTATGACGGCTCAAGAATGCAAGATAGCGATGTATGGTCGATGTACCGCTATTATGATCACTACGATGTGCTAGGGCGAGAGTTAAAACGAAATAAATAGAAAGAATCTAAAATAAGTGCTTGACTTTCTGATAAGCCTGTGATATAATAGACTTATCAGAAAGAGAAAGAGAGAGGGAAGAAAAAAGATGAGAATAAATAAAAGAAGAAAACAAAGACTACAGGAAGTAATTCTTTTGGCAACCGTAGCAATTATCTGTTTAGTACTGTTCGCCAGTCTCCGAAACATGGACAAACAGATATGGAACGAGGGCATTTGCAAAGAGTGCGAGGGTCAAATGGAATATAACCGAACAATACCACACTCCAGCTATGTCGAGTTTGAATATAAGTGTAGCGGATGTGGCGATACAGTAAGATGCGAGACGGACTTCCGATGAGAGGGCCGGCCTCGCCGTCGCAGGTGCCCCGGCGAGTTTTTTGGTTTAGCACTTTGCCGTGGTAAAGTGATGAAGCGGTGAAGTGATTGTGAAAAATTTAACACTCCCGTTAAAGACTTAACACACTTCACCGCGTTGAAGTGGTAACACGACACCGTGATATCACAGTAACGTCCCAAAGAGCAGTGATTGTTAAAAAATTCACACAATCCTTTGCTGCGGTGAAGTGGTAACGTGGTAACGCCCTGACTGGCAAAATGCACAAAAAAACCCGTGAATATTTGTGCACTATTCCGGTATTGCAATTTTTTCTGATAGGTGCTATAATAAGAGTATGAAAGAGAGAGAGATGAAAACCACATTGGATTGTAGGCATCCTCGGATTTTAAAAAAGTTTTAAAAAGTGCTTGACAAGTAACACAAGATATGTTATAATAGTTATAAGAGGTAAGGAAATAAAATAAAAGAAAGAGAGGCTGTGGATGGTAAAATTTTAATAGAAATAGTCATATGGTAGGTAGTGGCCACCATAGTATACTTAGTGACCCCAGAAACTTATAAACAAGACTCGTAAGAGCTTATTAAGAGAGGAATAATAAAATGAAAAGAGCAATCGCCCCAACTGGAGAGAAGAAAACATACAACGAATTATCGGTCGGTGACGTGTTTTATTTCATAGATACCGGAGAGATAGATAATATACTTTTTATTGTAACCGATGAAACTGGATTTGTGCAGCTAACAGATGAAAATGATAGAGCCGGTACATACTACGATGAAAGAGATTGGGAATATCATGATACGATTGTAGTATTACCCAACAATAACAGTTTGAAATAATTTTTAAAAAGTACTTGAAGTCCCTTGTCTATTTGATATAATGGATATAGATAAATAAGGAAACACAGAGAAAGAGAGGATATAATATGAATCGTGTGGAACTAGTAAAGGAAATTAACTTTGACATGGACGGCACAATAGCCGACTTCTATGGAGTGCCGAACTGGATTGATTATCTTAACATGGAAGATACTACCCCATATCTGCAAGCCAAACCTATGCACCACTTTGCAATACTGGCACGAATGTTAAACCATTTGCAACGGCAAGGTTTCAAAATCAAGATTATTAGCTGGACTTCTAAAAGAGGAACAGCAGAATATAACAATGCCGTCACACTGGCAAAGTTAACGTGGCTTGCAAAACACTTACCGTCCGTACAATGGGACGAAATCCATATCATTCCATACGGTACACCAAAACAGAATTACGGTTCGGGCATTCTGTTTGATGACGAATTACCGAATCGTGAGAACTGGGTAGGTATCGCATACGAACCTACAATGATTTTAGAAGTATTAAAGGGGTTGAGCTAATCAGCCCCAACCCGAAAGGGTGAAAAAGAATTTCAAAAAGTAGTTGACAACTGAATAAAAATATGATATACTTAAAGAGTAGTAAGCAACAACCAAATAAGGTAACTCAAAAAATTATGCAAAGAAAAGGATGACAAAAATTATGAGAAAAGTGGTTGACAAAAGTTAGCCCCTATGATACAATAGACTTATCAAAGAAAAGAAAGAGGTAGAATATGAAAGCGAAATTTGTTGACAAAGATAAAGAAAAGAGATTTGAACAGTTATCGGCAGGTGACTTTTTCTTATTCAAAGGTCACGCTCTTGAAGAGTATGGTATTTCTGAAGAAGCTATTTTTATTAAAACAGATGAAAATACCGCCGTTCAGTTAACCGAAGAGAATAATGATGCAGGGTTAATGATTAGCCCCGCAAACTACTCGGTTATTCCAGTAATCGTAAAAACTTTCGAGGTTGGAGAGGTAGAATACAAATAACTATTGACAATCCCTTGTTTCTATGATATAATAATTATAGAAACAAGGGAAACAAGAAAGAGAGGAAAATAAAAATGCCATTTGTTACAGTGTATGAGAAAGACAAGGAACCCCGAACGTTCGGGAATGGCGAAAAGCTAAAAGATTTTAGAAGTGAAGTAGCCCAAGAACTGGGAATTGGAAGAACTGAATTGGAAAAGCAAACGGCTGGTCACATGATTTTACAAATGTTTAGAGGATTGGAGGGTGGAAGATGAATACATTTAATATTGTCAGTAAAACGTCAATGACTTTGGAAGAATTGCAGGGCTTCTGTATGAGGATGAAATCACCACCCCACTTTTATTTTTGGGGAAAAGGGAAAGTCAAACGGGCTTACTGGAATCTATGTGGCCTGTGACTCAGATATCTTTACAAATGTAACAAGTGGCGGGAATTGGTCATTTGATGACTTGCTCGAATACGAAATTGAACTGGTTGAGATTCATGTAGTGGCAACAGTTTTGTAAAATTAAATGGTGGTGGGCTTAGCTGGTTCAAATGCAGGCTCACCACTATTATATTTAGGGGTGCCAAACTCGGCCCGCCACTGGCGCGTCCGGCCGCTTTAGTGCGTTAAAGCGTTGCCGTGGTAACGCGTTAATGTGATAAAGCGTTTGTTAAAAGTTTCACAATCCCGTTAAAAACTTAACAAACTCGGCACTTCACCGCGTTAAAGTGTAGAACTTCACCCTGGCAACGCGTCACCGTGTTAAAGTATTAACGTATCGCTATGCTACCGCTTCACCACATTAAAGTACCACAGGGCGGTGATTGTTAAAATTTTCACAAGCCTGACAGATCTTTCACAAGCCTGTTAAAGTTTTAACACTCTGCTACTTCACCACACTAAAGTGGTAGCGTCCTAAATGGCAAATTGCACAAAAGAACCCGTGAAACTTTGTTAAATTTTTTTAAAAAAAATAATCCGTCTGTTCATTTTTAATCAAAATTTTTCAATTCTGAACACCTGTAAAACTACACAACTAAACCAATGATTTGAACCCGGGACTTGTGCATTATGTCTAGTCGGCTCTTTCGATTTGTGCAAAGTGCTGCAAAAAATTCTTTTTTCTTGTGCATTATTTCGTTAAAAAAGGGTTGCAATTTCTCTGCCAATCTGCTATAATAGTATTATCAGATGAGGGAACAACAACAAAGTACCTCAACTGGTTCGCCCTAGTAAGGCGGTGCTCAAGTGGGGATTTACCAGTACCTTAAAAATTAAATATTTTCAAAAACTTTTTAAAAAAGTGCTTGACAAAAAGTCTTATATGTAGTATAATGAAAGAGTGGAAAGCACAAGAAAGGAGTTGACGCTATGGAAGAAAAACAACCACGGCGAAAAATGTCAACCGCAGAGTATAAAGCGTTGTTACTTAAACGCATTCATACTGCTATTAGTGGTGGAATGAATCCAGTAAAGGCAATTGAAACCGTTATAACTTCCAAACAGTACGACTGGCTCATAGACCATGACGTTGATTTAGACGAGATGGTTCTAGGAGCAGAAAATGCGAAAAACGCAAAAGCATTTGCCGTTGCTCATAAAGAGCGGAAATTAAGTCCAGAGGGCTATAAGAAAAAATATCCGGCAAGCAAACAAGAACTGTATAACGGCATTGTAGAATACTTGAAAAGTATCGGGGCAGAAGTAGAAGAGCGAGAAAAGCAAAATTTCCGTGATATAGACTTTATTGTCAAAGGTACAAAATATAAAGTAGTTATGTCAATGCCACGCAAACCAAAATAATAAGGGTCTAACCCACCCATATTATAATAACTTAATAACCCATATCGCCCCAAGAGAGGGCAAGAAAGAGAAGAGGAAAATTATCATGGCTAAAACTTACACTTACGCAAACTTTGCAACTGACGTAAAAGCAATTCTGGCAAACAAGGACATTATCGCCCTGCTGAAAGATGTAAAAACCGAGGGCACTGCTGATGAAATGAAGGCAAAGGCACAAGCCCTTTATGACACTAACATGAACAAAGCAGCATATAACGCAAAGACACCGAAAAAATCGCAAGCAAAAGGGGCAAGCGATAAGACAAAAGCCCTTATTGCCGAACTGGAAAAGGTTATCAATACCAATCCGAAAACGTCTGCCGAAATCAATGCTGAACTGGGTACGGAATACACACCACTGGCTATTGCAAATGCGGTTAAGTTTATGGACGGTGTAACGTCATCTAAGGTTGTACGGGATGCCGTTAACGCAAAAGGGCTTTCTTCCCAGCGTGAATATACTGCTTATGCAGTAACTGCAAAAGCGTAACTAATCATATAGGGCGGTTGAAATACACCGCCCACCACATAAAAATAAGCGTCCGGCGAGGACAGAAAGCGAAATAAAAATGATAAACGAAATTAACTTTGTATCTCCCATTGTAAACGGCAAAGGCCGTAAAAAGAACTTGTATTTAGTATTGGATTGTGAAACTTGTACATTACCCTTTATCGGGCAAATGGATTTAACATCGGCTCAAAAGCAGAAACTTGGAATCGCTAAACCCTTGATATATGATTTAGGGTGGCAGATTGTAGATAGGACTGGGCATGTTTATAGCCGACATAGTTTTTTAATACAAGAAACATTCTTTGTACCACAAGTATTCAATACGGCTTACTATTCATGGAAACGGCCTCTTTATATGGAACGATTCCAGAATGGCGAAATCATCGTTAAGACATGGGCAGAAGCAACGGCAATTATGGTTGAGGATTTACGGCAAGCTACAATTTCAACGGCTTACAATGCAATGTTTGACTATAAAAAGGCATTGCCGTTCACTGAAAAATACATGAATGCTTTATATTCACCATACTATCAGGAGTGGGAAGAAAGGGAAAGAAAAAGTTGCGATAGAATCCTAGCAGAAACGAAACCGGAAACAGTTGGCTCTGACTTTGATCCCGATTACTTTGACTTTAGGGGAATGGGCTTTCCAATATGCGACTTATGGGGCTTGGCCTGCAAGCACTTAATCAACATTGATAAATACAAGTTGTTGTGTTTAGAGGAAAAAATGATAAGTGCGTCTGGCTTATACTTTAAAACAAGTGCCGAAAGTACATTCCGGTATTTAACAAAAGACGTCGGGTTTGAGGAAGAACACACCGCCCTATCAGATACAATCATTGAAACCGAAATCTTACTAAAAATTCTTAAGAAAGTAGGGCTTGAAACCGGTATCGAGGCATTCCCCTTTAAGGAATTGGGTGAGGTTACAGAGTTTATCATGGGCGGTTATAAGAACAAATATAGAGCCGATAAGATAACCCCCGAAATGGTTGATAATGCTATCGAGGTAATCTATGAAAACTATTGCACAAGAAACCCTATGACTGGCTATGCAGCAACACAAGAAAAGATGATTGTGAAATTGGAACAATATAAGTTTGACCAGTTTCTTACAGTATTAAGCCCCCGATATTATGTATGTAAAATGTCACAATTAAAAAAGGAGATTATCAGAAAAAAACAATATATGTCAAAACTGAAAAAAACTGGGGATTCGTGGAAAAAATGTAACCAAGAATTGTCCGCCCTAGAAAAACAGTATAAAAAATTGGAAAAGGAGAGAGACGAGGTTATACAGGAATTTGCATAAATATGCAAAGTAGTAAGGTAGCGTGGTGACACGCTACCTTTTTAACGTGGCAGTACTTTAATGTAGTGAAGTGCCGTCCCAGTAACGCGGTGACACATTAACACTTTACTGCGGTGAAGTACTGGTGTGTTATTTTTTTAACAATCTCACTTTAATGAGGTAAAGTGTTAATGCGTTAATACAATACCACGTTAATCTGTAGGCTTGACAGACGAGACGGGCCGCGGCGGGAGCCTCGGCCCGCTTCTCATAAAACAACCTATACCGCGTTTTTCGCTCGATTCCGCTCCCTCACCCTATACGGCTAAAATCTCCCGATTCCTCTTCACCTCCACCCCACCTTCCACCACCACCTCAACCCACCACTTCCCTTCCCATTCACCACCTCAACCCTCACCACCTACCTCTCTTCTTCACATAAAAATATTTTTGTAGTATAATATAATTATAGAAAGTTAGGAATTGTAAAAACCTAGCCACGCATACAAACATAACCCACACGTCGCCTAGACACCTACCTTTTACAATTTCTAACTCTTGCAGTTTAACCCAATTTAAATACAACTACCGGAGGTTCCTTATGCTTGAACATGAACACACACACATATGAAACTTTGTAACTCACATTTCGCAACTCCGCCACTATACCCACTTAAGACGCCTTGCTCAGCCCCTGTCAACAGGCATTTTAATATGGACTCTCCAGTAAACGAAATAACACAAAACATTACTAATGTGTTTCAGGAGATGGCTACTGCCACACCAGAAGACGCCTGCCAATTGATAAAGATACAGCCGGTGATACTGGAGATCGCCATGAGTAACAATGAGATTGACCCGGCAGATAAGTTAAAGGTTTTGGGTACCGGCCTATACAAAATTTGTTGTGAACTATCAGATAAGTGGGTCATGAAGTTCACACATAATAATAGTGAACTGCGTAAGGAGCGTGCTTCTGTTGAGGCCGCCAGGCAAAGGGGTCTCGGCCACTTGTTCTGTGATGTGCATTATGTAGTGTGTCCCGGCATCCAGGTTAACAATTCCTCACTGGTCGCCGCTCAACAGGAAGACGGCAACGAGCATTATACAGAGGAAGACGGATATAGTTTCAAAAATACGCCCCTAGATGTAATAATATTTCAAAGGAAATTTGACTACCCTGTCATGGATTTGAAGAAACAATATCATGTAATAGATGTAGACAATATAGAGACCCTGAACGAGGCCATTGGCGAAGCCTGGACAAAAGGTGTTGATATGGTAAACGGTCGGTTGGTAAAGGCGAAACTTGTAGGCGATCACGGCTACGACGAGTGGCGGCGAGACCTTAAGAGATGTTATGGCCCCACGTTGGTCGAAGAATGGGAGAAGTTTAGAGAAACCTGGGATATAACCGACTTACACTGGAATAATATTGGATATATGCATGACCCTAAGAACCCAGATAACCCGTACATGGATCGTCCTGTTATTATTGACTGGATGAGCGGCGGCAACGAGACCGGCCGCGGGCAAGGCACCTCATATTACTCTGATGAGAGTCAGTAAATGGTGGATTTGACTTGAAAAAATTTTTAAGTTATAATTATTATAGAAAGTGAGAGAGGAGAAAAAGTATGGCGATAATGGAGAACTTAAAAGTTATGGCTGAAAGGGATTATCCGGGTGCCAATAAAATGTACACAGCGTTAGTAGGTTATGAGGATGGCAGAGGAGAAGAAGTTAAAGTAATAGCCAGAAATCAAGTTGAAGCTGTGGAAAACATATATAATCATTATTATGAGGTATATGGGTCAGAGTTGACAATACAAATTGACCCAGGCGAAGAGATTAATAAAATACATGTGGTCGGCGGCGATCTAGGCATTGGTAGTTACTTAAACACGAACTGGGATTATCTGAAGTTTCTGGAAAAAGAAATCGGCGAAAGACCTGAAGTGAAAAAGAAATGGGATGAACGGTGGAGAGGTACCCCGGACAATTTGGCCCCGGTTTTACCCAGCCCTGCTCCGGATACAGAGACGCCCCATGTTAAAGCCGATCCTGTACCAACAGCAATGTTTGAGATGCCTCCATGGGGGGGTCACCAATTTAAACCCAAAACGATATTGCTTCTGGACGTGGCAAGAATTAGATGTAAATTTGGGTAACTTTATTATTTAAGAATCCAAAAGCCAAGTATCAGATATAAGCAATACACCAAAGAGTATGAATTGGCGTAAAAAAATTTTTAAGTTATAATTATTATAGAAAGTGAGAGAGGAATGAAAATTTCTCAGTAATTCTTCTTTCACTTGATTCACGACAATCAGCGACAGGCTTGACCTGAAAAAATTTTTAAGTTATAATATATTTACAAGGTTGAGAAATGGAAATTTTAAGTAACTGAACAGCAACCTTGACCGAAAAAAATTTTTAAGTTATAATAGTTATAGGAAGTATTGTGGAAACTGCTTAGCACTTCGCTGAAAGTGCCTAGACAGGAAGCGGGTCCGAGACGTATGCTCCGGATATGACCACTGGGTTCGAGTCCCATTAGTTTCCCTAGCGGCATTGAGAGGCCGCTGGCCGGCGGGTGTTCCGCCAGCACAAAAAAACAAGTAAAACAATAAGACTAAAAGGAGATTTAAGATTATGGCAGAGACAAAGAGACGTTTTTACAACACCGACGACGCAAAAGGATTTACAAAGAAAATGTTTTTCGAGACTGTTCTGGCGATGGCACAGGGCGAGGATATGACGGATGTACAAATCGATTTGCTGGCACGGGCCGCAGAGTATGAGCTGGAAGGCATCGCCAATAAACCATCAAAAGCTGGCACCGGAGAAAAGAAAGACGCACTGCAGAGCGACTACGCCGCGGCACTGAGAACCGCTATTTTACCATTGATTACCGCAGAAGCAAAATCCGCAAAAGAGCTGGTTGACGCCGCTACCGCAAAAGGTCATGTATCTGAGAGTTCAGGCAAGCCGTTCTCGGCACCATGGGTCAGCCGTGTGCTGAATAAGGAGCCAGGCATTACCGCAATTAAGAAGATTGTTGAGACCACAGACGCAAAAGGTCTGAAGAGCCAGAAAGAAGTTACTGCTTACAAGCGATAACTTCGAGACGGCGGGCACTGTAGTTCAAAGGGAGAACTCTTGGGAATGTCCTGAGAGGTGCGGGTTCGAGTCCCGCCAGTGCCCCTCGGCGGTGGGTTCCGCCGGAACGGTAGAAATTTAGTATAGGCCGCCGTCCCTTTCACCTCTCTCTCTCTCTCTCTCTTTCGGGAGACGACGGCGGCCACAGGATAACATCGTAATACAATATAGATTAACATGGCAACTATGGCTTAGGTAAGAGGACCTTGTAAGTAGTGGATATTGGAACCATAACTATAGTTGCCGGCCAACATGGTAGGAGAATGTCGGGTATTTAGGGGCAGGCGAGGTTCAATTCCTTGCATTGGCATGCGGGAGTCACCTAACCTCTAGAAATTAAATGGGTTGCTAAAGTCTTCAGCATATGGCCATATGCCGACGTGGTAGGTTCGAATCCCCACACGGTATTACGGCGAGTTAATCTTCGTCGAGGGAAACGCTTCCAGAGTCGCTCTCTGGTTAATGCTTAGTACATAATACAATGATTTGTCGACACATTGTTAACTGATTAGATGCCATAATGGATGCTTTATAAAATGCCTTTGCAAGGGCTTGAGCGTGGAGTTCGACTCTCCTCATGGTATTCGGGCGTTTCACTTGACGTCCTTGGAAAAAACTTGTGCATAAGTTTAGTACAAAAGGCTGCCATAGTAGCTGCCAAACAAATGACTATATACAAGATATAGGGTAGCCGTCTTGAGGAGGTGAAGTCTGATGCACCGGGTTCGATTCCTGTAACGGCAATCCCGACGCCGCCTTTACCACTGGTAAAGGGCGTCGGGGAACATTTAGATAACTCTGGTGGTATACTACCAGGGACAGGGACAGGAAGATAAAGATATGGATTGGCACCTATTTCTTTGCGGCACAAGCCACGCCGCCTTAGGTCTTCACCGACGATGCTTCGGCCGGCCGGGCATAAGTCAAAATACAACTTTTATATTCACTACAACTCACGACGGCAAGCCATGGAGAGTTCGAGTCTCTCAAGTAGATTGTAGTGAATGTAATACCACATCCGGTGAAGTAAAAACATTCTACTGAATATGAGTGTAGGTGTCGACGAAGGGGTTCGACTCCCCTCATGTGGTCGAGGCTTAGACGCTGCCTAAAATGCGTCCATACAACATACAATGCATGTATTGTGTCGTTGGCAAGACAATGAGTATACTACCCTTGCAACTCAGACGTGAGTTATACTCGGCATAGGTACTTAGTTAAGCCAGCGGCAACCATAGTCAAGAAAAACTACGACGGTAGTGGCGGCCAGTACATCAAAACTGGCTTTGAGGTGCAAGCCCTCTTTATGGTTTCACGTTCCTTACAATTATAGTAAAGGGCGTGCATCGGTGATTGATAAATATACAAGTGTTTGTCCTTATCCCCTCTTTCAGCTCGGCGAGTAATCGTCGGGCTTTTATTGTACCCAAAAATACAGATATAAACACGAAATAATTGTGTGGAGCTTTGGATAAGGTCTAAAAGCTGTTACTATCAGGGCGTCATACAATTGACACAATTGACACAATTGACACAATTGAAATTAAAATATAATACTACATGTAGTTGGGCATGGCCTCAAAGTTGTTACTTTGAGGGGAAATACAACTGACACTGGGGTAACTTTGAATGGGCCGCCTGCCGCAACACCTTAACGTAGGAGTTTACTACATTTGCGAATTTACCATAATATAATAGTTATATGGTAAATTCGCAAATGTAGTGAAAAGTACTGTATAGTAGATTACAAAGAGAAATGCTAGGTTGGCGAATTTACCATAATATAATAGTTATATGGTAAA